>SMEO01000120.1_pt1 | contig 53252 bp, 36 predicted proteins | sample 2456251 | NCBI WGS metagenome assembly SMEO01 (sample SAMN10132594, study PRJNA489261) | soil metagenome | isolation source: day1 control-silt loam soil ammended | place: USA | reverse complement strand
GACGTGCCCATTTTCTAACTCCACACGGAACATGGTGTTAGGCAGGGTGTCGACGACAGTGCCTTCCATTTCGAAGCTGTCTTCTTTCGACATGCAGTATAATCCTCAAAATACAAATAAAAACCTGACGCTTAAAATGCGTTCAGGCAAAAGCGGCGGGTATTATGCCGTATTTAGGCGCAAAAGGCCAAATATCCCTGAGCAATAATTTTTTTATAGCTCAACTGTCTCTATTGTACTGGACCCTTCAGCAGGAAGCGCTTGCCAATGCTGGTTAATAAAGCCTTCCAAGGGCTGATACTGGGTTTTATAACTCATCTTTTGGCAGTCTTGAATCCAGTAACCTAAGTATAGATAGGGTCGTCCAAGGCGTTGGCTTTCTTGAATTTGCCATAAAATAGCGTAGCGGCCAAGACTGCGGCGTTTATCCTCAGGGGCGAAAAAAGTATACATGGCTGACAGACCTGAAGGTAAAACATCGGTTACGGCCACGGCTAAGAGATCTTCACCGCAACGGAACTCATAAAAATGTACAAAATCTAGATGTGAGGTTAAAAAGCTAGTGAATTGCTCAATCGTTGGTGGGTACATATCACCATCGGCGTGGCGCTGCTCAATATAACGTTGGTACAGCGCGTAGTGCTCTTCGTGAAACTCGCTACTGACTGCCTGCACGGTAAGATCGCTGTTGCGCCGAATAATTTTCTGTTGTGCTGCGCTCGGCTGAAAATCATGCACTGCTATCCGCGCTGAGACACAGGCGTTGCAGGGGCCGCAGTGAGGACGATAAATATGTGCGGCGCTGCGGCGAAAGCCTTGCTCCAGTAGTGGATCGTAGAGTTCAGCAGTCACGGGTTCTTGTGGGTCAATAAATATCGAGCCAGCGCTGCGTTTTTCTAAGTAGCTGCAGGGGTGCTCTTGGCTAAGGTAGAGTTGTAAGGCTTTCATAACGCTAGGGTACTCGTAGTGATCGCTGCTTGCGACCACTGCATTGTGGTTGCTGTATCGAGGTGGCGGGTTAAGTATTCTGCAAAATCCGCGCGGGATATGTTGTGTGCGCCTAAGCTGTTTAAGTGCGTGGTGGGCATCTGGCAGTCAATCAGAACAAAACCTGCGTCTTTTAACGCGCTAACCAAGCTTACAAAACCGACTTTAGAGGCATTGCTACTACGACTGAACATTGACTCGCCAAAAAACAGCTGGCCGATAGCAATACCATAGAGACCGCCAACCAACTCTGGTCCCTGCCACACTTCAACTGAATGGGCGTAACCTTGGCGATGTAGCGTAAAGTAAGCGGCTTGAATCTCGCTGGTAATCCAGGTGCCATTCTCATTTTCACGCGGTTGCGCACAGGCATGGATCACTTGAGTAAAGTTGCGGTCAAAGGTGACAGTAAACTGATCGCTGCGCAGTACTTTGCGCAAGCTACGCGAAATATGCAGGTGGTCCGGCAATAAAACTGTGCGCGGATCAGGCGACCACCAGAGTATGGGTTGGCCATCTTGATACCATGGAAAGCAGCCGTGGCGATAGGCGGCCAGTAAGCGTGCGCTGGATAAATCACCGCCGGCGGCTAACAGCCCGTTAGGTTCACGTAGGGCTTGAGTGAGGGCGGGGAATGTCAGTGATGCGCGGTTGAGCCAAGTGAGCATAAAAAACCTTAACAGAATGCGCTGAGGCCTAAATTATAATCTTTTAGCCTGGGCTGGGTAAAATGTACGTGATAACAGTGCTATTAAGATAGGCTAAATGGGTAGAGAATTCATATCTAGTGTAAATGCTGCAGACTCACAGCGGCTAAAGATGAAATAACTCAGTTAAATCAGTACAATAGCGCATTGTTAGACACTTTTTTTGTGATTATATTTTTTGATGAGCCTTGCCAGTCAAGGTCGCGCAGGACGCTTTTTTGAAGAAGACAACACGTACACAATCATCTGAAAAATCCACATGGCAAGAGCAGGCTCAACTGCGCCTTAAAGAAGGCGTGCTGATCATCTTAGCCGTGCTGTGTATTTATTTATGGATGGTGTTATTGACCTTTGATGTCAATGACCCAGGTTTTAGCCAAAGCCTCAGTCAGGTGGGTACTACAAATAATGCTGGAGGGCAGGTGGGCGCTTGGCTGGCTGATGCGCTGTTTAGCGTATTGGGTTATTTCGCTTGGCTATTTCCGCTGGTATTGATGTTGAAAACGGCTTTAGTTTTCCTGCATCGTTATCAAGCCATGGTGTGGAATGGCTGGCTGTTTGCTTTGCGTGCATTTGGCTTTATTTTATTACTTTGTTCTGGCGCTGCACTGGCGCATGTGCACTTTCCTGTACCAGAAAATGTACCGAAAAACTTTAATATCCTCGGTCATACACTGGGTGAGGCACTGACCGGGATTTTTAATGTGGAAGGGGCGACGCTATTGTTATTGGCGTGCTTCTTATTTGGCTTGACTGTGTACGCTAATTTATCGTGGTTCAAAATCATGGAAGGTGTTGGTGAGATCACCTTACGCACCAGTGACTGGATTAAGTCTTGGTTACAAGCAACCTTAGGTGATATTCAGGAACGTAAACAATCAAAAATTGAATTGCGTAATACTGAGGAGCCAGAGCAACCTGTGCTTCGTACGTTGCGCGCTGAACGGACTGAACGAACCGAGCGAGCAGAACCCAGTATTGATCTAGAACCCGTGCTCAGTTCGATGGTACAACCTGCTGCTACAGTCCGTGCCGAGCGGCGCGAGCCTGTATTCGATGCGCCAATTGAGCCGACAAACGAGCTAGACGCGCCTGTTATGCCTGCTGTGCCGGTCGTGCCACCGGTGCCTGCCATACCTGCCGCCAGTCCACGCAAACAACCAGAAAAACCAGCAGCTTCATTTATTGATAGTGCTATTGCTGGTACTTTGCCGCCCTTAGCCTTGCTGGATAAAGCCGAAAAGAAAAAGCCCAGTTACTCAGAAGAATCACTGCAGCAACTGTCTCGTTTGTTAGAAATTAAACTGCAAGAGTTTGGCGTCGAAGTGCATGTGGAGTCGGTGCATCCGGGCCCAGTGGTGACACGCTTTGAGATTCAGCTGGCACCAGGGGTTAAAGTCAGCCGTATCACCAATCTGGCTAAAGATTTGGCGCGCTCCTTGGCCATGATCAGTGTGCGTGTAGTGGAAGTGATTCCAGGTAAGACCACGGTAGGAATTGAGATTCCTAACGAAGATCGACAAATTGTACGTTTCTCGGAAGTGTTAGAAACACCAGAATTTGATGAGGCTAAATCGGCGGTGACTATCGCTTTGGGCCATGATATTGGTGGCCATCCAGTGATTGCTGACTTGGCAAAAATGCCACACTTGTTGGTCGCAGGTACCACAGGGTCAGGTAAGTCAGTGGGCGTTAACGCGATGATTTTATCAGTGCTGTTTAAATCCAAGCCGGAAGACGCACGCCTCATTATGATCGACCCGAAAATGCTTGAATTATCGATTTATGAAGGTATCCCACACTTATTGTGCCCTGTGGTTACCGATATGAAAGAAGCGGCCAATGCGCTGCGGTGGTGCGTGGCAGAAATGGAGCGGCGCTATAAGCTGATGTCCGCCATGGGTGTGCGCAATTTGGCCAGTTATAACCGAAAAGTGAAAGAGGCTGAAGAGGCCGGTACACCTTTGGAAGACCCATTGTTTCGCCGTGATGATATGAATGATGAAGCGCCACTGCTAGAAAAGCTGCCAACTATTGTGGTGGTGGTGGATGAGTTTGCCGATATGATTATGGTGGTCGGTAAGAAAGTTGAAGAGCTGATTGCACGTATCGCACAAAAAGCCCGTGCAGCGGGGATTCACTTGATTCTGGCCACGCAACGACCTTCAGTGGATGTGATTACTGGGCTGATTAAAGCCAATATTCCCACCCGAATTGCCTTCCAAGTCTCGAGTAAAATTGACTCACGCACCATTCTAGATCAGGGCGGTGCGGAACAGTTGCTGGGCCATGGTGACATGTTGTATTTACCACCAGGTACCAGTTTACCGATTCGTGTACACGGTGCCTTTGTCTCGGACGACGAAGTGCATCGCGTGGTTGATGCATGGAAATTACGTGGCGCACCCGATTATATTGAAGATATCCTGGCCGGTATTGAAGAGGCGGGCAGTGGCTTTGACAACGGAGGCGGTGAAAGCAGTAGTGAAGACGATCCCTTGTACGATGAAGCGGTAAACTTTGTTACTGAGTCACGCCGTGCTTCGATTTCTTCCGTGCAGCGTAAGTTTAAAGTGGGTTATAACCGTGCTGCACGTATGGTCGAAGCTATGGAAATGGCTGGCGTGGTGTCGGCTGCAGCGCACAATGGCTCGCGCGAAGTCATTGCGCCGCCACCAAGGCGTGATTAATAACCAATGGTTTTCAGTCGCCTGAGCTGCGGTATTGCTCAGGTCTCTATTTTTAAGCTCAGATAAAAGAGATGACCAATGCGCACAATCTATACAGGTTTATTGGGTTTGCTGGGCGGTGTGATGTTGACCGCTACTCTATTGCTGCCTGTGTCTACGGCGTATGCCGAGGTCAGCGAGCAACAGCATTCAGCCAACAAACTCAGCGAATTACTCAGTCATACACAAACCATCAGCGGTAACTTTTCACAATTGACCTTGGATTCCACAGGCACTCAATTGCAAGAGGCGTCCGGCACTATGGTTCTGCAGCGTCCAGGCCAACTGCGCTGGCATACCGACCCGCCAATGGAGCAGTTGTTGGTGTCCAATGGTGAAAAAGTCTGGCTGTATGATCCGGATTTAATGCAGGTGACGGTGCAGAAGATGGATCAGCGTTTGACCCATACGCCAGCCTTGTTATTGTCCGGTGATGTGTCAAAAATCAGCGAAAACTTCAGCATCAGCTATAAAGAAGCCGGCTCCATTATTGATTTTGTTTTAACCCCTACGGCGAAAGACACTTTATTTGATACCTTGCGTTTGTCTTTTCGCAATGGCGTGATTAATGATATGCAATTGCTCGATGCGGTTGGCCAGCGCACCAATATTTTATTTATGAATGTTGAAGTCAATCAGCCGGTTGCCGCCAGTCAGTTTGTCTTTGAAGCAGGGCCTGGGATTGATGTGATTGAGGATGGGCAGTAAGGGTGCAATTGTTTAGCAGTGAACCTATCGCGCAACCCTTGGCCGCGCGTTTGCGGGCCAATACGTTGGACGAGTATGTCGGCCAGCAGCATATTTTAGCCCTGGGTAAACCACTGCGTGAAGCCTTGCAGCAAGGTGCCTTGCACTCAATGATTTTTTGGGGGCCGCCTGGGGTGGGTAAAACCACTTTGGCACGTTTGCTGGCGCAAGTCTCGGATGCGCATTTTATAACCCTATCCGCGGTGTTGTCTGGGGTCAAAGAAATCCGTGAGGCGGTGCAAGAGGCCAAACAGCAAGCAGCGCAGTACAGTCGCCGTACCATTTTGTTTGTCGATGAAGTGCACCGCTTTAATAAAGGCCAGCAAGATGCCTTTTTACCTTATGTGGAAGATGGCACCTTTATTTTTATTGGTGCGACCACCGAAAACCCCTCTTTTGAACTCAATAATGCGTTGCTATCACGGGCCCGCGTCTATGTGCTGAAAAGCCTCGATGCGGCTGCTTTAGAGCTGTTGCTGACGCGCGCTTTAAGTGATCAAAGAGGCTTGGGTGAGCGTCGCCTCTCGATTGAGCCCCAGGCGCAGGCCTTATTGATTCGTGCCGCCGACGGTGATGCGCGGCGTTTACTGAATCTTTTAGAAAATGCTGCAGACTTGCTTGATGATGGCGCCTGTATTAATGAGGCTTTGTTAGGCGATATTCTTGGCGACAGCATGCGCCGCTTTGATAAAGGCGGTGAAGCCTTTTACGATCAGATTTCCGCATTGCATAAGTCGGTGCGCGGCTCCCATCCCGACGCTGCTTTATATTGGTATACGCGCATGCTGGATGGCGGTTGTGATCCGCTGTATATCGCGCGGCGCGTGGTGCGTATGGCCAGTGAAGAAGTGGGCAATGCCGACCCGCGCGCGCTCACCTTGTGCTTATCCGCTTGGGAGGTGCAAGAGCGTTTGGGCAGTCCAGAAGGCGAATTGGCGGTGGCGCAAGCCATTACCTATTTAGCCTGTGCACCCAAAAGTAATGCGGTGTATAAGGCTTATAATGCTGCGCGCCAAGATGCAAAAGAATTTGGCTCATTAGAGGTGCCGCTGCATTTGCGCAATGCGCCGACTCAGTTGATGAAGCAATTGGGCTACGCTGAAGCTTACCGTTATGCCCATGATGAGCCAGATGCCTATGAGGAGGGCGAAGATTATTTTCCCGAGGCCTTAACGCCGCGTGAGTATTATCAGCCGCCGGCACGGGGTTTAGAAATTAAAATTGGCGAAAAACTTCAACATCTAAAACGCTTGGATAAAAACAGTCCTCGACAACGCCGAACCGAGCCATGAATACGCTCTTGCTGGTTGCGCTCGGCGGTGCCTTAGGCAGTGTATTACGCTATGCCATGGGCTTGGCTGTGGCCTATATTTGGCCGTTGCATCTGTACATTGCTACTGTTTTGGTTAATATCATCGGCTGTTTTTTGATTGGCTGTGCTTTTGCATGCTTTGCCTTGCGTCCAGATGGCTCTGATAGCATGCGCGTGTTATTGATGACTGGGTTTTTAGGCGGCTTTACGACTTTTTCAACATTTTCACTGGATGCGCTGCGCCTGTTGACTGATGGTCAGGCGCTGCAGGCTTTACTTTATATGGCCGTGACTTTGGGCGGTGGCTTATTGGCGACTTGGCTGGGCATGGCACTGATTAAATTTTCTCTGTAAGAACGGATACCTTTATGCTTGATTCAAAATTGTTACGCACACACACGCAAGACATCGCTGATCGCTTAGCTGTACGCGGTTTTGTTTTGGATGTCGCCCGCTTAGAAGCCTTGGAAACACAACGTAAAGCCGTGCAAACGCGCACCGAGCAGTTGCAGGCTGAGCGTAACAGTCGCTCCAAATCGATTGGTCAAGCCAAAGCACGGGGTGAAGATATTGCGCCTTTGCTGGCCCAAGTGGATCAGCTTGGTGGTGAGTTGGACGCCGGTAAGCGCGAGCTGGAAGCCATCCAAGTTGATCTGGATGCCATAGCGCTGAATATTCCCAACTTACCAGATGACTCTGTGCCTCAGGGTGCCAGTGAAGATGATAACGTTGAAGTGCGCAGCTGGGGCACACCGCGCACCTTTGATTTCCCCATTCTGGATCATGTTGAGCTGGGTGAGAATATCAATGGTTTGGATTTTGAAGCGGCGGCCAAATTATCCGGCGCACGCTTTGCGGTGATGCGTGGTGGTATTGCCCGTCTGCACCGTGCTCTGGCGCAGTTTATGCTGGATCTGCATACCGCTGAGCATGGTTATCAAGAAATGTATACGCCGTACTTAGTGCAAGCCTCTGCGTTGCTAGGCACCGGTCAGTTACCGAAATTTTCTGAAGATTTATTCCGCGTTGAACGTGAAGATCAAACACCCTTGTATTTAATCCCCACTGCTGAAGTATCATTGACCAATACCGTGGCCGGTGAAATTTTAGATGCAGCCCAGTTGCCGATTAAAATGGTGGCGCATAGCCCCTGTTTCCGCAGTGAAGCCGGTGCTTCAGGCCGTGATACACGTGGCATGATCCGTCAGCATCAGTTTGATAAAGTTGAAATGGTGCAGATTGTTGATCCTGCAACCTCGGTTGCGGCGCTGGAAGAGTTGACCGGTCATGCAGAGAAAATTCTGCAGGCGTTAGATTTACCCTACCGCGTGATGGCGCTCTGTACCGGCGATATGGGTTTTGGCGCAAGTAAAACCTACGATTTAGAAGTCTGGGTGCCGAGCCAAGATAAATACCGCGAGATTTCATCCTGCTCCAACTGCACCGACTTCCAAGCACGTCGTATGCAGACCCGTTTCCGTAATCCAGAAACCGGTAAGACTGAACTGGTGCACACCCTTAATGGTTCAGGCTTAGCGGTGGGCCGCACTTTGGTCGCAGTGCTAGAGAACAATCAGCAAGCCGATGGGAGCATTACTGTACCTGCAGTATTGCGTCCCTATATGGCTGGTATTGAAGTGATTCGCTAAGCGTGATGTAGGCATGCTGGGCGATAGGCTAGTGCTTATTGCCTGGCAGGCGCTCCATAGGCTTTTCCTGAGTTGATTGGTTTCTATTGCGCGTGCTTGATTGCAAACAATGCAAGGCTTGCGCCGTTCAGTTTATAAAGACTTTCTTTGCCGCTGTTCTTTAGCGCTCAAGCGTAGCACATGGCTATGCCTGTCAATGGTTTGCCTAAAGGTGTTGTTATGGATTACCTGCCGTTATTTCATAAGCTGCAAGGACGTGATGTACTGCTGGTTGGTGGCGGTGAGATGGCTTTACGCAAGGCGCGTTTATTGTTGGATAGCGGTGCGCTATTGCGTGTGGTTGCACCTTTTATTTGTGACGCATTGCACGCGCTGGTGGCCAGCAAGCACGGTGATTGCCAGTTGCGCGAGTACCAGGAGACTGATTTGCAAGGCAGTTGTTTAGTCTTGGCCTGTACTGATCAAACTGAGGTCAATGTGGCGATTGCGACGCAAGCGAATCGATTGGGTCTTCCGGTCTATGCGGTCGGTGCATCAGAGTTATCTAGCATCATTTTCCCGGCCATTGTTGATCGTTCACCTTTGATTATTGCGGTTTCTACAGCAGGACATGCGCCAGTGCTGGCGCGTTTGGTTCGAGCTAAAATTGAAAGCTGGTTGCCGGCTAGCTATGGTCGTCTTGCCGGACTTGCTGCAAAATTCCGCGATCAAGTGAAAACGCTCATGCCTGATGTACAGCCGCGCCGTGTGTTTTGGGAGGATGTGTTTCAGGGGGCGATTGCCGAGCATGTATTTGCTGGGCGTGAACAGCAGGCTGAACAATTACTCAATGAAAAAATCAGCGGTGCACAGAATCAAGCAGTGGGGGAGGTCTATTTAGTCGGGGCCGGTCCAGGCGATCCGGACTTGCTGACGTTTAAGGCGCTGCGTTTAATGCAGCAAGCGGATGTGGTGCTGTATGACCGCTTAGTGGCGCCGGCGATTTTGGAGCTGTGCCGGCGTGATGCTGAGCGGATTTATGTGGGTAAACAGGCGTCTAAGCACAGTGTGCCGCAAGATCAAATCAACCTGAAATTAGTTGAGTTGGCGCAGCAGGGGAAGCGCGTGGTGCGTCTTAAAGGCGGTGATCCGTTTATCTTCGGCCGTGGTGGTGAGGAGATTGAAGAGCTGGCTGCGCAGCATATTCCTTTTCAAGTGGTGCCTGGGATTACCGCTGCTTCGGGTTGCTCGGCTTATGCGGGGATTCCGCTGACCCATCGTGACTATGCTCAGTCGGTGCGCTTTGTTACTGGTCACCCTAAGGAGGGTGTATTGGATTTGCCTTGGGCTGAGTTGGTGTCGACGACGCAGACTGTGGTGTTTTATATGGGGTTGGGTTGCTTGCCGGATATCTGCCAGCAATTGCGTGCCCACGGCCGTGCCGCACAGACACCCATTGCTTTAATTGAAAATGGCACAACAGCGCAGCAGCGGGTGTTTGTTGGTACCTTGGAGACGATCAAACAGCAGATGCAAGACTTTGCGGTGCAAAGTCCGAGCTTGATTATTGTCGGCGAAGTGGTGGCCTTGCGCGATAAGCTGAGCTGGTTTGCTGGTGCACACTGACGCAGAGTAGCGTCATCAGTTTATCTGTATGCCACACCGCGTCAGTGTTGTTCTTCTTTGAGCCTTGGAAAGTCGGCCGAAATGGCCCAAATCGGTGAGTTTGCAGAGAAAAACTCGTTTTGCTCTGCGCTTTTTGTTGATCTAGGTTTAAACTGCTGCATAGTGCTGGTGCGCGCAAGCAATACTGCGGCCGCGCACTCTGCAATGCGGTATGTACGTCACTGATATATTTAAAATCAAACGTTTATTTGTAGAACAGAATTTTATCCAGGAGAGCAGGCATGTCCATCCAAGAGGCGCAGGTCAGTCGCGCTGATTTTGATCAAGTTATGGTGCCCAACTATGCGCCAGCTGGCTTTATTCCAGTGCGCGGAGCAGGGTCGCGATTGTGGGATCAAAGTGGACGCGAGCTGATTGACTTGTCCGGCGGTATTGCGGTGAATGGCTTAGGTCACTGCCATCCTGCACTGATTGAGGCGTTAACCACACAAGCGCATAAACTCTGGCATGTCTCTAATGTGTTCACCAATGAACCGGCGCTGCGTTTAGCACGCAAATTAACTGCGGCGACTTTTGCTGATCGAGTGTTTTTCAGTAACTCTGGCGCAGAAGCCAACGAGGCTGCGTTGAAACTGGCACGTAAAGTGGCCAGTGACCGTTTTGGTGCAGAAAAATATGAAATTATTTCAACGATTAACAGTTTTCATGGGCGTACCGTATTTACGGTGAATGTTGGCGGTCAGCCGAAATACTCAGAAGGTTTTGGCCCGCGTCCGGAAGGTATTACCCATGTGCCGTACAATGATTTAGCCACCATGGAAAAAGCCATTTCAGCACGCACCTGTGCGGTGATTTTAGAGCCGATTCAAGGTGAGAGTGGTGTGCTACCTGCGGAGCAGGCTTACCTCGAGGGTGTGCGTGCGCTCTGTGATCAATATGACGCGCTGCTGATTTTTGATGAAGTGCAATCAGGTATGGGGCGTACGGGTAAACTGTTTGCTCACGAACATTATGGTGTGACGCCTGATGTGCTGACCACGGCCAAAAGCCTCGGCGGCGGCTTCCCGATTTCGGCGATGTTGACGAGCAATGACTATGCTAAGCATTTAGCTGTCGGCACGCACGGCACCACCTTTGGCGGTAATCCGCTGGCGTGCGCAGTGGGTGAAACCGTCTTAGATATTATCAATACACCGGCAGTGCTTGATGGTGTGCTGGCTAAAGGTGAGTACTTGCGTGAAAAGCTGCGTGAGATTGGCGCGCCTTATCATTTGTTTGAGCAAGTCCGTGGTAAAGGTTTGTTAGTCGGTGCAGTACTGAGTGATCAGTATAAAGGTCAAGCTAGTGCGCTAATGGCCGCGGCTGAACGTGCTGATCTGCTGGTTTTAGTGGCGGGCCCTGATGTGGTGCGTTTTGCTCCCAGTTTAGTGATTGAGCAGGCTGATTTAGATGAGGGTTTAGCGCGCTTTGCTCGCGCTGTTGCCGAATTTATTCAGCAAGCCCAAGCTTAATTCATATTGTTGAGCGCGTTATTGCTAATAAGAGTGATGGCGTGCTTATTATTTTCTTAAAATTTAGGTAACCAAACGTTATGAACACAGGATTACAGCTGCTTCTTGAACATGATGATGGCGCTCAAACTGAAGCCTCATGCACGCGTTTTGCCGTGCTTTGGCAGGGTAAAGAAATTTGGATACAGACTGCCGGTAATGGTCAGTTGTTAATTGGTGTGGATGTCGAAGAAGGTGATGCTGAGTACGCCAACCTCTTATTGCGTCCTCTGGCGACTAACTTAGTCAGCTTGCAGTTAGAAATGGAAGCGGCTGATCCTAGCGCAGACGAGCATGTGCACACTGACGAGTGTGATCACTGATTGTTCGCCTAGCGGTTATTGCTAAACACTGCACCAAGCACGCATCATCGATATAATGCGTGCTTTGACTCGGTAAATCCTTGCCATTCTGCAGGGATTGCCGTTATTTAATTGTGGAAGAATATATGAAAAGCGCAGAAATCCGTGAAGCCTTCCTTCGCTTCTTTGAAGAAAAGGGTCATACCCGCGTAGCATCCAGCTCATTGATCCCAGCCAATGACCCCACGCTATTATTTACCAATGCGGGCATGAATCAGTTTAAAGACTGCTTCTTGGGTTTAGAAAAACGCGCCTATACACGCGCCACCAGCAGCCAAAAGTGCGTGCGTGCTGGCGGTAAACATAATGACTTGGAAAATGTGGGCTATACCGCGCGTCACCATACTTTTTTTGAGATGCTGGGTAACTTTAGCTTTGGTGATTACTTTAAGCGTGATGCGATTCATTATGCGTGGGAGTTTTTAACCTCTGAGCAATGGTTGGGTCTCTCCAAAGACAAGCTGTGGGTCACCGTCTATGAGACTGATGATGAGGCCTATGATATTTGGGTGAAAGAAATCGGTGTACCTGAGCAGCGAATGATCCGTATCGGTGATACTGGCGGCGTACCTTATGCCTCAGATAACTTTTGGGCGATGGGTGATACTGGTCCTTGTGGTCCGTGCTCTGAGATTTTTTATGATCATGGTGAGCACATTTGGGGTGGCCCGCCCGGTTCGCCAGAAGAAGACGGCGACCGCTATATTGAGATTTGGAACAACGTCTTTATGCAGTTTAATCGTACTGCAGATGGCGTGATGCATCCGTTGCCAGCGCCGAGTGTCGACACCGGTATGGGTTTGGAGCGGATCAGTGCGGTTTTGCAACACGTAAACTCCAACTATGAGATTGATTTATTTCAGCATTTGCTCAGTGGCGTAGCCGCTGCAGTGGGTTGTGAAAACAATGATAGTCCGTCACTGAAAGTGATTGCTGACCATATCCGCTCCTGCAGCTTTTTGATTGCCGATGGCGTGGTGCCGTCTAATGATGGTCGTGGTTACGTGTTGCGCCGGATTATTCGTCGCGCCTGCCGTCATGGTAATAAGCTGGGTGCCACGGACAGCTTCTTCTATAAAATTGTTGCGGCGTTGGTTGAGCAAATGGGTGAAGCCTTTCCTGAGCTTAAGCAACAACAAGCACAGATTGAGCGTATTTTAAAAACCGAAGAAGAACAGTTTGCGAAAACTCTAGAGCAAGGCTTGCGTATTCTTGAGCAGGATTTAGCTGAGCTCGATGGCACAGTGATCCCAGGCTCGGTAGTGTTTAAATTGTATGACACTTACGGCTTTCCGATGGACTTAACTGCCGATATCGCCCGCGAGCGCGAGCTGAGTGTCGATGATGTTGGTTTTGAGCGTGAAATGCAGGCGCAGCGCGTACGTGCGCGTTCCGCCAGTTCCTTCTCGCTGGATTACAATACGCTGATTAAAGTTGATGCCGACACTGAATTCTTGGGTTACCAAGAACATCAGGCTGAGGCCAAAGTACTGATGATTCTAAAGGATGGCGCTAGTGTTGAATCTGCCTTAGAGGGCGATAAAGCAGTGATCGTTTTGGATCGCACGCCATTTTATGCGGAGTCTGGTGGACAGGTTGGCGATAGCGGTTACTTAAGCGCTGAGCATTTGTGTATCGAAATTACTGATACCACTAAAAGCGGCAATGCTTTTTTACATCATGGCTGTATCACCCAAGGTACGCTGAGCGTTGGTGAGCGTATTGTTGCGCAAGTGGATGCCACGGTACGTCAAGCTACGGCGTTGAGTCATTCGGCTACGCACTTATTGCATGCAGCATTGCGCGACATCTTAGGCGAGCATGTGCAGCAAAAAGGCTCATTGGTCGACAGTCAGCGTTTGCGTTTTGACTTTAGCCACTTTGAGGCGCTGACCGCAGAGCAGATCAAGGCTTTAGAAGAGCGGGTGAATCAAGAAATTCGTAACAATACTCCAGTCTGTACTGAAGTTACTGATATAGAAACGGCTAAAAACAAAGGTGCTATGGCGCTATTTGGCGAAAAATATGGCGACCAAGTACGTGTCTTAAGCATGGCGGATGGTTTCTCAGTCGAACTCTGTGGTGGTATCCACGCTAAGCGTACCGGTGATATTGGAATATTTAAAATCACCAGTGAAGGCGGTGTGGCAGCGGGTGTGCGTCGGATTGAGGCAGTGACCGGTGCCGCAGCTTGGAACTGGCTCAGTGGTGCAGAAGAGCAGCTCAAGCAAGCTATGAGCCTGGTCAAAGGTACTCGTGACAATGTTCTGGATAAACTGCAAGCCATTCTTGATCAGCAGCGCAGCTTAGAGAAAGAAATCGAGCAGCTCAAAGCCAAAGCCGCTCGCGCCGCAGGCAGTGATCTTGCCGCGTCTGCGTTTGAGGTCAATGGTGTTCAAGTCTTGGCCGCGCGTCTTGATGGCGTGGAAGGCAAAGAGTTGCTGGTGTTGATTGATCAGTTAAAAAACAAACTGGGCAGTGCGGTCATTTTGTTAGGCGGTGTGCATGATGAGCGTATTGTGCTGGTCGCTGGGGTGACTAAAGACCTGACCGGCCAATTTAAAGCTGGTGATCTCATGAAGCAGGCCACTGCAGTGGTTGGCGGTAAAGGCGGTGGTCGTCCGGATATGGCGCAGGGTAGTGGTGTTGAGCTGGCTAAGCTGGATGATGCTTTGGCAGTGACAGCAGCCTATGTGGCCAGTAAAGGCTAAGCGATGAATTAAAACAGCAGTGCGTTGTGCAAGATGAGTTTGCACGACGCACTATTTTTAACGCTAAGGATGATTAAGGCGGCAGTAAAATGGCGTTGATCGTACAGAAATTCGGTGGCACCTCGGTCGGCTCGCCTGAACGAATTGAGCAAGTGGCGCAAAAAGTGGCGAAGTTCCGTGCTGCGGGTGATGATATTGTCGTGGTGGTATCGGCCATGAGCGGCGAGACCAACCGTTTATTGGCCTTGGCCAAGCAGATTGCAAAGAAACCCTCATTGCGTGAAATGGATGTGATGATTGCCACTGGTGAGCAAGTCACCATTGCATTGCTGGCCATGGCCTTAAATAACATCGGAGTGCCTGCCGTATCATTTACTGGCGCACAAGTTCCCATTGTGACTGACAGTGAGCACGGTAAAGCGCGCATCTTAAGTATTGATGAGCTTAAAGTGCGTGAGCAGCTTAGTGCTGGCAAGGTGGTGGTGGTCGCTGGGTTTCAGGGTGTCGATGCGCAGGGCAATATCACCACGCTGGGACGTGGTGGATCAGATACCACGGCAGTGGCCTTGGCTGCTGCGCTCAAGGCTGATGAGTGTCATATTTATACCGATGTGGATGGCGTGTACACAACCGATCCGCGTGTCGTTTCGCGCGCGCAGCGTTTGGATCGCATCACCTTTGAAGAAATGCTGGAAATGGCCAGCTTGGGTTCAAAGATATTGCAGTTGCGCTCTGTAGAATTTGCTGGCAAATACAATGTACCGCTACGTGTACTGCACAGTTTTCAAGAGGGCCCTGGCACTCTAATTACCACTGATGATAATGAGGACAGCATGGAACAGCCGATTATTTCTGGTATTGCCTTTAATCGTGATGAGGCTAAGTTAACCATTCGCGGCGTTCCGGATACGCCAGGTGTTGCGTTTAAAATCTTGGGGCCGATCAGTGCGGCGAATATCGATATTGATATGATTGTGCAAAACGTTGCCCGAGACAACACCACGGACTTCACCTTTACTGTAAATAATATCGATTATGACAAAGCCATCGAAGTCTTAAGAGCTACAGCCTTGGAGATTGGGGCTGGAGAGGTGAGCGGTACGACCAGTATTGCGAAAGTGTCTATTGTTGGGGTCGGGATGCGTTCACATCCAGGTGTGGCCAGCTGCATGTTTGAAGCCTTGGCCAAAGAGAATATTAATATCCAGATGATCTCAACCTCAGAAATCAGAGTCTCTGTGGTAATTGATGAGAAATATGTCGAGTTAGCGGTGCGTGCCTTGCACACAGCGTTTGGCTTGGATGCCCCAGAGAAATAGGATCAGTGCTGAATGGTTAGGTGTGACACGGCTTAGCTGTGTCAGTCCAATGAGCCCATAATTGACTTTGCTTAATAAATAAGCATTCTGATTATGCCTAGTTAAGCGCGATAGTGTATCCTGTGCACCACTTACAGGTGCAGACTGTAATCCTAAATTGTTGATACAAGGAGATAAATAATGTTAATCCTAACGCGTCGTGTAGGAGAGACACTGATGGTTGGTGATGAGGTTACTGTCACTGTGCTGGGTGTTAAAGGCAATCAAGTTCGCATCGGTGTAAACGCGCCGAAAGAGATTGCTGTGCACCGTGAAGAGATCTATCAGCGCATTCAAAAAGAGAAAGAAGAGAAGGAAGAAGAAAGTATTTAATCTATTTTCAGTTTTTGCTTTGCATTTACTAAAAAAGTAGGTAAGATACGCACCGTGTTACGGAGAGGTGGCCGAGTGGCCGAAGGCGCTCCCCTGCTAAGGGAGTACACCTCAAAAGGGTGTCGAGGGTTCGAATCCCTCCCTCTCCGCCATATTGAGTGTTACAGAGTTAATGATTATTAAAGAGTTTTATAGCTCAGCTGGATAGAGTACTCGGCTACGAACCGAGCGGTCGGAGGTTCGAATCCTCCTGAGTCCACCAAATTAAAAGAACTGAGTCATTGGTTCTTTTAAGTAATACCAGCGGTGATCTGGATAAGCACCAAGTTGGACTCATAGCTCAGCTGGATAGAGTACTCGGCTACGAACCGAGCGGTCGGAGGTTCGAATCCTCCTGAGTCCACCAAATTAAAAAACCTGCATTGATTGCAGGTTTTTTTTTGCCTATGAGAAAGTATGCGAATTATTTCAGCTGAATTTCTATTGCAGGTAGGGTGTGCTCGCCTTGCCTTGCCTTGCGTGGCTGCTGTGCGTAAAAGGTGTGGTGCTGACTATAGGTCTTTAGGGTACGCAGCCGCGCTGATCGAAGCGTACACTGCGCTGGTGGCCTTTAGCGCTGCGGTAAGTGGCCTGGGTTATACCATTGTGGCTGCGCTGAGTTAGGGGCTTGCCGAACATACTTTCAATCTCTGCCTGGCTCATGCCGCGGGTGACTTGCTTGCGGACCAAGTGTGTGCGCCGCTCGGTTGGGTTAAAAGCTCCGCAGGGCTGGGTGTCCTCTGCAATTACGGTGACACGAGTGTGTTGTCTGGGTTGCTGTGACGAACGCTGCTGACTCGTGCTGGGCGGTAAGGCGGGGAGAGGGATAGGTGTGGCGAGCTGGTAAGTGGACTGCCTGCTGGCGCTGGGGCAACCGTGATCGCTAAAGGTCACGGCGCCATTGTTTGCCGTGCATCGATACACTTGGACTGCAGCGCTGAGCGCTGCGCTATGGCTGCCAGTTAAAACCAGCAGAAGATAGATAGAGATTCGCACTGGGTCATCCTTGGGTGTATTGCTTAAGCTTTTAAAGCCCTGCAGGGGGCTTTTTTAGTTTAGTCGGGATTTTTTGAATAACCAGAGTGGTGCGCGCTATTGTCGGTGATGGAAAGTAATTGTTAGGTGCAAAGCTTAACTACAGTGGTATTATTAGTGCCTAGAAAGCCAGTGCAACACTGGCTGGTTATGATTTTTCAGTAGAAATTTTTTTCCCATTGAGCAATCACCATGCACACTTGATAAATCTCTTGCATCGCTAGCATGCAAGGGTGGAGTACCTCATTTATGACTGAAGTTGAAGAGAGAAAGCCCCAGGAGCGCCTCCATGAGCGTTTTTCACAGGTTCTTGAGCTCTTGCAACGACATCGATTGATTGAGGAACGGGTGGCGCGGCAAGGCAGCGATCATCAAGAGCGTGTGGATGCCTTGGTGCAGCAACAGCACCTAGCAGAATTACAGCAGAAACTGACCGAATTACCCCCCGCCGATATTGCCTACATTCTTGAAGCGTTACCCTTAGAAGATCGCTTAGCTATCTGGCAGTTGGTGCGTGCCGAAAGTGATGGTGACATTCTCCTTGAAGTGTCTGACTCGGTGCGTGAAACACTGATTGCCGATATGGATGAGAACGAGATTATCGCGGCCACCAAGGATCTGGACGCTGATGAATTGGCTGATCTGGCGCCAGAGCTGCCACGCGATGTGGTTCAGGGCTTGATGGAGTCATTGGACGAGCAGCAGCGTGAGCGTGTGCGTTCAGCGCTGTCTTATGAGGATGAGCAGGTCGGCGCTATTATGGACTTTGAAATGGTGACCATTCGTGAGGATGTTACCCTTGAAGTGGTATTACGTTATTTACGCCGCTTAAAAGAGCTGCCTGACCAAACCGATAAGCTATTTGTGGTGGATATTGCCGGTATTTTAAAAGGCGTGTTGCCGATTAAACGCTTGTTGGTCAATGATCCTGAGCGCTTAGTACACGATGTTATGTCGGATGAGCCGGTCACTTTTTACCCAGATGAAGATGGTTCCATTGCTGCGCAAGCTTTTGAGCGCTACAACCTGGTTTCTGCTCCTGTGGTGGAGAAAAGTGGCAAGCTGATTGGTCGTTTAACCGTTGATGAGATGGTCGACTTGATTCGTGAAGAGTCGGAGAGTGAGGTCTTAAGTCGTGCAGGTCTGCGAGAGGAAGAAGATATTTTTGCCTCAGTGTGGAAATCACTGCAAAACCGTTGGGCGTGGTTGGCGATTAATCTGATTACTGCATTTGTCGCCTCGCGAGTGATTGGTTTATTTGAAGGTTCGATTGAAAAGCTGGTAGCACTGGCAGCGCTGATGCCGATTGTTGCAGGTATTGGTGGTAACTCAGGAAATCAAACCATTACCATGATTGTTCGAGCTATGGCTTTGGATCAGTTGTCCACTGGCAACACTACACGCTTACTGCGCAAAGAATTGAGTGTGGCGCTGATTAATGGTGTGATTTGGGGCAGCGTTGTCGGCCTTGTGGCGTGGTTACTTTATGATAGTTGGTCGTTGGGCGTGGTGATGACCTCGGCGATGACCTTGAATTTATTGCTGGCAGCCTTGATGGGCGTGGTTATTCCTATGACTATGGTGCGTTTAGGGCGCGATCCGGCGCTGGGTTCTAGTGTTTTAATTACGGCGATGACCGACAGTGGCGGCTTCTTTATATTCTTAGGTTTAGCGACAGTATTTTTACTCTAAATGCTAATAAATTGGCAAAGCTCATGAGTGACTGCGTAAAAAAACATTCTATTGTTTGCTAATCAGGGTTGAATCGCGTTAATGTTTCAGCGTTTTAGCTGTTGCTGACTGGCCTTTGCCTGAGCGGCGGCATTGTTCAAACTCTACTTATTGCCCCCTGCAACTCAGGAAATGGAGCGTATATGACTTCTCAGCAACTCCTTCTTGAAGGCGTTGAACTCATGTTTTTCGGTATGGGTCTCGTTTTTCTATTTTTGGTTTTACTGATTTATTGCATTCGCGGTATGTCTTTTCTTCTAGAGCGCTTTGTTCCAGAAGAAAGTCGTACTGCTACAGCAGTCGCAGCACCTGTACCAGCGGGTAGTGTACGGGCTGTCGATGCAGATACCTTACAAGCCATGCAACTTGCCATTAAACAACACCGTGCCCGACGCGGCTGAGTGTACCTATACGGAGTTTTTCCTGATGACTGCAACAAAGCCGCTCGGTATTACTGACGTTGTACTACGTGATGCTCACCAATCTATTTTAGCCACCCGTGTTCGCCTAGACGATATGCTGCCTATTGCTGGCAAGCTTGATCAAATTGGTTTTTGGTCGGTTGAATCATGGGGTGGGGCAACGTTTGATTCTTGTATTCGCTATTTAGGTGAAGACCCTTGGGAGCGTATTCGCGCGCTGAAGCAAGCGATGCCCAATACCCGTCAACAAATGTTGCTGCGCGGACAAAACTTATTAGGCTATCGTCACTATGCTGATGATGTCGTGGATAAGTTTGTTGAGCGTGCTGCGGTCAATGGCGTGGATGTGTTTCGCGTCTTTGATGCGATGAACGACCCGCGTAACCTTGACCGCGCATTAAAGGCGGTGAAAGCTAATGGTAAACATGCGCAAGGCACTATTTCCTACACCACCAGCCCTGTGCATAATATGCAAATGTGGGTTGATCTGGCGAAGAAAATTGAAGACTTGGGCGCTGATTCTATAGCAATCAAGGATATGGCTGGTATTTTAACGCCCTATATTGCCTATGAATTGGTTAGCAAATTGAAAGCCAGTTTGTCGATTCCAATTCATATGCAATGTCATGCGACTGCAGGTTTGTCGTCAGTGGCGATTTTAAAGGCAGTCGAAGCGGGTATTGATAACGTTGATACTTCGATTTCCTCAATGTCGATGACTTACGGCCATTCGCCAACCGAGTCAGTGGTAGCCATGTTCCAAAATACCGAGCATGACACTGGTCTTGACCTGTTATTGCTTGAAGAAGTTGCAGCCTACTTCCGTGAAGTGCGGAAAAAGTATGCAAAATTTGAAGGCACGCTTAAAGGTGTGGATTCACGTATTTTAGTCGCACAAGTACCTGGCGGTATGTTGACGAATATGGAAGGTCAGCTTAAAGAGCAGGGCGCCACAGATAAATTTGATGAAGTATTGGCTGAGATTCCACGCGTGCGTGAAGACTTAGGTTTTATTCCATTGGTGACCCCAACCTCGCAAATTGTTGGCACCCAGGCGGTGATTAACGTATTGACTGGCGAGCGTTATAAATCCATCACTAAAGAAACCGCAGGCGTATTGAAAGGCGAGTACGGTGCTGCTCCAGCGCCGTTTAATGCTGAGTTGCAAGCGCGCGTGTTAAATGGTGAAAAAGCGGTTGAATGCCGTCCGGCGGATTTATTAGACAATGAAATGGATAAGCTCACTGCTGAACTCAAAGAGTTGGCTGCGGAGAAAAATATTCGCTTGGCTGACAACATCATCGATGATGTGTTGACCTATGCGTTATTTCCACAAATTGGTCTGAAGTTTTTAGAAAATCGTGATAATCCTGACGCATTTGAGCCGGTGCCGACGGGTAACGAAATATATCAATCTGCGGGACCGCAAGCCTATACCGTTGAAGTGAATGGCAAAACTTTTGTCGTGCAAGTCAATGAAGGTGGCGATATTGAGGGATTAAAACCTGTTGGTGAGGCTACCGCTTGTGAGCCAGCACCAGTGGCAGCTGGCGCTGGTGATCCGCAGGGCGCACCTTTAGCCGGTAATATTTTTAAGGTGCTGGTGAAACCAGGTCAGGCTGTTGAAGAAGGCGATGTAGTGATTATTTTAGAGGCCATGAAAATGGAAACTGAAATTCGTGCCTTCCGCCGCGGCGTCATTGGTGATGTCAACGTTAAAGTTGGCGATGCAGTGTCGGTTGGCGATAGCCTGCTGACAATAGCTTGAGGGCTGAATGATGGATAAGCTCTTAGGTCTATGGCAAAGCACCGGTATCTATCAGCTCGAGGCTGGGCAAGCCTTGATGATCGTCGTGTGTATGGCTTTAATTTATTTGGCCATTCGTAAAGGTTTTGAGCCGCTGTTGTTAATCCCTATCGGGTTTGGTGGGGTCTTAGCCAATATTCCCGCAGCAGGTATGGCCGAGTCCGGCGGCTTATTGACGATGCTTTACGATGTAGGTCTGCCGACCAGTGTCTTCCCGCTGCTGATTTTCATGGGTGTGGGGGCGATGACTGATTTCGGTCCAATGCTGGCTAACCCAAAAACCTTGCTCTTAGGTGCAGCAGCGCAGTTTGGTATTTTTGGTACCTTGTTGGGCGCCTTAGCCATTGGTATGTTGGGTATTCCAGGTTTGGAGTTTACCCTGCAAGAGGCGGCTTCAATTGCTATTATTGGTGGTGCTGATGGGCCAACTTCGATCTATGTGACCTCGCGCTTGGCGCCAGATTTACTTGGGCCGATTGCTGTGGCTGCTTACTCTTATATGGCATTAGTGCCGTTGATTCAGCCGCCAATTATGCGTGCATTAACTACGCCAGCAGAGCGTGCCATTGTGATGTCGCAATTACGTCATGTTGGTCAAGCGGAGAAAATTATTTTCCCGTTGGTGTTGTGCTTGTTAATCGGCATGTTGCTACCTGATGCGGCACCTTTAGTGGGTATGTTTGCCTTCGGTAACTTAATGCGTGAAAGCGGTGTGGTTGAGCGTTTAGCTGATACTTCGCGTAATGCACTGATTAATATCGTGACCATCGCTTTAGGCTTGACGGTAGGCTCTAAGCTGTCGGCAGAGTCATTCTTGCAAATAAAAACCTTAGGTATTTTATTGCTTGGGATGATTGCATTTAGTGCAGGAACAGCAATGGGCATTATCATGGCAAAAGTTATGAATAAGTTCAGTGTCCACAAGATCAATCCCTTGATTGGTTCTGCTGGAGTATCTGCTGTACCTATGGCTGCACGTGTATCCAATAAGGTTGGCTTGGAGTCTAATCCACAAAACTTCTTGTTGATGCATGCCATGGGCCCTAACGTAGCAGGGGTGATTGGTTCGGCTGTTGCTGCAGGTGTATTGCTGAGCTTTGTTGGCTAACGCTGTACTTTAAGTCGATTTGCACCATGATAAAGGCTGCCTCATTAGGTGGCCTTTATCGTTTTGGGCGATAGAGTTTTAGACAGTTCATGGCGAGTTGGCGAGGCAGATTCTAAGCCGCTGGATGGTTTAAGTCAGTCGCAGGCTGATGTGTGCCGCGCGGCTAGGGTCTGACTTAATGCTAGGCATAAAAAAGGCCAACTTATATAAGTTGGCCTTTCTGCCTTAGCAAGTAATATTACTTGCGGCTGGCTTTTTCTAACATACGCAGAGCGCGTTCGTTAGCTTCGTCAGCAGTCTGCTGTGCACGTTGAGCAGCGCTCATCGCTTCGTCAGCTTTGCTGTACGCTTCGTCAGCGCGTGCTTGTGCACGTGCTACTGAATCTTCAGTCGCAGTTAAACGAGCTTCAGTTTCAGTTGAAACGCTGCTGCAACCAGTTGCTAAAACAGCAGCTAATGCTAATGCAGAAAATTTTAGAACATTATTCATCTTGTTCCCCTTAATATGGGTGTCCATGGAAGCAACCTATCTGATGATAGACTGGCTACCGCATATGTTACGCATTCGTTCGATTAAGTAAACTAGTACATTGTCTAGAATGCTATTTTTTTGCTTTATTGCTCAATAAATACGAAGTAAGTTGGTTTGTTTGTGTGCTAGGGCTACAGTGCGCTGTAAAAACTGAGTTTAACGGCTTTAAGTGAGGACAGGTTATGTCCTGCGAACGAGACCCAGCAGTGCGCGCTGCGCTGCTAGATAAGCGTGTTGCTAAGACGAAGGGCACGTGCTCTTTTTTGCTTATCGGTTTGGGCATGTATTGTGCAGTATGGGCTTGCTGGCATCATTTAAATTAAAAAAGCACTTTTTAAAGAAAAACCTTAATAAAAGCTTGCACTTACCGAAAGGATCTCATATATTAGCGCCCTCGATTGGGACAAGCATTAAGCTAGCCAGTCACGCTTCTACCGCCCGGATGGCGGAATAGGTAGACGCAAGGGACTTAAAATCCCTCGAAGGTAACTTCGTGCCGGTTCGATTCCGGCTCCGGGCACCATATTAAACAAGCACACCGCCAGTGCTTGCACAAGAAACCCGCTCTAAGCGGGTTTTTTATTGCTTAGAAGAAACTGCCAGTGCAAACACTGACAGCTTATCTTTGCTTAAAAGTCTTCAAAGTCCTCGGCATTAGCCCGAGCGACACGCTCACGCTCCTCACTTAGAACTGCTTGAATCTCAGCCATCACCGAATCAACATCGGCTTCAGTATCCGGTTCAATAAACTCGCCAGTCAGTACAGTGTCCATCTCCAGGCGACCTGCTTTGTACAGGCTCCACATTTCTGGGCTGTAACGGGTTTCAAGCAGCTCTGGGGCATACTGTGCATAATATTGAGTGATATTGTTGACGTCGCGATTGAGCATAAAGAACGCATTGTTATTGGCTGCAGCATCAACGGCCTGCGGCAGATCAATAATTACTGGGCCGTGCTCATCGACCAACACATTAAATTCAGAGAGGTCGCCGTGCACTAAGCTGACACAGAGCATGCGCTTAATGGATTCCATTAAGGTGGCATGGTCTTTACGGGCCTGCTCGGGCTCTAGGGTCACGTCGTTTAAGCGGGGTGCGACTTGGCCGTCGGGTAGGGTGACCAGTTCCATCAGCAGTACGCCATCAAAACAGCCAAACGGTTTGGGTACGCGTACGCCAGCAGCGGCTAGGCGGTAGAGAGCATCCACCTCAGCATTTTGCCAGGCCTCTTCAGCTTGTCCGCGACCAAACTTTGAGCCTTTCTCCATGGCGCGTGAGCGGCGGCTATTACCGGTTTTACGGCCTTCGCGGTACAGGGAGGCCTTTTTGAAGCTGCGTTTGTCCATGTCTTTATAGACTTTGGCGCAACGAATCTCATCGCCGCTGCGTACCACATAGACCGCAGCTTCTTTGCCGTTCATTAGGGGGCGTAACACCTCATCAATCAGCCCATCTTCGACGAGGGGAATCAGGCGTGCAGGGGTTTTCATAGGGCTCCCAAATAAATTAACGATAGAAATAAAATGTAAGCATGGATGAGTGACTGAGCAAGAGACCCAGTACTATGCGATGCGCGCCAAGTATAACCAGCTTAGCGCGTTATATTGTGATTGGATGAAAAAATACGTTGGATTTATTACGTAGATGAGCCAAGGGCAGAATTATTGCGCGGTGATAATATTTCCTGCGTGTAAGCCGCATTCTTTTTGCGTGGCTTCTTCCCACCACCAGCGGCCTTCGCGCTCGTGTTGATTGGGCAGGACAGGGCGAGTACAAGGCTCACAACCAATACTGATAAAACCGCGCTGATGCAGACTGTTGTAGGGCAATTCAAGCATGCGAATATAGGCCCAAACGTCTTCGCTGCTCATTTGTGCTAGAGGATTGAACTTGTACAGCGGCTGTTCTGGCGTTGAAAACGCAAGGTCCAACTCCACTGCCGCAACATTGCTGCGCGTGCCAGGACTTTGATCGCGACGTTGGCCGGTGGCCCAAGCTTTAACCTTGGCCAGTTTACGTTTGAGTGGCGCGATTTTACGTACGCCACAGCACTCACTGTGACCATCTTTATAAAAACTAAATAAGCCTTTGTCGCGCACCAATGCTTCAACCTGCTGAGCATCAGGGGATAGCACCTCAATGCTAATTTGATAATGCTCGCGGACTTTTTCAATAAATTGATAGGTTTCTGGGTGTAAGCGCCCGGTATCTAAGCTAAAGACTTTGACCTGCGGATTGATTTTCCAAGCCATATCTAACAGTACTACATCTTCGGCACCGCTAAATGACAGCCACAGCTCATCGCCAAAGGCCGCAAAAGCCTGTTTAATAATGTCTTTAGGGGAGGCGTCGGCGCAATCAGCAATCAGTTGCTGAAGATCAATTGAGGTGGTCATGCTCGATTCCTATAAGGTTTATATGCACGGTAAGGTTCCTATGTTAGCAAAGAGTGCAGTGCTATTAGAATGAATAAAAACCGTTATGCTTATGCTTTTTGGCTATAATTAGGTCGGTAAATCATCTTAATCTTGCATGGTCTGGGTGGAGCGGCTAGAGTGCATCTTTTTTATGTGATGAGGAATTGCTGTGGAAATCGCCTGCCTTGACCTTGAGGGTGTATTGGTTCCGGAAATCTGGATTGCCTTTGCAGAAAAAACTGGTATCGAATCCCTGCGGGCGACCACACGTGATATCCCTGATTACGATGTGTTGATGAAGCAACGCCTGCGTATTCTGGATGAGCACGGTTTAACCTTAAACGATATCCAAGAAGTGATTGCAACACTGAAGCCACTTGAGGGTGCGGTTGAGTTTGTAAACTGGTTGCGTGAGCGTTTTCAGGTAGTAATTCTCTCGGATACCTTTTATGAGTTCTCCCAGCCGCTGATGCGTCAGTTGGGTTTCCCTACCTTGCTGTGCCACAAATTGGTGACCGATGACAAGGGGCGTGTGGTGGACTATCAGTTGCGTCAAAAAGATCCTAAGCGTCAGTCTGTCTTAGCTCTGAAAACCTTGTACTACCGCGTGATTGCTGCCGGTGATTCATACAACGACACCACTATGCTGGCTGAAGCCAACGCGGGTATTTTGTTCCACGCGCCGGATAATGTCATCGAGCAGTTCCCGCAGTTCCCTGCGGTGCATACCTTTGACGACTTAAAGAAAGAATTTATCAAAGCCTCAAACCGCCCGTTAACTCTGTAACGGCGCGGCTGCCTAGTATATTGAGCGCGCTGCACTGGCGCGCTTAATATTCTCCACTGATCAATGGTCGTGTCATCGGCAGTCTGACTGCTTCTGCGCTGTTGGTAGTCTACAGTTTGCCCTCGCCAGCTATTCATTTGCGCTTTAAAACTTAATATTTCTGCGTCTGGTTTTTGTCTTGTTGCTTAAGCATCCTTTGCATTGCAGGCTGCTCTGTGTTTGGCTGCGTATAGGATCAAGTCTGGCTAGATGTTGCAGTGTATGGATAACCACGATGAATAACTCGACAGCAGAACATTTAAATTGGACGCACGCTTGGCGTGAGCAGGTGTTACCCACCCTAGTTGAGCAGAATTGGGATTTAATTGTTGTCGGTGGTGGTATTAGTGGTGCTGGGATTATTCGCGAAGCGGCGCGGCGTGGTTGGCGTTGTTTATTGCTTGAGCAGCATGATTTTGCGTGGGGTACCTCCAGTCGCTCCTCGAAAATGGTGCATGGTGGTCTGCGCTATATTCGCCAGGGCGAGTTTGCGCTGACCCGTGATAGCGTGCGAGAGCGACAGCGTTTGTTAGAGGATGCCGCAGGTCTAGTTGAGCCTTTGGCCTTTGTCTATCCTCATTATCGCGGCGAGTTCCCCGGGCGCTGGTGGTTAACCGGCGCGCTGTGTCTTTACGATGCTTTTGCTGGGCAGTCTTTGCACAGGTTTTATCCGGCGCGGCAGGTGCCTGAGATTGTACCGGGCTTGCAGCAGGATAAGCTCAGCGGTGCCAGTCAGTATCAAGATGCACTCACCGATGATGCCGGCTTAGTCATGCATGTCTTGGCGGAGGCACGCGCACTGGGTGCATGTATTGTCAGTCAGGTAAAAGTCGTAGCGCCGGTGTACCGCGATATCAGTCACGCGGCGGCTGAATCTACTCAGCGGCGTATTGTGGGTTTACAGATTGAAGATAGGCTAAGCGGTCAGCAGTGGTCGTTAGCTTGTCAGGCGGTTGCCCAAGCGAAAGGGGTGTGGACAGAGGCCGCTGTGCTCAGTGGGCAGACACAGCATATTCGACCATTGCGTGGCAGTCATCTATTGCTGCCACGTTCACGCTTGCCCGTGCAGCAGGCGCTGAGTGTGCAGCATCCTCAGGATCAGCGATTGATGTTTATTTTTCCTTGGCAAGGAGCCACGGTGGTGGGTACTACTGATATTGATCACCATGGTGATTTAAGCCAAGAAGCATCGATCAGCCAAGCTGAGGTGGCGTATTTACTGGCGGGCTGTGCCAAGGTATTTCCAGATGCGCAGATCACCCAAAGTGATGTGCTTTCAACTTGGTCAGGGGTGCGGCCGATTGTGGCTAAAACCGGCACGGGTGTACACAAACCCTCGGACGAATCGCGTGAGCATGTGCTGTGGATTGAGCCTGGACGTGTCAGTCTCGCTGGCGGAAAACTCACCACTTTTCGTTTGCTGGCTCTAGAGGTCTTGGCGGCTTGTGCGGTTTTTAATGGCCGGTCGATGCAAGAAACCCCGCATGCTGTACAGCGTGCCGCGCCGGATGCGCCTGTAGATTGCCTTGTCGATCTGCCGGCGGAGCTACAGCGGCGTTTATATGGTCGTTATCGAGCAGATTGGTCTAACTTTTGTCATGTGTTTAAACAGGTGGGCGCGCAGCAGATTGCCCACACCTCCATTTTATGGGCGCAATTGGCCTATGCCTGTGAGCATGAGTTGGTGATTCATTTGGATGATCTGTTGCTGCGTCGTACTCGATTAGGTTTGTTGGTGGCGCAGGGTGCTGTTGCGCTACTGGAGCAAGTGCGTGTGCTCTGTCAGCCGCGCTTAGGCTGGGATGCGCAGCGCTGGGCAGAAGAACAGCAGCGTTATTTACAGATCTACCAACAGTTTTATAGTCTACCCAATGCGGCATTGCCGACACTGAGCAAGGGCACAAACTGATGACCTTGGATGTTAGCCGCTAGCGGAAAAGGGGCACGCGATCAGCAGTTGTGCGTATTCTCGCTGAATTGTGAGCGCGCCGCGCAGCAAGAGAAACAGCCGTTTGATCAGGTTTACTGCCGTCAATCGCGGTACTTATTGCGCTGGGTTTCTTCTTGTCATGCTTTCCTACTGAGGTGCGTCATTAAATCACCCGCAACGGTTGCTTAAACAGGCATAATAGACTTCTTTAAGTGTTGAACTAAGGTGCATACGCATGGCGTTGATTGGAGATGTGAATACCCTGCAAGTCATTCGACAGGCTGATTTTGGCGTGTATTTGGATGGTGGTCCGCAAGGGGATATTCTTTTACCACGGCGTGAAATGCCTAAAGGTGAACCCTGCGAAGATGAAGACTGGGTCAATGTCTTTGTCTATTTAGACAGTGAAGATCGCATCATCGCGACCAGCCGTAAGCCAACTATCAAAGTCGGTGAGTTTGCCAGTCTGAAAGTGGTGGATATCAACCGCATTGGTTTGTTCTTAGACTGGGGCTTAAATAAAGATTTATTGCTGCCGCATTCTGAAGAAAAGCGTCCGCTGCAGGTGGGTGATTATTGTGTGGTGTATGCCTATATTGATGAACGCACCAAACGCATTACTGCCACCGCACGTTTAGACCGTTATTTAGATCGAACCCCAGCCAACTATACGGTGGGTGATGAGGTTGATTTGCTGATTGCCGAAGCCACTGATCTAGGCTTTAAGGCGATTATCAATGGCAAGCATTGGGGCCTTGTGCATAAAAATGAAGCTTTTAAATTTTTGCGTAGCGGTATGCAGGAACGTGGTTTTATCCGCGAAATACGTGAGGATGGTTTGATCAATCTGAGCTTGCAGCCACAAGGGCGAGAGCTGCGCGATAGCTTAAGTGAGGCAATTCTGGCTCAGCTGGATGCAAATAATGGCCGCTTGCCGCTGAGTGATAAAAGCCCTGCACCAGTGATTGCTGAAGCCTTTGGTGTGAGTAAAGGTAATTTCAAAAAAGCCATTGGTGGTCTGTATAAACACGGTTTAATCCGTATCCTGCCAGATGCCATCGAACTGGTGTAATACTGCTGTCACGGGGCTTAGATGCGCATTATTTATGGGGTTGTCATTGCGGCACTGTGCGCCGCTGTACTGATAGGGATCGCCAAGTGGCGTGGTCCAGTTCTGCCCGCCTTAAGGGTTGAGCTGTTGCCGCTGGAACTGCGCATTGTCGCCAGTGGTGAGGTGCGTTATCAGTCGTTGGCGCGGATTGGTAGTGAAATCACCGGAACGGTCATCGCTCGCCATGTCCGCGAAGGTGATCGGGTCAGTAAAGGTGATGTGCTGATTGAACTGAACCCAGATGAGTTGCAATCGCGCTTGGCCCAAGCACAAACCTTGCTGCAACAATTGCAAAAAACCAGTCGTCCACAAGCGCAAGCGGCTTTAGTTGAGGCGCGCGATAATCTGCGCCAAGCCAGCCGTGAAGCGCGCCGCCGTGAAACCTTGGCTAAGCAAGGCATGCTTGCCACCGAGCAGGCTGAGCAAGCACAGCGCTTGGAACTCAATGCGAAAACGGCGCTAACCCGTGCGCAGTTGGCCGCAGATTCACTGGCGGTCAATGGCAGCGAAGAGCGTTTATTGCAGCAGCGTATTGCTAGCGCTGCGGCAGAACTGGCGAAAACCCGTATCTATGCACCTTTTGCTGGACGTGTACAAACGCGCAATGTTGAACCCGGCGATTTGGTGCAACCGAGTAAAGTGCTGCTAGAAATCGCTCGTAGTGATGGGCTGGATCGTCAGGGTGCGGCCAGTGATGGTCTTGAAGCTGGCATCGTCAGTTTTATTGCCCCAGCCGTCGACAGCTCGCGCGGTACCATTGATGTGCATATCAGTGTCTTGGCTGATGAGGCCAAGCAGCCTCATACATTTTTACAGGGCATGACGGTCTCGGCCAATATTATTGCTGCACAACGTGAGCGTGCCTTGGTTTTGCCTAATGATTATCTGCTGTCTAATGCGACAGGGCAGGCACAGGTTTTGCGTTGGCAGGACGGTGTCGTCAATGCCGCTGATGTGCAGCTGGGCCTACGCAATATGACTCACAGTGAAATTCTTTCCGGTCTTGCTGAAGGTGATGTGGTGGTGCAGGCGGATAAATTAAGCGATGGTCAGCGTGCCCAGGTGCGCTTTGAGCAGGCGCAGCATGTCATTCGTTAGTGGTGTGGGCAGATGGCGTGCTTCGCTGTGGATTGAATGGCGTATCGCGCTACGTTTTTTAGCCGATAATCCTTTGCAAACCTTGTTAATTAGTGTGGCTATTTCAGTCGGTGCCGCAGTGATTGTGTTTATTACTGCGCTGATGACTGGTTTGCAAACTAATGTGATTGAACGAACCTTGGGCACGCAAGCGCACATTCGGATTGAAGCGACCCGTCAGCATAATATTTTCTCGCAGACGCCTGAAGGTCAGTATGTCTGGGCGCTAGAAAGCCCGCGTGCGCAGCGCCTGCAAACCATTAATAACTGGCAAGAAGTGCGTGATGTGTTAGATCAGCATCCGGCGTTAAATGCAGTCTCGCCGCTGATTTCTGGACCCGCCTTTGCCCAGAAAGGTAGCGCGCGCGCCTCGATTGCCTTAATGGGTATTGATCCCGAGCGTTATGCTGGGATTATTGAGCTTGAAGAATATCTGCAGGAAGGGCGCTTTAGTGTTGGCGCCAGTGATGTCTTGATCGGCCGTCAGCTGGCTGAAGACTTAGGCCTGCGTACCGGCGATAAAGTACGCTTGGATGCCGGAGATAATCGTCAGGTGGTGATGGATGTGGCGGGTATCTTTGAAATGGGCGTGCGCGAACTGGACAGCCGTTATGTCTATACGGACCTGAAACAAGCGCAAACTTTGCTTGATTTGCCTGGCGGCATCACTATTTTAGAGTTGAAAATTTCGGATGTGTTCACCGCTGAATATTGGGCGCAGCGCCTGACTAAACTCACCGGCTTGCATGTGCAAAGTTGGATGGAAAGTAACGGCCAGCTGCTCAATGCTTTAAGCTCACAAACCATGACCACGCAAATGATTCGCGTGTTTGTCGCTTTGTCGGTGGCCTTTGGTATTGCCAGTGTGTTGGCGGTGAGTGTGGTGCAGCGTACCCGTGAAATTGGTATTTTGCGTGCGATGGGCAGTACCCAGCAGCAGATTCTACGGGTGTTCTTGTTGCAGGGCGGACTGCTGGGTTTAGCCGGTTCGCTGCTGGGGGTATTGGTCGGCTATAGCTTAGTCCAAGTGTTTAATGGCATTGAAGGGCGCTTGTTTGTCATTCGTCTGCAGCCTTCAATGTTGCTCTCAGCGATTTTGATTGCTACGGCGGCAGGTGTAGTCGCCGCCATGGTGCCGGCGCGCCGTGCGGCGAAATATGATCCGGCGGTGGCCATTCGCTATGTCTAAGTTGCAGCGGTTCACCGACCGCGCTGATCAGCAGGTGGTCTTGCAGCTGGACAAACTCAATAAAATCTTTAACACGGGGACGCCACTGCAAAACCATGTCTTGCATGATATTTCCTTGCAGGTCAGTCGTGGTGAGTTGGTGGCCTTGGTGGGTACTTCTGGCTCGGGTAAAAGTACCCTGCTAAATGTCATGGGCTTGCTGGATGTCTCATCATCCGGCGAGCTGCGTATTCAAGGACAGCTGGTGCAGGGCATGACTGAACAGCAGCGCACGCAATTGCGCAGTGAGTCGATTGGTTTTGTTTTTCAGTTTCACCATCTGATCAGTGCGTTTAGCGTGTTGGATAATGTTTTGATGCCGTTGATGTTACGCTTTGGTAAGCCTTCAACAGCGCAAGTTGAGTACGCGCAGTACTTGTTGGGTGAGGTGGGTTTGACTCAGTTTATGCACCAATCGACCAATCGCTTATCCGGCGGTCAGCAGCAGCGCGTGGCGATTGCTCGGGCGTTAGTGACGCGGCCGGCGCTGGTGTTTGCTGATGAGCCAACCGGTAACTTGGATACGCAAACGGCGGATGAAGTGTTTAGTTTATTTGAGCGCTTTAACGTTGAGCACCAGTGTGCGATTGTGATTGTGACCCATGACCCGCGTTTAAGTGCCCGCTGCCCGCGCACCATTCGTCTGACCGATGGCCGTATTGTCTATGATGGTGCCTCGGCGGATTTGCCCCATTTATTTGCCAGCCCACTATAAGGCAGAGAATGTAAGTGGGATCGGCGGCAAAGTAGCATTGTAGATGTTGCCGTCATCATTGAGCGACAACGGCATCAGGCGAAACCTTACCCTGCCTGTTCGTATATTGAGCCCAAACTCTTGCTTCACTCCTAAAATTAAACAGCCTTCCGACCAGCGGTCGATTCTGTAAGCCAGCAGTCTCGGCGTTCTTTTTTTGGCCATGATCTGCATCAATTACCAGAGTTGTATTGAGTTTGTTATTTACCATATATGGTAGTAGCATCCTTTGCTATCTACACTATGTTGTGTTTTTGCTGTTTTCTTAGGGGTACTTCAAAGAGTATTTTTTAGAGCGCTTTAGCACAGATCAGGTTTTTAGGAGTCCAGCATGAATCAAGCTGTTGCGGCAGTTACTCAGGTTTCAACATCGGTCAATATAGACTTACAGCCCGCCTCTTTGGATATTTGGGATGCCAAATATCGCCTCAAAACCAAGGATGGCCAGGGCATTGATAGTGATATTGATGCGACCTATCAACGTGTGGCGCGGGCGTTGGCTGAAATTGAGTTGCCGGAGCAGCGCGAGCATTGGTATGAGCAGTTTTTATGGGCACTGTACCGTGGTGCTATTCCGGCCGGCCGGATTATTTCCAATGCCGGCGCCACAGCTTACAAACCCGCGACCTCGACCATTAACTGCACCGTGTCGGGAACTGTTAATGACTCGATGGATGATATTTTAAGCAAACTGCATGAGGCTGGGCTTACTTTAAAAGCGGGCTGTGGCATTGGCTATGAGTTTTCCACGCTTAGACCCAAAGGCGCCTATGTCTCAGGTGCTGGCGCTTACACCTCTGGGCCGCTGTCGTTTATGGATATCTACGACAAGATGTGCTTTACCGTCTCCTCTGCCGGTGGTCGTCGTGGTGCGCAAATGGCGACTTTTGATGTCGGTCACCCGGATGTGCTGGAGTTTATCCGTGCTAAGCGAGAAGACGGCCGTCTGCGTCAGTTTAACCTGTCGTTGCTGATTACCAGTGAGTTTATGCAAGCAGTGCAGGATGACAGCGATTGGGCGTTATCTTTCCCTTTAACTGCGGCTGAATTAGAAACCGAAAAATTAGACCTCAATGATACGCGTCAAGTGATTTGGCGCTATTGGTCGACAAGCAAAAACTATATAACCCGTGACGATGGCATGGTCGCGTGTCGAGTCTATCGCAGTCTTAAAGCGCGGCGGATTTGGGATGCGATTATGGCGTCCACTTATGATTTTGCTGAACCAGGTTTTATCCTAATTGACCGCGTCAATGAGTTTAATAACAACTGGTTCTGTGAAGCAATCCGCGCCACCAATCCTTGCGGGGAGCAGCCACTGCCGCCTTATGGCGCATGCTTACTCGGTTCGATCAACTTGACCCGTTTTGTCCGTCAACCTTTTACCGAACAGGCCAGTTTTGCTTGGGATGAGTACCGCAAAGTGATCAGCATCTTTACCCGCATGCTGGATAATGTTGTCGAAATTAATGGCTTACCTTTGCCTGAGCAGCGCGAAGAAATTATGCGCAAACGTCGGCATGGTATGGGCTTTCTTGGGCTGGGTTCAAGCATCTGTATGCTACGCATGAAGTATGGCGATCCGCAGTCACTGGAATTTACCGAACAAGTGGCCAAAGAGATGGCGCTGGAAGGTTGGCGTACAGGTCTGCAATTGGGTCAGGAAAAAGGCGTGGCGCCGCTGATGGAGGAAGAGTTCAGGGTTACTGGGGAAATGCTAGCCAAGCGTCCAGAAATGCTTGATGACGGCTACACAATCGGCGAAAAAATCAAAGGTAAAGTGTTGTGGGCTAAATACAGTCGCTATATGCAGCAAGTAGCTGCGGCAGAACCAGAGTTGGTTGAGGCCTTGGCCGAGCATGGCGCGCGTTTTACTCACCACAGTTCGATTGCGCCAACCGGCACCATTTCCTTATCGCTGGCCAATAATGCCTCCAATGGTATTGAGCCAAGTTTTGCCCATCATTATTCGCGCAATATTATTCGTGAAGGTAAAAAATCCAAGGAGAAAGTTGATGTGTTCAGCTATGAACTATTGGCATATCGCACCCTGATTGATGCCGAGGCGACGACTAAAAGCCTGCCTGAATACTTTATTAGCGCCGATGAAGTGAGTCCCGTTCAGCATGTCGATGTGCAAGCTGCAGCGCAAAAATGGATTGATTCATCAATTTCGAAAACGGCCAACGTGCCCACCGATTATCCTTATGAGGACTTTAAAGATATTTATCTCTATGCCTATCAGCAGGGGTTAAAAGGTTGCACCACTTTCCGTTTTAACCCCGAGGCATTTCAAGGGGTGTTGGTGAAAGAAGATGATCTGGCGAAAACCACTTATCGCTTCAAGCTGGCCGATGGTTCAACGGTTGAGGCTAAAGGTAATCAGCAGATTGAATACGATGGTGAGTTGCACAGTGCCGCCAATCTTTATGAGGCCTTGAAAGAAGGCTATTACGGTAAATTTTAAGCTGAGGAACAGACGATGAGCATTACAATCAGCGAAAAAATCGTTGGCTATGAGTTAGTGTCGGCCAATGAGCAGACGCTAGCAGAACCTGCTGCACTCCCAGCGCCAAAGTTTGTTGAGATGCATGAAAAAGTTAAACGGCCGGAGACCTTAGTCGGCTCCACCTATAAAATTAAAACGCCTAATTCAGAGCATGCGTTTTATATTACGATCAATGACATTGTGCTCAATCAGGGCAGTGAGCATGAGCAGCGCCGTCCGTTTGAAGTCTTTATCAATTCGAAAAACATGGAACACTACCAGTGGATTGCCGCGCTGACCTTGATTATTTCTGCAGTGTTTCGCAAGGGCGGCGATTGCACCTTTTTGGTCGAAGAGCTGAAAAGTGTGTTTGATCCTAAAGGCGGTTACTTTAAGCAAGGTGGCCAGTGGATGCCGTCGTTAGTGGCGGAAATTGGTGATGTATTAGAGCGCCATCTTAAATTTATTGGCTTGATGGACAATGACCTCGATGAGCATCAACAACAGTTTGTGGCGCAAAAAAGGGCTGAGTTTGAACAGCGAACAGCGGCAAAACAGATGGCCGCTGATTGCGATGACAGCACGGAGAACTACCCCGTCGGTGCGCAGCTCTGTAGCAAGTGTCACACCCAAGCAGCGGTACAGATGGATGGCTGTTTAACCTGTTTAGCTTGTGGTGACAGTAAGTGCGGCTAGATCTTAGGCTTTTAATATTAACAGCGCAGGTTCTGCAGCCTTTGCCGCTGTTAACTGACTTGCAAGATTAAGTGTAAGCGCAGTGATAGACGTGATGTGCATGGCGCTCTGCGCTCAAGGAGACATCCTGTCTCGATATGAGCGCAGAGCCATTTATAGCGGCGCTTGACACAGGCCTAACGCAGTTCACTTCGAGTAATGGCGTGCTGTGCTTCATAGAGTAAGGCCGCCTTGCTTGGCGACCTTACTGGTTAAGGCGCAGGCAATAAGGTTAGGCGCTGCTTGCCATACACAGCATTCACATCTTTATAGTTAACAGGTAATGGATAAAATTTGCCTGTGCTGCCTGCTTTCAACGCGAAATAGGGGCTGTGGGGGTTGTCTGATTGGCCGCTAAAACTGGCGGCGGACACAGGTATTGAGCGTGAGAAATCCACCAGCAGTAGCTGACTATTGCTTATCTGTGCGTCTGACCTCGCGTCGCCGGTCGCTTGACGGCTGCTGAGTAGGTTGTCGACTAAAAACTGTGCTTTTGATTGCGATACTGTTGACCAGAATGGACTGTCTTCACGGCCGAGTAGATGGTCCAGCCAAGCGGGGTAGCTGTGCTGATTATGTAAGGCAAACGCCTGTTGCATACTGGCTGGTAGTCTCTGCAGTTCTGCTTTAAACAGCTGCGCTTGCGTCTGTGCGAGGAAATGCTCAAGCCACAGGGCATTGGCTGTGCTTAACGGGTGTTGGGCAGACAGTGCTAAAAATTGTTGCAGGGCTTGTTGCGCTGCTGCACCTTGTGGGGCGGGCAGTTTTTGTAGGGCCTGTTTGAGTGCTTGCGGCATACCGCCGGCGTTGAGCATGGCTTGTAACTCTGTGATTAACCAAGGCCGTTGCGCTGTGCTGTTCGGCATAGCTAGGCTTGCTGCGATGGGTCTTTTGGCTAACTGCTGAGCTAGGTTTTCAGCGCGCTCGGGGTTGGCCCAACTGCTCGAGAGCTGCATGCCATAGCCGGGCTGAGTCAAACGGTGATTGGCCGCGCTGAGCCAACCTTGCTGCGGATCTTGGTCATAAGGGTGCAGCATTGGATCAGCGTAACCTTCCCATGCCACAGAGGCGTCCCAGCCCGCTGAAGGGAAGAGACCACGGCTGTTAAGCTGCGTGGCTTGCTCAACTGTTTTGCTGCGTAGCAGCTGCCAAATAGCGTTTAAACTGTTGTCATCGGCCAGGTGTGCATGTTGCAGCGCTAAACCATAGCCGCTGCTGTGAGTGGCCGCTAGAGTGGTTAATAAAGGTCCGTGCGCGGTGCTGTATAAAATTTCCCGTACGGGGCGTTGGCCGCGAATAAAAAAAGTTTCTATGCGCTGTTGGGCAGGGTGCCAGTGTTGCTCGCTGAAATACTCCAGTCGACCCTTGTGCCGGCGCAGCTTTTCAATAAATATATCCTGCGTATCGGCCATCACTGCGCTCATGCTATAGGCCAGATGACCATTAAAGCCGGAGATTAATAAAGGCACGCCAGGAATGGTTAAACCGGTCGCTTGCAGTTGTGGCGAGTGCAAATTGACCCAGCTATACGGGGCAGGTTGTGCATTCGATGCGGATAAAACTGCTGCTGGCGAATTCTGCAAGGTGGTCAGTGCTAAGAGACTGCGACGCTTGAGACTGTGCGAGGCACTGGCGACCCAACTGCTTGCTAAAGGCGCTTGCAGTGAGTTACGGGCTGAGAATTGGTTAAGCGTGTCGAGCAATTGCAGGGAGCTGTGCTGTAAGGCGCTGTTTTGTATCGCTGAGCGGGGTATGGCCAGCAGCTTTGCGGTTTCATCCAGTGGCAAAGGCTCATCCGGATACACAGGCAATAACCAGGGTAACTGCTGAGCATCTAAACGCTGAGCCAAGGCTAAAGCTAAGACTTCCTCCGCGAGATTACCGCTTTGACTAAAGCTAAATAAGCTGAACAATAAGGCACTGTCTTCGGCTTTCCAGTAGTCGGGCTTAAATTTGGCTTGTGCCAGTTCTGGCGGTAAGTCATCGCGCATTTGATATAAATAGGCGTTAATCCCGCGCGCATAAATTTCAAAAAAAGATTGCAAGTTTTTTGGTGCGTTTTTATACAGAGTGTGCGCAGCGGCGCGTAGATTAATACTGCGCATTAAGCGGTCAAGATCTAGCATTGGTGCGCCATGCAGTTCAGCTAAGCGGCCTTGTGCTAATAAGCGCAGCTGCACCATTTGCGTGAGGCGGTCACTGGCGTGGCTGTAGCCCAGACTAAATAACAAGTCATGAAAGTTACCGGCTTCAATCAACGGCATACCCGCTGTGTTTTTAGCAATATGACTGGACTTGACAATACCTTGCACACGCACCACGCCGCTGTCGGCTAGCACGTCACTGGTGGCGCGCGACTCCAAGAACTGGCAGCCTGACAAGCTGCCTATCGCACCGAACAATAACGCCCCACAAAAGGCAGGCAAAGAGAAGGAGGGCAACCTAGGTAAGTGGCGCAGAGTAAAAATCGGCATGTGTAAAAACTCAAGTCAGAGGGCTAAGCAGGCAGTTGGTCGAAGCTGCTGGCGCTATTGTACGGTGTTAGCTGCTATCCTTGACAATATTTTCCAAGGCCTGTTCAAAAGGGGCAGGCCAGAATCCAAGGGCGGCCTAGACTGCAGGGTAAAATCCAGCCGAACGCCGACGATCTTGGATACACACAAAAGCAAATGCAGTAATCACTGCGCAATAGATGATGTAGAGATTGTCTTGCGCTTTACAGACAGTAGCGTTGATGGCTAAAGGTATACCGCGTGTTGCAAATAGAAAAACAGTATGTGCAGTGGCAAGATAATGAGACGCCTCGCCGTGCGCGTTGGCTCTCCGAAAGCAATCAAACGCCGCCGGCGCGGATTGTGTTGGTCGATGATCAGACCACTGCCGATGAAGCTTATCGCCTCGCTTGTGAAGGCACCTCGATGCTGTGGCAGGGCGATTTCCATAATGCGCGACAATTACTGCAGGCGCTGACTCGGCGCCTTGAGCGCACCGAACAACGTAAAGTCAGCAAAGCTGCTAAGTCGAATAAGCCGGCGGCGCATACGGCGTTGATTCCTAACTTATTTCACCAACACCGCCAAGCCCAAGCGCAACGCGCAAGCGTGCTCAGTCGACTGCTGTTGGAGCTGGAAGCCGGTTATGTCAGCCGCTTGCGTCGCGCGCCTGAATTTAGCGCGGCGTGTACGGCGGCCTTTGGTGAGTTGGATGAAGCTTGCCTGATCTCTTTTCGTGATCTGCAAGGCGCTTTAGGTGCTGCGCAGTGGCGTGAGAAAGGCGTACCTATTGCTAGTTTAGAGCTGTCAGTCTTCCCACATTACGGTGTATTTGCGCCGACCCGGCATGAGTATGTGCAATTGATGCTCGACGCACAGCTACCTGCTGCACATGATCTGGCCTTTGATATCGGTACCGGCACCGGATTGCTGGCGATTATCTTAGCTAAGCGTGGGGTGAAGCAGGTGATTGCCACCGATCTTAATCCGCGTGCTTTGGCTTGCGCCAGAGACAATATTGAACGCTTACAGTTGCCAGCAATTGCGGTACAGCAAGCAGATTTATTCCCCACTGAACCGCCTCTAGCCAATTTGATTGTATGCAATCCACCTTGGTTGCCGGCCAAACCTAGTTCGGCGCTGGAATACGCAGTATACGATGCCAATAGTGCTATGTTGCGTGGGTTTTTACAGGGTGTTGCCCAGCATTTATCGCCACAGGGGCAAGTCTGGCTGATACTTTCCGACTTGGCTGAGCACTTACAATTGCGCAGCCGTGAAGACTTATTGGGCTGGTTTGTGGAATCTGGTTTAGAGGTTAAATACCGCCTCGATACGCAGCCTAAACATGGTCGCAGTCAAGATAATACGGATCCACTGTTTGCGGCGCGCAGTGCTGAGGTGACTTCGTTGTGGTGTTTGCAACCTAAAGCGTAATCCTTGTTTTTTAATTTTGCGAACTAGGTCACCTAAAAATCTTTGCTCGTCCCTGATATCTGTACTTCAATGCTTCTGTATTGGCAGGCGTTATTTATTGATGGGCAGGGACGTTATGTTTTTAAAAGCATATGGATGTGCTTTATTATTTCTACTCTATGTGACTGGAGCTTCGGCGCAAACGCAGCTTCCTGCTGATCGCGAGCTGTCGCGTGAACGTCAAGAGCGCTTGTTGCAAGAGCAGCAGCGCCGCTTAGAGGCGCTGCAATCTCTTCCTGGACCAGATCTGAGTGCGCCAAGCGTGCCAGTAGATGACAGCAGCGATTGTTTGCACGTTAATACGATCGAACTCAACGGTGCACATCTTTTATCCGTGCGGCAGCGCGCAGCCTTACTTCAGCCTTTTATTGAACAATGCCTCAGTGCCAGCGACTTAAACCGTTTGCTCAGCGAGATTACCAACGCGTATCTCAAGCGCGGTTATGTCACCACGCGCGCCTACTTGCCGCCACAAGACCTACAAGGCGGTGTGCTGCGGATTCAAGTGATTGAAGGGCGTTTAGAAAGCATTGAGGGTGGCGATCTAAGTAGCGCTTTGGAACTCTCAATGAGTTCTCCGGCAACGATAGGTGAGCGCTTAAATTTACGCGAGCTTGAGCAGTTAATCGATCAACTCTCACGTTTACCCTCGCGGCCAGTCAGTTTAGAACTTATCCCAGGGCAAGATGTGGGCGGTAGCCATGTGCTCTTGCAAGGGCAAAAACTTAAGCCCTGGCGTGTGGCATTCAATCGGCATAACAATGGTCAACGTAGTACTGGTGAACAGCAATGGGGGTTGGATTTTATTTGGGACAGCCCTCTCGGTTTAGCGGACCAACTCAGCTTGCGTGGCGGTGGCGATACGCTCAGTGATCGCTATCAACACTCAGCGAACCATGGGTTAAGTTATAGCCTGCCCTATGGCTGGTGGACGTTTAATTACTTTTACAATCATAGCTATTACCGTTCTAGAGCAAAGGTGCAAGGGTTTTACTTTTTCTTGGATGGTGTGAGTACAACGCAAGCATTGACCGCCGAGCGCGTGTTGCACCGTGATGCGGTGAGTAAAACCGCGTTTAGTCTAGGTTTAAGTCATCTGCGCAGTCGTAACTATCTCGATCATCAGCGTTTAGATGTCTCCAGTCAGCGTCTGACCGAACAACAGATCAGCTTTAATCATGGGCGACGCATTGGCTCTGCCTTTCTTAACGTTGATCTGGGTTATCAACGTGGGATTGGCGCACTTGATGCACAGGGTGCCGGCCATCCGCAACCAGGTCAGCCGGTGGTGCAGCATAATAAATACACATTAACTGCCAGTTATTTACATCCCTTTCAGTTGTTAGGTGAGCGCTTTAGTTTTGACAGCGTCTTGAGTGCACAGCGCAGTGAAGATGTGTTGTTTAGTCCGCAGCGTTTTAGCTTAGGTGGGCTGTATTCGGTGCGCGGCTTTAAAGAACAGTCAGTCAGCGGTGACAGCGGCTACTATTTACGCAATCAATTGCGCTGGACACGACCCATTACTTGGTCGTGGTTACGACCTGTTGTGCAGGAATACAGCCTCATGGCGGCATACGATATGGGCGCGATTCGAGGTGATACATACAACCATGAACAAAGCGGCCGCCTAGCCAGTCATGCTTTTGAATTTAGCGCACGAGGTCAGCATCTGGCGGCCTCTATAACCGCTGCCCATAGCTTGTCTCGTCCACTTGCGCTTGAACGTAAAGAGCACCCGGTTTATTTCCGATTTGATGTGTTGTTCTGAAAAGGATTTCAGTATGAATACCCACAGCCGTTTATTTAAAACGATGGCCCATATATTAATTACTGTGATGTGGATGCAGCCGTTATGTTCTCTGGCTGCAGAGTTACGTGTGGATGCCAACGCTGGCGGTAATACGCAGATTATGCAAGCGGGGAATGGTGTGCCTATCGTCAAGATTGCCACGCCGAATGCTAAAGGCCTATCGCACAATAAATTTACTGACTATAACGTGGATAAACAGGGGCTGATTTTAAATAACAGCATTGAAAAACTCACACCGACCTATTTGGGTGGTGTGATTATTGGCAACAGTCAATTGAATGGTCAAGCGGCGCAACTGATTCTCAATGAAGTCAGCGGCGGGCAAGCCAGTCAGCTTAAAGGCTATACCGAAGTGGCCGGTCAACAGGCGCACGTCGTGGTCGCCAATCCGCACGGGATTACTTGTGATGGCTGCGGTTTTATCAATACGCCACACGTCACGTTGAGCACAGGCAAACCCATTCTTGAACAGGGACATCTAGCGCGTTATGAGGTCGACAGTGGCCATATTGAAATTGCCGGAGATGGGCTTAACGCGACCAATATCAGCCAGTTTGATCTGATTACGCGTAGCGCCACAATCAATGCTGAACTGCATGCTAATGAGCTGAATATCATTACGGGCCGCAACACTGTGGACGCGCAAACCCTTGCGGTGACTGTAAAAGCCGAGCATCCAGAGGATAAGCCCAGCCTTGCTATTGATAGCTCAGCACTGGGTGGTATGTACGCTGGCGCCATTCGCTTAGTCGGTACAGAGGCCGGTGTTGGCGTAAAATTAGCAGGTGATATGGCGACCCATGCCGGGGATATTCAGATTGATACGAAGGGTCAGCTCACACTCGCGCGGATGAGTACAGCGCAGCAGCTTAAAGTGGAGGCGCAAGACATTGAACTCACTCAGCAGATTTATGCCGGTGATCAAATTAAGGTTCAAGCAGAAAAACTGACCAATCAAAGCAATCTATTAGCCGCCAATGACATTGAATTGAGCGCAGAGCAGGTTGAGAACCGGGGCTTGATCGAGGCAGGTCTGCGTGCAGATCATAGGTTAAACACAACCGCTGATGTCCGCATAAAAAGCACCACATTGAACAATAGTGGCAGTGTGCTGGCTAGCCATCATTTAGAGCTTGAGGCTAAGGAACAGCTCTCTAATCAAGCAGGCTTATTGCTTGCGGATACAGGCTTAACAATCACCACCCAACAGCTTGATAACCAGCAAGGACTTGTGACAGCAGCCGGTGTTGTTGAGGTTCATGCACAGCAGATCGATAACCGCAAACAAGGTGAGCTTTCCAGTCAGCAGCAACTCACAGTACAGGCTCAAACCTTGGATAATCGTGAGGGCGGCCGTCTTATTAGCGAGGCTGATGTGTCTGTCACCGTTCAAGGCTTGGACAACCGTCAAGCCGGTATTATTGTTGCGGATAAAAATCTAACCATCGGTGCTGGCAATATAGATAACAGCGCCCAAGGCCTACTTAAAGGCACGCAATCCCTCGTGATAACTGCAGGCACCTTAAATAACCAAGACGGTGGTCGCGTATTAAGTAATGCAGGTTTGCAGCTTGATACGCAGCAGTTAAACAACCGTGATGGTTTTTTAGATACACAAGGGCTGCTCAGTATTACAGCGCAATCCATTGATAATACCCATGGTCATATTGTTGCTGATAGCGGTGTAGGGATTAGCAGCGACCGTTTAGATAATCAGGTTGATGGCTTGATATTAAGTCACGGTGAGCTGAATGTGCTGGTTAATCGTTTAAATAATCAGCAAGGCAGCATGGTCGCAGACGCCGGCATCACTCTTAAAGGCCAAGCGCTGAACAATGATGATGGGCGTATCAGTAGTCAGAATACTGTTCAGCTGGATTATTCTTGGTTGAAGAATAGCCAAGGTCTGATTGCTGCCGGTAATGATTTAACCGTCATGGCGCAGACGACTGATAATGTTCAAGGAGAATTGTCAGCGGGGCAGACGCTACAGCTGGATACGCGCTTATTACAGCAAAAACAAGGACAGATACTCAGCGCTGGAACGATGCAGCTGAGGGCTGAGACTCTTGATAATAGCGAGCAAGGGTTGATTAGCGCAGGGGCCGACTTAACTATTCAAACCGATCAGTTAGATAATCACCTGCAGGGGCGAGTTATCAGCGACAGTATGCTGAGTATTCAAGCCAATCAATTAAATAACTACGATAAAGGGTTATTGGCCAGTAAAGGTCTCTTGCAAGCAGATCTTAAACAGCTTGATCAGCACAACCAGGGCGAGTTAATCAGTGAAGATACGATCCGTCTCAACCTGTCCGACGGTGATCTGAATAACAGCCACGGTGGATTAATTTACGCACCGACATTGTACTTACAGCAGGTTGCTTTTCTTAATAATAGCCAGGGTGGTGAGGTATCCAGCCCTAGTGACTTGGTTTTAAATGCCGCGCAGCTCAACAATACCAGTGCTCGAATCAGTAGCGGGCAAACGTTGCAGGTACGGGTTAAAGATATTATTAATAATACCCTTGAGGGGCTGTTATCAGCCGATCATGATTTATATATCAGCGGTAACTCACTCGATAACAGTCAAAAAGGAACACTTATCGCCAAAGGTGATCTGTCTGTGCAGGTCAATGCACAGCTGAATAACAGTCAAGACGGTGCCATTTTAGCCGGTGGGCAATTACAGATTGCTAGCGACACACTGAATAATTCTCAACGAGGCGCGATCGTCAGTAATGAGCAGCTTAATATTCATGCCAGACAGATTGATAACCAACATGATGGCTTGCTCTCAGGGTTGCTCGGCGTAGAACTGTCTGCTGACAGCTTAGACAATCAGCATCGCGGAACCGTTTCCAGTGGTGCAGGCACGTTAACTGTACACGTGGCAGGGTCGGTCAATAATAGTGATCAAGGTGCGTTGGTCAGCCAGCAGGCTTTAACTATACATGCTGGAAACCTAGAGAATCAGCACGGCATTATTTCCTCAGAAATCGATGTCGAACTGCAGATAATCGGTAATATTGATAACCACAAGGGGCAGGTTGCTGGCCGAGATGTGACACTCAACGCGGATAATCTCTATAACACGGCAGGCCATATCAGTGCTGAGCAAGCGCTGACAATGAAATTTATCCAACAACTACAAAATCAGCAAGATGCCAGCATCATCAGCGGCGAAGCGCTTCTGTTAACTGCTGGTACTATCCATAACCAAAACAGCATTATTGCGAGTGAAGGGGTACTTTCTCTCTTTGCACCGCAGTTGCGCAATGAGCAGCAGGCAATAATTGCTGCCAATGATCAGTTGCAAATATACGCTCAGCAGTTGGATAACCAAAGCCAAGGGCGTATTTATAGTCAGAGTGCAGCTGTGAAAATAACGGCTGATGCGCTCAGTAATCACAGCGCACTTATCCAAGCTCGTGATGGTCTGGATTTAGCTATTACACAACAATTGGTGAATCATGACGGCAGCGTGCTCAGTGAGCAGGGTGCCGTCTCTGTGCAGGCGCAAACAGTTGATAACCGAAAAGGTCTTTTGGCCAGCTTATTTGACCGGCTAACATTGAGTGTTAAAGGTTTATTTGATAATCAATTTGGCATTGTTCAAGGGCAGGAAGTGCTGCTTACAGCTAATCAAGTGGCGAATCAAAGCGGGTATTTTGCTGCAACAACAGCGGGTCTTGAACTCTCAGCGACTGTGCTGAATAACCAAGGTGGCGCCCTTTATGCGCAGCAACAGCTTACTGTATCTGGACGGTATGTAGATAACAGTGCACAAGGGCAAATTGCTGCCAAGCGCATTGATTTCAGTTTAACCGGTGCTCTTAACAATCAGGCAGGCCTTGTTGAGGCTGATCATTTATATGTATTGGCCGGCTCAGTGAATAACACACAAGGTCAATTACGTGCGCTTGCCTATAGCGGTGACAGTGTTATTCGTGTCAGCAATACCTTTGATAACCGCAGCGGCAGTATAGAAGTTGCCAATACCACGGGTATTTTGGATGCGCCGAATCTGCTCAACCAATCCGGCTATGTCATGCATGCGGGTAGTGGCCCATTCGATTTAATGAGCGGTGCGGCATACAATATTGGCGGTACATTTGTATCTCGCGGTGACGTGTCGATTACTAGTGATAGCTGGGAGAACTCAACGCTTTTTCAGGCCGGAGGACTGACCTTAAATATTGATCACTTTAAACAAACTGCGGAGGGGCAATTAATCACCAGCGACTATTTAACCGCGACGGGCACTACTTGGGAGAATGAGGGCTTAATCGCCAGTGATGGACGCTTGCATCTTCAGCTCAGAGGTGATTATAGCGGTAATGGACAAGTGGTTAGCCTCGGTGATATGCAGTTATCGGCTGAACAGTTTAACTTAGGTCAGCAAGCGGTGATTTACAGTGAATCTGCAGTTCATCTTGAAAGTCAAAATCTTACTAACCAAGGTTATATCAGTGCGGGCGATACGCTGCTGATTGATACGCAGCGCTTGATTAACCAAGGTACTTTAGGCAGTGCACAGCAGCTGAGAATTAATACAGCTTATTTGCTAAATGATCATGCGTTAATTTTTAGTGGCACAGATATGATTTTGCGTGCTGATCAGTTGACGAACCGTTATGCCGATGTGTATAGCTTAGGCAGCATAGATTTAGCTGGCTACAAGGCAAACAGCCATGCACAGCGGGTCGACAATATCTCTGGTAATTTTGAAGCCGAGCATGATTTTAGCTTGCGCAGTGCCGTTGTAGAGAACCGCCGAGATATTTTAGAAGTTGAGGATAAAGGTATCTACTATGCGGAGATAACAGAGTTGAGATGTGGTGCACCTTATATTATTAGTGGTGACTGCAAGCTTGGAGATAATGGCAAACGTAATTCTGTCTGGCACATTACTGAACGTGAAAAAGTTGAAGTTATTAATAGTAGCGCTGCTGCAAATTTATTAGCCGGCGGAGATTTTTTATTATCGGGAGTGGAGCTGTTTAATAACAGCAGCTTAATCGGTAGCGGTGCTGATTTAAATCTATCCTTTAGCTCCGTGCATAATCTTGGTGTTAAGCCTGCTGATATTGAGGCGCAGAGTATACATATCGCAGGTCGTCGACCTAAATATAAGTATCCTAGTAGAGCCGCATTACTTTTTAATTCTAAGCATAATCCAGAGGTTCAAGTAGAGAGTGTCAAAGGTGATATCAGCAGTTTTATAGGCGAGTATAGTGAGTGGGAGTACTTACCAGGTCGTCAATATATTGAAAAACCGCTGGCTGGCGAAGAGTATTCAGCGATTATTCAAGCCGGCGGTAACGTGACCATTGACGCCCAGCAAACACTGAAAAACAGCGTCATTCGCCCCAGCTATAATTACGTCAGTGGTGGTAGTCGAGTGGATACTCGCACGTCCGACAGCACCCATGCGATACAGGTTAGCGTCAACTCACAGGTAGCTCCTGACTTGCAGCATAAGCAAATTGATTCTACGGTTTTACCGAGCTTTAGCGTGCCTGCTGGTGACAAAGGTTTGTTTCGTTTAAGTGATCAGACCGCACAAGGTATGCAGACGCAGGGAGCAGACGGCATTAAGCCTATTGCCAGCAGCGGTTCTAGATATGGCGAGGCGCTAGCCGCGCAAGCTTCACAGTCGACTGGGCGGACTATATTACTCAGTAGTCAGCTGGGTGGATCGAGTACATCGCAGGAAACCTATGAGAAAAGCCAAGCACAATTTATGCTCGAAAATGTGCAGAGTCTGCAGGGTCAGAACAACGCTCACCGCTACCTGATTGAAACCAATCCAGCCTTAACTCAAATGCACCAGTTTTTAAGCAGTGACTATCTGTTGGACGGCCTTGGCTTAAGTGCGGATCAGATGCAAAAACGGCTGGGTGATGGATTGTATGAGCAAAAACTGATGAGTGAAGCCGTGGTTGCTCGTACTGGTCAGCGTTTTATTGCGGGATTAAGCAGCGATGAGGAGATGTTGCGTTATCTAATGGATAACGCCCTTGCCAGTAAAGACTCTTTAAACCTGTCGGTTGGGGTATCACTTAGCGCAGAGCAAGTCGCTGCGTTAACCGAGGATATTGTTTGGCTGGAAGAGCGTGAAGTGTTGGGTGAGCAAGTGCTTGTTCCGGTTTTTTATATGGCCCAAGCGCAAGGTCGTATGGCAGCTAATGGTGCCTTAATTCAAGGGCATAATTTAGCCTTAGTCAGTGCTGGTAATTTAAGTAACCAAGGCATATTAAGGACCGGTAACAACCTCAGTACATACGCGCAAAACATTAATAATAGCGGTTTAATCCATGCTGATGAGCGCTTGTCCTTGCTGGCGCAAGACAGTATTTATAATCGTCAAGGCGGTATTTTAGTGGGACGTGATGTCGATCTTACTGCGCGTACAGGGGATATTCTCAACGAGCGCACAGTAACCCGTCATGCAAGTGCAGTGGGCAATAACCGTAGGGAAACCAGTTTCGCCGATAGCGCTGCACGTATCGAGTCCGCAGGTGATTTATACCTCGCCGCCGGTCGTGATGTGCAAAATCTTGGTGGTGTCTTGGCGAGTCGCGGCGACTTAGATAGTAGAGCTGGCCGTGATGTAACGCTAGCATCAGTGGAAGAGCGTCATAGCACCAGCCGTGGTAATCATTACCTGATGGCACAAAACCAGCAACTGGGCAGTGAAACCCTTGCCGGCGGCAACCTGAGCATTCGAGCAGGTCGTGACTTAACTGTGCTGGCCAGCCGTATTGAATCAGACAAAGATATGCAGCTGATTGCTGCTAATGATCTGACCCTCGCCTCGGCAGCCAATGAAAACCATTATTACAATAAAAGTAAAAGAACTACGCAAAGTAGCGATCAGATTACTCAGCAGTCAAGTCTGATACATGCCAATGGCAATATTGAACTGCGCGCTATTAATGATCTAAATATCACGGCTAGCGAAGTCAAGACCGCTAATAATATCAATCTGGCGGCAGGCCAGGATGTTCATATTCTATCGGGTGCAGATGAGAACGCCTCATTTTACTCTAAAAAAAGTAAAGGAACCTTTGGACGTAGCAAGAGTAAGCAGCAAGAGCACTACGACAGCACCAACGTAGCTTCAGTGATTGATGCAGGCAACAATCTAACCATTAATACGCAGACTACCGACAGCGGTGGATTGAGTCTGGAAGGTGGGCGAGATGTTACCGTTATTGGTAGCCAGCTGAATGCAGGTAATAGTTTGATAGTTAGTGTAACCAATGATATGAGTATTTTGTCCGGTATTGAAGAGCATGGAAGTTATAGCAAGAAAAATAAATCCGGTTTTTTAAGTTTGAATAAGACGGGTAAAAGTCGGTTGGTAACCACAGCGACACAAGTTGGTAGTGACTTAAATGCAATCAATGATGTGGTGCTGGTGGCGGGTAATGACTTGAATTTACGTGCCAGTGCTGTTGCTTCAGGTAATAATATTGAGATGTATGCAGGTTTAATTGAATCGACAGGTGATATCAATCTGTTATCAGCTAACAACCACGCTTACGATCTCAGCGAACGCTATCGTAAAAAAGTAGGTTTTTCAGCATCAGGTGGAGTGGTATCTATTTCCTCTGCCAAACAAGCAGGGCAAGCGGCACAAACAAGTACGAGTGTTGGCAGTCAGGTGACAGCTGAAAAAAATGCTGGATTGAGTGCTGAGCGTGATATCACTATTGTTGGGAGCGCTGTGAGTGCTGGCGGCCATTTGCTCTTGAATGCTGGGCGCGATGTTCAGATGATTGCAGCAGAGAATAAAAAATCCGTAAACACATGGCAACGTGAACGTTTGGTAAGTGTTGCACTGAGCAGTGATGGCGATGGAGTTGCGGCCTTTGCTGGTCACGAAACAAAAACGAATAAACGCTGGAGTAGCCAAGACACTGCTGCTGCCAGCCAGCTGGCAAGCGGGTTTGATCTGAATGTACAGGCGGGTCGTGATATACGTCAAACGGGTTCTGATTTGGCCGCTGGACGAGACATTAATCTGATCGCTGAAGGCAATATTGTATTGGATGCAGCCAACGAGCAAAGTCGACAGCTAGAGAAAACAACCCACCAGCGTTCAGGACTAGCAGTAAATATAAATCACAACGCAGTAAACACAATGGATGCGGTTAAAACTGCTGGGCAAGGTGACAACTTCATTAGCCAAGCATCTAGCGTATTAAAGGCCAATGATTCGCTGACACAGTTTGTGTCAGGACCTACTGCATCAGTGCATTTGGGCGCGACTCGACAGCAGACTACAAGCACTGAAGAGATACAGAGTTATCGCGAGTCTGTTTTAGTTGCTGGCAGAGATATTAATCTGCAAGCAGGACAGAACGTTGACGTGCGTGGAACGCTCATGAATAGTCAACGTGATATCAGTATTTCAGGGGGAAATATTACCCTAGATGCTGCTCTCGGTTATTTTACCCAGAGTGCTAAGAAAACGTTTAGCAAGGTAGGCGTTAATGGTAGTAGCACCTCTAATAGTGCTCGCGTAGGCCTTGGCGGCAGCTACAGCAATCAGACAGATAAAGGCCACCAGAGCACAGCATTGCCCTCTCAGTTGCAAGCTGGACGGGATGTTAATGTAGATGCTGCACAGGATTTAACTTTGATAGGTACACAAATACATGCGGAGCGAGATCTGCATTTGAGTGCAGGCCAAGATTTAAGTATTCATGCTGCGCAAAATGCTTTCAGTCATGATACACACCGTAATAGTGGTGGCGGTGAAGCAGGTTTGGCAGTAGGAGGGCAAGGATTAATATCTATTTATGCCAGTGCTGATATGGGTAAAGGTGAGCTTAATCGCGATGGTGTACATCAACAAGAAGCTTATCTTTATGCTGGTAATCATCTAACCTTTAATAGTGACCGAGATACCCTAATTGCTGGCGCACAACTTGAGGGTGAGCATGTCACTGGGCGTGTTGGCCGTGATCTATTGATGTCATCAGTAAAGGATACAGGCAAGGTTAGTGGTAAAGAGTTTGATGGCAGTGTGACTGGTAGTGTAGGCCTATCGGGTAGCATTAGTGTCAGTGGTTCGCTGGGAGTGGGGGAAACTACAGGCTCAACCGACTGGATAGAAAATCAGACTCGGATTATTGCACGCGATGCCTTGGATATCGGTATAGAAAATCACACTCAAATCCATAGTGCATTAATAGCGTCAAACACTGGCAACCTAAAGCTGGATACCAATACTTTAGGTTTTAGTGATTTCCAGGGGCACGATAAAGAAACATCTTGGTATGTGAGTGCGGGTGCTACCTATGCTTGGGGTGGTGATAAGGGCAATACTCCTGACGCTCACGCTAAAGGTGAAAATATAACTGATAAAGCTACTGGAGCCGCGGTAGTTGACCACAGTCAGGCAAATAAAGACGGCTCCAACAGTTGGAATGTCAGCGGTCATCTCAGCGAAAAAGATCGCGAGCAAAGTGTACGGGCTACAGTCGGTGAAGGTGAGGTTATTGTACGCAGTGATGCTGAAACGGGACAAGATTCCCTTGCTGGTCTGAACCGAGATATTAGTAAAGCCTATGAGATTACTAAGGACGAACAGGAAACAACAGAGTTGTACCTTAGCAGTTCGTCGCTTGAGTCCATAAATGATCCAAAAATGACATTTCAACAGTGGAAGCAAGGTGCTCAAGCCTATGGACTTAATTCCGCCAAAGCTTTTCTTCAGTACGGTTTGCTTAAAAATAATGCAGCTACTGCTGCGGAAAATAATAACTTAGTTGCCGCTTTATCTTGGGCTCCAAGTTTATTAGTTGACGCAATGGATATGCTAAATAAGCCAACTGGTGGGGCTTTTCCTGGGGTTGAAAATCATGGTGGACTTGCTACTCAGGTGCCTGCTTTAGCTGTTGGTGATTTGATGGTTTATCGTGCTAAAGGTAAATTGAAACTCAATGCTGATGGTAAGCTGGTAATAAAAGAAGGCAAGCCTATTTTAGATGGAGAGGCTACTTTTGACTCTTTTGAACGATTTGAAAAAGATGAAGAAGCACATGTTTCTACCAATGGCATTATGAACACTTTGCTTGAGTCACTTATAAATGCCTTGATGCAAGGTGGCATGAAAGATGGAAAAAGCTTTGTTTTAGCTTATAACCCAACGCATGGTTTGATTGGTGATCTGATTGAGTCGGGTTTTGACAGTCTTTTTAAAGGTCGTATTAAATCGGGGGTTGCTCGTGATTTAAGTCATCTTTATCAGCAAGCTAGCAATTCTCCAATTAAAAGTTTACATGCATACGGGCATAGCCAGGGTGGTCTTTTAAATTGGGTTGCTGTTAAAGGGCAAAATTTTTCTAATATTGAAATGGTGACTGTGCAGGTTTCAGGAGCACCTATTGATGCGATTAAGTTTCATGATGATGTTAGTAAAACTAAAAAAGAAAATATTACTAGTTATTATCAGGTAAACCGTCCTGATGAAAAAAAATTATTTGGATTGCCGAAAACAGATACTGTTGCTGATTTTATAGGAGGGAATGCTAAATATTCAGATGATCCTACAGCTTTAACTTTAGGCGCAATTTTATCTTTTACAAGCCTATTTGATACTGAAAAAAGTGCACACAGTAACTATGGTTGTGTGGTTTGTGAGGTGATAGGTCATACGGAGATATCTAAAAAAGTTCGTAATTTAACTATTAACCCAACGCTTATTGATAAAGATGGTAAAGCTCGGAGATTATACGAATGATACGTATGCTTAGCTTGTTGGTTCCTCTGAGCTTATTGATCGCTTGTGGTGGCTATCAAATGGAATATGGAATACCTTCACAAACGGGAGTGGTTTTTTATCCTTTGTGTGAACGGTCTCAACAACGAATTATGGACTTAAATCGCTTAAGTTTTGATATGCCTATATTTGTTAAAAATTCACCTTGTAGGAATTGGCCAGATTATAAGGCAAATATTTATAAGAGTTCTATTTCAATCGAATTTCCTTCAAGTATTAATATGGGCGATAAGGTGCTAATTGGTGGACATTTAGGTTTTAATATAGTTGATACATCTTCTGGAAGATGGCTCTACTACTCTAACCCTGAGCTCATGCTTGAAGATTATGCCAGTGCGATATATGGAGATTGGCCTTGGTATATGTTGAAAACTGATTATTCCTGGGTAGAGCGTGCGGGAATGCGTTGCTTGCGTTTACCCGTTGAGTCAGATAATGGTCTTTTACGTAGTCGGCGTATGGACTACTTCTGCTGGGAGTCCGTCAGTGGTTACCCTTATCCCATCCATCTGCACGCATGGGAACGCTCTCCCACGGGCAGTAGGGGTGGGATAGACTTTGAAAAAGTACTGATTGAACCGATCTTAGACAGTATGCAAATCAATCCAGGGGATCCAGAAAGGCTTGCGCAATACACCTCTAAGCGTGCCCAAATGTGCCAGGATGCGAAGCTATTTTATGATTCTTATGGAGCCGAAGGCGACAGTTTAAGGGGAGGGCGTATTGATATGCGTCGGGTGATTCGCTATCTAAAAGACTGCGGCCATGAGATTGCCTATTTACCAGAAGTCGACGGACTATATGATCTGATTACTCTAAAAGGCGAGGTGATCGGCAGGTCGGGCTCGCAAGAACATCTCATTGTGTTTGATGATTTTTCATATAGGTATAAGCATACCTATTCAAACTATGGTCCGGGGAACTTCACAAAAGATGTTCGCTTATTGTCTACCGCAGAGTTCAATGAACTCAAACAAACTCTACTGGCATTAAGACCACGCGTGATTAAACCACCTTTTCATTACCCTGGGGTTTGGTATGGATTGTCGCCCGCTTATGAGGAGCAGCCCAAAGATGGTTTTGGTATTCGAGAACATGCAATCTATGGCACTGTGATTGATATGACGAATTTGCTTCTGGGACATGCTCGGCTGAGTTTTATTATAGATCAATAAGTTTTTTCAGGATTGATGCTGCTTAAGCCTAGTATCGAAAACTCTTGAATAGAGGGTAATCCCCCCATTTATAACAGGGTTCAAAAGTAGATATCAGGCCACTATGGCCAACTTTTGTTTAGGGGTCATGCCGCCAAGCCCCATATTAGGG
>SMEO01000056.1_pt1 | contig 54371 bp, 78 predicted proteins | sample 2456251 | NCBI WGS metagenome assembly SMEO01 (sample SAMN10132594, study PRJNA489261) | soil metagenome | isolation source: day1 control-silt loam soil ammended | place: USA | reverse complement strand
TATTTCATCTTGTATAGTTTCTAATATACATTCACTTCGTTCATATTGTTCACTTCGTTCACATAAATGAAATACTTCGTATTTCAATTTATACATTTATCTCGTTTAAATTCTTTTTTATTATATTGTTTATAAATTATGTGTGCAATTTACTTATCATATTATTTATACTATTAATATTATTATAAGGGACGCGATATTACATTTGAACTTTTCCTTAATATAATCATATATTTATAAGACCCACCGATCTTAATTGCTTACAAAAACCCGAGAAATTCGCGTATTTTTGACTGGTTTGAAACCAGATATTTAGAAATGGCGGATTCCATTTTAAATATATAAATCAACCGGTTACATGATTTCGATGATTCTAATGAAATTGTGTAACCGGTTGATTTATAAGGGCGTGAAAACAAACATTATCCAGATCTATTAACAATCTGAGAGCTATCCATAGGTAACCAATATTTGTAAGAAAATGTTACAGAGCTTGGTAGCATTTGATTTTGAGAGCTGTATGCCATATCCATAATAGATAATCCCATCGGGTACGCCTCAACCAACAACACACCATAAACATCTTCACCAGCATCATTCTGAATAAACATTTTAACGTCACTAACATATTCACTATAGAAGTTGGTTGTATTATTTGAAAAGTTCATGATAGCACCTTGCCAAATATCAAAGAATCTCCTTGTATCCATATCTTGATCATTGTAAAATGAAATGGTTACAGGGTCGTATGAGCTTGTGAAAGGAATTTTAAATGGCATCCCATTATGCTTAATCTCAAATGTTTGTAAAGCTCGTTGCGGAAATGTTACAGTATGAGCTTTGATGTTTATGGAACCGTTTGAATTATAAGTATTATTCGCTGTTCTAATCCTTGAACTTCTACTTAATTGGTTAACATCCTCAATTCCATCCACTCCACTAGCACCACGTGGAAGGTTAAATTCCAATCTAAATCTACTTGATTTTGCAAACCCTGTTTTGAAGTGAGATAGGAATCTCCAAATCTCACCATCTTGCTTATGTTTAACAAATGATGGCATTCTAGTTTCAGGGTTTAGAATGCTTGTGAAATCACCCAAAGCTAATTTTGATTGAATGAATGCTATTAATGTATTAGCAGCGTATGATAATAAAGATGATAAAAACATTATCACTTCCTCCTTTTAACACGATCGGCCCACACTTCACGTGCAGAGGCTTTTCTAAACTCTTGTAATGGTAACTCACAAGCTAATTCCCAATAATCTGTACCAACTGTTACAAATTTAGTTCTAACATGGTCACCTAGGTAATTTTTATAACAGAATCCTATATCTGATTGTGATATTGATTGGAGAATGGGAATAACCTTATGTGCGTATAATAATGGTGATTGTGATTTATTTTTATAATGAATCATATACTTGATAATTGTTTTACGTGCTTGTGGTGGCATGTAATGTAGATTCAAACCAGAGAAACCATTGGGTCTGATTTTTGTCACAATAATCAATGGAAACGCATCCCAATACGGAAGAGTATCCTTATGCTTAGCATCATACCCAAATAAAGCTAATTCGCCGTAAAAAGGGTTTTCTCTTGCGTTTACAGTGTATAAACCCTCAGGTGTTTTAGCGTTCTTTGATGATATCCCATTAACAGCTTTTGTGAACCATCTAACTGCTGATGTTCTTGGCGCAAACTTCTGATTATCAGTTTTAAGAAAGCTATTCTTCTTACCATCAACAGCATTTGGAATTTTTTGATCACGAGCAATATTCAAACGCTTTACACGTTGGTCATTAGATTGAGAAGGATGTGGAGCTCGTTTTGGCTTATTGTTATTATCAGCCATAATTATATAACCTCTTTAATTTTATTAAATATTATTTTGATTTGGGTCTACCTTTCTTTGCTTTATCTGGATATAACTCATACTCAGTCATAATAACAAACTCCCAACCTTTACTTTTAGCGTATTGCTTAGCAGCTTTCCATTTATCTTGGTTGATTTGATAAGTCTTCTGTTCATTTAAAAACGTTTCAAGTTTCTTACGTCCACGTTTTTTAGGTGGGATTGTTTGATTATAAGGCTTTACTTCAATCAACAACTTTCTAGTATTACCATCATTCGTTTTATAATATACAAAAAAATCCATGTGATACATTCTACTTTTTTGTCTACCTAGAGAATCCATTTCACAAGTTGAAATATATGGGATCTTAATTGTTTCACTACTCCATTTTATGACGGCCGGAGTGGAATCACACCACCTCGCTAATTTGGTTTCCCAAGATGATCTCATCTCAATTTTGGATGGGTCGCCAATATACTTGTTGATATTTTTAGGTATAAACCGAACCACTTTCGGATATGATTTAATAGCCAATTTCAACCTCCTTTAAATATAAATATAATAATGCTTATATTTAAGTTAAATATACACACATTAAGTATATAAGGAGAATTAGATAATGGCTGATTATAGATACCCAAGCAATTTGGGAAATATCAATTTACATCCTGGGTTAATCCAGTTTCAATTCTTTAATAGAGATAACACACAAAGACTTGCTCCAACAGATTCAATTCAATTATATATGCCTGAACAAGCCAGTGCGCCATCTAGTATTTCGTATGATTCAGAAAATTTCGGTCTAGTTGGTAACTTCGCAGCAAATGCTTTAAAATCAGGTCAATCAGCAACTGATATGGAAGCAACAATTAATGGTGCGTTAGAGCGAGTTAAAAACCAAGTTGTTTTTGGTACTGTTGCTGGCGGTGTGAATAAAATTAACTCTGCAACAAATTCCAATTCAAGCATGTCTGTCAATGGTTTAATGGGTCAGGTTGCTGGTAAGGTTCCAAACCCTTATCTGACTTGTGTATTCCGTGGTGTAGATTTCCGTAACTTCAACTTCACATTTAAATTCACACCTTTAAGTGAAAGTGATTGTTATACGATTGATAAAATTATCAGAACAATGCGTAAACATGCATATCCAAACTATATGGATGATAGTGCTTTCCTACAACTTCCATCAGAATGCTCAATTGCTTATTTTTGGAAAGGTAAGGTTAATCCGTTTATGCATAGATTTAAACTAGCTGTGTGTACAGGTATTGATGTTGATTATACGTCAGCGGGTACGTTTGCAACATTAAGAAATGGTATGCCTGCGCATATTACATTATCAACACAATGGAAAGAAGTAAATATCATAACTAGACAAGATATTGAATACTTAGGTTATTAATAAAAGAGAGGTGTATTGAAGTGTTTTTTGAGCCAATACCAAAAATAGATTATAAATTCGATAATAAAGTGAAATCGGTCACAAATATTGTATATGCAGTTAACCCTGTTGATGATTTATACAATGATAGATTCTTTGATATTATGATCATTGGGGATGAACGCCCAGAAGAAATATCTGAGAAGTTGTATAATGATCCTTCATATTACTGGACGTTATTTTATGTTAATAGAATTACTAACCCATTCACTGACTGGGTGAAAACATCAGATATGATGGAAGAATATTGTAGATCAAAATATGGCGAAGATAATCTTTTTAAACCACACACCATTATCGACATTACAACAGGACAGATATTAGTTGGAGTTGATTTTGATAACGCGGTTAAAACCTTAGAAGATACGGGAGAAACTCCGATGAATTTAAAGGTGATTAATAATTATGAATATGAGCATACGATTAATGATAGGAAACGTAAAATACGATTTGTCCCTATGAATAAACTACTTTTATTTGTTGATAGATATGAATCAGCTATGAGGGTTAGAGTATGAGTGGATCTATCGGGAAGGTAAAAGGATATAGAGTTGTTATCGATAATTATGATGTCACTGACGCAACAATAGGATGTAAGATATTCCATGATATGCAATCAACATCATGGTCAGCACAAGTATTCTTCATGGATACAAGTGATTTATTAACTTCTCTACCAATAACATCAGGATCTAAGATCAGAATTATGTTAGAGACTAAACACAACGTCCCAACAGATATGAAGAAAGAGTTTGAATTTGTTATATATAGGATTGGTGATAAATCAATGCAAGGTCAACAAACTCTAATGTACACAGCTTTCGCTGGATCTGCTGACTTTGTTAAAAACTTATCAACAAGAATCACAAGAAATTTTAAGAATAAGAAGATGACTGATTGTATTCGTAGCGTTATTACAGATACATTCCCAAATATGAAGGTTGAAGGAATTCCGTGTGATAATAATGCAAGTTTAATTATCCCAAATTGGACCCCTTATAACTCAGTTGGTTGGATGCTGAAGATGGCACATGTAAACAATAGAGCTGATTTCTTGATGTTTCAAACAGAACAAGATACATATACTGTGGATTCAATTCTAAACTGTTTTACAAAATCTGCTGGTGATATTACATTAAAGGTTAGACCATCAAACATCAAAGATATTCCTGATCCTGAAGATGTTTACAATATTTTCAAACATGAAATCCATCGAGCTGATGCAAGTGTTAACATGTCGAGTGGATATTACGGCAATACTCTTAAAACATTCGATTTCAGAACAAAGAAGTGGGACGTCAAAGAGTATAAAACATCTGAGAAGAAGAATTGGTCTGGTGATGAATTTGACAACTCAACACAATCTGTTGTTAAATTTAGACCCAAAGCTCAAGGTGTGAATGGAGATAATGTATCACCATCAGATGACGCTGAAATTTGGGTTCAATCTCGTATGGCATCTCTACTAAACCTCGAACAAGAAAAGTTGATCGCTTGTATTCCAGGAACAGTTGGTTGTTACGCCTGGTTAGGTAAAACTATTAACGTGGATCTACCCAATCAGGTTGTGATGATCAATAATCCAAAAAATGTTAAACAAAGTGGTAGATATCTAGTCACTAGCGTTGTTCATAACTACGATAGACAAACATACACTAATACAATCGAATTGGTTAGAAGGAGCACAGAACCATGATAGAATCATCAGGAGGAGGTAAACCAACATCGTTTACGAACGGAGATTTCGTGTGGTTCGTTGGAACGATTGTTGATGTGAATGACCCTGAAAAGGATGGACGTGTTAAAGTTAGAGTGTTTGGCTATCACCCTGATGAAGAAGGTCAGATTTCAAACAGCGATTTACCGTGGGCACAAGTATCAAATACATTGATGTCTAGTGCGTATAAAGGATTTGGTATTGGACCACATGCTTTAATGAAAGATGCATTAGTCATCGGATACTTTCTTGATGGAAATGACGCACAGTTACCTTTCGTATTATTTTCTTTTGCTGGTATCGGTGATACAAGCGAATTGATTAAAGGCACTAATACAGTTAAAAAGACACTACTTTCAGCTAATGGAATAAATGAACCAACTTCACCATATAAAGCACAGTATCCATTCAATAAAGTAATGACTACAGAATCAGGTCACGTTATAGAAATTGATGATACTAAAGGCGCTGAGCGAATTCACATCTATCATAAGAGTGGGACATACTATGAAGTTCATCCAGATGGCAAAACAGTTTATAGACATGCTGGTGAAACATATTTCTTAACTGATGGTAACCTACTTCAAATTACAAACGGTGATTATAAACATTCAATCACAGGAAATGCTGAAATAACAATTGGTGGAAATCTAACGTATAAAGTATCAGGAAGCGTTAATATCCAAGCTGGTTCAACAATGAATTTGAAGTCGGGATCGGGAATGAATCTACAAGCAGGATCAAACTTGGTCATGAAAGCATCTGGAATGGTTAAAGCTAATGGCTCGGTTGTAAATCTTAACTAAATAAGAACTATAAACAAATATTCACACAAGGAGAATATATAAATGGCAACAGCAACAACATCAGATTGGTTGTATAGAAAATACATGTACATGATCTTACGTGGACGTGCATGGACACCAACACCAAAAGTTCAAATCGCATTATTCACAACAGTACCTGGTTCAGATGGTACATCAGGCGTTGAAGTTCCTGAAAATGATAATACAAAATATAAACGAGTAACGTTAGATTGTAATCCAACAACATGGTCTGCAGCAACGGGTACAGCGTTAGAGATTTCTAACTTAACGGAAATCGTATTCCCAGTACCAGGAACTCAAAACTGGGGTACTATTCAAGGGTGTGGTATTTACACTGATACATTCACATCAGGTGGTTCAGGTAGTGGTGGTGATGCACCCGATCCAGGTGGTAGTGGTGATAACGTATCAGCTTTAATGTGGGTCGGTCGTATTGCAACACCAAAACCAGTACAATCCGGGGATGGTGCGCCACGTATCCTGGTGGGCCAGTTAAAAATTACGAGAGCTTCGTGCGGATAATAGGTCCACATGATAAGTTCTAATCATTAGACAATAAAAAACCCCATGCCTGTAAAGGTGTGGGGTTTACTTTTTTATGTGAGTTTACTTCATATCCGAAATGCTATAGAATTACTCCTACCTTAAATCATGCGAGAATTAATAAATGAGTATTCCAACAATTGCAGATATCAAAGCTCGATTGGATGAGCTTGCTAAAGTACAAGATGATCAATCAACTAAGTATGGTGATGCACGATCCGCTTACTATCGTCGAGAAGAAGAAGTTTACGTCGATCTCACAACAGGTAAAACTGTATTCTTTGTATCGCTACGACCAGAAACCGATTTTGAATTTGCTGTATGTGATACGGAAGATTTTGTTAACTATAATGAAGAGAAAAAACCTGTGCCATGTATCAATATGTTTGCTACAACAGATTTTGAATTCAAATTAGTATCACCGAATGCCATCAATGTACAACAAGCTCATTTAGATGCAGCCAATAAATTCTTGGAATTTTTAAAGAGTCACCCATCAAACAGAACCAATTTATCAAAACATGTAATCTTAAACAAACAGTTTAAACACGTTGCATTTAGCCCCGAACAAGTCTTTAAGTCCATTGATGATTTACCAACTCGATTAATTGCTTACATCAAATGTGTTAAACCTAATATTCATATTGTTAAGGGTAAGCGATTCGAAGACCTTAAATTGGTTAACGGTTTACATGAAGTTTATGATGGTGTGCTGGTCACTAAATATGATGGCGTTGAATTAGAAGCTGTCAAACAATTAAAAACACATAAGTATATGACCAAGTCTAAGTTTACTTATTAACAAATATAAAGGAGTTAAATCGTTATGGATGGTCCAAGTCTAACACCATACAAGGGTTATACAGGAAGTGTTTCGGTTGATTTTGAAAATAGACTATTTTATGCTACGGTTGATGATATCCCATCGATCGTGGAATTTGAAGCAGGTACGTTACCTGAATTGCAAGAATTTTTTGAATATAGAATTCAAGAGTTTTTAGAGTTAAACAAATTAGAATTCAAGGAGATTAATAAATAATGTCTAAAGTATATAAAGCAACTAACAACTTTTTGGTTGTTAAAAATGAATTACGTGGTGAACAAAAAACTGTGGGTGGTTTGGTTCGTAAGCTAGAAAATAAAGAAGCTAAGAATGATGGCACTGTACTATCAGTCGGCCCAGATGTTAAACACGTTAAAGTTGGTGATAAGATTTGGTTCAATAAAATTCAAGGTCTTGTTGGTGATGAACAACCACAATTGGTTGTTGTATCAGAAGATAATGTAATGTGTATCGAATCTGAGGGAACGTATTAATATGGTTGTTTTCTCGTTAGTTGTGTTGATTTTTGTTATCTATTTTGTATCTGATATTTGGATCACAAAAGAAGAGTACACATACGTTAAACGTTCTAAATCAATTAAGATTGAGAAAATCCTAACATCAGATTATCAAAAAGAGCCTGTACGGAAATACAAGTATGAGTTTTCATATAAGCTAGAAGTTAAAAATACTGAAACCGGTAACGTTAATAGCATCACAAACACTTTTAGTATTTTTCCTACTAAATAATTTTTTAAATCTAAACTCCAACCGTTAATAAAATAGTTGGGGTTTTCTATTTAATATTAAATACAAATATTCGATACAATAACTAATAAAGGAGAATGAATGAGATGTTTTTAATTGAAAATAGCTTATATACAACTCAAACGGAATATGATGACTTCATCAAGGATAAAGAACAAGTAGCTAATGCTTTGCTGTTTAACTTCTTTGGATTCATCTCATTATTCGCAGCAGCGCCACGTAAAGATGTTAAATTGTGGAAAACTGTAGAAAAACAAGTACGATTAGATAATATCGGTGATGAAAACACTGATGTATCTGTATCAGTTAAGATGGCTTACGATGCTGGTATGATTCCAAGATCAACAGCGGATAAATACACTAAGCTACTAGCTTTGTTCAAACAAGGTAGAATTGTTAAAAATTCGGATATTGATGATGATTTAATGCTCGACCTGTTCAAACTTGCTAAGTTTGATACTGTGAATAAACCTAGTTCACAATTGAGAGCTGCAGTCCAATCTTACTTAGATCGTGATATTAATATTGCATTCTTAGCTAAAGAGATTTACCGCCACGCTAGACTTCCAGACATTGCAAAAGTCAACCAAGAATTCTTCAGAATGTATAAGAGTGGTATGTATCTTCAAGTGTATAGCGCATTACTGACGGGTCTATCAGGATTGAAGATGGGTGTTCCACAACATATGGTTAAAACTTTGACAAACAAAACGATTATCCATCGGAAAGTTATCGATCCAACAGGGATTACACAAGTTGTTGATGCTATTGAAGATATCAAAGATGATTTCCTTGAACCAGGTGCTAAGAAACAACCACCTGAGGTTAAAAATCTCAACAAGGTAGAGAAGCAAATCAAAAAGACAACCAAAGAAGTTGAACCTGATGAAGCTAACATTCAAGAGTTGCCGAAGCATATTGTTGAACCTGAGCCAATCCCAGAACCACCTGAACCTGAATTCGATCCACATAGTGATCAATCAGATACGGAAATTAAAGTTGTTAAACCAAAACCAGAATATACGAAAATTGTTGGTTTTAATAGCTATCGTAATATTGATAAAATATTTAGTGAGTTGGAAACAGCGGGCGTAACATTTAAAGAAGCGTTTGAATCAGAAGATGCATTCATTAAGTTATTTTTACAGATGTTTGGTAATCAATTAGTAAATGATAAATCATCAAATCCTGTTGCCGATGTGAACGCATTCTATAGATTAGCTTACAAATTTGCTGCTAGTGAAGGTTTAACCATTCCAGATTGGGTTGTGCCAGCAGCAGAGATGGAAATATATGGATATGTCAAGTACAAAAAAGATGATGGTTTATATCAATCTCTTGTAGCTATTAAAACTTCATATGGCATGTTGAATTATTCGGGTAGAGAAGTAATATCTGCTTTTGATAGATTCTCGGGTGTTAAATCGCTAATTGGTGGTGGTAAGAAGATTCAAGAAAAAACTACCAATCGTGTTAAAAAATATGGAGCTAAAATAAACATTAGTGAATTATACAAATCAATTAAGTTGCGTTATACCATTTCTGAACTAATTAGAGAGTTGTTTATCAATACTAGCTTCCTTCGTATTATGTATGGGGATAGTGTTAAAGTTGATAGTCGATTTAATTTCCTATTGAATTTGGTTGAATTTGAGTTGAATGATATTGAGAGCTCATATGGTAAAAAATTCACCGATAAATATATTGCTGATTTTAATCCAAGACCAGCTACCGTTGAATGGTTACGTGAAAATCTTACACCATTACAAGATACCGACTATTTTATTTTTAATGATACTTCAACACCAGCGTTTAGATTTGTTTCCGTTAAAACGCAAATTAAGAATGATATTCAATCAGTTATAGGTGATATGTTAGGGACTGGATTTAAATTAACATTTCATAGCGATTTACCTAGTTTATTTAAAGTCACTAGAGCGTTCTACGCTGATTCGTTAATCAGATCTATTCCTAGACCTTTATTTGATAGATATAGTGCTGACTACATTGCTGAATGTGGTGTTAATCAATATGGTGCTGGTGAGCTTATTAGTAGACTTGTTGGCAATCTAGCATCAGATAAAGGGAAAGAAGTTTTAGCTGCAATTTGTTCTGATCTAGCTGATCATGGTAGCGCATCTAAATTCTGTAAATCTATCGACGGTAAACTATCTAAAATAATGCTTGTTGTAGGATCAGCAATTGAACAGCTTATTGGCGTAGAAAAATACCAAAAATTGGTAGCAAATGAGTTTGCAGTCAATGGTATGGGTGATATGAACTTCTTTACAGAATCGACAGATGAATATATTAAAGATAAAGCTGAAATATATAAGGATAATATCTTTCAACTTCAAGCTAATGTAGAGAGTCACTTAGCTGAACTTTTTGACAAATATCAAGAGTGTGTCAAAGCTGGTAAAAATGGAGAGGCTAAAGAATATAGCCATTACCTAAACAGTTTAGTTGGTAAAGTGAAATCACATTATAATATAATTAAAGAAAACTCTTTATATAACGTTGATGTTGATTCAAGTTTTGTTAATAAATATATCGTAACAGATTTATCGCATAACTTTATTGCGCCACCACCATCAGTATTGAAAGTGATTTTCGATGAGTATGCTAGAGTTGGTAAGCATGAAGAAATTGATCGTTATATAGACACCATCAATGCTGGTAAAATTGCTGCTGAACATGGATCTGATGAGTTGATCGAAGCATACCCTAAACTAATTGCCGATTTACATGTGGATTTGAAAGGGGATCATTTATACATTGGACATAATATGATGTCTAGCGAGAATAAAAATGCTATTAAGTTTGTAACAGCTTATTTCAAAACACTATTGAAAGATCCAGAAATGGTTAAATTAAATAGCAATGGGTTGGTTAATTCTCTTGATGATGTTGAGCCTATTCTATTAAAGAGCATAGTCAAAATGAATTCTGATATTACAAGTATGCTTAGCCCAGAATTAATTGAATGGGTTAAATCGGATACTGCTAATATCAAACCAAACGATATTGCTAAAAATATTGTTGATGTATTCAATGAAGACGGTGACGTTAATGAAAACATTAAACGGTTATGTAGTATTCAAATTGTGGGTTCTAAACCTCATATATTTGATGATAATATAATCGAATCAATTTTGGATATTCCATATGGAAGTGGCGCAGATTCAGCATCTAAGTTGGGTAGTAAAATTAAAGAAAAAGTGGCGAGCAAGATGTATGATGCATTGACAATTAGCGAAATTGGTAGTCGATCACCAAAAGTAAAAGGCGCTATTTTAAGCTCTAAAGCAATTAATTCATTTGATAATGTTGCTATGCAAAATATTGATATGGTTAAGGGTGTTATTGAAAATAGCGGATTTGAAATGCAATCGAATGTTCCTGGCGATGATGTTTTATTAAAAATTGCTAAGGTTAATGGAATTGGATTATCTGGATTCAACTCAATTGATTTGGATGATTATGATTCCAAAGAAGCGTTTGAGGCTGATTATAACAACGTTTTACAGCAAAGTTTCATCAATGATCTAACCAACGGCGATGCTATGCCAATAGAAGAAGCTATTGATGATGAGAAGTCATTACATGAAGAGAGTTTGAAACTTCACAATACTTCAAATGGTCGTCATGGTGATGTTGCACCAATAATCAAGAAGAAATTTAAGATCAATATGAATCGTAGCAAGTTGGAAGCTTTCGTTGAACGTGATGCACAGAATCCAAACTCAACATCTAAAGGTCAAATTGAAACCTATATGTTCCATGGAACTGGATCAATTGCAACAGCTTTTATTACTAAATTTGGATTCCGTGAATTACCACAAAATTTAGGTTTGTTTGTTACTGGTAAGATGCTTGGTGAAGGAATCTACTTAGCTAAGAATATCGATAAATCTTTATCATATATTGGTGATGATGGATTCAATAAGCAGTATCGTAAAGGATATGTTTTTGTTGCTGATGTTTGTTTAGGTGAGAAAAATGTTGACTATCGTGACGATGAGGGTGGAACATTATCTCAAGAGTGGTGTATTAAGAACTTCGAACATCAATTGGTTATCACTGATATCTACGAAGTTGAATCAACATCACGATATGACTTTAGACAATACGATAACGAACAGAAAGCTAAACGCGAAAAAGAAAAGGAAGGTACAGATGACTGATATTAAAAGTTTTGAATTATTCTTAGCGGAACAACAAGAGTCTAAGTTTTACATTAACTTTATTTTAAAAGATGGATATATCATTTTTGAAGATGGTAATGAATTCTCTTGGAAGTATTTTAAAAACTTTACAAAAAAGGGCTTGTATACAATTAACGCTAAACCAGGTGTTATATTTCAATTTATTCAAGGAACGCCTGTTATCAGCGTTCCAACAAATTCATTTGAAAATAGTGGTAATGTTATTGTTGAAGAAACAGGCAGATTCTTTTCAAGTAAAGAGTTTAAAATTCTGAAGAAAGCTATTGATTTAAAATCAAAACATAAAATGGTAGTTAATTTACCAAAATAATTATATAATAAAGAGTGGATTATCTTAGGGTGGTCCACTCTTTTTTGTTTTAATAATTGAGGAAATATATATGGGACAAATTACCATAAATGGGCGTGTTGTATACACTAGAACTGTAAGCACATTAAGAAATCGATGTGATGTTATAGACAATGTTATGTGTGGAATTGCAATCTCGAAACTACGCAATAAATCAAGAGATCATTATATTGTGTATAACTACAAGGATACTATTGGTAAAAAAGGTTGGGATGATGTAATTGTGATAGCTGAATACGAATCAAGCGTTGATAGACTTACAGTAGATCAAGTACAATTAGCAAATATTGAAATCACATCGACGAGATTGCTAAATTCACTCAGAATGATTGCACAACGATGTGATAAGAACCAGGAGTGATTGAAATGATTTTAAAAACAATTAATGGTGATATTTTTGATCCATTTGAAGATGGCTTATACGCAGCATTTGTTCATGGATGTAATTGCTTCCACACAATGGGTGGTGGTATTGCGCGAAGTGTTCGATTACTATATCCTGATGCTTATGAAGCTGATTTACAAACAGTTAAAGGTGATATCAATAAATTAGGATCATATAGTGAATTTGATACCGGTCATGGCATTATAATCAATGGTTACACCCAATTCATGTATGGTACAGATAAAATGCATGTTGATTACGATGCTATTCGATCTGTATTCAAACAACTTAATACACGATTTAAAAATCAAAGTATTTGTATTCCAATGATTGGTGCTGGTTTAGCTGGGGGTGATTGGGATATTATTTCATCTACTATTAACGAAGAAACTCCTGATGTAACGATTCACTTATACGTATTCAATGGATAATCGATATGAAAAAGTTATTTGCTTTATCCCTATTATCAGTGTCGTGTTTTACTAACTCGTCCATACTAGGTGGACTCACAGATAAACCATATGGCCCCGAAACACATGATGATTGGAAACAAGTTTATTACATTCCCAACAAACAAGTAACATATCTAAATCCTCAAATTGTTGGTGATATTCAAATTAACAACATCAATGCTATTGTAACTCCAGTCATGGTTGTTAATACCGAATCAAATCGTAATGGTGGAAATATTAAAATGTTCCATAGAGCGTTTAATTGCAAAGCAAATACATTTGCTGATATTGTGATCGAGGAATTTAAATCAATTGGTAATGGTGTATATAATTATCATTTAATGTCTGGTGTTGAATTTAATGAAGCCTATACAGAAAGTGATTACATTGTTCAAAGTATTGTATGCGAAAAGGAAGTAATGTTATGATTTATGATAAAGCCAAAGGTTTGTTTATTGGATCAATTGTTGGTGATGTTTATGGTGCACCATATGAATTCGAATCCCCAGAATATTTAGAAATTGGATATCCTGAGTATAAATCAGGTGAATACTCATCAGGTGGACCATTTAATCTACCAAAGGGCTATTATACAGATGATACAAGCATGATGCTGTGTTTATCAAAATCGTTAATTGATTGTGAAGGTGTATTAATCCAAAATGATAATATGGATTATTATTACAATTGGTATAAAAGTGGGATGCTATCTTCAACCGGTGAATGCTTTGATATCGGTATGGCAACAAAACGTGCGTTGGATCAATACGGACTTACAGGCGAACTCCCTCAAATGAATGAAGAAAATTGTGGTAATGGTGCATTAATGCGTCTAACACCAATCCCAATTATTTACAATGATTTAATGACGGCTTTACATGCAAGTCAACTTCAAACTGTAACAACTCACTTCAGCACTAAATGTATTCTTGTGAATCGTATTATAACCGAATTACTTCACAACTTAATTAAAACAGTTAGTCATAGTCATGGCATTGAGTTAATTAAAATTGCTAAGCGTAAAGTTGATGATTTGGTGATAGGCGAAGTTGTTGGATCAGGGTACGTAATTGATACTGCGTATATTGCCTTAGAAAGTGTTTTGGAAACATCCGATTTTGCATCAGCTATTATCAAAACATGTTCACACGGATTTGATACAGACACTAATGCATGTGTAACTGGAATGATTGCGGGTGCACTATATGGTTATAAGGCAATTCCAAAACATTTGTCGGAAGAGATTCTTCACATCGATGATATGAAAGAAATCTTCTATAAGCTAGTTGATTTACGATGGGATATCGCATAGCAATGAATTTAATATACGCAATTAAACCAATGGGTAAGCCATTGATAAAGAATATTACTTGCGAGTATACGAATAAAGGTGTTTACTACACAGGGATGAGCCCCGATGGATATGATGATACTTTCCTACTACCCCTTGATAATAAAGAGAGAGTATTGGATTGGTTCGATTGCGTATTCGTTGGAAATGAAACGGTATCGGTTAAATTTGATGTGGTTAATATTATTTGGTCTATCACGAGTGGATTCGCATTGGTGTGTGCTCAAAAAGAATACAACCCAAACATTTTAGTTTCAAATGACTTGATTGTGTTGTTACAAACAGTTGATGGATTTATTTCGTTATCAAAATATGATGATATTATCAAATACGGATTCAATCCATTACATATCAGTCGTGGAGTAAACTTTAAGTGAAGTGGTTAATGTTTATACTAAATGTTAATATCCTGTATTGGTTTTGGTTGCCATTTGCTAAAAACTTATTACCTGAATTTGATATTAGCGAATTTAAAGATAATGGCACTTACGAGTTAACAACGTTTAGAGTGAGCACGTTTACAAAAGCTGTGATAGAAACCAAACAATATACAGGAACAAAGATTAAAGCATATATACTATTACGTGTTATGAGTGTTAAAGCAGATTGGAGTACACCAAGTTATGGTGGTGAGATTGGTATTGCATTTAAAATGAAGGAAATTGAAAATAAATGATTTATAGAGATGTTAATTTAGATTTTATTGCTGAGTTCAACGAAAGTGCTGCAATCAGAGACATCATAATGAAATCTATCACATATAATGGTAATAGTTGTAAACCTATAAGTGCTGCGATTAATGTTAGTACCGAATATGGTTCTTTTAGTATTAATGATGTGTTTCTGAATAGCATTTCAACTGAAAGCATTGTAGATTTTTCTGTACCAAGTTTTATTAAATGTAAACAAGGCTTATCAAACGCTGTACGTATTAAGATGGGCGGTGTTGCTAAAACAATCGATATTGAGTATAACGAGTTAACAGATTTAGAAAAGTTAACACACGCTATCACCAACTTTAAGAAAGCTATATCAGAATTGGAAAATGTTGAGTTAACAGATCTAAAGATTACAGCTAATAAAGAATTACTAACGGTTTTGTAACTAGGAGATCCTTATGCCTCTAGGTAGTGAGCATTACAGAGATTCATTTAATAAAATAAATCCTCTATACTCTCCACAAGTGTTATCTGATGAAGCGTATACAGAGTTTTTTACAATGTGGTTGAATGGATCAGAAGAAATCAAGCTAATGCTTTCAATGAACGTATTTGCGCGTATTACCCCAAGCAAACAGCAGCGAAAACAGCATTGTTTAATTTTTATGGGGGATGACTTAGATTTAGCTGAATTTATCGACTCTAGGTACGAAATGTACGCGAATTCACAGGATAATAAGCTAAAGTCACTATACACTGGATTGCATGATTTAAATTACAATTTAAAACAAATTGTTGACTGGATTGTATTTAAGTTACTCCACTTCAATCCAAGATTTAGTTGTTATAAAACATTTAACACGTGTCTGAATATGTATAATGCATTTAACATCAAAAGATACGTTACAGAATCCGTAAACGAACAAATCCGTAAAAATCGTTGACTGTACTGATGTGTTGAGTTATTATGTACTTAATTAGTTAACACACCAAATTTACGGAGATCCATCATGGACAATAATCAAAAACTTCAAGTTGTTTTAGATACAATGTCTTCAATCATTGAAACAATTCAAGAACGATATCAAGCTCGTATTGAGAAATTGAATGCTTTATGGTCAGAAGCAAATGATGGACTCCGTCCGAATACAGATCGTCTAGGTCGTTTACACGCTCCTTGTAATGGTTACCGTCTTTGTGAAGACTTAGATTTTGGTCCTGGTTTCGATCACGACCACTTATATCGTAAGGGTGAGTTTCTTCCAGTTCCTCTACCAACAGATGAAGAACATTACTTCAATCTACAACAAAAACGTCTTGCATACTCAATCGCGTATAAAAAACGTGATAAAATTAAAGTTGAGTATGACTTAGCTGTAATGATTGTTGAAGAGATGCGTTTCAATAATTATATTGGTATGTCGACAGGTAAAACATGGGAAGTTAATGGTGTTAAAATTTGCTACTTATACATCACCTCAGATTCCGATAGCGTTTTAAAACCATTCATTGAAGGTGTTAAGTCTGCTATTGAGAATACAGATCGTGTGGAATACAAAGGTGAGAATATCGAAGGACGTTTACGCGTTCGCGGTAAGATTCAGAAAATTACATCAGAGTATATGAATGCTGGATTCAATCAAGTTACACTTGTTCATAGAGCAACAATTGTGCTTGATAACGACAGTGTATGTTATGGTAACTTACCTTCTAAAGAGGTATTTGAAGAAGGTGGTTGAGTTCACCGGAACATTTGTCAAGTCTGAGAAACATAAGCATGTATCAACATATAAACGCCCACACAAAATGATTGTAATTAAAGATTAGTAAAATATTTGGGAATTATTCGTAAATAATTCCCAAATTGTGTTGACTGTGTTTGGGAATTGTAAGAATATAACTCTTGACAACTAACCATATTGAGGAATTCAAAATGTCAATCAGCTTTCAAGTAAAAAAAGATCACTTACAAATCGTTCAAGATTACATCAAGAAAATTGATGATGTGTTCGCGACGTATACGGATGGTACGGTATTTGGCAAACCGTGTACATGGATCGAGTTGAAGAAGAAACACTCAAATGTTTCTACGGTTAATATTATTTTTGATCTAGCTCGATATGGTCAACACAGCGATTGATCAAATTATGGGGGTGGTTACAAATGTAATCACCCTTTCCTTATATAATAGCATAATGGAAATGTATTTAAAATGCGTAGCGTTATTAATTTGTTGAGTGAATTAGATACTGTAACTAATCAATTTGCTGAAGGTGATTGCTATTCAAGATATTGGGTAGATGTGAATGCATCTTTAACTAAAGGATATGAATTACCAGCATATTCACAAAATATCTTAGATGATATCAATGAAACACTAACTGAACAATTCCGAAGTCAAACGATTGATGTAAAGTCAATCACCCAAGAACAATTTGAAAAGCTAGTTCAATCAGTTGATTTAACAAATCTAGGTCAGTTTATTGGATATCGAGGAATTGATCATCATTATCATGTATTGACTGGTATGTATGATAGAACTTTTAAACTGGAAGTTGATCTGAAGTGTATTCCCACATCAATTGATAAGTTCAATAACGTTGTTGCATCCATTTGTTTCATCTCGGGTAAATTGACTGTTGGTGAACGTGTTTATCATGATGTTTGCATCAAATATATTGGACCGACAATATTAGAAGAATATCATTCATCTGTAATCAAACACGGTAAAACAGCAACAAATGACCAACTAGGTAAGTGGTTGAGACTAGTGCGTAATATCAAATATGAAGAAGTTTTAAAATCAATTGAATAAAATTGTTTACTTCAAGTAATTATTTTAATATAATGATTACATCAAGAGATGCAAAGCATCAAATACATTTTAGAGGATTAATACAAATGCTTACTACAAATTTCATGGGTTACAAAATCATCAAATCTAAGACAAACGTTTCTATCATTAAGAATGGTGTGTGTGTAAATATTACATCTTGTGTAAAAAGTGCAATCAGTCATGTTTGCGATATTGAACAAGTTCAAGATCGATCTTTTATTCGTTGATTATAAAAACGAAAAGCACCCAATTAGGGTGCTTTATTTGTTGTGTTATAAGACTTTAATAGCTTTATTATATAATGATGTACGATCAGCTAATCCATTCGTTCCACCATTAATCACTTTTGTTGCTGATTTGACATCTTTAGCATCAGCGTGTTTGTTAAGATTATTATCAACCCAAAAAATCATAGCTGTTTCTACTGCAATATCAGGTTCGACAATCTTCTCTGGATTTTTAACCAAGTCAACATCAGTACCCGATTCCTTCAAACGCTTTGTTGCAATTGTGTAGTTTGTTTTACCCGTAGTGTGCATTAAGCCACCACCGCGATATTTATAACCATCACCATTGCTAGCTCCATTCCCCATTCTGCCACCATAAATTGAATCACCAATGGCAACCTGACCTTTAACAGTTACCGCTCTTGCTGCTGCAACTGTTTTAAATCTGCTCGGGAATACCGCTCGCAATCGTTCAGGAGTGTACCCTAAAGACTCACGCAATCTATTAAATCCACCCGATTCGTGAATAACTTGAGCTAGAAACATTGCCATTCTTGCAGATGTGTCAATTCCATATTTAGAGCTGAATTTATTGATGCTTGACACAAACGCCATATTTGCTGATGGGTAAATTGATTTTAATTGTGATTCAGTTAATACAAAACGTTTAGACTCTAAACCAACCATCTGACCAACTAAATCAACACCCATGATGTCCATTACTAAATCCCCCGCTTTAACTTGACTTGTTGTTAATTTACCACTCAACTTACGAAGCTCATCAAATACATCCGATTTATTTAAACTCATGTGATTTTCTCCTAAGTGTAAATACATGTATTAATATTTACAGAAAAGGAGAATTTTGCTAACATGGTGGATAAGAAAGTAGTTGAGCCATTAACCCATAGAGAATTATGTTTACTCGGCGCCAAATGGTTAAAGAAAGAATGTAGATGCACTATTGCGATACACGATCCCAAAGGTATCCGCGAGAACCCCGATAGCATCGGGTGGAGATATACCTGGGGTGGTTACTCCAATGAAGGTAGCGTTTTAATTGAGTGTAAGAGAACAAGAGCTGACTTCAAAAAGGACTTCACCAAACCATTTAGAGTTGAACCTGAGTTGGGAATCGGCAACTGGCGTTATTACATGTGTCCGACCGGATTAATCAAACCTGAAGAGATTCCAGATAAATGGGGATTATTATACGTCTGTGAGAAACGTCGTATAACCGCTATAAAACACCCATATAAGACTGATATGAAGAAGTCTAAGCATATACACATCAATACTGAAAATGAGCGGTACATACTCACGAGATGGCTGTCTAAAACGGAGAATCCAGAGAAGGTAATGCTGATGCTTAGAGAATCCAATAATAAACTATCTAATATGGCCAAGCAGAATGATAATCTAAGGGCTAGTAATAAAAAGTTACAACAAGTATCTAATATTCTAACTAATTTATCATTAAGTACTATTGATAGCGTTAATACCACACAAGATATAATGAAGCAGTTATCGAGATTGTCTGAGATGGATCAGTTACTAAAATTATACGAAGCTACTGGAAAAGACCATTTCATTAAAAAAGCGTTAAATTTAACTAAGGAGAATACATAAGTGAGTGTCGAGTTTTACCATAAGAGTATCGAAGAATATAGAAAGCTAATCAATCGTTCAAATATTGCTATTATTGAATCAACCCAACAAATGATTAAATTACGCAATAATTCATGTTATGCTAAAGATATGATTTCCTGTATACCATACAAGGAACTAAATACACAATGTTTAGCAGGTCGCAGACAAACAGGTCGAACAACTACAATTAAACAAGTGTTTGATTACAACGTTGATTACTATGTTGCTAATAGTATGGGTGGAGCTAGAGAGCTCATTAAACCAACTCGTAACGTTTGTACTGGTGATGTTATATATGAAATGTCACAAGATTCAATCGATATTATTTTAAAACGTGATTGTCTTAAAAGTATGAGATCTGATTTGCGGTGGGTATCGAGTATCGATCCAAGTAAAAATTGTACCATTTATTTGGACGTGTGTTCAAATGAAGTTCAAGAGAATCGCGAGTATGTACGTAAAGTACAGGAGCAAATTGAGAAAACATTTGATGAAAAACAACGTGCTAAGATTTTAATCGTTTATACATAATTTTATAAAAGGATGGTTCATAACGAGCCATCCTTTTTTTATTAGTTGAAAATTATAGTATAATGCTTTAATATAGTTAAGTCGTAATACTATTAACACGGAATCATAACAAGTGGACAGCATTTTAATTAAATTGAACCTCACAATCACAGAGGTTGAATCATATTCCAATTTTGTTATCGTTAAACGATATCGAGATATTAACGATATCGATATTATATTATCGCTGGAACAGATTTTTGATATCATCAATGATTATGAATTGACATCTTGTGGTAGTCCACGTGAATTACAAGCAGCGTATGAACATATGCTCGAGGTACTTTGTGCCTCACACACTGATGCTAAAGAATTAACAGATTTAATTAATCGCATTAAGGAAGGAGATTTAGAATGAGTTACTCAACATTATTTGTGTTTGATCCAAATAGTAAACAGGTAGAAGAGATTGAGTATGGTAATAGTTGGTTATTTAGTCCAACAGCATGGACCATTTTGCTTGAGAAGTATATACCAGAAGAAGAGTTGATCGTATCGTACGATTACCGTTTGAAGAAAAGTATTATTCAAAGTGGTGGTGAGTTAATACCAAAACTGAATGATATCATCAATAATTGTGATAATATGATTGATCGAACTATTTGGGAACTTACAATGCAACAAGTGTTTAAAGGATCCGATGCTGCATTTGTATCATCTTCTGTTATTAAATTCCTACAAGATAATATCGATTTCATTCCATTATTTGATGATACTCCAGTAATCACTGAACGAATTAAAAAACGTATGATTGAAATGTCTAATGATATTGGTGAAGTTAAAGACAATGAGTTATTCATTCATAAAAACACATCTGTTGATGACACTATTGAATCTTACTTCAATAATAAACTCACGTTTAATGAGTATATCAAACGTAATAAAATCGGTAATGATTTCATTCATTATTCTGATTCATATACGACAATGATATTCACTCATAATAGAGATAGCGCCACAGAATGCATCAACTTGTAATAGAACCGTGTGTTTTAACACAACCTTTGGATTTATTAGATTATATCCCATCTGATGTTAAGCAATATATCATCGAGTGTATTGATGAAACAATTGTATTCAAATCATCGATATCACTAGATGTTGAAAATAATGTACTCGACTATATTAAAACTATATTTGGTATAAATGGATTTAAATTCACCAAATATAAAGGATGTGATTTAACAACATGTGGTGATAATACAGCAGTCACAGTATTTGAAGGGGTTAAGCGATCTGAATTATATATGTGGAGCTTATCCCAGAACTTGGTGCTAACACTATTATTGAAAGATGGTAAGCGCAAGCGTTGTAATTATCATGGCGTTTCAAACAAGATGGAAAAAGATATATCAAAACATTATGTGTTAGAGTCAATCGATAACGATTTAATCATAGCAACAGAATTTAAAAAAGGAAAATAGAATATGGGTTTATTGACTAAGTGTGGCATAACAAACGCAATCATTCCTGAGTATGATAACAACGAAGTGTTTATGTTTGTCATCGCCAAGAATCCAGAAAATCAGCATAATGATACTAGCACTATTACGTGTATTGAAACAGGTGAGGGTCTAGAAGTACCAAAGTTATATCATAGTCAGTATATGTGCACGAGAGAGTACTCACCAATTGGTGTTTATTTCAAAGGTATTATTAAAGGGTATAGTGGATTAATCGCTGATATGACAGATGAGTTCAATATAAAAAACTTGAAGAAACTTGTTGAGTGCACTCAATACCATACAGATGAGTATGATATTATTGAAATTAATCGATTGATGGAACAAAATAAATACCAAGATGCTTGGAGCTTGATTTCAAAACCACTCCAATCTATGTATAATAATTATGTATACACAACTCCTATATTCGGATACGACAAAACACCAAATCTAGCAACAACTATGGTGATCCATAAAGAGTTACATGATGTGTTTATGTCTGATGACTTCAAACGTAAAGTTGATGATATATTCAATTACAGACTTCGTGATGTATCCAATTCGGATCGGTTACTAATGATTGATTCCGCTGCTACCGAGTTCTTTAATTATGAACATAAAATGTTTGGATTGAGTGCTTGGATTGAATCACAACACAATGCTTATAACATTTTCGGTCGTGTATTATGTGAATTGAAACCATGGTTAAATCGCAAACGATGTAATTACCAAACAATGACATTGGATGAAATCAAGCAAGTGTTCCATGATATGGTTGAGCTTGGATATTATATTAATTGCGTTGAATACATGCAAACAGAATTCAAACGTGATCAAACTTGCTCTATCGAGGATTACAATAATACTTATAGTCAAGAAGCTGTTGAAATTATTTATGATATTAATAAACGCATTACCAATTCACAACAAGATGAGTACACTCAATTCATTGATAATGTACAGCCAATTAAACAAGTTACTCGATACGCAACATACATTCAAGATGGGGATACCGAAAAGCTAGAACGGATTGTTGGTCGTAAAATTGATATTAATATTGAAGATCAAGAATCCGAAATGTTGATTGCGTACGATGTATTATCAGATTCATTCTATGTAATCGAAGATTCTGAATTAATGGCTGATGATGACATCTTTATGTAAAATATGTAATAAAAAAAAGACGCGTGAGGCAATTAAGCTCCACGCGTCTTTTTCTTATTCAGCTACATCTTCTAAGTCAACCGCCTCAACCTCACCAGCAGCACCACGTTGACTTTTCAGCAACTCACCATTAGCTCTAGTCCAACCTAAATCGGTTGGAATCGCTTCATGCTCTTGTAACCATCTTTGTGGATATTCAACATCAGCCATTTAATTCACTCCTTTATTTATAATAACAACCAATTGTTATTTACATTATATTTAACGAAATCGTTTAACTTCATGGTATTATACTGTAGAATATACATCTTACATCAAATATGGATCACATAAGTGCTAGCACAATTTAAACAATTTATCACAAACCTAGATAATGAAATCGAACTACCTTATGGTATAGTATCTCTATGGTTCGATGGTAAAACTATACACATTAAACAAACGCTAAACAAAGATGATAATTACAGCTACGAAACAACTTTAAACCAGCAAGGTTACAGCGATGAAGATATCAAGAGCACTCTAACTGAACTTTGTAAAGATGCACGAGATCACCTCGAATTCATGCAACGTGAATACATCAAAGATATTGAATACCAAATCCAAGATATTACACCAATTATTATTCAATGTTGGAGCAGCAACTAATGACACACCATCCTTATAAAATTTCATTTGATTACATTAAAGCTAACTATCAAAGCATTAAAAACTTCGGCCTGGGATTCATCCAAATTAAAATGAATAATGGCTTACTTTTTAACGTGTACAAAGATAAGCTCCCCAAGTTTGAAAATATCTCGAGCCCACACAATCATCAAAGTGACTTTACGTCAACCGTATTACATGGATTCATCCACGAACGAGTATATGATGTAACCAATGGCGATAAACCAGCTTTTTGTGGTTGTGGGTCAGACACAGATATCACAGAAACATATGACTACCACCAAATTGATCTCCGTATGTATCAAGAAGGAACAACATATCTAAGAACCCATAATGAATTCCACTCAGTTACAGCGGATAATAACACGATTACTATGGTTGCAGAATTTGGTGATGTATTGACACATGCAATTGTAATTGGAAGCAAAACACATAAAGTTATCCCGCAAATTCCAGAGGAAGAACTACTGTGCATGGTGAAAGAAGCTTTTGATGAATACTCTTTCAATGCTCCAAATGGAACTGAATTGATTATTTTATTAAAAGATAAAGGAACATTCCAACACTTTAAACAAGGCATTGATCCACGATTCATGATGTTCTATAACATATTCAAACAAGATTGGGTGGTTGTTCCATGGAGTTATGAAGAGATATCAGATTGTCCAGAAGGTGAAAATAGACAAATTGTTTTAGATAAAATTTGTTTACAATCCAAACCATAACACGTATAATGACTGGGTAAGTTAATCAATCAATGAGTAATACACAATGACGTTACATTCAGATGATCGCCCAGCAGATGCAGTAATTACTATTCTATTCCACGGCACCCAATCTTATAGACACTATCGCGAAAAGATTGGTTGTCCAAATGGATTTCTTGAATGCTTTCAAGATAATACGTGGATTGATACAGAATGGACGCTAGACTCAATCAAAGATACATCAAAGGAATGGATCATTAAACGTATGGTTCTCTGGTCTAAACATTGACAGATGGATGTAAACAGGTTCTTTGACTTAATAACCAAAGAACCTGTTATTATGAGGAATACACAAATATATGAACTTGTTACAAATACTTCAAAGCGAACAACACTCATTAAAAGATCGACGAATTAATACTGAAATTCAACTTGATGTGGCTATACACGTTAAGCATAACACACAGTACTCGATAGACACCTTCCACAAATGTATGTGGTATTCACTATATACAAAATACTCAATAAACGATCTTAATACGGTTATATTAGAGCTTGATGAGAAGATTAAAAACTTAAAAGATCAAATCAATTGTAATGGACATAAAATCTTACAGCTTCGTGGCGGTAAATGGAGCTTTTAAATAAAAAAACCCCAAACCTGTAGAAAGGAATGGGGTTTTATTATATAATATGGAAATGAATTAGATAACTAATTCAAATCCTCATCTATTATAGAAGGCCAGATACTTGAGCTTTTCTGTAATAAACGTTGCTGTCGTTCGCCAGGGTACTGAACGGGTTAGCTACAATTCCGTATCGGGTGCTGAAGCCAATCGCATTCGTGAACATATCTGAATTAACAGCACGGCTCAACTGAAGCGGAATGTATGGGCAGTAGAAAAGACCAGCATCATATTGGTCAGCGCCTTTATAACCAACACAGTAGCCATCACCAGTAGCATACGGGTCAACATAAACGTCATAACGACCATTTAAACGACCTGCATAAGTAGCACCAGATGGATCTACGTTAAGAGTTGTGTTAGCTTGAAGAGCTGGGGTAAAGTCCAAGATACCTGCTTGTTGAAGGATTGTACCAACGTCAGCAGAAACGAACAATTTATTACCTTTACCACGACGAGTTTCTGTTGCAATTTTGTTAGCATCAAATTCGATTGCAGTGATCAAGCCTTTGTACTTCTCAACTGACCAACGGCCATCTGAATCTGTATTAAGGTCGAATGCACCTGGGTTAGTAGTCCATTGAGCACCTGGCTTAGCAGTAGCGTAAATCTTACCGATGATTTCACGGTTAAGTTCAGCAGTGATCTCATTTGTTAAGATGTTGATCAATTCGCCTTCTGCAGAAAGGTTATGGATACGACGCATATCTTCTGCAAGCTCTTGAGAGTAATCTGCACGAAGTTTACGAGTCTTAGCTACAACATCAGTCTTTTCAACTGTAACGCCCATAGCAGCCCATTTCTCAGTCTCACCAACTTCCGTTTCTTTACCACCACCGCGAACGACTGGAGTAGGACCGAAGCTATTACCAGAGTTAGCAACTTTGTCACCAGAGTAACCAGCATCTGCTTCATCAAACAATGCTTCTGGAAGAGTTTGATCATTTTGGCGTTTAGCAGGATCATTTGCATAACGAGCTTTAAGAGCGAAGATAAGGCCAGTAGGACCAGTCATTGGTTGAACACCACACACATCATAAGCAATCAAGCGAGGAGCGATACGACGAACCATTGACATAAGAATTGGGTTCCAGTTATCAACGCCAGCAACACCACTTACGCTTTCTTTAAGAGAAGCACCAGCTTGGTTTTCAATTAACTGTGCAGTTGTTGAACGACGAACAGATTCTGTAATAGGCTCGATACCTTCTTTGTCAAGAGCCGCTTTCCATTTTTCAGTAAGTAACATAATTGTTATTCTCCTTTATATTGTTTTGTATATTTGCTGTATAATTGTATTTAGCAAAAACAAAATTTTTTAATTTAACTAATTGTTTATGGTTAAAACAGCTTCTTCCTTGATATTGCGAATAAGCATGTTGTGTTTCTTTCTTCTATGTATATATTTAGCAAAAAAGAAAAAGCTGTTTTTTAACCACTATTTGAAATTTTTATGGTGATTAGAACATTTTTGAAACTAATTGATTAACGTAATCGCTAGTTTCTTGCTCATCTGCTGTTTTAACGGCTTCAGTCAACGGTTTAGGTTGAGTGAATTCAACGTGAATTGGTTCTTGTTTTACAGGCTCGCTTTTTTGAGTTTGAGATTCAATAAGAATACCAAGGGTGCGAGTATAGCTGCCAACATCTTCAGCAAGAATAGCTTTAGAGATTTCACGAACCTTATCTTTTTGATTTTCAGATAGGGTTTTAGTTGCTTCTTCAAATGCTTTCTCTTTTTGAGTTTCGAACAACTGAGCTTGTACTTGGTCAACAGATTCACGTAATGCTTCAAGTTCTTTATCTTTTGCAGACACTTCTTCTTGTAAGCCTTTATACGCTTCATCTTCTGAAAGACCCAAAGCATTTTGTTCGTATGCTTCACGGATACTACCAACAATCTTCTCTAAGCGTGCCATTTCATCAAGGCGTTCAAAACGTTCTTGGTTTTCAGCAATAAATGCTTGAGTAGCTTCTTCAACTAGAGATTGAGCTTCTGCAAGACCTTGTTCGTAAGCATACTTACCATAAGCAGTTGCTTGTTCAGTTAATGCAGCATTTTCGGTAACGTACTTAGCAATTTGATCTTGAGCTTCTGCAAGAGAACCTTCATCAGTTGCTTCAATTAGTTTAGCTGCAGCAGCATGAATTTCACCTTCAAAGTGTTCAGTTAAACGATCCTTTTCGTCATATGCTTGGGTAATTTTATCAACAGCGATATTAATTTGCTTGTTATAGAATTTTTCCAAATCAACGATTTTACCAGCCGCTTTTTTGAGCTCAGCTTCATAATGTGCGGTAATATTATCAATTTTATCAGCACTTGCTTGAGCGATTTGAGCTTGAGCTGATGCAGCATCAGATTTAGCTTCTGTTAATTTTTGTTCAATTACTTGAGTAATAGCATTCTCAACCAACGTAGCTTGTTCAGGTTGGAAAGATTCCTGCAATAGTTTTGTGATATCCACTATATATTCTCCTTATTATTTATGTGAAACCAAATTCAGAATGCTATTGAATAACTCAACCTCATTGTAAGAATTTGTTCTAATACTTTTATTTACTAAATTTTGTACCTGCTCAATTTCACGTTCAATCAAGACACCATTCTCAAAAACCCACTCTTTATTTTCCATAATGCTTGTAACGATTGCATCAGGTGCAGATGGTTCATAAACGATGTCTGTTGGGGTAATGATTCTGAAATCATTTTGTACTACAGCGATACCATTTTGTTGTTTAACTGATCCCCAAGCTCTACTTGAAGTACCTAGTACAACATTTGATTCAATTAACCCTGCAGCTAGAGCACCCATTGGGGTACCTGTAGTGATTTCAGCTCTGCCCCACCAATCTTTCCCTTGTTTCTTGAGATCGACGATTTTGTGTGAAACAAATCTGTAATTAATTTGTTGGTTTCTTTCTTCTTCAGGATGTTCTAATTCACCAACGCCACGGTGTGTGATTAGATATTTTTGGATATATGCATTTACTGCTGAGTCCATTACAGGCTCAGGGTATAAACGACGATTACCATTTTTCACATCTGATTGTAGGAAGATACCTTCGATGAAGTATTTGCGTTTTTTATCTACATCTTCAAGAATTTTATTTTCTGTTAAAGTTGCATCAGCGCATTCGATCAATAAAGCCATTTATACATGCTCCCTTTATGTGCTTGTTTATAGTATTTAGGGAATCGGATATTTTTGCTTTATTGATCGAGTTTTGGAATCTTAACCAATTTTGGTTGTTCTAATCCCCATACTCTTACGGAAACGAAGAGCTTTTTTGGTTTTGCGTTGTTTGCGCATTTCGAAACCTTGACCTGCAGCTTTCTTTGTACGCGATGCTTTAACATGAGAACGTTTCATATTCATCATATCACTACCTGTGATTTTAACACAGATTCTACGGGTAGAATCGTACTTAAATCCTTTCATGCATTGCATCTTGATACGTTTAACGCCTTTTGAATTCACTTTAATTTTCTTGCGAATCTCAGTTAAAGTATCTGTTGAATGCACGGTAGCTTCTGCAATCAAATTCTCTGTGATTAACACATCAATAATATCATGTTTTGTTTTTCCATCCTTAACTTGGAAAATCATAACTTCTTCGGGATCACCATCCATCTCGTGATCCATATCAACAATCTTACCTTTATTGGTTAGAGTGTAGCCCATGTCTTGGAATTTCTTGAATGTGCTATTGTTCGCAATTGAGTTGATATTAAATTTAGTTACTTCAGAACTTTCTTTATCAACCACAGGTGTTGGTGGAACAATATGCAATTCACTTGACCCATCTTTTTCGCTGATTAGAATAAAGGATTCTTTCATATCACCTTGCCAAGTAATAACTTCTTCAACATGGCTTAAATTCTCACGAACGTATGTTGTTACGGTATCGTTAGACACATCGAAGTCCTGATTTCGATCATTGATTTCATCAGCGTCGACATACACAGGATCAAATTCAACAATTTCAGGATCCATAAAGATTAACACTTTAAAGTGAATGTTTTGGGTATCGCGAATATCATCAATATCAATCTCATCGGTGATATCTACAGTCACGCCATTGTGTTGTGTTTCGATTACTTGAATTTCGTAATCATACACATTATCATTATCATCTAGATAATCTAGAATATGGAAGAAAGATGTTTTGTTGCTTGTGTATGTCATAATAGCACCATCTTCAATCCACTTTGTATCTCCGCCATGCATACGTACATTTGATACAACATCTTGGATTTCGCTTGAATCGTTTGATGTTTGTTGTACTTGATTATCCGAACGCGTATCAGGTACACGTGGATCTGGTAAGGAAACGTAGCTATTCATTTCCTTTAATAGTGCTTTAACACGTTGTTCTCTACTTGCTGACATTAGTAATTTTCTCCTGCTTCATAATTGGGTTCTTTTTCAATTTGTTCCTTAATCTCTTCAATCTCTTCATCGGTCATTTTCAAAATATTCTTTTTAATGTAATAATCCGAATAAAAACGACCTGAGAATCCTGTAATACGTTCTAATATGTCTAAACGAGAACTCAACTTCTCATTTTCTTTCCATTCAACGAAAGCATTATCTTCTGTGTATTGCCAATAGTATTGACCTGAAATATCATCCCATTCTTCTGGTTTGATAATATTTTTCAAAATCAACTGTCTGCGTAAAAGTTCATCAAAGAAAATCATGAATTGGCTTCGAACTCTATTTAAGAACTTTTTGAATCGATATTCAGCAAAGTCGATAGAATCAGACTTACCAAACATGAATGTACCCTGTTGATCTTGTAATCGTGACATTGGAACATTACCTGATTTAAATAACTTATCCTTTAGGTATTCAACTTCTTCGAGAATTTCTTGTGATGATTGACCATCGATTGTTTGAATTTCGGTTGTTCTGTTTTCACTATGTCGAGGTAAGTAAAAATCTTCAATCATTGATTGGACGTGTGTATTAGAGTTCGAACTTCCAGTTTTTGGATCATATACAAAACGCGATTTAAACATTTTTGTTTGGTTACGCATATATTCATCAGCTTGCTGAGGTCTCATACGTGATACATCAAAATAGAACGCTCTACGCATTGGGGCTCTAACAACTCGGAAAATAATCATTGACTCTTCCATCATTTTCAGGTTGTTATAAGGAACAATAGCTTTTTGAAGATATCCAGTAGTTTTACCTGTATCCGCATCTCTGATACCGCTTAGGATCTGAATAACAGAATCGCACGCAATTTTTTGGTTTTGATTGAATGATGATGAAGAAGATAGAAGATTATTAACCTCACCAAAAGCTAACGATTCATCAAAAGATGTATTATTATATAAGTAATACTCCTGAACGTCATTTAAATCATATGTACCATCTTGCTCAGGATCGGGAATTACTCGAACCTTTCTGATTTTGAATGGATCAATTGGAACAACTCTACGAATACCTTCTTTATGATTTTCTTGGTTGATTACAACTTGAGCGTAGAATTTAGAATCAACATACCAATCAGCAAACCAGTTAACACCATTACGTTTAAAGTCAATTAGATTGTATAAGTATTCAACTTCATCGCTAATAGAATCTTTAATTTTTTGAGATAATTCAGCTCCATCATAAAAGTTGATATCAAAAGCACGTCTATTCTCAACATCAGTAACAAAAATTTCATTATAAATTTCAGTAAGCATTTGTGAGATTTCAGGTGTTTGTGATAATCTACGGTATTGCTTGATTCGTTCAATTTCTTCTGTTGGGACGTATGTTGTACTGTTATATTCTAGTACACCATGTTCGCCATAAGATTTGGAAGTATTTATCGCATCAGGATCAGCAATACTTTTGAGCTCAACCGCTCTAAGAACTTCCTTATCTTCTTTACCACCAAATTGAAAACCTAGAATATCTAATTTCATTGGCTTCTCCATTAATTGTTGTATATTTATCTAATATTTAGCAAAAACATGGAACGTAAAAAAAGGCGCTCAAAATGAACGCCTTTTCCTGTATTACATCAAGTTGTTTTTCCAACCGTTGATTGCGAACGTAACCGTTTGCTCCATGATTGTATCGTTAGAGTCATATGCTAATGCAATCTCGCCAACGCTTGTTGGCCAGATCCCTTCAATTGTGTATGATCCAATAACATTTTCTTCACGATCAAGCTGATTTACCTGAGCTGTTGCCAATCCACGAATTGGAGACTGCCAACCCGCTGCGGTAACGTTATCACGGAAAGAAAGCAAATTCTCATGCCATCTCTCAAACACTTTACGTGCAACGAAATCGGTATCAACATAAACGTTGATTGTCCAATCATCCCACTCTTTATCACCTGGTAACTTGATCTGACGACCTTTGAAATACGCAGGAGCTTGACCAAGAGTAGATGCGGGAATGGAAGCTGAACGACAAGTGAATGAAATTTTCTGTGCTTCTCGTACAGAACCAACTCCATTTGGGAATGTTAAAATAACTTCATATCGGTTAGGGCGTGCGCCACCACCTTCGAAGTTAGAGGTGAAGTCAAAAATACTTGCTACCATCTCTTTTTCTCCTTATTTTATTATGTTGTAATCAATATTTAATATATAAATAAATGTGGCTACTCAAAGCAACCACATTTATTTTTTACATATTAAACAGGTACAGCATTAATGTTTGTGGTTTCATCAAAGCTAACGTCTTGACCAACAGCAATGAAGTTCAAGCGAATATACTGGATGCTGTATTGTGGTTTGATGTAGATATCACCAACAAACTCACCAGCTTCAACTACTGAGCTTGGGTTGTTTGTTTCATCACAACGGATCAAGTAATCAACAATCCCTCGACGGCCACGAATATCACGAAGTAACGGTTCAATACTATCACGGAATTGTGCACGTGTGAATTGATCGTTATTCTCGAATAAGCTATATTTAGCTGAGCGCGCAATGATTGTACGTAAATCAATGAATAAGAATCGGGTACCCATTTGACTAAACGCAGACTTCTTAGGTTGTAGAGTACGGTCACCCATTAAGATAACACCTTCACCACGTTCTTGGATTACACTGTTGATACCAAAACGATATAAACGGTCACGAGCTGTACGGTCTGGGTTGAATGCTAGAGAAACAACGTTTGCATACTTACCGCGATTATAACCAGCGCCTGATGCGTACTTACCTACAGTGTTATGAGTGCGTGCATATAAACCAGCATCATCAGCATTACCTGGAATCCAACGATATGCATCATTAAACTTATCGTACTGCATCTTGTATGATGTACTCATGTGGCCATAGCTGTGTAAGCTAGTAAGAGCTGCGTGAGTAGCTTCAATATTGGTAATTGAATCATTTTTACTTGATACGTTAACAACATCAGATGCTTTCGGACTAACAAACCCAACAAATCGTTTTGTACGAGCTGCCATATCTAATACCAAGTTACTAACTTCAGCATGATTTTCATCACCACCACAAGCACCTGTAATAATCATGGTCAACTGTTCATCTTCAATAGCTTCTAAACGTTCGAATCCTGAAATGTAATCTGATTTTGCTGGAGTTTCACCATTCGAACCACCACCTAAACGACCAGTGAATGGAGCCTTCAATTCAGCGAATTGGTTACCGGTCAGTAACTCACCACCCCAAGAACTCTTACCAGTCACATCAGTCATAAATGAATCAGGAATATCATTAACAGCGTAAACATACTTTGAAGTACGGCTAATAACACTCTTGTAATATGAACCTGAACCACTAGTATCGCGACCATCAGCAGCTTTAGATAGATAAGCAAATCGCTCCAAAATAGCACCTGGTGTACGAGTGAATAAACCACCCTTATCAACTACAACAACGTGTAATTCATCATTAGCATCAGCAATAAACGTTTCACTGCCTGGGCTTGAGTTTGGCGCTGTATCAAACTCATCTTTGTACTGCCATGTATCATATGTAGATGCATCAGCAAATGAAATCTCTAACGAATCACCCAACTTACCTGCATAACGAGCAGCAAATAACGCTGTTGATGTGCTTTTCAGCATTTCAAAATCACTAGCATTCTTGAATAAAACACCACCTTTCTCAAATAAAGCATCACCTTCTTCTGGAGCTTCAACTGGAACAATACCCGCATTCTTAGCTGTAGCTTGATCAACAATACGAATATTGTATAAGTTTGCTGAATAGTTAAGGAAGTTTGTTGCGCTGAACCAATCTTGGAAGTTATCGTTTGTTGGTGTGTTGAAAACCGCAATGAAATCGTCAATGCTCGATACTTGAATTTCTTGATCTACAGGGCCCCAAGTATATCTCCCTACTGTTGCTGCACCGCTTTCACCTGTTGCTGATACGTTAATCGTAGCATCAAACTCGAAAGCGTCAACACCTGGACTTCTAGCCATAGTCTCTCTCCTTTATATTTTATGTTTGTGTATTTACTTCAATATAAGTATTTAGCAAATAACTTAATTACCTAAAACCATAAACTGGATATGAACCCAACCCATCATCATCATCTTGCTCACCTGCGTACACAGCCGATCCAAACACCTTACTAAAGTCATTGCTATCATTCTTACTACTTAACGCATCGCGTAGGGATTTACCCGAATTAATCCCAGTTAAGTCTTCAAAGTATGGTTGAGAAGTTAACCAAGAGAACATAACTAACGTCATTACAGCATCATCATGTGAACCTTTTTTAGCTTCATATGATTTACCCTTACGAATAAAAGTTGACAATTCAGTAAACGTTTGCCAATCTCTAACAATCAATTGATCCGATTCAATCATATCCTTTAGATACGAACAACCAATAGATTTAGTTGTTTTGGTTGTTCTTACACCTGGGGTTGATCTCTTACCACCCCATGAAGCAACAACTTGTGAATCCTTAACCATGGACATCATAAGGTTATCGTATTCAATATCGTTGTATAGAATCTCAAGTACAATACCACCACTACTATTATTACTCTCAACTAATGCCAAAGCGTTATTATATTTCTTACCACTACGTCCAATAATACTAGCAAACATGTTGGGTACAATCGTATTACTAGAGTATGTAAACACTTGTCTATACGGTAATTCAGTAACATCAATAATGTTGATGAATGAATAATCCTCTCCAATCCCTTCTGATGTATCCGCAATCAGTACATATGAATGATCTTCGATAGGCTCTTCATAAATCTTCAATCTCTCTTCATCATAAGTTGTTATTGGATCTTCATATGTTAGACTGGATAGTTTCTTACCGTTGATTAACGTACCATCTGACCCCGCGAATTCACAATTAAATTCAACATCAAATTTCGAAACTGAAGTGTTTCGTATTTGTTCTTCAGCCCATGCATCATCACGACCTGGTTTTTCTTTCCAATGCACTTTATAGTTGACGTAGTTGTTTTGACCGTTCACACTATCTGTATAAATCTTATAAAATAAGTTCATACCGTTTGGTGTTGATGTGATAATTAACTTCGTCTTTTTACCTGATGTCAGTACAGGATAAGTAGAGTTGTAGAATTCCACATCGTTATCAATAAAGGCCATTTCATCTATATAAACACAGTTTGATACAATTAATTGATCGTGCCCAACTGCGAAACTGTGTAAATCATTATCAACGTGGATGATATCATACACGTACATATCACAATCGAATAAATCCAAGCTAATAATTTCAACCATACCAAAATTGGAATATAATAGATCACCAACACTAAAATCCTTAGTTGGTTTACATTCTGTTTTTGAATAGAAAAGTTTATGATCAGGTGTAACAAGCACGTGACCACGTTTAGTTGTTAGTTTGTATACGCTTTTAGCTTTTGAAACTTGTAATCCCTTAAAATCTTTAAATCCATCATCGGTTAAAATATTATATATTTCATTTTTGTAATATTTGTAAGTCATAATACACCATCATTAATAGTTGCTGATGTATTTATTTACAGATAAAGAAAAACCCCACATTTCTGTAGGGTTTTGTTTATTAAGCTTTATTTGATTATAAATTCGTAATCATTGGCTTCAATACTACTTTTTAACTGTAGCCAATGATTAGTGTGACGATAGAAGGAATCGGTAAAGTACTTGTTTGGAACTATAATCGTAGCACCATTATCAAATGCTTTCTTAGCTCGGGTTAGAGCTGATTCTTTATGAGCTTCATCTTCCATTATTTTCTGTTTGATGATTTCACCAACGTTCATACAATTATCCTTTAACTGTGCCTTGTTTCAATAAAGCTATTATATAACCATTAACGGTAGGATCCAACAGTTATTTCAAATCAATTTCACCCCACTTGTTACAATCACATTTGCTACAGAATCCGTATAATTTTACAGACGGTTTACTTGTTTCAGCCCAATGTAGAAATTGTAAAGGTGATTGGCAAGTTTCACAAACAATTTGTTCTTCATCGTTTAGTTGATATTCAATATGCTCAACAGGTTTGCAGAAAGGACATGGAATATCACCTCCACTACTTAGGTATTCACCATCACCACTATCTAAGTCCCATAAGTAATTATCAATACACTGGGAGTCTTGATAATTAGCGCCAAAGTATGAAACAGGCATTTGACCTGGACATTCTTGTGGGGTATCTGGGATTTCACTATTCATCATATTGCTCCATATCTAATTCCGATAAAGCATCTTCTGGATCAGTATCAGTTAATTCAATTTGAGCCCAACAAGCCATCTTCCAAACCAATAATTCTGTTGGGTGTTGGGACTCATAAAGGTTTCCATGTTCAGCACGGATATGCTTATACCCCATACCTTCATAAAACTTCTCAGCAAGATCGTGTGTCTGATCCACAATTTCTTTAGCTGTTCTACTCATTTTTATATCCATGAGCTTCAATTGCACACGCATAGATATCAGATATTGACCAATCTCTCACAATTCCCTTTTCTAAAGCTTCTGCAATAGGACCAAAATCTTCGATCTCTTTAGGCATCAATGTGAATCCATCAGGTACAGTGAGTTGAGGTTTTATAACACTCGCTAAATCACATATGCGAAATTGGTGAACTGTTTGATCATCTAGGTTATCACAAACAACAGTAACAACATCATGCATATCAGCATGTAACGATTCTTTTTCTTTATTTGCGTCAACTGGAACGTCAGTCCACGCATTACTCTTCTTACGACCTACAACTTTGTATCTGTAGAATTCATTTGGCACACCATAACGTTTCTGCTCAATAGTGCAGTAATAACCAAATCCAATATCATTCATTTTGTGTATTCACCTCTATTGTAATCTCTTCACGTTCTTGAAACCATTTATCCATCATTTCCATTGGGGTAAGCTCGTTACCAATCAATAGATTTTCTAAGTATGCAATTGATCTTTGTTTTGGCGTATCTTGTTGATAATCAGTACTATTACCATCGTTTATATTGCATCCAGCTTGTTGGATGAAACATACATTTGCTTCGTACCAATCAAGATTGTTTGAATAGTTTGCTTTTGGGTAATCCTGACCAACAAATCCAAGAAAGTGATATATAACACATCGTTTAGATGTATCTGAATTTGTGAATATGATATCAATCCATTCATTATCTGGCTTGGATTCTAGGTAAGGTATAAAGTCTTGTAAAAACTTCTTATAATCACAATCGTACACTTTAAAGCAATTGATCTCAGGTCGATTATCTGTGTAATACCGTTTACCACATTCACTAGTTTTTAAAATCATTATATTTCAAACTCAACATATGTTATATCGATTATATCATAAACAATCAATATAACATACGATTAATTTTATCCTTTAGCTAACATTTCTGATGTAAAGATATCAACCCATTTATCCATATTCGTGTTAAAAGTGAACATGTTCTTTTTATATCCAAGCACTCTAAAGTTGTACACGGATGGGCTTTCTTGTAAGATGTACAACATTGTATGTATGTTAGTCCAATCAACAGTGATATCGTATGAACCACCTTTTGAAATAATATTGATAATATGTAACATCAATTTCTCACTTTACGTTGATGTTTGAACCAGGATTTTCTTTCTTAATCTTTTTAAGAAGATCATTCCACTCATTTGATGCTTGTGGGAATCGATTCTCACCCAAACGACTAGCTAATCCAATGTTTGGTGCTCCATCAATTACAATTGGTGCTTTACCAACACACTTATCACAAATAACTTGTTCATCACTTGTCATAAATTGCTCATTACATTCTTTACATTGCTTGAATACTAACTTCTTTCTCATGCTTTAAATTCCTCCATAAGCATTGTTAAACCGTGTTTGAAGAAATAGTCGAAGCACTTTTGTTTTGGTGTTTTATAAGCGCGATACTCTTCATAAATCTTATCAATTAGATCAATTGGAATTTCATCAAAGTCAACCAAAATCTTATTCATTTTAAATCGGCGTAATTGCTCTTCATTACAGAATACTTCTGGGTTCTCAAAACCACCCATTGATTTCCATTCAGTTAGTGACGTTGCGCGTACAGCCTTTTGACGAACTCCTTCCATAATACTATTATCAGCAGAGAAGATGTTTGGAACCCCATCATCTTTATCGCCCTTAACAATATGTGTAAACAAGTCATACTTTACATCTTCAGGTGTAATCATCTTTTTACGTTTAAGTGAAAATTGTTTAACGTTTTTGAATTTATCCATCAACTGTGCCATATCTTCATCCGAAGTTACGTTGATGATTTCTGTAAATTCATCATGTAGTTTGAATGTTAACGCTGCATGAACATCATCCCCTTCCGCCTTATCAACATCGATAAAAATGTATGGGATATTCGCTTTATATTCTGCGATAATACGTTCCCATTTTTGGAAGATTGAATCCCAATCAACTTTACTAGCGTCACGATTTTCTTTACGTTTGCCTTTGTAGTATTGGAACATATCACGACGCCAATACCCTTTACGTGAATCCATAGCAATTGCAGTTTTGAATTGACGACCACGACTTAGCTTCTTGTTAATATAATTAATTCGTGTTAAGATCATACCACGTAATAAATCTTCATCAATATCGGTTGCATTTTCACGTGAGCAGTACTCATGAATGCTACTAAAGAAAATACCTGAAAGATCGTGAATAAATAAAATCATGTGTGTTGAAGCTCCATTTTTGTTATTATGTGTAATGCTTTACTTTATATATAAAAAAAGAATGGACAATCGAGAGATCATCCATTCTTTGGTTTGATTACTCTCCTGGGTTGGTTAATCCATCTTTATTTGGATCACCATCAGGTTGTGGGTTTTTCTGTTTATCAGAAGTGTTTACGTTTTCTTTACCTTCTTTGGTAACTTCTTCCGCTTCACGAGCTTCCTTTAAAAAATCATCAAAAGTTTTTAAATCTGACATAATATGTCTCCTATTGTCTAATGGTTATTGTTTTATCGTAATACAAATGCGTTCTTACACGATCAATATCAACAACGTCATGTTCCATTACGAAATTATCTATAATATTATTTAGGGAATCTTTCAATTCGGGAATCATTTTATCCCAATGAATATTAATAGTATTCAACCTATTTCCAACTCTAATATTAATTTTAATATCAGAGTGTAAATCTTTCAGGGCTTTAATCAAATCATTATATTCCCATTCGATTGGAATGCTTGGTATTACAGGTTCAGGTTTAATCTCATTAACGTTATCCACTTCAGTGAAATCGGTATCTGCTTTGTACACCATGATAGCCATGAAAGCAAAACAGAAGTTAAAGTAATCAGTCCATGAATCATATATCGTCGATACCGCAAGGTGATTAGTATCTTCTACATTCAATTCAATATCAACGATAAAATCATCATAACTTAATGGTTTATTGAAGTCATAGCAATTGAATAGTTTTGGGAATAACCTCGATTTAGGTGCTGTTGGACTATATTGTGATCCACCAACACCATAACAAACATCAGCTACGATAAACGTTTTTGGTTTTGTGCTAAATTGAAATATAATAGAGCAATTATATTCAGGATAATCTTTCGCTAATACGTAACAGTTTTGCGTGCTGTATCGTCGTTTAACGAGCTTGTATCCAGCGTTTTTAGCTCCTGTGATTATTTCACGTAGTCCTACATCGCTTAGAGTCAATTCCTTTGAATAACTTGATCTAATAACGGATAATACATAGTCATCTAACTCATCATTTATAGATAGTGATGTACTTGCTGTTTCATCTGCCATAATCTTTTGCCATTTTACATTCATTACAAATCTCTAGGTTTGGCTGCGTTAATAACTGTAGTATACAATCCGATCATTTTAGTTAGTTCATATCCTTCATCTTCTAGTGCTTCAACAAGATTCTTCAATGATCTGCTATGATTGTTACCATTTTGGATCGATTTGACCGATCTATTATCAAACAAAGGAGTTCCAGTAATATCAGCAATGATATCACCGCCTTTATCTGTATACACAATAGTAACAGATTCATCAAGTACTTGAGTATTGATGTGAGCATACTCATTATGCAAAACACATTTGGATAGAATATTGTATAATATATTATTCAACAGCTTTGGGTTGTAGTCGGATTGCTTAGCTGCGGAGTATACGCTTTCAAACTGAGTTTTAACTTGATCCAAATTAGCTTGCATGCATATAGCCGTCAATTGTCCATGAAAGCTGTGTCCTTTGTAGCACACATCTACATAATCAAATCTGCTTTTAATAGGCAGGGTGATAATTGAGAATGATCGTAGCTCATAAGAATAACAGATTTTAATATTCGCATTATCTCTGGAAGTGATTAACATATAATCTGGCTTCATACTCACCATTAACTCAGGGTATGTAGATAGAATAAATGCAGCAACCTTATTCTCAATTGTTGTGATACTCATTGTGTTATTCCCATCCCTCTTTCTCATAAGCTAATACAAAGTCTTTAACAATGCCTGAACGCACAACATCTTTAATTGTCATTTCAATTACACCCGTTTTACGAATTGGGTATGTTTCAACAATACGTTTTAAATAAACCAACCCATTTTCTTTGGTCTTCTTTACATCAGTTTGTCGAGTGTCACCAACAATAACAAGCTTCGAATCCTTACCAATACGAGTTGTCAATGCTTGGATTTCATTTGGTACAGTTCCTTGCATTTCATCCGCAATCAAGAAAGACTTATTGTAACTCATCCCACGAATACTAGATAACGCTTTAATCTGAATCTTACCTGATTCTAGGTATTCATCAAATAACTCAGAACCTAAAACAACTTTAATCGCTTCAATCATCGGAAGCGCATACGGCCAAAGTTTCTCCTCTTCACCACCTTTTAAGAATCCAATACCACGATTGTTTAAATCAACATATGGACGAATTAATACAATTCGATCAATATCACCAGCTTTTAGTAACTCAGCAGCATGCACGCTCGCTAAATAAGTCTTACCTGTGCCCGCGGGACCAGTAACGATTGTTAGAATGTTCGTTTCTAGCGATTGTTTGTACAGGATTTGATTTTCATTAACAAGAGTAATTGGTTTATACTTATGTTCTTTTTTTGGTTGTTGTTGTGGTGGTTTTTGTTGTTGTTTTTTATCATTATTATCAAAACTTTGTTGTCTTCTCATGTAAGTTAGTTTCTCCTTAATGCGCGCTGCATTCTGTCTTGTAGCGCAGATTGTTGTTTTGGTACAGGAGATGGTCTGTTATCAATTGGTTTATCCAGCTTAGCTAATTCCAATCTAGCCATCATTCCTGTAAACGTTCTTGTTTTAATGTATTGCATTAATTCTTTCGTTGTCCAATTCAAACGCTTAATGACATCATTAATATCATCATCCGTGTTAAAGTATTTATCATCATATAGAACTACGCTATATCCCATATCGATAACAGATTCAATCGCTCGTCTAACGTGAACGTTTGTCTTGTAATCGGGGTCATATACAAAGACAACATCCTTTATATAGTCCTTAATGTATCTGATCTTATTTCCCTGGGAAGAACCAGCAAAAGCGATGCCATTATCAAGAAACATACTATCAAATGGGCCTTCGCATGCATAAACTGTTTTATCGCGATTAACATGATTTAACCCGTAAATAGCCTTCGATCTATCTTCATCCAAATACAGAGTTAGATATCGTTGTTTGGCTTTGGGATCCATCATACGTAATTGAATACAATTTATCACACCATCAAAATCAATGAATGGAATTAAGATGCTATCCATCTTTGGAAACTTCTTATCCTTATATTTCTCAATCTTGTTTGTTAGTAAATTGATATCGGATAGATAATACAGTTTGTTAATGTCGCTAGTGTGGAGTTTACGACCAATTAGATATTTCTTAGCTTCATGATCATCATCTAGCAATGACATTGGGATACAATCTTTTAGTAATCGTTCGGAAGCTCGTTTACGTTTATCCAATGTACTTTGAGTGCTATTCTCTTTATCAATAAATAAAAGTTCTTCATGGATATCATTAGTTGAGTCATCTTCTGATACATCATCAGGTTTGTACTTATTATCACGATGTCCTATATTACTAACTTTGTTTAAGCTTAGAAACTTCTCACGTCGATACTCTTTGTATAACGATTGTGATAAGAATTGAATTAGCTTACCTAAGTTCTTAACCTCAGGAGATCCACAATTATGACAGTGATATACTACAGTTTCGCCTTTATCGATGAGATATCCACGTGTTTTGGTTTCATCTTTTGTACTATCGCCACAAAGGGGACATCTAAAATTAAACAGTCCTGAATCTACATCTTTAAATCGTTCTAGATATACTGACGCTCTACGCATAAACATAGCATCGATATAATCCATATTATTACCACCTCCTGGTTAATTTTTATCCTTAAATAATTATAAACTAAATTCAAAGTAATTTCAAGAGGAAATATGAATATGAGAAAATTATTATCTAGAGTTGAGTTGGTTGATTCGCTATACTCTCAAGATATTGATTACATGGTTAATATTAATGAAGCGGTTAGATCATTATTTCAAGCAAGAACAATTATTAGAAAATATATCAAAACAACCGATATTAAAGACAGGTTACTCCTGAACCATATCATTATAGTGAATAACTTATTGGGAGTCAAGAGAACAAACTTCGCTTTATATAATAGTTTAACGGATACCGAATTCTCATATATTAAATCAGTACTATTGTTTATTGATATATATGATATCGAGTTTGGATCCGAAGTTGATGAGGATGAACCATTACTGGAATTATTCAATGATACTCTCAAAAGATTTACTGGAAGTTAAATAAGTATAACCTAATGAATGAATTACAAAACAAACATGGAGATATCAAACATGACTACAGATAGTAAATGGCTTTCCAATGCGGCTAAATCAGTTGTTGGTTGGTTTAAGCCGACAACATTTGAAGTACTGAAAGGTCAGAAACAATTACAGGATACAGATGTTCAACCAAAACAAGTATTCTTAACAATCCCACAAATGGTTGAGGTTGATTCAAATATCAAACTTAAATTCAAAACAATTCCACATTTTGCTACATATGATGGATATACTGTTACATCATCAGATGAAAATATTTGCTCATATGACGCGGATACCGACACACTACATTTCAAAGATGTTGGATCAGTAGATGTTTCAATCTTAATTGATGACGTATCCACATCCAAAACGATTACTGTTGAACGCTCAGCAGTTAAAGTTGAAATCGTTGGTGGTGACACAGTTGAATATGGTAAAACAAATTCATTAACATTCAAATTACTACCAGAAGACACTACAGAAATCATCACCAAAGTTGAAGCGTGGGATAAACAGAATGTTATTGTCAGTCCTGGTCCTGATGGTGTATATGAAGTTACAGGTAGATTTGATAGACGAATTGAACGTCCTTTGCGAGTATATACTAACAAGCAAGAGCTGAGAACAACTATTAAGTTCATCGATAGCGTAGAAGAGATTGTTCAAACGATTGATGTTGAATTTGAAGATAAGTACAACTTCAACACTGAAATCTTTATTCGGCCGATATTCGGTCCTGATACTGCTAACATGAAATCGTTTGATGTTGTGTTAGATGATTACGATAAAGCTGAATATGTATCAGGTCGTGGATCGATCATTACCAAAGAAGTTAATGGTGTTTTAAACGGTACAATCACAATGTTGAATGGTGGTGTATCAAAAGATTTTAATGTTGTCATTGATGATGAGTTCGTCGTGTTAAAAGATGTTGAGCTTGTTGGAATTCCAGTTGATGGCGTACTATCAATGAATCAAGTATATAAAATCACAGATATTAAGCCGATCCCAAGTGGTTTGGGTTCAGTTGATGACTTTGTCGTATCAGTTGGTGGAGATCTGGAGTATGTTGATGGTGAAATTGTTGGGTATACAGAAGGTTCTGGATCAATTACGATCACAAGTGAGTCACGCGAATTCACCAAGGTTATTCCAATCACAGTTGTTGATAAGGGTGTTGAAGTCGAATTACAGGAATTGAAACTTGTCAAGCAATAAATGGACTTACGTTTACTAAAACTGGGCCAAGCACATTCTCATTTACAGCAACTAAGATAGGCAATGCTTCTATTACAGCGTCTATTGATGGTGTGTCGGATACAGTATCAATTAATCTGTTATCTAAACTAGCTTCAGTTGAATTGAAAGTTGATGATACTGAATTTGTGGTTGGTGGTGTTTACAATTACACGTTAACTGTTACTCCATCTGATGCAGATATTTCAGATTTGGTTATTGCATCAACAAATGCTACGATCAATACTGCGAATAAAACAATAACGGTGAATAACGTAACTTCAGCACAGAGCACTATTATTACAGCTACTTCAGCAAAATATAATAAAACTTCAAGTAAAACAGTTCCAACATTTGCTGTGTTCAAATCGGCAACTATTACACCTGCTGTATCTAGCATGGTATTGGGTGCAACTTCAACAATTGCTATTAATCCAACCCCACAATATAGCAAATTCCCAACCGATTTTGCAATCGTAGGATCTGCTGGTATTGAAGTTTCAGGTATTGTATATAACGCTAACAGAACTTCAATTACATCAGCTAAATTAAAGTCTATAGCTGACGGAGCTCAATCAATTACGCTTCAATCTCAAGTAGCGTCATTATCAATTGTTAATGCAATTACAGTTACAGATCCAGCTAAATTGGTTTCTTTAGCTATTACAGGACCATCAACAATTGTTGCTAATGGAGCTAAGAGTGTTATTACAGTGAGTCCAACTCCAAATACAGCAACTTTAACCGATTTAGATTTTGTTGTTACAGGTGATCTAAAAGTAGATAAAGCTACAAAACAAATATATTGTGATGTGTTTACTACAGGCACAGGTACGATTAAAGCAACCTCACAAGGTAAGCAATCTAATGTTATTACAGTTACTATTACTAGACCTGTTGCAACTTCATTAGTGATTACTGGATTACCAGCATCTGTGAATGTAAACGGTACAGCAACGTTTAATTATACTTCACTTCCTGCAAACTCTGTAGTTCCTAGTGATTTAACAGTTACTGCTAATAATATGCTAGAAGTTGTGACTAATAAGTCTGTTAAAGGTAAAGCTGTTGGTCAAGGTGTTATTACGTTTACATCAGTTTCTGCTGGGATTAATCAAACATCTAACATTACAGTAAATGCTGATCCATTAATTGTTACTGCTGTTAATAATAATGCTCCAACAACAATGATTGTAGGTAGTTCAGTTGTCGTCAATACTACGGTATTACCTGCAACAGCAAGTGCTTCAAAAGTTGTTTATACTGTTGAAGGTAATGTTTCTTATGATAACGAAACTAAGACTTTGACAGCAACAGCTATCGGCAACGGTAAGTTAATCGGTACTGCTGACGGAGTGGTTAAAACTGTTAATATTACTGTAACCGCAGATCCGTTAATTATTACTACTATTAATAACAATGCTCCAACAACAATGATTGTGGGTAGTTCTGCTGTTATTACAACTACGGTATTACCTGCAACAGCAAGTGTTTCTAAAGTTGTTTATACTGTTGAAGGAAATGTTGCGTATAATGCAGCAACTAAGACATTAACAGCAACGGCTATTGGTAGTGGTAAATTAATTGGTACTGCTGATGGTGTGGTTAAAACCGTTAATATTACAGTAACAGCGGATCCATTAGTTGTTACAGCTATTAATAATAACGCTCCAACAACAATGACTGTTGGTGATTCTGCTGTTATTACAACAACAGTATTACCTGCAACAGCAAGTGTTTCGAAGGTTGCTTATACTGTCGAGGGTGGTGTTACTTATGACGTTGTAACTAACACTTTGACTGCGGTTACCGCTGGTAATGGTAAGTTAATCGGTACTGCTGATGGTATCACAAATACTGTGGATATCGTAATCGCTGATATTCCTGAGCCTGAAGAACCAGTAGTATAATAAAAAAAGGTGTGGGTTGCTGTATAGTAATGCAACCCACACCTTTATCGTGGAGGAGTAATAATGATAGAAGATTTAATAATTAAATCCAGTAGCAATTCAATTGAATTCTATAAAGAGGGTAAAGATTATTACGTAAGATCAAATGGTGTTGATGGTATATTTGATTATAATATATCAATACCATCATATAACTATACAGATAATAGAACATGGAATGTAATTGTAGATCAACAAGCATTTACATCTATAACAACATCAAGTTTACCTAGTCAGATATTTATTGGGGATGTGTTCACAATCACCGTGTTAGTCAATCCATCCGATTTACCAAAATCTGAAATATCAGTAACATCATCAGATAACATTACAGTAACAGAGATTAAGTATGGTGTTTACGAAGTGACGGCAAATGCGTTGGGTGAATCAACGTTATCATTCTCGTTGCCCGCTTATACTAATGCTATCATTCAGAAATCATTTACCGTCGAAGCGATTCCAATTGATCCATTAATATGGATTAAAGAATTAGAATCAAGTGCTGAGTATACCGAAGGGGATCCTATCAATTTTGATGTTGGTGTGGTTGGTGGTGAGGAGCCATATACTTACGCATGGGAAGACGATACAGGTAATTTGTACCCAGATATTACAACAAACTTATTCGGTACAATAGCTAGCGTTGAAATGAATAATGTTACATTATCTGTCACGGTGACGGATAGTGGTGGTAGAATTTTAACGAGCTCGACGTTGATCAGAGTGAATGCTATCGAAATTCCAGAACCAGAAGAACCGGAAGAACCAATCGAACCTGAACCAATCGAACCTGAGCCAACATAACAATTATTAAATTCTAAACATAAAAAACGCGATGAGGTTAATTACCCCATCGCGTTTTTCTTTATATGCTAATCAATCATCTGATCGGCTTGAGTATGTAACTCGTTCTTGTCTTCGACTATTTTTATTTGCTCGACTTGACTTCTGAGCTTTCACAAACTTACGTGCTTCTGACTCAGACTTGCGTGTGGCTAGAACATAACCTGATTCATTCATCACAACAAACTCATTACCATCTTTCTCAATATACATTTCTACAACTTCCTTATTACGAATTATACAACTTAATTAATTTTGCAACATCTAATGCAATATCATGTCGAGCGTGATGTTCAACAAACTCTATAGGATTACCACCTGGGAATTCCCATTTACCGTTTGTTGTATCAGCAACTAAATCATGAAATGTTCTAATATCACGTGCTCTGAATGTATTAAGCAAGTATTTATCACGATCTTTAACATATCCATCAAAAGATACGTTATAAGCGTTTTCGATATCGCTGTCAGCAATCGTCTTAATTAAGTTTTCAACTTTTGGAATATCATATGCGATGCCACGAGTCCAAACATATGAATTGTGGAAATCCACGCCAAACTTTTCAATATACTTCTTGAATTTGACAACCATCTCATCAACCTTCATATCATCGGGTTTAGCTTTGATTGACATTTCTTGAACTTCGATTGGTTGCTTCTTCCACCAATCAATAGTCTTTTTGTCTGTCTCACGATTAAATCGTTTGATCTGATCCTTTACATCGAGTTTAGCGTAAAACGTTTTATCAAAGATTTGTTTATAAGTTAAATCAGCATCCTTCTTAAAGTGGAATACGGTTGCTGAAAATGCTGTAATTACAGCCTTATCTCCACTGGATAATGTTTCAATATCAATTGCTAGTTGTGGTACGTCAAAATTCATTTTTATTATTGGATCCTTTCAAATGTAATAGTTTTAATACGGGCAAGTTCAATAACTTGTCTAAACGCTTCATATAACGAATTGGTAATAGCTCGGTCATCCGACAGATCCAAATCGTGTAAGAACGCTCCACTAAATCTAGCTTTGCTTGTCCCAGACACCATCAGATTACCAATTTTATTTAAAGCCTCTTCATATTTAATAAAACCATTTACGCATGTAGGACAATTTTCTGTTCGATCTTCATGGAAAGTATGTCGAATAATACCATTAATTGTTTCAATCCCTTTATCTGTTAGAATTGTAAAGTGAACTGGAATACACTTATCAGGGTAATCAAAAGGTAATACATCAACTTCCATATCGGGTAATGGACGCTTAGCATCGTAAACTCGAGTATAGATTTCGTTGCGTAGAGATAATTTCATACACTCACGAATAGATCCCCATTTATTTTCAAACGCAATCCGATGATCGATTACCGGATTTTCACACTCAACTCGAAATGCTTCTGTTTCTAGTAGATTTGTTTCAAGTGTTTTAAACTTAGAGTAGTTACGGATAATAACAATTTTATTATTATACAATTCAATTAAACTATCGTATTCACGTTGGGTATTCTCATCATGGTAGTATGCACCAGATATAACGTAATGAAATGGTTCGAGTAAACCATGGTCATTTAAAATAACACCTGAGAAATGTTTAACTTCAGTGTTGATTGATTCATTTGTTGGTGCTGTTGATAAATCAAACATAACCAGTCTCTCCCCAGAATTCTGAAACTGTCATAATTTCAGGCAGTCCTGTTTCGATAATATCATCAGTATCCCAATCGAAATTATACAATGTGAACTCTTTATACAGACTCATGTTTTCATTTAGTTTTTTAATTACTTCTTCTTTTGATACTTCAAAGATTGGGATAATTTCAAAATCATATCCTTGGCTTGTCTTGAAAAGTGCTTTAAGGACGTATTTTTGAATTTTCATTTAGGCGTATTCTCCGATTTTTCTAATTTCACATTTGATGTGTTTTCTGATGCAGAAATTTATGATTGATTCCATAGCAGGTGTAATTCCGTAGTCTGTGTACACAGCCACTAAGTCTGATTTTAGGATCCAATTTAATTGAGTGATGAAAGAAGCATCACGTTCGAGGTTGGTGCCTGATGCACCCGATATGTTTAGATACATAGATTGAGAAGATATTGGAGCTTCATTTTGTTGAAATGAATCTCTGGTAGCTAATTGAGCGTAACGCTCTAGCTTGTGTTTAACATCTAATCGTTCTATTAGAAATGGAGTTACAACAATAACACGCTTGCGAGTCGCTTTGATATATGGCATCATATTATCATCACGACCCAGAATATCACTTTTTAGATCGTTGATTCCAATGGTGCTTTTTGATTTAGCTTTAGCATTGAAACTCAACGATGCTTCATTTAAGTTGTTTTCGCCATCTCCTAAACTATCTAATAAGATTTTAGAAGAAATGGTCATATTTTAATTAATCCAAGTCACTTAATTCTAATGGACCTTCACCCATAATTGGTTGAGTCCCTTTAGCAGACATGATAGCTTCGTATTTAGCGATAGCTTCTTCAAGTTTTTCTTGATCTTCATGGTGCTTACCAGTATTCATTGCCCATTTGACCCAAGTTGCGATTTCAGCTTTACTAGCCTCTTCTTTGAACTTTTCATGTAGGCCTTTGATTGCTTCTTTATTGTCATCATTCAATTGTTGAATACGCAATTTATTTTCAACAATTGAACGAATTACTGAACGGATATCTGAACTTTCTGCAGGGCTAAACATTGACATGGATTACACAGCTCCTTGTTGTGTCTTAGTTGATAATGATTTAACACGTTTGGTTTTAGCTTCAAACATACGAAGAGCTAATGATTGACGACTGGTAGATTTGTCAACAAGTTTAACTTGTTTAGATTGCTGTTTAACTTTAACTTCTTCAACTACTTTCTTTGCTGCTTTAGCCATGGTATTTATATATCTCCTTAGATAAATTTCTTTTGTTTGAGTTGTTTAATACAGTCATCAAATCCTTTGTAAAGGATGAACTGATCTCCTTTACCATGTTCAATGAACTGTTGTTGGGTTTTGGTATAATCATCAATTAAAACTTCATGTTTGTCAACATAATTAATCTTTAATTTTGAACCTTTTACTACATCAATTTGTTTGAAGCAGTGATACACATCAGCAAAGTGTGTTTTAATCCATTCACGTTTATCATTTGCGATAACATCACTATATTCGTGATTCATACATGACGTCAATATCTTAATTTGATGTCCATTGTTATGTAATGCTGATATGAGCTTCTTAACTTCGTTATGGTGTGGCATTGTTGGTAGATTTCTGAATAAACCAGAATGGACGTGATTTTCAATTGATTTGAAAATCAATACATCACCACCAACTTTTTTAGCGTTATTGATGAACCATGCTGTTGGCTCGTCATATCCATCACGTGCTGCCAACCCTTTAATAAGGTCAGCTAGCACTCCATCTAAATCAAATATAACCGATTTCATTAGTATTACCGTTTGTTTTCAATATAGCAATTATATATTGCAATTCGTACCATTTCAACCGTTTTGTTTAACATTTTTAATTAATTCGTCTGTTTTAGCGAATAAGTGAATTTCACCATCAAATTCAAGCCATGGTAACGAACGTGGTAATGTACCATACTTTTCAGTTAGATCATGTTTGAGTTGTTCTGTTAACTCGATATATTCGTATGGTGCACTTGCACGATGGAATTTAACTTTAGCTGTGTTGCAATTTCCGCAGCCTGGTTGGCCATAAATTTTAACTGTCATTTTGTATACTCTCCTTTTAAACGTTTTTGGTGATATGCTTCTTGCTCGAATAGTTTATCAATAGCTTTAGCAAATGCACTCTCTTGACCTAATTTGATATCGTATTTAGACATATCAAACGCATGTGATGTACCAACTTCAACAATATCAGTACCTTTAATGGTAATGAAGCATGTTGTAGCACATCCATTATATTGGTATTCAACGGTTCCAATAAGGGACTTAATATACTCGAAATTTAATTCTGGTACAACGGTAGTTCCTGACATTTTTATAATTCTCCTTTATTTTTATTAATTGATGCACATGTATTGTCGATTTACTTTATCCCAAGTAAAATTGGTAAAGCGAGTCATAATCGATAAATATTGTTTAATTGTTTCAGCATTCGGTGATAAGAATAAGAATCTTGCTTGTTGGTTATCGGTATCAAACTTAACAATATATAAATTGTAATCAAGCCCATTCATAAACGGTTCGTGTCGTGAAATAGCTGTGTTATTACCGATTGTAAAATCATTTTCGTTGATATCGAATGGATTGAATGGATCCATTTGATGAATTGGTGTTAATCCATAACAATGTTCCAACTTTTCCCAAATCTGTCTATCTGTCAATGGTGAATATTTACGTCGATATAGAATATAATGGTTACCATCAACCTTCACACAAAACGGTATTAATGGATTTGTACTCAATCTAATTGGACGCTCATAGATATTATTAGCAATTGATGTTTGTGTTTTAGTTTGAACGTTTATATCAACATCTTCAAATAAAACATCAAAGTTGTTTTTACGACTAACTATATTAAATTTATCTTTAGTAACTTTCTCGATATCAATATTCAACTTAGAACAAAGTAAATCTAACGTAATTAACACATCAGCAACTTCTTCTTCAATTTCAGCTATATTGATTCGGCTTCCAACCACACCCAATTCTTGACGAACTAGCTTCTTAACTTTGGATGCAAGCTCACCAGCCTCACCTGAAAACTCAAGAGCTTTGAATGATAGATCCAGTTTATTATCTGGATCCCATAGCTTTTGACGTTCATTGTTATTTACACGTAATTGTTGTAAAAATTCCACTTACTCTCCTTTATTTTAGATATTTTTGATATCCATGTATTTGAGTTATATCGTAGCAACCACTTTTGTTGATTGATAGTGTACTCTCTTTTGATGATAAGCTCGTTATCATCATTATTATTTTATTTGTGATGTTAAAGGGTGTTGACACTATTTGAGTTTTTAAAACGTATTTATTATCAGCAGATCTGTACTTGATTGCATTTGAGTCAAATAGTTTGTTTATTTCAACAACATCTTGTTGTTCAAGGTCATCCACTTGAATTAAATCCAATATAATATCGTGTTCGATGTTAAGCTTGATTAACTGTGTTTCTCTCAGAATAAAACCACCACCACCATCTTTGAACAACTCTATGTTGATTTGGCAGAGCTTCATAATATCATATGTTATGTTAAGTACACTTTTATCCAATGTTATAATATCTTGATTATTCAATATAATACTTTGGCCGCTAGCTGACACATGATGGGTTATTTTCAACTTTTTTAATTTGGGTAATAAGTTACTATCATACTTTATTATTATATCATTTGGAATACTTATTTTTATAATATCTTTTAAAATGTGTAAACCTCCTTACAATTAAAAATGTCTTGGGATGCGTTATTCAACATCCCAAGACATTTGTTATTTACATGATCACTTTAGATTACATCCACCATGGCTCCAAATCTCGTACTATAGCAGATTCACTTAGATCATACTCTACGATGGATTGTTTATCAAAGATTTGAAAAAACTCATCTTCTTCAAAATCAGAATCCAGAAATGTGAATTCACGAAGTTTAAAACCATCCCCAATAATAGCACGTAATTGTTCTTGTGTGAACCAAGAATCAATGATTGCTTTACTATTAAAGAAACATTTATAACCACAACCATTAATGAAGTTAAGTTTGGTGTTAAAATCTTCAACAATACTCCAAACATCAGTACTTACATTTTGCTTTGCTTCAAACGGATTAACACCATTTGTAAACATGTTAGTATAATACTGTTCCATGTGTTCTGAAATTGTGACCCCATTCACAATCGTGTTATCCATCTGTACTTTCAATTCATCCTGTGGTGATGGATGATCTTCATCATTATGTAGCATATCATGCTGTTCAATAAAATCATCATTTCCTACGTATAACCCTTTCGATTCATGCTCGAATCTAAACATTTTTATCAACACGTTCCCCAAGAACATTTTTTACAACTTAAAACGACTTAACAAAATCACCGTTACTACATTCAACGTACTGTCCGTTTATATAGTTATGTGTTCCCGTTCCTTTACGTGAACATTCAATATACTTTGAAAACCGACGTTCAAACGTATTTGAGTTAATTGATTTAATCATATTGCGATTACGACCATCAACAATCAACGCTAACACATAATTCCACTTTAATTCATCAACAATTTGAATGCTATTACAATCAACAATAATAGTTGGAACACAATCAATAGAAATAATTCCATGGTAAATTGATTGTGAAAACTGTAATTGCTTTACGTTCTCGTATATAAATCCATCATAAAGATTAACATCATGATACTCATCAAAAAAGTTGCGTAGCGATTCAGGAATCCCATCAACTTGTTCGTATGATATCTCATGTTTAATCTGGTTAACATTAAATTCGGTGCAAAATGATTTATATCGTTCATATTGAGTAACAACTTCTTTTAACACATCATCAGATAAATCATGTTTGTGTTTATTGTTGTCCAAAAATTCTTGAATTGATCCCTCAAATTTACAGTCAAAGTCAATATTAATATTATGATTTTCCCAGCACAGCATTGAAAGTATTTTATCATTCATTCTGAAATTAAAAATACGTGGAAAATCAGCTCCGTACATATGTTTCATACCCTTCATTTTCATTTTATGAATGCAAATATACTATACTTTTTCCATATTACAAGCGTTTTTTTATTAAATTTTTTACTTTATTTATATAATAATTTGTATTCTTTGTTATACGTGGATTTTTTAAATTTCTTATAAGATTTATACAACAACTTGTTGTCAATATTATAAAGTTTATTGTCTGTAATTGAGTAATCTTGACTATACTTATATGCAACATCTTTATTGGTAAACGCCATATTGAAAGTTTCATACTCATCATCAATTTGAATACGGTAATCTCGAAGATATAACCGTCCTCTTTCGTTTGTATTGATGTTTTTGCAGTCAATGTATAGGAATTTATTTCTCGTCGTTTTTACGCGTGATAAGACGCGAATACACGATACTTTATTATGAGATGAGTCAATGTGTTTGTTTACTGTATATAATACATCATCAATTCTAATATTATTCTTATTCACTAGATTTGATGTATTGTAATATTGTTCAGCACGATACTTCTTTTTTCGCCGTTCATCTTTTTTATTCATATCGAACATGATTTTATTATACTTCCAACTTTGTGTTACATCTTCCAACATGTCTCAAACAACTCCTTTTATTATTTGTAGTGGTATTATATATGAAAAGAGGGAGCCTTTTCAACGAAAGACTCCCTCTTTTTTTAAAATACCTCAGCTATTGAAAAACCTGTAATAGCTGTGATCTCGCTACCATCATTTGATAATAGCGCATTAATAAATAATCGTGCTGATGGTTTTAGATTAAACTCTCCATTAACAGTTAATACAGCCTCACCAGTATTAAAGTTAAAATCTGAAATGGATACATTACTAAAATCTCTTGCAACTTTATTTATTTGAGTAACATGACGTTTTGAGCTATCAACAGCTCCATCTAGTAGTACAACATTATGTGAAATGATAGGAACTCTCCCAGATTTCAAAGCTGCGTATGATTGACT
>SMEO01000008.1_pt1 | contig 67286 bp, 67 predicted proteins | sample 2456251 | NCBI WGS metagenome assembly SMEO01 (sample SAMN10132594, study PRJNA489261) | soil metagenome | isolation source: day1 control-silt loam soil ammended | place: USA | reverse complement strand
CAACATCCTTATTTCTTCGGTCTGTATGACCCACATCGTGTGGGCCTCAACTAACCATCAGTGGGGGATGAAGAACCCCCCCACTGATGGAAGTTTCACTTTATCAATGGTGAATCAACAAAGAAATCAATCATAATAACTAGAGGCTAATTTATGTCTAAATCATTAATCCAAATAGATCCACACTAACTAAATCATCAAATGCTTATCTTCTTCTTTAACTCTTACTTTACAATAAATTATTAATTTTATTATACCACCTGCATAAAGTAAAATTGCACTAGTTATCAATACTATGAATAGGTCAGGGACATAATAGCGAGCAACCCATAATGGCGCATTAAGAAATCGTGGAATTAATAATATTAATGTAGGTAGAATTAGATGCACGACACATAATAATATAATACTCTTACCACTTGCAGCTTTCAGTTTCTTTTTATATTTACCTAATAAGAGAAACGGCAATAATGCAATGAAGAAAACCACAATATACATGACATCAAGTAATAAATGTGAGGTAAAATACTGGTTTTTACTGATTGCAATAGGTTCTTTCCCTAGTAACATTAAGACTATGCTTCCACTAACAGTTTCCATCATACTATTTGTTACTAGATAATCATTAGTATTACTCAGTAATACAATGCCAATTTTTCTTTCTGGCAGAATAAACATATTTGACATATAATTTTCTACTAACCCAGTATGTCCTAATATAGGTTCATCATATCCTTCAGACAACGTCCACCCCATTCCATAATAATACGGTGGATCTGATTTAACGTAAACATTATCATGAAAAATAGTATTTACGCTTTGTTCCGTTAGAACGCCCTGGCCATTATTCAAATACATTTGCAAATATTTCCCCATATCAGATGAACTAGAGCTGATATATCCTGAAGGAACCTGTGACCACGAATTTTTATCTGGATAATCAGCTTCTCCTGCAACAGATTTTCCAAAGAAATTACGATATCCATCAATCAAACCATTAGCTTTACTTCCTTCCAATGTTGCAGCACTATGGTTCATTCCTAATGGTTTAAAAATATTTTCACTAACATATTCGTCATAACTTATGCCACTGACTGATTCAATAATTTTGCCAAGAATTGAATAGTTTACATTGGCATATTGATGCGTCCCATAAGAATTAGTTATTTTTGCATTGGACAGGTTTTGATACTCTCCTAAACCACTAATTTGATTAAGTAACTGCCTGACTGTTATTTTGTCCCCCTCTGAAAAGTCAGGAAGATACACCGAAATGTTTTCATCGAGATTTATCTTCCCCTTCTCAACCAACTGCATAACACTTACAGCCGTAAATGATTTACTCATCGAGCCAATAATAAATGGGGTATCAATACTATGGTCATTTCCGTATGTATTTGAAAACAGCACGTTATTCTTATCAACAATAATTACAGACATACTAGGAATATTTAGACTTTCAACTGAACTTTGTAAATATTGATTTATGTCGTTATAAATATCAGATTTTTCTTCACCTTTAACTGAATTGGATAAGTAAAGAAACAACATTATTGCAATTATTAAGCTTGCACCCATTCTTTTTTTCATACCCTTTGTCCTAAACTCCTTTTCAATAACCCACGCTAATCTAAAACCTTCAATCCTCTTTCCACACTTTTGATGGATATTTATCTGACATACTAAATTAAAACGGTCAGCCTCCCTAAATTATTTAAATGACAAAGTAATTTTTCTCAACTCATTATTTTCATACCAGAACCATTATGGGACTCTTACTAAATAATTCTGCTTTGATAGTTTAAGTACAACCGTTCATAATCTATAATTTTATTTTAACATAAATTTTCCATTTCTCTTCAATAAATATGTTCTCTTAACATAAAGCGAACTATTTTACCCAATTTTGACGCAGTCCTGTTATCTTCTTTTAATAAAAATAAGTTGTTATGTAACAGTATAGAAAAGAAAATGAAAAGATAAATTGATAAACTTATAGGAAAAGCTTTTTGATTAGTATACATAATGAAGTTGAATAAAGGGAGATGTACCATGGAGGCGCATGTAAAGAAGTCTTTAGAAGAATGGAAAGAAGAAATTTGTGGTTTATTACATGAAATAGATACAGAATATGAAGAAGTAAAACGTGAGCTTCAGGTTTATTCCTATAAATTCAGCATCACTAAACAGGTTGTACAATCTACAGTCAATGAAGAGATAATCCGCAATATCCGTGAACTTTATCATAAGCCATTTGAACAAAGATTTAACCAATTGAAAGAAGAAATAAAAGACCTGGAAGAAAAGAAAAAAGTGTTTCAGATGTTTGTAGATAAAATTGATAAAGTAAAAGAAAAAGAAGAAGTAAAACCATATACATCTGTTCAATAGTCTGAAGGTAAGCAGTGCAATAAAGAGTGAAGTTTATAGGACAGATAATAGATTAGCCCCCCTTTAGAATATGTTTCCTAAAGGGAGGCTTTTACATGTAAAACCCATTAAGCTTTGTTAAAACATAATTCAATAACATCGAACCACACTCCTTCAAATTGAAAATAGTGTGGTCAACATGCAAAATACTCCGGACATTAATGTCCCCATTATTAATTACGGTCTAAACCCGCGTCATTACTAGGTTTTCTTGGTGGTCTCTTACCCCAATATTGATAATAGTCCGTACGAATAAATCCGTTAAAGAGTTTACGTTTCTTCGTTGCAGGCTTACCATACAGTCTTTCAAAATCAGGATGAGAGGTAATGATGTAAATGGACCATGTATCCAAACTAGCAAAGGTTTGACCCATCTCTTTATACATTTGTTCGACTGCTTCTTTTTCACCTAGTCGCTCTCCATATGGTGGATTGCCTACAATGACGCCATATTCTTTCTTTGTTGTAAGATCTCGGACTTGCATTTGTTTGAAATCAATGAGATCACCTAAGCCAGCCTCATAACTATTCTTCTTCGCAATGTCTACCATGCGATGATCTATATCTGATCCTGTTATGTCTAAAGGTTGATCATAGTTAGCAAGATCCTCAGCTTCAATACGTGCCTCGTCCCAAATTTTTGCATCAAACCAGTTCCAGCTTTCTGAAACAAATTCGCGATTAAAACCAGGGGCAATATTTTGACCAATTAACGCTGCTTCAATTGGAATTGTTCCCGAACCACAAAAAGGATCAAGGAATGGCTTATCAGGATGCCAATTTGTAAGCATAATAAGTGCAGCAGCCATCGTTTCTTTAAGTGGCGCTTCACCCTGACCGGTACGATATCCACGTTTATGAAGGCCTGCTCCAGATGTGTCAATCGTTATTGTGGCAATATCCTTTAAAATAGACACTTCAATTTTAAACAGCGGGCCATTTTCCGTAAACCAAGATACTTGTTTGAATTTTCTTTTCATCCGATCTACGATTGCTTTTTTTACAAGTGCTTGGCAGTCTGGGACACTATATAGCTTTGATTTGACTGATTTCCCGCTAACAGGAAACTCCGCATCTAATGATAAATAGTCTTCCCAGTTTAACGCTTTAGTTTTTTCAAATAATTCATCAAAAGTAGTTGCTTTAAATTCCCCAACTTTTATTTTTATCCGATCCGCACTTCGAAGCCATAAGTTTGATCGAGCAATTGCCTTTTCGTCACCACGGTATATAATTTTTCCATTTTCAACAGTACACTCATAGCCGAGACTACGTACTTCTTTCGCAACAACAGACTCTAATCCCATTGCTGCGGTCGCAATGATGTCAAACGTTTTCATTACGAAACAACACCTACTTTCCTATTAACATCTCTGGTCTCCACTTTTCCAAAAATACTTTCAACTCTGAAAAAGGAATGGGTTTAGACAAATAAAACCCTTGAATAATATCACATTTTTCTTGTCGAAGAAAGTCCAATTGAGCTTTATTTTCTACTCCTTCAGCGATGATTTCTAATTGTAGCGACTTTGCCATTGTAATAATGGCTCTAACAATAGCTGCATCGTCTGAATGTGATGTTAAATTTCGTATAAAGCTTTGATCGATTTTTATTGTGTCAATCGGAAACCGTTTTAAATAACTAAGTGATGAATAGCCCGTACCAAAGTCATCAATCGATAGCTTCATACCATTTTTCTTAACATTCACCAATTCATCAATAGACTTTTCTGCATTTGGCATAATCATGCTTTCCGTTAATTCTAATTCTACTAAATGAGTATTCATATTTGTGTTACTAATAATCCTACTCACATCTTTAACAAAATTACTTTGACTGAAATGAATGCCAGAAATATTGATACTCACTTTAAGTTCATTATACCCCTCATCGTGTAAACGCTTAACCTCTTTACAAGCTTGTTCAATAACCCACTCACTTATTGGTATTATAAGTCCTGTTTCTTCAGCAATCGGTATAAATTCATTAGGCGATAATGAACCCAATTCCGGATTATGCCAGCGTAACAAAGCCTCTATCCCAATGACCTTACCTGTCCGTAAATCTACTTGCGGCTGATAATGAAGCAATAATTCAGCATTTTTAATTGACTTTCGAAGTTTATTTTCAAGAACCATTCTTCTTGAGTGATTTTGAGAATGGAGCTCTTCGTCATATTGCTCAAAATTGTTTCGACCATTGGATTTAGCTTTGTTCATCCCTTTTGCTGCATTTTTAATTAACAAATCTGGATTATCCCCGTTCGTTGGATAAACCGCAATACCTATACTTGTTGTTACATAAACTTCCTTTTCCTTTAAGAAAAATGGCTCTTTTAAAGCTTCTATAATATCATTCGCCATTTGTACAGCCTGCTTTTCATGCGTAATATCAGACAATACAATGACAAATTCATCGCCACCAAAACGAGCAATAACGTCTTTCTTTTTTAGAATTCCTTTAATGCGGGATGACACTTTTTTCAGCAATAAATCACCATAATGATGCCCAAGCGTTTCATTTATTAATTTAAAATGATCTAAATCTAAAAATAATACAGCAAGCAATTGGTTATATTCGTTTGCCATCTCAATCAAACGTTGAAATTCCTGGGTTAACAGGTAACGATTGGCTGTACCGGTTAAAACGTCATAATTCGCTAACTTTTGAATTTGTTCTTCATTTTGCTTGTGTACCGTGATATCAGAAAATACAGATACGTAATTGATAACATCACCCGATTGATTGGTAATCGGACAAATCGTCAACCATTCAGGATATATCTCGCCATTTTTCCGTTTATTCCAAATCTCACCTTTCCACTGGCCCTTCTCTTTTATTTCTTTCCATAAACTTTTATAAAAACTCTTTTGATGATAACCCGATTGTAAAATACTTGGATTTTTGCCGAGTACTTCTTCTTCTGAATATCCTGTCGCCCGTTCAAATGCCGGATTCACATAAAGAATTCGACTGTGTTGGTCGGTATATAGTATAGCTTCCTCAATATTTTCATATATTTTTCTGGCAACCCACAACTCTTTTTCAACACTTCTTTGATAAAAATTATTCTCAAACAACAGTAAAAACAATGGTTCTGATTGATCTATCTGTGTTTTGCTAATTTTAATTTTTTTTGCATAGATTTCTCCACTTTTTCCAACCATCTGAACTGTATCTATGTAATGAGTTTCTTTTTCTAGTGAACTGCGAATTTTTAAATAGTCATCATTATTCAATAAAAGTGTAGGTAAGAACTTACAATGCAGTTCCTTTTCCGAATAACCTGTAATTTTTTCGGCCATATAATTAAAATTAAGGATTTTTCCATCCACAGAAAAGACGATTGCTCCCTCTGATAATTGTTGAAGCATCGTTTCTAGTAGGGAATATATATCTGGAATAGTAACTTTGGATGGTATATGTTTCACTTTCGAACCCCCTAAATCGCTTCAAACTATTATACATATTCTACTATAATAATCGATTTTTTGCATTTAGTGTAGGAATTTAGTCATATTTCCTATTAAGTTTATAAAATTTCTATTTAACCAATCAAAATAAAAATAGCAAAAATATGATCCAAACCCTATAAAAAACAAAAACTCCCCTAATGTAAGGAGAGTTATCTTGTTATTTTTTAGGTGTATGATGACGTTCTATAAGCCATGTTTTGTTCCACAGTACTGCAAACGATTATTCATCTCGTACTTGGGTGGTAATCATCTATCTACAGAAACCTAAGCTTCTGTCCTTCTTCTCGTTCAATTCCAAGAAGAAAGCGCCCCTACCATTAATTTGGGTTTCTCGCTCGTGGGGTTTACCGCGTTCCACCCTTTCTATTTCTAGAAAGGCTACGTCACTGTGGCACTTTTATAGGTATTCATGCCATATCCAACAAAGGACTTAGGCATTTTCCCGGCCGTCAACAGTTATGAACTGTTGCCCAAGCTTATTTTTTCGCCAGGCACGAACACTACGGGCATCGCAGCCCGTGCGAGCATGGACTTTCCTCTATAGCATAAATGCTACAGCAATTACCCAAACGTCAGCATAACATAGTTTATTATAGTTGACTTTATCCTGAAAAACAATGGAAATAATCGGATAGCTTTAAAATTTTTAGAATGAAAGCTTAAAAATTAACCATTTATCTCCAAATCAATCGAAAAGTTTACTTCCAAAAACATGTTTTTCTAAGTTAGACAAACGTTTAAGAATATCAAAGTTCGTTGTTCCAGGAGTTACACTAGGTGGTGCTGGTTGCGCAGATCGAGTCGTTTGAGTCTCTGCCTGTTTTTTTAATTTTACATTTTCCTGTCTCAAATCTTCAATCTCTTGATGGAAGACCTCATAATCCTTTATGATTAAATCTAAGAATTGATCGACATCTTCTGGTTTATACCCACGCATAGCCGTTTTAAAATCTTTTTCCAAAATATCTTTCGCAGTTAATTTTATCTTATCAGATAGCATAAGATTTCACCTCAATACTTTCACTAATCAATGAACTTGATTATATTTTTTCAAATCTACAAGGATTTGTCAACGATACTTGCTATTTTTCCGTAAACAATTCATTCAAATGATTCATTAGTCCAGATTTCTTCTTCTGCAACTTGCTGTAGATCATCAAAACTGATGATCCATATAGGATAATCACTATGTTCATTTCGCTTTTGCGCTTCTAAATATGGATATTTGGGCGATCCTACTTTTTCAGAATCATAAACAATGAGCATGGCGTCACTTTTTTGAATCATATATTGATTTTTAATCCGTAATTGCTGTGGTCCTTCATAAGGCTTTTTAAAAATGGCATCAACAAAATCGGCATGTGCAAGTATAGTTTGATAATATTCTCGATTAGCCTCATTCCATGACTCTTCTTGTTTTAGGAAAGGTAAAAGAATTCCAAGTTTTAATTGATTGTATTCTTCTCGTAAATCAAATACAACTTCCGCTGCCCATAATTCTGTTCCAAGTTGTCCAGAAATAATTACCCATTCAAGTCCTTCTTCCACTAAGGGTAAAAGACGATTCCTTATGGCCTTTTTTATATAGGTAACAGCTTCATGATCTTGTTTAAAAACACCTAATTCAAATGCTTTATAACCTGTTATATACAATACTTTCACAGTTCCTGCATCCTTTCTTATGTACGAAAATATAAGGGCATTATGCCCTTATATTTTTAAAAACCAAATGGTCTTGGTGGACAGCAAGGATTAAATGGCTGTACCACCGGAGGCGGACATGGACAAACTAAATGTTGACTTAAACATTGATTAACTACCGATTGTGTGTGAGGGAAATAATGTTTGTGTGTAAACAAATGTTGATTAACAGTTGTTGTATGTGATGGATGAACATGTGGTACAACTGTATTTTGTAAATTCGTGTTTACAAATTCTTGAGGTGGTGTTACTTGTGCTGGTGCTACAGATGTTGGTAATACATTAGTTGGGCTAACTGGCACTGGACCTATTGCAGCTGGTGATACCCCCATTGGTCCATATGGTGATGGGCCCATTGCTGCTGGTGATACCCCCATTGGTCCATATGGTGATGGGCCCATTGCTGCTGGCGATACTGCTGTTGGTGCATATGGTGCTGGTACATTTGGAGCAAATCCTTTCTTTCCTTTAAATGTCCCCATTACATTAGCTCCTGGTGCTACTCCCATTGGATGAGCCATATATGGTTTATGATACCCTGAGTTGCGATTGAACATGAAAACGTCCCCTTTCATCATTGTATTTCCTTCCTTTACAGACTATGAAAATAGGGGCATACGTGTACTAATGAAATAACCTAATTTTTTTGTACTACCTTCACCTTGACCTTTTACGATTCAACCGCTCTAGTCTTTTTTCAATGCTCTCGGTGCTTTTAGACCTGTCCATTTGTAATTGATCCACTTCTAGTAAAGCCTTTTCTGTGTAATCAAGAGCAGCCGCAAGATCTTTGAATTGATGTTCTAATAATTTAGCACATTCAATGCTTGCTTCAATTCGTTGCTGCTGATTTCCACTTTTTGCAACCTCCTGCCAAATATCAAATGCCTCGTTATACTGCTGCTTTCTTTTTTTTTGATAGGCAAGTGCATGACTAGCCGTAATCCGGTCTAGTTGGTTACCTATGTTTCTTACTGTTTCGTACGTATTTGCAGCTTGTTCCTTTTCACCTAAATATTCAAGCCAATGAGCAATTTTTAATGACTCCTCATTATACCCATCTATTTGTAAAATTTGTTTTGAAACATGAATATACAAACAAATAAGTGATAACACATCTAATTCATTATGTTTTAAAATACCAAACAATATTTCAGGATCTTTCCGTTCAACAAAATCAAAATAAATCATCGGTGCTAGAAATCCAGGAATATCATTCGTCCTATTGATACCAAGAATTTCCGATTCAACCGCAGATAATTTTACACGTTCTAATTTGTCTTTCCAAAGTCTTCTTGACGCATGATACAAATCAAAATGTCCAAATTCAGGCAACTTCGGAACATGCTCCCTAATAAGTGTATGTTGTGTTTTTAATTGAGGCCAGTCGAAAGCTTTTCCATTATATGTTACAAGTGTGTCATAATTAATGCTCTCTAGAAAGCTTTGATACAAGGGAATTTCATTACCAGGCTGCGGTAATATATGTTGCTGAACTACAACCTCTGTGTCGGTTAGGTACGCATACCCTAATAAAAAAATGGTATTTCCTGCTCCCCCACCTAAACCTGTTGTTTCGGTATCAAAAAAGAATAAATCACCACTCGTTAGTCCATTTGATGACAGTGGATGACGAAGAGATGACTTATTCCATTGCTCAATAATGGTGGGTAATTGCGCAAAAGAATACTGACCATGCTGATAATCTAACGGATAACGAATCTCTCGAATAAAACAATAGGAACCATCAAAAGAATACAATCTTGTATCATTTTGAAGCCATTTATCAAGAAATGGAATATCCACCTGGTTTGCTTGATCTATTTCTGGCTTTTCTACATCTGGCTTTTCTTCCATCTCTCTATTCATATGCGGCTTTAAACGATTTAATTTCATTTTTAAGGACAAAAGAAAACACCTCTATACATTCTATACTATTGATGTTGATTTTTGGCTCATGCCTTTCAGCATAGCTGAAGGTATGAGCCAGAAATGTTTAACACTGCTTTTTAAAATTGCTGTAATAGCTCTATACATTTTTCCTTCGCAGAAATCCCTTCTATTTCGATTCCTATGCATGATGGGCAGCCATCTTCACAAGGACATTGATTAATTAAATGGGCTGCGGCATTTTTTATTTCGTCAAATCGATTATAAACATCCTCTGCTAATCCTATTCCACCCGGATAATGATCGTAAATAAAAATAGTCGGTAATCCTGTATGTGTTGCTTTAATCTGTGAAACCACATGAATATCATTTCGATCACACATTACGTGTACAGGGACAATATGCTGCATAATATTGGCAACACCCAGTAATAATTGCTCTACTGTTTTGTCTGTTAATTGTTCGTCTAATTCTGTTAATTCTAACCACGTCGCACTTGTGTGAAGTTCTTCTTCTGGTAAATAAATCGGCCCAGAGCCAATATTTTCAAACGTACTTAAACGAATTTTTTTAAATATCGTCGGAAGCATATTGACTGTAACATCACCATAATGAATAGATGCGTGCTTATGTTTTACAGTTTTATCAATTTCAAGTACTTTAAGCTGTATCGCTAAATTCGCATCTGTGTAATACTCAACATCCACTTCTCTGACATATGCTTTGTTATGTTCCCAATCTAGCTTTTCAACCTGATATTGAACACCTTCGTGTAAATAAATAGCTTCATCATGAAGAAGCGTCATAGCGCTGAATCGATCCATTTCCCCAATAATATTTACATTGGCTATATTTGATTGATCAATAATCACCACGTTTTCCTGTGAAGCTGAACGAAGACTAATATTTGTAGCTGGAAAAGATTGATTAGCCCAGTAAAACTTATCACCATTTTGATGCAGAACTTGTTCCTCAACTAGGTACTCTAATATCTCTTGTATGTCTAAAGAGCCAAATTGCTCCTTTGCTTGAAAAGGCAATTCATACGCGGCACATTTAAGATGATCCACAAGAATGATGAGGTTTTCTGGATTAATTCGAGCATATTCAGGTGAACGTTCAAAAAAGTAATTTGGATTTTGAACAATATACTGATCGATAGGAGTGGAACTGGCAACCATGATAATCAATGCTTCACCTTGTCTTCTTCCAGCTCGTCCCGCTTGTTGCCAGGTACTTGCTACACTTCCTGGATAGCCGGTCATCACGCATACTTGAAGTTGCCCAATATCAACACCCAACTCTAAAGCATTCGTACTGACTACGCCAAGAATTTCACCCTCTCGCAACCCTTTTTCAATTTCACGGCGCTGCTTTGGCAAGTACCCTCCACGGTAGCCTCTAATCGACTTCGGTCCCAATTCTCTTTTTACGAGCTCTTGTAAATGGCTTAAAATAATTTCGACTCTCACTCTGCTTCTAGCAAAGACAATCGTTTGAATTTTATTTTCTAAAAATAATTTAGCTAATTGATTAACTTCTACCGTTGCGCTCCTACGAATATTAAGAGGCTTATTTACAATCGGAGGATTATAAAATACAAAGTGTTTTCTACCGCTTGGAGCTCCATTATCATCTATTAGTGTCATTTGATTACCCGTTAGTTGCTCAGCTAATTCTTTTGGATTGGCAATTGTCGCTGATGTACAGATAAAAATAGGCTTACTCCCATAAAACTGACAGATTCTCTTTAAACGCCTAATGACATTAGCCACATGGCTACCAAAAACGCCACGATAGGTATGTAATTCATCGATAACGATATATTTTAGGTTTTCAAATAAACTTACCCATTTAGTATGATGTGGAAGGATTGCTGAATGGAGCATATCTGGATTTGTAATGACTATATGACCCGCCTTTCTGACCTTTTGTCTTATTACAGGCGACGTGTCTCCATCATAAGTAAAACTTTTTATATCGATTCCCATTTCATGAATGATCTCATTCAATTCACTTTTTTGATCTTGAGCTAATGCCTTTGTCGGAAATAAATAAAGTGCTCGATTCTCTTGATTTTCAGCGATAGATTGGAGAACAGGCAGGTTATAACAAAGTGTTTTTCCTGAAGCTGTTGGGGTTACCGTTACAATATTTTCCCCACTTTGTACCGTTTGAAAAGCTGTATATTGATGAGTATATAACTTTTCAATGCCTCGCTTATGTAAAGCCATTTGTATTCGCATATCCACTTCACTTGGAATTTCTTTTGTGCGGGCTTCCCTCGGTTCTATTTCATGCCAATGTATAATATTTTCATTTATTTTAAGTTGTTCAATTAATTCGGAAAGTGACTTTTTTTTCATGCTAATCACACCCCCTATTTGTATAGTGTAGCGAATATTTGTTTGGTTGACTAGATGTATGATTTAACATTATTCATTATAGACAGAAAAGCAGAAGGTGGAAATCGACACATCATGTGATTTGAAATAATCAACTGTAGCTATTGAAAATTTTGTTGGATAGCATAAAAAAAGAAGGTTTATGTCTGCCACATAAACCCACCTTACATCATACTTTAAGTTTAAATAACCCTCCGACTCCTTTGACAACAGAAGACATTTGGGAAAAAGTGTTTACCATTTGGCCTGCCGTATTCATCATTTTCGTTACATCAACAGAGCCATCTTGTGTTTTAAACTGATTTAGCACTGATTTAAAACCAGAGGGCTGCGTTTTTTGCATAAACTGTTGTTGTGGATAGGGATTAGCATATTGTTGCTGTGGAGGTCGCTTTACCTGAGGTTGCAGTGGATTATCAAATGGGTTAAATGGCTGTGCTGATTGAGGTTGTGAAAAATACGGCTGTTGATATTGTTGTTGGTAAGGTTGCTGATATTGTTGCTGATAAGACTGCGGTATCGTTGATCCTGGATTCGTTCCAATCGTCATTGGTTGCTCCGGAAAAGATTGTGATTGATACAAATTTTGACCACCTAGTTTTTGCATCACATGATCTCCGGCCATTTGATATGGATATGGTTGCACCGGTTGTTGATAATAGGGCATTTGTTGAGGATACCCTCCCCAATAATTTGGTACGGAGTGAGGATAACCAGGGTTTTCATAGCTTTGAGTATAACTTGGTCTCATCATCGTAATGAGTCCTCCCCCTTTTCATGACATTAGCTTATATACTATATGATTGGAGAAGGATTAGAGTGAATAAAGAAGAAATACTCTTACCTATTTTGTGACATCAGACGCTCACTTTCCACCTTTACTTGATTCAAAGTAAATAGGACAGACTGAACATAACTTTTAAATCGTTTATAGCTTGTTTTAGGAAAGAACGCTTGAATAGAGACGTCTTGTAGATTTCCTGCGGCTTGTTCAATTTGTGATGGAAACAAATGCTGAAATGACACTTCCTGCATCGCTTGCTTCATTTCCCGTACCCATTCGTCACATACTTGTTTCACTTGATCTGCAAAGGGCTTAACCTCAAGATAAAAATCTTTTTCCTCCCCATTTTCACGAACAGTATCATATATAGAATTAGCTTCTTCAGCTAAAGTAATTAATTGTTGTGTTAACGTTACAATATGTTGATTCATATGTCCCTCCATTTTCCTTCTAATTATCTTGTAAATAGCCTTTATAAAGGACATTTATTTTATAGTATAAATGAATTTAGAAAAAAAATGCAGCTGATTTACGCTGCATTTCTATCTTCAATAGCCTAAATTAGGCGTTATATTCATTTGATTTGGTAATTTCTCTGGTTTTATGGTATAAATGGGGCTTTGCTTCAACGATACTTCAACTGCTTCTAAAGCCTCTTGTGCCCGATTCACTATCTTATATTGCTCAGCCCATAACTTACAGCGTTCTGTATTGATTGCAAGACCATATGCCCTCTCTAAACCATCTAGACTTGAATGAATATCAGAAATTAATTCTAACATTTCCTCAACTGCCGTGTCTTTATATCCCACGTTCATCCCTCCCGTCTTTACTAGATTATTATTCTAATTCAATATGGAAATACCTTCCTGGTTGACAAAACTAGAAGTAATTCGTCAAAAAAAGTGAAATTTTATGGAATTATTAGTTCCTTCGACACAAATACTACTATAGAATTTTAATTTTATTAAAAAAATAAAAAGGGTGATACAATGAAAACGAATAATAGTAAGCAACAGGAGCAGCAAAAAAAACAAAATCAATCCGTGAAAAAAAACAATGGTAATCCGAAATTGGATGGAGAAAATCGTCCTTCAACTTAAATAAATTCTAAAAAAAGAGCCCCAGGGGCTCTTTTTTTATGTCATCGATTAGTGTGAGAATTTCTTCATATAATTGGTCGAAGATGCCTAGGCATTGTGGGCTTTCGAAACCATTTTGCCTTTAGTTTGCATTCAATATCCCATTGATCTGTGGGGGTTGGTTGATGTGTAATGACAGGAAATGCCATACGAAGCATGGGTGTTCTTCTTTTTAACAAAGAATTTCTATACTGTTCATAATCATACCGTGATCCACTTGGTTCAGTTTCCGATATAAATTGATAAAAATAGGGATGCAATTTGGGCGAGAATAATAATTCATACAGTTTTTTTCCTAGTTGTATTCGAGCATCCACATCTTGAAAATGAGATACCGAAAAACCATATAATTCTCCATCAAAAGTAGGAAATAATACCTTACTATGATGAAGCCGATCTTGTAACAAATATAATAAAGAATGAAAGACAAGAAACCGCTTCTGAATAACAGGTTTTTCAATGATATGCTGTTCATTAATGATTAAAGCATACGCTAATCGCTTTTCATTCCCATATAACCAAAACCTTTCCCACTCTTTTTCCATAAACGCAGTAATATATAGTTTTTCACATAAATAAAACAAAGGTCTATTATATTTTACAGAAAAATGGTAGAGAAGTAGTTGCGGATATGCATCTTGAAAGATTCTCCAATTCGCATCTTCGTAAGTTAAAAATAATTGACAACGATAGCGTTTTGTTAATAAATAAGATAAGCATTCTGATTCAAGATCACACATATTCCACCCTGCATTTCTAGACACTAGGCCTGCTAATAAGGCCCATTTAATTTCCGGATACTTCCTAAAATAGTGTTCATAGGCCTTTGTCCTTGAGATATTATCTCTATTTCTTTTTTTTGTTAAACGTTTTATCGTATGTAGAAGTTGCTTTTCATTCATACGTGATCACCACTTTCAAAAAATCGGTCTAATAGTTGTCACTAATGTCTATCGTTTAAAGAAATGATTCGTTTTATTCACCTTTTTCTTACGTTTTTTGCTATCATTAATAGGTGACAAAAGGAGGGGTAAAGTTGGCATTTCATTATCCCAATGGGCGAAAATTTATTCCTCAATCATCAGAGGCAAATAAAGCTCTACCCAAAGAATTAAGTTACAGTAATCGTGGGAAAACATTGGAGGATGATTTAAACGAAACAAATCAATACTATTTAACACACGGGATTGCCGTTATTCATAAAAAACCAACACCAATCCAAATCGTTGATGTTCATTATCCTAAAAGGAGTGCCGCTGTAATAAAGGAGGCATACTTTAAGCAAGCTTCAACAACGGACTATAATGGTGTATATAAAGGGAAATATATTGATTTTGAAGCAAAGGAAACAAAAAGTTGTACTTCGTTTCCTCTTAAAAACTTTCACGACCATCAAATTGAACATATGAATCATGTTCGGCTTCAAGGTGGTTATGCTTTTGTCATTATTCGTTTTTCAGTTATAGACGAAATTTACTTAATGATTGCTAAGGACTTATTTATCTTTTGGGAAAGAATGAAAGCTGGAGGACGAAAGTCTATTTCCTTTGAGGAAGTAAAAAGTACTTCTATTAAGATTCCTCTTGGCTTTCAGCCAAGAATTGACTATATTAAAGTAATAGATTCTCTTATTTTCTAAAATTTTTTGTAGGGTTTGTTTAGAAAGGCAGGTTAGCTATCATGGCTGAACAATATAAAACAAGAGGAGAACGTCGTAAGCAAGCTACGGCACGTAAAAAGACGCAAAAGACGCAAAAGACACAAAAGAAGCCTAAAAACTTGCTAAAGCGTATTTTACTTACTCTTGTCACAATCGGAATTATTTGCTTAGTAGTAGGTGTAGGAACATTTGCTTACTATGTGAGTGGTGCTCCTAAGCTTGATGAAAAATTGTTGAAGGATCCCGTTGCTTCAACAATATATGATAAAAATAAAACAGTACTAGCTGAAGTGGGTAAAGAAAATCGAGATTATGTCAATTATGAAGACATTCCTAAGCTCGTAGAAGACGCCTTTTTAGCCACAGAAGATAGTCGTTTTTATCAACATCATGGAGTCGATTTTCTACGATTAGGTGGTGCAGTAATGGCCAATATCACTGGTGGATTTGGTTCGCAAGGTGGTAGTACTATTACGCAACAAGTTGTAAAACGGTCTTATTTAACTCCTGATAAAACAGTAAAACGGAAAGTACAGGAAATGTGGCTCGCTATGCAACTTGAACGAAAATATACAAAAGAAGAAATTCTAGAAATGTATGTTAATAAAATTTGGTTTGCTAACAATGCAAATGGAATTTTAACAGCATCCCAAACCTACTATGGAAAAGATTTAAAAGAATTAGAATTACATCAGGTTGCTATGCTTGTAGGACTTCCACAAAGTCCTAGCAGGTACGACCCATATGTACACCCAGAGCGTGCAAAAGAACGACGCGATGTTGTGTTACATTTAATGAATAAGCATGGTTATATTACAACAGCAGAAATGCAGGCAGCTCAAAATAAAAGCATTGATGATGGACTAAAACCTAAGGACACAAGTCAGGTTGATACAACTCCATATGATGCATTTATTGATCAAGTCATTGAAGAAGTTCAAGATATGGGCGACTATAATATCTACACAGATGGTCTTGAAGTTTACACAACAATAGATAAAGATGCACAAGAATATGTTTTTAAGATGTTAAATAGTGATGAAGTAATCAGTTATCCAAATGAAACACTTCAAGCAGGTATCACTTTAGTAGATACAAAAACAGGAGAAATAAGAGCAATTGGTGGTGGTCGAAATACAACTGTAAAACGCGGTTGGAATTATGCTACAGATACCAAACGATCACCAGGTTCCACAATTAAACCAATCGTTGACTACGGTCCAGCAGTTGAATATTTAAACTGGTCGACCTATGAACAAATTACCGATGAACCATACACATACAGTAATGGAACACCAATCAAGAATGCTGGAGGAACCCACCACGGAACAATGACAGTCCGTGAAGCACTAGGCCGTTCTCTAAACATTCCAGCTTTAAAAACATTACAAGCAGTTGGATTAGATAACTCCAAACAGTTTGCGAATAATCTCGGGATTTCATTTACAAATAACAACACAATCGTTGAATCCTCTGCACTTGGTGGAGGTGTAGAAGTATCACCCCTACAATTAGCAGGTGCTTATAGTGCATTTGGTAACGGTGGGATTTATAACAAACCACATTCCGTTACAAAAATTGTTTTACGTGACAAAACGGAGATAAAAAATCAAGTAGCATCTGAACCGGTCATGAAAGATTCAACAGCCTTTATCGTGACAGATATGCTAAAAAGTGTAGTATCAACTAGTTATGGAACAGGTAGGTTAGCCAATATACCAGGTCTTCCTTTAGCAGGTAAAACTGGATCAACAAACTTTACGCCAGAAGAACGTGCTAAATATAATATTCCTACTTCTGCCGTAAAAGACAGTTGGATGGCTGGTTACACTACAAATTATACGATAGCGGTATGGGCTGGCTATAAGAATAGTTCCTCTGAGGATTTTGATTACCTTGGAACATCTTCACAAAGGATTCCAAAATATATTTTCAAAAATCTTATGCAATATGTTTCTAATGGTAAACAAACAGCAGACTTTAAACAGCCTAGCAGTGTAGTAAAAGTAGGAGTTATTAGAGGCTCAAACCCTGCGGTTAAAGCAAATGAGTTTACACCAAGTGATAAAGTTACGTATGAATACTATGTAAAGGGCCATGAGCCAACTCAAGTAACCACTGAATATACTAAAAAAACTGTAGGGGCACCATCGAATTTGGCAGCCACATACAATAAGGATAGTAATGAAATTCAACTTTCTTGGGCTTATAATTCGGATACCCCACCGCAATTTGAAGTAAGAGTGTCCATTGATGGTGGTAAAGAAAATACCCTGACGAAAACGAGTGATATGGCCTTGAGTATGAAAGCTCCAACTCCTGGTAGTACGTATTCATTCTCAATCGTCGCCATAGTAGATGGTCAGACAAGTGATCCTGCCTCTACATCAGTTGAAATACCAAAAACAATTGATACTGAAATTATTCAAGAACCAGGCATCATTGATGGACCAGAACCACCAGCTACAGATCCAAATAACCCAGATAACAATGGGGAAAATACAGATGGCGGTACTCCGAATGACGGTACTCCGAATGACGGTACTCCAACTGACGGTGCTACAAATGACGGTACCACTGATGAGGGAACTACACCAGAAAATCCAAATCCAACGGAAACACCACCAGCGGATGATACAACAGGGGGCAATAACAATAGTAATGAAACCCCCCCTACTGACAATAATCAAACTCAATAAAAAAATCGCCTAGACTTATTGTCTAGGCGATTTTTTTATCCTACTCTTCACGTAATGCTTTTCTAATTCACGAAACAATTCGCTTAATTGGATAAAAGAATGATAGAGAGCCGGACGTTGAACGATAAATGATAGTCTTTCAATCACATTAACCGGCTTAATAGCAAGCCGATTCACTATATGCTCCCAATCCTTTAACTGAACGGGTTGATTGTGAATCCAAAAAATCAGGGTAAAAAAAAGGGCAATTCCTTTTTTCATTGGTGCTAATGCTTGTCTTGTTTTTCGTTCTGAAAAAAGATTTTGACATTCAACATCAATCTTTTTCCATTCATTCAAAAGAAAGGGCACATGTTGCTCTGCATGTTCCCATGGGTGATAAGCTTCTATCCCATGATAAAAAGCGAAATCATAAGGAAATGTTGTATACGAGCTCGCTTCATTCCATTCTTCCACTTCATTTTGATTGATTCTTACGCGTTCTTCTGAAAAAAATAAAGCAAATTTTAATTCACTTGGGACAGTTAGTTGGATATCTGTGCTCATTTATTGTTTGTCCCCTTTTTCATTCGTTTTTTCCCCTCTCTACACAGGTCTAAGAGTGGACATTTTTCACATTGAGGCGATTGTGACTTACAATGATAACGACCAAAAAAGATAAGGCGATGATGCGTATCGGACCACTCATCCTGTGGAATTTTTTTCATTAATGTTTTTTCTACTTCTAACACACTGTCTTTCCAGCGACAAATACCTAGACGCTTTGATACTCTTTCAACATGTGTATCCACTGCAATGGCAGGAATACCATATGCTACGGAAACTACAACATTAGCCGTTTTTCGACCGACTCCTGGCAAGTTTGTTAACTCATCTCGGTCTTTTGGCACTTCTCTATGATAATCGTCAATCAGCATTCTTGAGAGCTTTTGAATATTTTTCGCTTTATTGCGATATAACCCGATTGAGCGAATATCATTTTCCAATTCTTCTAGAGACACACTGAGGTAATCATCAGGTGTTTTGTACTTTTGAAATAGGTTTTTGGTCACCTTATTAACGAGTACATCTGTACATTGAGCAGACAAAGCAACAGCAATAACCAATTCAAACGGATTTGAATGATTTAGCTCACAATGAGCATCTGGATACATCTCAGCCATTACATCTAAACAATGACGAATTTGAGCATTATTTAACATATAAGTCTCCTTCTACTGCTCGAGCCAGTTGTAAAAAGGTACATCTTTCACAGGTGTAGTTGACTCTTTTTTGAAACTTCGTTTTTGATGTGCACGGAATTTTTGTGATTGTTCCCGAGCTTGTTCTTGCGTTTTAATTCCGTTCCTTTTCCATTCGAATATTATTCTATCAATATAACGGAAGTTTAATTTTCCTGAAATAACCGCTTCTCTTAGAGCTGCTTTAATTATTTCTGGATCTTGATCATCATCCATCCACATGGCTAATGTTTCACATTCAAAAGGCGATAATGGTCGACCAAATTCTTGTTCAAAAACCGTATATAGGCTTTCTCCCGCTTCCTTTGCCTGTTTCACTTCAACCTTTTTCTGAGTTATCAAAAAGTTTGTTAACATTTTTTCATAAAGTGGTTCAATAGAATACGTTTCATTACCAATTTCCTGATTATTTTCCTCTATTTTAATAAAGCCCTTCTGCATTAAACTCTGAATTAAAAACAGACATTCCGATTCTTGAAATGTCATCCGTTCTGCTAATTGAGATGGTGTAGGAAATAGTATGCCTTTTTCACTAAAACTTTGAAGCTGAAGTAAAAGGACTAATTCTGGTTCGGTTAAACCCATCATTTTATAATTCGTTATTAAAAAAGACGGAACTGTAAGTGTTCCTTCTTTTAGCCAAGCATGTAAATAATCTTTTATCATGAATTGAACACCTCTCATACAGTATAACATGAATCCAATCTTCGATTAAGCGGATAATTTTAACGGAATTAGAAAAGCGGAAGGCGCCCGTTCAGCGACGTATGGACTGAGGCCCACAGGATGTGGGTCACACAGACAAAGACATGACGCTGTGGCGGGTCTTTGTCTGTGTTCATCTCCCCTCGAGATAAAGGAAACACGAAGAACCTAAGTGATTCGATGTTGACTTATCGTAAGGAGGGGCGGGAAGTACATTAGTCGCTGGGCGCCTGGAGCTAGACATCAAAAAGGCTATCACGTGTTTCAAACGTAATAACCTTTTAGAACCTGAGTATTAAGGATATAAACGGTTTAATAAACGTGGGAAAGGAATCGTTTCCCGAACATGTTCTACACCACTAATCCATGCTACTGTACGTTCTAATCCTAATCCAAATCCAGAATGAGGAACAGAACCATATCTACGAAGATCCATATACCATTTATATGCATCTTCACTCAAACCATGTTGTTTAATGTTTGCTTCAAGCTTTGCATAATCATATATTCGCTCTGAACCACCAATTATTTCTCCATATCCTTCTGGAGCAATTAAGTCCGCACAAAGGACAACTTCCGCGCGACTTGGATCAGGTTGCATATAAAATGGTTTTAAAGTAGTTGGATAGTGTGTGATGAATACTGGCTTTTCATAGCTTTCCGCAATCGCTGTTTCATGAGGTGAGCCAAAATCATCGCCCCACTTAATGTCATCAAATCCCTTTTCATGAAGAAATTTTAGTGCGTCATCATAGGTAATTCGTGGAAAAGGAGCTATAATTTGTTCAAGCTTCGCTGTATCACGTCCTAGTATTTTAAGCTCAAGCTGACAATTTTTCAAAACAGATTGCACGATATAGGCTACATATTGTTCTTGTACCTTTAAATTATCTTCAAATTGTACAAAAGCCATTTCTGGTTCAATCATCCAAAACTCAATAAGATGACGTCTTGTTTTGGATTTTTCTGCACGAAATGTTGGACCGAAAGAAAATACCTTTCCAAAAGCCATCGCTGCTGCTTCCATATAAAGCTGACCACTTTGAGAAAGATAAGCATCTTCATCAAAATATTTTGTTGCAAAAAGTTCCGTTGTTCCTTCTGGGGCACTTCCCGTCAATATTGGAGGATCCACTTTCACAAAGCCCTCATTGTTAAAAAATTCATAAGTAGCTCTAATAATTTCATTACGAATTTTCATGACAGCATGTTGACGTTTCGAACGCAACCACAGATGTCTATGATCCATTAGAAACTCTGTACCATGTTCTTTCGGTGTAATTGGATAATCGACAGACTCGGATATCACCTCTACATCTTTCACCTGTAATTCATAACCAAAGGGTGAGCGTTCATCCTTTTGAATGATACCTGTTACATATAGTGATGTTTCTTGAGAAATCGTTTTCGCACGAGTGAAAATGTCTTCCCCAACATCCTGCTTTACAACTACACCTTGAATGAATCCTGTTCCATCACGTAGTTGTAAAAATGCAATTTTTCCGCTTGATCTTTTATTTGCTAACCATGCACCGATTGTTACTTCTTGATCGACAAATTGATTAGCCTGATTAATAGTAATGTTCACGAATCATTTCCTCCACAAATAAGATTTCACCTGATAAGTGATTTTTTCATTCTAAATACTACTATAATATTTAAGCCATTCTCCAGTTTTGAAATCATAGTAATCATAATTGTATTTACCAGAGTTATTTCTGTACATTACTTCCCATAGTGGAACATTATTTTCCATTCCTAACTTAACAGAAATAATCTTTTCAGAATTTATCTTTTGCTGTACCATAGAAAGAATGTCTTCCTTTGTTTTACCATTTGCAGCATTTTTTACGACAATCTTTCCCTTTTTATTATCAGGAATCCACACGATTTTCTTTTCTCCATCACTTGTTGAACCCAAAATAACTGAGTAAGACTCAAGTCCATGATAAAGATAAAATTCGTCCATTGTTTTCATATCTGCTTCCACCTTTGCGGTTTCAAAAGCCTTATCTGCCGCTTCATTTTTGGGTTGTAAGCCTTTGAAATAAGCTTCGGCTACAAAACCTAAAAAACAAAGGATGAGAACAGAAAAAATGATAACCCACTTTTTCAAAATGTTCACTCTTTCTATGTACGATATATAGTAAAACCTTGACTTCCTTACACATTATATCAGTTTCAAACATCATTTTCTTTATTATTTACTTAAATTCCTTTTATTTTTGAACATAGATTGCTGTGTTTTATACCCAGTTCTCAATAACCGTAGCCATTTTACTAATTGATACTTCTTCCCATCTCACAGGTGGAAGAGATTTTTGAAATTCAATACCATAATTACTCGTAATAATCCTTCGATCTAACACGACTAATACACCACGGTCCGTTGATGTGCGAATTAATCGACCAAATCCTTGTCTGAATCGTAATAATGCTTCCGGCAAGGAGTAGGTATAAAATGCATTATGCCCACTTTTTTCAATCAACCTACATCTTGCTTCTGTTATTGGTTCATCTGGGGGTGAAAATGGTAATCTAACAATAATTAAACAAGACAAGTCTTCACCAGGTATATCTACACCTTCCCAAAGACTCGTCGTACCAAATAAAACAGCCTTATCAAAGCTTTGAAAATTACGTAATAACCTCATTTTACTTCCACCTGAAATTCCTTGAGCAAATAGAGTATAATCATCAAGAAGTCCACATTCTTTTATGGCATAATAGGTGGAACGTAGCATTTCATGAGAAGTAAATAATATCATCGTTCTACCATGCGCCGCTTGGGCAGCCGCAATGATATAATTAGCAGCTGATTCAGAAAAATCGGTTACTGTTTGTGATTGAATATCTGAAATATCATTTGGCACTAGCAGCTTCACTTGATCTTCATAATGAAAGGGTGATGGCAAACTCACCGAATAAATAGATTCGTCAGCAATACCTAATTTGGTTTTAAAAAACTGAAATGATTGCTTTACTGAAAGTGTAGCTGAAGTCATAATCATACTTTTTTGATTTCCAAAATATCGGTCCCATGTATGCTTGTTTCCCATAACAGGCTGTGAATATAATACGACCCCGTTCTGTTTTGCAGAATTCACGTAATCAATCCAATAAATATAATCTTCCTTAGGTTGAATAAAGAATTCATAAATCGTATCTTTTATTTCCTTCATTTCCCGTAAAATAATTTCTAAATCATTCAAATAAAATAAGGCATTTTTACCTAAAATGGCTTCATTTTGCTTCAATACACTAACTTTTTCTTTTAATAAGGACAGGATTACTTCTAGTAAATCCTCTAAACGTTCTGCCACCAATTTTGCTTGCATCCAGTGATTGTGTTCATTTAATTTAAAAGCAATTCGATTTGGAATCATTTGATTTGCTAGCTTCTTTGTTTGATTAGCTAAGATGTAAAATAATTGTTCAAATTCAAACGAGAAATCATTCAATTTTATATTCACATTCTCATTTGTACTTTCTACATGGAAGCTTTTATTTACCATCAAACGTTCCACGCGATACAAAAGTTGTTTATGCTCAGTGGTACCTAGACGATTAAGGAGTGTTTTCACCGTTACATAATCAAGACGTCGTCCTAATTGTTTTGATGCTGCTCTTTCTAAATGGTGTGCTTCATCTACAATCAGATACCCTTGTTTTGGCAGGATTGCATCCTTATTAATTAAATCACTTATTAAAAAAGCATGATTCGTAATAATTAAGTCCGCTTTGGCAGCAGTACGTTTTGCTTTTTCGTAAAAATCCATATGATACCAGGGTTTTTTTAAGCCAGGATAAGAAAGACCGTCACTTTGAAGTCTATTCCAGACTAACTGCCCTCCACTCGACAAATTTAATTCATCCTTGTCTCCCGTTTTCGTTTCTGTTAGCCATACAATAATTTGCATCTTAGTTAACGCACTTTCATAATGATCCTCTTTTTCACGTAGCGCACGTTCAAATTTAGCTAAACTTAAATAATTACTACGCCCTTTCAGGAGCACTGCGCGAAATGAAAATGGCAGAATCTCCTTTAACTTAGGAATTTCTTTTTGTAAGAGCTGATCCTGAAGCTGGATTGTATAGGTAGAAACGACAATGGGTACTTTATGCTGTTTAGCAAAGAACATCGCTGGAAATAAATAACCCAATGATTTTCCAATACCTGTTCCCGCCTCAATAATAGCATGGCGGCCTTTTTCAAAGGAATCGTATGTGATATTCATCATCTTCAGTTGGCCATCTCTTAGCTCAAATTCTGGAAAAGCCTCTTTAAGCATCATCACCTTAGTCGAATCATCAAAAGGGAAAACATCTTCACTGTCATGATTTTCAGCCATTTCCTCGACTCTTTTAAAAGAAAACCCTCGATATGTAATCAAATGGGGTAAATATTCTTCAGGCTTAGATCGCTTAATTTCTATACAATCCTCAATTAATTCAGATACCTCACTTTGTAGTGAGAAAGATAAACGAAGTAGCTGTTTTAAGGTCATTACGGGTAAACTTAATAGCTTCTTCTTGAAGGATAGGAGCAATAAAGCTGTAGCGTAGGCATCGCTATCTGCCTGATGAGGGCGCAGATGTTCTATATGATCTTCTTTTGCTAACTGATGCAGCTTGTAACCATCTGCAGTCGGCTTCAATATTTTGGCTAATTCTACTGTATCAAGTGTGGAACCATAAAATGGCTCGAATCCACAGCGAGTTAACTCGTCTTGTAAAAAAGATAAATCAAAAAGGACATTATGTGCAACAAAACAAGCACCGTTTAGAAGGTGCACAATTTGCTCAGCAACATCATGAAAAACAGGAGCATTTCTCACTGTATCATTACTTATTCCCGTTAGCTCTTCTATAAATAAAGAAATTTCTTGTTCTGGATGAATATAGGTTGAAAACTCATCGACGATTTGATCATTTTCAATCACAACCGCTGCAAATTGAATAATTCGATCCCCTTTTTTCGAGGAATTTCCGGTTGTTTCTAAATCAACCACTACATATCGTTGGGTCATGATTTGTACACCTCAAACTTCACTATCTTTCAACTTCTTGTTTACTCTCACTTTTTTATACCATAAAGTATAGTATAAAGGAAATGAAAGGGATAAGAAAAACCGACTAAAAGCACGGTTTCACATTTGCTTTTGGTCGGTTTTCAAAATTATATGATGGTCGCTTCTGGTTCATGTGAGATTAATTCGACTATTTCATTATTTTCATTCATTATAGCTACTTTTGGTTTATGGTCCCGTACTTTTTCTTCAGCTATTAATACATATGAGATTATGATAACAATATCATCTGGTTGAACAAGTCTTGCAGCCGCACCATTTAAACAAATGACACCACTTCCTCTTTGACCAGCAATGACATATGTTTCTAAACGTGCTCCATTATTATTATTCACAATAGCTACTTTTTCATTAGCTAAAATTCCAACTGCGTCTAGTATATCTTCATCAATTGTAATGCTTCCTACGTAATTTAAATTAGCTTCTGTTACGCGAGCACGATGGATTTTCGCATTCATCATTGTACGAAACATCTAATTTTCCCCCTAACTTTTTGTGCACTAAATAGTAAGTGTAATATTATCAATCAGTCTAGCTTTTGCGAATTTCACAGCAATCGCTAAAATTATTTGACCTGAAAGTGTGTCAAGCGGCTGTAGCTCTGGATATTGATATACTTCAACATAGTCAATTACACTATTCGTATGAGTGTTTATATAGTCAGATACCAGTTTCACAATAGCATTAGGATTTCTTTCTCCTGCTAATATAGCTTCCTTTGCTTTAAGTAAGCTTTGATATAATTCCTTTGCTTCTTGTCGCTCGTTCTCACTTAAAAATACATTACGTGAGCTTTTAGCTAGTCCATCTTCTTCACGGACAATTTCGACAGGAACCAATTCAACTGGAAAATTAAAGTCTTTAATTAAGCCATCGACCACTGCCACCTGTTGCGCATCCTTCATCCCAAAATAAGCCTTATTTGGTTGAATAATATTAAATAGTTTTGTTAAAACGGTTGCCACACCATCAAAATGTCCTGGACGTTTTTTGCCACATAAACAATCAGTACGGCTTTCAACACGAGCCATAATCGATGGGGTGGACGGATACATTTCTTCTACACTAGGGTAAAATATATAATCTACTCCTGCATTATTAGCAATCTTCTCGTCACGCTCTATGTCACGTGGGTACGTATCATAATCCTCATTTGGTCCAAATTGTAGAGGATTTACAAATATACTTAAAACGATAATATCATTTTCCTGACGTGCACGGTTCATTAAACTCTCATGTCCTTCGTGCAAATATCCCATTGTTGGAACATAGCCAATGCTTTTTCCAATATGTTTTTCTTCACGAATTGCTTGCCGCAATTGGGCAATCGTTGTTATAATTTTCATTTTTTTCCTCCGTACAAGGCTAACGCTTGTTCTTCATTCATCGTGAAGGAATATTCTCTCGATGGAAATACATTCTTTTTGACGTCTTCTACATAATTTGTAATGGCTTCATTCATGATTGGATCAACATCTGCATATTGTTTAACAAATTTCGCTACGCGATCTACGCCGTACGAAAGAATATCATGATAGACAAGAACTTGTCCATCGGTATCCGAGCCTGCGCCAATTCCAATAGTCGGAATAGAAAGCGTATCTGTTACTAACTTACCTAATTGATACGGCACACATTCAAACACAATAGCAATCGCCCCTGCGGCTTCACATTTCTTAGCATCTTCTACTAGCTTTCTAGCGGTTTCAATATCTTTACCTTGTACTTTATAACCACCTAACACACCTACAGATTGTGGAGTTAACCCAAGATGGGAAACAACAGGAATACCTGCCTTCGTAAAGCTCGCGGTTTTGTCAACTACTTCATCTGCGCCCTCTATTTTCACAGCATCTGCTCCACCTTCTTGCATAATTCGTGCTGCATTTTTTAAAGACTCATCTAGAGATAAATGATAGCTCATAAACGGCATATCAGTTACGACAAATGTATTAGGTGCGCCCCGTTTCACGGCTTTTGTATGGTGAATCATATCTTCCATTGTAACCGGAATAGTAGATTCATACCCAAGTACAACCATTCCTAGGGAGTCGCCAACTAAAATCATGTCGACTCCTGCTTGCTCCGCATGCTTCGCTGATGGATAGTCATAGGCTGTTAGCATGACAATTTTCTCATTTTTTTGTTTCATTTTTAAAAACTCTCCAGCTAATTTCATAACGTTCCTCCTTTTTAATAGAGGAGATGAAACATCAGTATTATGCACTGGTGTCTATTGATTCGTTACGCAAAAAAGATTAGCTAAATAAAAACTGCACGAACAAAAGAACACGTTCTATAAACAGTCTATATACATTAGCTAATCTCTAAGTTAACTTTTGAAGTTTCATCCCTCCGTCCCAGTCCAACTCGTCAGATCAAGGCAGAATTTCAAATATTTTTTAAAATTAAAAGGTGCAGTTCCGTTGATACTGCCCATAGCGAATATTATATCAACTTTTTTGCTAAATTTCTATTCTATTCTTCACATTTTCGACAATAATCCATCACTATCATTCTAAAAGAATAAAAATGAACTATTTAATAGACATCATATATGTATATCAGCCGAATAAATAGAATGAACCTTGCCACTATGATCCTCTAAGAGCAGTACACCCTCATCTGTTATCCCAATGGCCTTACCAATAATCGTAGAATTTACAGTTGTTGCTTTTATTTCTTGACCAAGACTAATCGCATAGCTCTCCCACAATTGTTTAATTGGAAGAAATCCTTCTGTTAAAAATTGTTCATATAATGTTTCAAGTCGAACAAGCACTTCTTGAATGACGCGAGCTCTTGAAACCTTTTCGCCGCCTTCTATTAGTAAGGAAGTAGCGGTTTCTTGTAATTCCTCCGGGAAATCACTTTTTTGCTGGTTGACATTTATTCCAATCCCAATGATAACCGAATGAATACGATCTGATTCTCCTTGTAGCTCTGTTAAAATCCCTGTCACTTTTTTACGATTAATCAAAATATCATTAGGCCATTTTATTTGTGGCTTTAAGTCTGTTGTATGCTCAATAGCTTGTACAACTGCTACAGCCGCAAGTAAGGTCAGCTGCGGTGCTTGTTGAAATGGAATCCTAGGACGCAATATTAAACTCATCCAAATACCGCTATACTTGGGAGAATACCAATTCCGCATTAATCTCCCTTTACCACCTAGCTGCTCTTCAGCCACCACAAGAGTTCCTTCGGGGGCCCCATCATTCGCAATTGTAAGAGCGATTTTTTGAGTCGTTTCAACACTTTCTTCATAATGAATTGATTTCCCTAAAGTCTTCGTTTGTAAGCCTAATTGGATTTCATTTGCTGTTACCTTTTCAGGAGTAAAGATAATTCGATAACCCTTATTTCGAACAGCTTCTAAAACAAAACCTTCCGTACGTAATTCTTCGATATGCTTCCAAACTGCTGTTCTGGAACAACCAATATAATCTGCAATCTGTTGACCAGAAATAAATGTACCTTTCGCAGTTGAAAAGGCTTCAATTAGCTTTGTTCTTACATCAGATTGCACTGGATAAGCCACTCCCTTATTTTCTCTTTTTCATTTTCCACTTCATGTTTGAGCACGGCTGTTATAATATTCTCAATATATTCTCTTAACCAAGGACCTGGTTTTTCTTTGCGCCATTCTAATAAATCAGTACCCGTCACTGCTAGCTCGGACTGATTCTTAATAGCTAAATCCTGATAATGAGTACGAATGAATAACTCTACCTTTGAAATACTTGTTCCATTAAGTGCTGCTCTAACTTTTGCTGCTTGAATCCCTTCTTCTAAGCCAAGTTGAAAAAGATTGAAAACATCTTCAGCAAAAAATGGCTCTTTTGTAGCGAATAGAACTGTTCGTAGGATTGATTTCGTTTTCTTGCTTGGTAATTTCCAAGCGTGTAGCAAGCTAGACAAGTTGTCGTTCTTTCCAAGAACACAGAGTAATGACCAAATTTCGATGATATTGAGCTCTCCAATTGGCAACGCTATCAGTTTTTGCAAAGTTTCTCGATCCTTTAGTAAGCTTGGCAAAAATTGATACAAATTGCTTGCTAATAAAAGTTGAAGTGCTTTCATACGATTTGGACCTTCCAAAAGCTTTTCCATCTCAACTAAAATTCGTTCAACGGAAATATGAAGCAGTAACCCACCATTTTCTTGTAGAGAACGAAACGTTTCATTATCCAATTCAAATCCAAGCTGACTCACAAATCGAATAGCTCGCATCATTCTAAGTGCATCTTCATGAAATCTTTCATGTGGATTTCCGACAGTTACAATTTGTTTTTTCTCAATGGCTATTTTTCCGTTAAATGGATCGATAATTTCCCCATTTTTATCCATCGCCATACTATTCATTGTAAAGTCTCGTCGCATTAAATCTTCTGTTAAGGATCTTACAAATTGAACCGAATCCGGTCTACGAAAATCACTATACTTACCTTCCGTTCGAAATGTGGTAATTTCATAGATACCGTATTTTTCAATGACTAAAACCGTTCCATGCTCAATCCCTACATCTGCTGTACGAGGAAAAATAGCCTTAATTTCTTGGGGTGTTGCTGAGGTAGCGATATCAACATCATTAATCACTCTACCAATGATCTGATCACGAACCGAGCCTCCTACAAAAAAAGCCTCGAATCCTGCTTGCTCAATTTTTTCTAATATAGGAACTGCTTGTACGAATAGCGAGTCCATCAGCATTCCCCCATTATTTACCTACTAATTGCTGATATATGGCTTCATATTGTGCTGTAATACGATGTGAGCAAAATGTTTCGTTCATCCGCTTAAATGCAGCCTTCGAAAATTGTTGATGAAGCTCATCATTACTGAGAAGCTGAATCGCACGAGCAGCAGCTGTTTCAACATCGCCCACTTCACATAAAAACCCTGTTTCACCATCCACAATAACCTCGGGAATTCCTCCGATATTTGTTCCAATGGCAGGTACTTGACAAGCCATCGCTTCAAGTAGTACCAGTCCAAAACTCTCTTTTTCTGATAATAAAAGAATAACATCGCTAATCGAGTATAATTCTGCTAAATTATCTTGTTTACCTAAAAATAAAACCTGATCGTCAATGCCAAGTTCATGGACTAACTTAAATACAACAGTCATTTCCGGTCCATCACCAACAAGAAGAAGCTTGGCTGGGACTTTTTTCGTAACCAAATGGAAGGCCTTTACGATATCAGTTACTCGTTTTACTGATCTGAAGTTAGAAGCATGAATCAATACCCTTTCATGTGGAGATATTCCGTACTCTCCTTTCAAATAGTTAGAATCCACTTTATGATAATCACGCTCATCGATGAAATTATAGACCGTTTGTATTTCCTTATCAGGAGCAATGATTTCCATTGTTTCTTTTGCAAGTGAATGGGACACTGTGGTAACAACATCAGATTGTTCAATTCCATATTTAATTAAATTTGTTAAAGATGGATCATAGCCTAATACAGTTATATCTGTACCATGAAGAGTAGTGACAATTTTCACATCTGTTCCGGCCATTTGTTTTGCTAAAATCGCGCATACAGCATGAGGAATCGCATAATGAACATGCATGATATCCAATTTCTCTCGTTGAATCACTTCAGCCATTTTACTGGCAAGCGCTAAATCATAGGGAGGATATTGAAACACCGAATAGGAATTCACTTCTACTTGATGATAATATACATTGTGATACATTTTATTTAATCGAAAAGGAAGACTGGTTGAGATAAAATGGATTTCATGTCCTTTTTCTGCCAGCAGTTTACCAAGCTCAGTCGCAATCACACCAGACCCACCAACCGAAGGGTAACACGTTATGCCAATTTTCAATTTCATTCTATTTCTCCTATTAAATCATATTGAAGAAGCAGTGGCTTTTTAGTCATAAAACCTTCCGCATAGTTCACGCCGACTTCTTTACCAAACATTCTCTCCCTAGCTTCTACCGTCTCGATATAGCCATTCACTAGAGGTGTATCGACTGTTCTATCATTTTTTATAAATTGACTTTGGTAGGCATTAAGACTGTCCACTTTTTTATTCATAAATTCTGTAATATCAATAACAAAATCCGGCTTATGAAAACCATTAATCATATAATAAAATAGATTTTTTACATGATGAGCACCTAATGATTCATTTTCCATGACCTTACGAACACCTGCTGAGAAAACAGCTTCTTCTACTAAACGTGCAGCATTGCCATGATCAGGGTGCCGGTCCACTACGTAAGGTGCGAATACGAGCTTAGGCTTATATTCACGGATAATTGGAATAATTTCTTTTATGTATTCATCTTTCAAATACAATCCACGGTCCGGCAAATTGAGTGAGAATCGTTGAACACCTAATATTTCAGCTGCTCGATTAGCTTCCTCAATTCTCCGGTCCACCGATCCATTTGATGACATTTCTGCCTTTGTTAAATCACAAATCAGAATCTTTTTCCCCATTTGTGCATATTTTGCAAGTGTTCCACCCATACCGATTTCAACATCATCAGCATGGGCACCAAAAGCTAAAATATCAACGTCGCGATGTATCATTATTTATTTCACCTTAATCTTCTCTTAATTTTCTCCAGTCCATATACCCTTCTCTTAAACCACGTACCAATACCTCAGCTGTCCCCATATTGGTTGCAAGTGGAACTTGATATACATCAGCTAAGCGTATAAGAGCGGATACATCTGGTTCATGCGGCTGCGCAGTCAGTGGATCACGGAAGAAAAGAACCATATCCATCTTATCTTGAGCAATCATCGCACCAATTTCTTGATCTCCTCCAAGAGGACCAGAATGAAAACGATGAACGGTTAATAACACCTCGTCCATAATTCTTGTTCCAGTAGTTCCTGTAGCATATAACTCATGTTGCTCAAAAATATCTCTATATGCAGTAACAAAACGAATCATATCTTCTTTTTTCTTATCGTGTGCAATTAAGGCAATTTTCATGAAAATTCCCCTCCTAGTTGGATTATTCGATAATATTTTCCAAACCATAAACTAGAATATCAAGATTCATGACGGTTTCCACAGCCAGTTTTACGCCTGTCATGAAAGAACCACGATTAAATGAATCATGACGTACTGTTAATAGTTCACCTGCACTTCCAAATAACACTTGTTGGTGCGCAACAAGTCCGGGTAGTCGTACGCTATGAATATGCATTCCATCAATATTTGCACCACGTGCACCTGGAATTGTTTCCTTTTCATTAGGATGTCCTTGTATTTTAGCCTCCCTTACAGTTGCAATTAAATCAGCTGTTTTCGCTGCTGTTCCTGATGGAGCATCTAATTTTTGATCATGATGCATTTCAATAATTTCAACATCAGAAAAATATTTAGCAGCCATTTGTGAAAACTTCATCATTAATATAGCACCAATTGCAAAGTTAGGAGCAATAATACAACCAAGTCCTTTTTCTTTTGTTAATTGGTCGAGCTTAGCTAAGTCAGCCTTTGAAAAACCAGTTGTACCCACGACTGGGCGAATACCATAATTTAGAGCAGTTTCGGTATGAAACATCCCCACTTCTGGTGTAGTTAAATCGATTAAGACATCTGCTTTTACTTTAGAAAAGCATTCATGAATATCAGAAAAAACCGGTGCTGTAATCCCTTGAAATCCCTCTAAATCACCAAGATTTTTTCCATCATGCTTTCGATCAATTGTAGCAACTAACTCAAAATGTTCAGTATTATGTACCAATTTAACCGCTTCACTGCCCATTCTCCCTCTTGGACCAGCTACGATTACCTTAATGTTATCCATGAATCATTCCTACTCCTTTTACTCATCTACTTTTGTCCATCTATCTTTATCTCGTGTAGCAAATTTATGCATCACTTTATCATGTGACTTTTGTAAATCAATGCCCAGTGAATTTGCAAAGCAGATAATGACAAATAGCATATCTCCTAATTCATTTTCAACAGTGTTTTCATCCTCTGATGCTTTCTTAGGTTTTTCCCCATAGTAATGATTGACTTCTCTCGCCAATTCACCCAATTCCTCAGAAAGCCTAGCCAACATCGCTAACGGACTAAAGTAGCCTTCCTTGAATTGACTAATATAGCTGTCTACTTCAGCTTGCATTTCCTGGATTGTTTTTTGATTATCCATGTTGTCACCCATTCTTAAACAATTTAATCCTACACCATTCTTATGTTAGCTAAAAGTTATCCAGATGACAAGATTTTAGTCAATTGTCAGCAGATAAACTTCATATTATAGTGAAAGCCTACAAATTACTTGTGAGCAAATTGCCCATGTTAGCATACTTCTATATAATTTTAATTGAAGGGTATACATGACTTGGAGGTATTTACTATGCTTAATGGTTTACGAATTAAAAATATTCTTTTCATATTATTAGGGGCAGCCATTTTTTCATTTGGTCTTGTCCATTTTAATATGCAAAATAATTTAGCAGAAGGTGGCTTTACTGGCCTTACCTTAATTATTTATCAATTAACTGGATTCAACCCCTCTTATTCAAACTTAATACTGAATCTTCCCCTTTTTTTTATTGGATATAAATATTTAGGTAGAACTTCCTTTTATTATACCATTATCGGAACTGTCGGTTTATCTTTGTGGATTTGGATTTTTGATAAATACCAAATTAATCTGGGATTAGGTGAAGATTTAATTCTTGTTGCCTTATTCGCAGGTGTGTTTATTGGGGGCGGGCTTGGAATTATTTTCCGATACGGAGGCACTACTGGTGGCGTTGATATAATTGCACAATTTGCCAAGAAACTATTTGGAATGCAAATGGGACGAACTATGTTCATGTTTGACGCGATAGTAATTGTTCTATCAATTGTTACATACTTAAGTGTTCGCGAAGCCCTGTATACACTTGTGGCTGTTTTTGTCGCAGCAAGAGTTGTTGATTTTATTCAAGAAGGAGCCTATTCTGCACGTGGTGCCATGATCATAAGTAACAAGAATGATCAAATTGCTGAAAAAATAATAAAGGAATTGGACCGTGGTGTTACAGTTTTAAATGGGTATGGCTATTTCTCAAAGCAAAAGAGAGAAGTATTGTATTGCGTCGTAAGTAAAAATGAACTTTTTCGATTAAAAAATGCAATCACTTCTGTCGACCCTCACGCATTTGTATCAGTAAGTGAAGTCAACGACGTTTTAGGCGAAGGATTCACCCTAGATGAAAATAAAAACCCATTGCAATAAGAAAAGCGGAAGGCACCCGTTCAGCGACGTATGGACTGGACCAATCCGCATGAGATAAAGGAAACACGAAGAGCGATAGCGATTCGATGTTGACTTATCGTAAGGAGGAGTGGGAAGTCCATTAGGCGCTGGGTGCCTGGAGCTAGACAATAAGAAAAGCGGAACCGGCTTGGTCAGCTTGCGAAGAAAATAGGAAAAGACCCGGAAGGCGCTTTTTTGCCTTACGAGGGCTTTTATCTTTTTCACAGCAAGCTAGCCGGTGGAGCTGGACAATAAGAAAAGCGGAACCAGCTTGGTCAGCTCGCGAAGAAAATTAGGTAAGAAAACGAGCTGTCCGATAATTCCCTTAAATAAAGGAAGTGGAGAAAATCAATGGTTTTCCTCCACTTCCTTTTATAATCTTTAGAATTTTCTCAGAAAGTAGCTAGCGGATGCCTACTACTTTCAGGATGTTTATGGGCTAATGGAACAATCCCGAACTCGATATACACCTTGTCGTGACCTCGAAGAGAAAATCTGTGATATGACCGATTATCCATCATAGAACTGAACATATTTTCTACTTCAACATTGCGTTTAGCGTATCTGGTGGCTTCTCTTCATATTCAAGGGCCTTTTTGTACATTTTTTATAAAAGATTAAAATAAGTGACTCCAAAGACTGATATAAAATTCAGAAATAATGTCCTTAAAGGAGATGAAGGACTTTTCCCAGTACGAAATCATGAAAAGTGTCCCTTATCAAGGCGATTAAGGACAAAAACCAGTATAAAATCATGAAAAATGAGGCGATCCGATAAAAGGCGGCCAATAGTCGAAAACCGACTTATCGGACAGTCCATTTTATTTATATATTAATCTTCGTCTCTCATACCCGTGTACATAAGCAGTAGACGTACTAATTCTAATACCGCAACTAAAGCTGCTGCTACATACGTCATTGCTGCTGCACTTAACACTTTTCTTGTTTCACGTTCTTCATCATTTCGTATCACTCCAAGCTGTACGACTTGATTCATTGCTCGGGAAGAAGCATTAAATTCAACTGGTAATGTAACAATTTGGAATAATACAGCTGCTGCCATAAAAACAATACCTGCGAGTAAGAATCCAGATAGATTAGCAAAGATTCCTATCAAAATTAAAATCCAAGAAAGATTTGAACCGATATTCGCAACTGGCACTAATGCATGCCGTACACGTAGAAAAGCATATCCTTCTTTATCTTGAATCGCATGCCCAACTTCATGGGCTGCAACAGCAACACCCGCAACAGAATGTCCATGATAGTTATCAGAAGACAAACGAACGGTTTTATCACGTGGATCATAATGATCAGATAATACTCCATGTGTTTCTTCAACTCGAACATTGTAAAGTCCATTTTGATCTAAAATGGCCCTTGCTGTCTCAGCGCCTGTCATTCTTGAAGAAGCAGAAACCTGTGAATACTTTTTGTATGTGCTTTTTACCTTCATTTGTGCATAAATCGGGATTAAGATAATAATCGCCAAATAAATCCAGTACATAATTTCCTCCCCTTATCGTTGTTAGCTTAATTGTATGGAAGGTGGGAATCCATGTCAAATAAAGAGTTCTTTTTTCGATAAGCCGGCTCCGCTTTTCTAATCATCTTGTTTTTTTGGAGATTTTCTTGCTTCTTTGTCTGCTTTATACTTTTTCCAGCCGACATATGAAAGGGTAAGGATGATGATACTACCAGTAGATATAATGACCCACCATAATGAAGGATCTGCTTCATCATCTTCCATGTTTTCAAAAATGGATTTCAAATCATACTGTAGTGCATCTAATTCTAGTTGAGCTTTTTGATCAGTCATTAACTTTGTCCTTGATTGGTTAATAAAAGAAATGCGTGTATCTAATTGTTGAATCGTTTCAGAAGATAAATCAACCTTCAAACTCGGATAAATCATATCGTATTGAGTAAGTAATACGGATAACTCTTGTTGAAATTTTTCTGAATCTTGGAATTGAGCAGCTTTTTTAGTTTCATTAAAAGCTTCCATCATTGAAGACTCCATGTTTGTCCACATTGGTTGATGGGTTGATTTAATTGCGTCAATGACTAACCTAAACTTAGTTACTGACTTTACTTTTTCGCTATTGCTTATTTTTTCATCTTGAATAGCATGTAATGCTTCGTTATGAGCGACAGTTATTATTCGTAATTCATCCATATCAAAAATGGATTCTTCTGCTGTAATTTGCATAAAGAGATTAGAAAAATAAGTTAACATTTTTTCTGAATCTTCATATCGCTCCAATTTTGTCATTTCTAAAGCCTTATCTGACAAAGCATCTAATTGATTTAAACTTGAAGAGGTTTGTCCAAATGTTGTGTTTACTGGAATAACGAACCATATAATCATTGCTACTAAGATTTTTTTGAGCATACGTCTTGTCCCTCCTCATATCTCTACTACACGATATGTAAAAAAAACAAGAGTAGACCAAATTTTTAGATGGTAAGTGTGAAACGATTTTTACGATAGCCAAAATACCATCCTACCCAAATAGATAACAGACTAAGCCAAAATGTAAAATAGCCAATGTAATTGCTATATTGAATTAAATCACCATATCGAGGCATCATTTCAAAAATATAATCGATCATTTCATTGTGAATCGTCCATATGGCTGCAAAGATCAGATGCCAGGGTTTTATTCGATAAAAAGGAGAATATAAAATTCCTTGAATGGCCATACCCAGATGAGACGCAATTAACATATACCCTTGCCATGGTAAATAGCCTGAAGTCATTCCCGTCAATAAATTCATAATAACCGCCCAAACACCATACTTAAAAAGAGTAATAATAGCCAAGGCCTCCATCAAGCCCCAATTTTTTTTAAAGATAAAAGCAAGTAATACAAAAACAAAGAATAAGCTTGCAGTCGGGCTATCTGGGACGAATGGAAGAAATATAGTAGGTGTCTCTTCTAATTGACTTCCATACCAAATATAACCGTATATTGTACCAAAAGTATTTACTAGAAATAATGTCACTAATATTTGTCGATTTGCAAGCAGACTATACATCCAATTCATTCATCGTACCTTCTTTCAAAATTCAATAGTTTCATCTTACCCTTTATTTCCCTTAAAATCCAAGCTTTTCTCCCCTCACTCATCGCGCAACGAAAAAAGGTAAGATATCACAATTCGTAATATCTTACCTTAAATGCTCATGTCAAATGATTAAACAAGAGTTAATTATTTTATCACTCACACTCATTTACTTTGCTGTTAATGTGGAAACGAATTCAGCTAATTTCTTAAGTTCTTCATCCGTACCTTTGAACATTCCGGCCGGCATTGCATTTCGACCCTTTACAGCAATTGTTGAAATTTCCTCTGGTGTCAAACCTGTATCAACTAAAGAAGGTGCAGCTGGTCCACCAGCTAATTCTGCGCCATGACAGCTTATACACCCATTTTTATCCATCAACTGATATCCTTCACTCTCTTTATCAATATCTGCCCCTTGAACAATTGCACCTTGTTTTTTTGACGCTTCCCAATCATGATGGGCTGCAGACTGCCAAGTTAAAAAGATAATTCCTGCCAATCCTAATAACATAAAACCAACTGCAAATGGTCGTTTTGTCGGTTTCCGTTCTGGACCCCGATCAAGAAACGGTGCAAGTAAAAGAGAACCGAAAGCTAGTCCAGGAATTACAAGAGCCCCGATTATATTGTATGGTCCAGATGCATACGTATACTTCAATAATTGATATAGGAATAAAAAATACCAGTCAGGTAATGGAATATACGCCGTATCCGTTGGGTCCGCTATTCTCTCTAGTGGAGATGGATGTGCAATGGTTAAAGATAAAAAACCGACTAGGAATACCGCTCCAACCATCCATTCCTTTAAAAGAAAGTTCGGCCAAAACGCTTCTGTTTTCCCTGGATATTCTGAATAGTCCTTTGGAATATTAGGTTTACGATTCGTTGCAGGAATTCGAGAGTCCCCAACGAATTTCATTCCTTTCCCACGGTGCATGAATAATCCCTCCTTCATAAAAAGGTTCCATAGTTCTGATTACTCTGATTATTCTAATGATTATGCAACTTATTTTATAGCGGACCTGAAATTCCTTGTTTACGAATCATAATAAAATGTGCTGCCATTAACGCAAATAGCGCTGCTGGTAGGAAGAATACATGGATAGCAAAAAAACGTGTTAATGTTTGTGCTCCCACAATCGTTACATCTCCAGCGATTAATGTTCTCAGAACTGGTCCTATTAACGGAACAGAATCCACAATGGTTAATGTAACTTTTGTCGCAAATAGCGCTTTCATATCCCAAGGTAATAAATAGCCTGTTAAGCCTAATGCAAGCATGATGAAGAAAATTAACACACCAACAATCCAATTTAATTCACGTGGTTTTTTATAAGCACCTTGGAAGAATACACGAAGGGTATGTAAAAACATCATGACGATTACTAAACTGGCCCCCCAGTGATGCATCCCGCGAACAATTTGACCAAAAGCAACTTCATTTTGTAAGTAATATACAGATTCCCAAGCATTTTTAATATCTGGCACATAATACATGGTTAAAAACATACCTGATAGGATCTGAATAACCGTAATAAAGAATGTTAACCCACCAAAACAATATACAAATGCGGAAAAATGATGTGCGGGGTTAACATGTTCAGGAACCTCATGGTCAGCAATATCCCGCCACAGTGGCGTAATGTCTAAACGCTCGTCAACCCAATCATAAAGTTTTGTTAACAATGTTTACGCCCCTCCAATCGGATTCGGTTTATGTTTACCTAAATAAAGCAAACCATCTTTTTCATTTGTCTCAAAAATATCGAGTGGTCCAAGGGGTGGAGTTCCTTTAATATTCAATCCACTTTTCTCGTATCTACCATAATGACAAGGACAAAAGAATTGTTCTGGATGCTGTTTGTCCCCTTCCCAGTCAACGGTACACCCTAAATGTTTACAAACAGGTGAAAGAGCAACAATAGTACCATCCTCTTTCTTGTAAACCCATGCTGTGTTTGTTACATCTGATTCATACCAGCCATCAACTTGTGTAAAACTGAAGTCCACACGTGTTGGTTCAGACGTTATGTCAGTTATTTTCTGTTTAGTGGCAATAAAATCGCCTCCGCCTTTTGCAGCTAGAGCAGGATCAATCGCAAATCTAACCATTGGCATTAACATGCCTGCTGCCATAAAGCCACCTACTCCAGTGAGTGTGTAATTTAGGAATTGACGTCGCGTAACATTACGCTTGCTCATACATTCTCCCCCCTCTATTACTAAGTGAGACTCAATAGAACTTATAATAGAAATACGATAAGACTAGGACATTTCCATGATATATGAATAATTTCCCAAGGTCAATATTTGGAAATACCTAAATTTTGGAAACCACTTGTTGATTTCCATTTTTCCATTTATCAACAAAAATGTCAATTATTATCTGAGATTGTTGTTTAATTACCTCTTGGGCTTGTTCCACCTCAAGCTGTTCTTCAGAAAAATCTGGAATGAACAAAAATGAACCAATAAGATTCTGCTCCTCACTTTCCCAACTACGATCAGGCGATAAGAAATAAATATATTTGAACTCTGCCTGTTTCAATTCCTCTAGCCAAATCTGTAATGAAACACTCTTTTTTTTATCACCATTAACATAATAAAAAACTGGGGTTAAAAAAATTCTTCCTTTAAACTTTTTTTCAATCTCCATACTCAAGATTGTTATTAAATCACTCGAAGCTGTCAATCGTTTCATTTGATCCCCAAAAGTAATGGGGACAAGCGGTACAAAAACTGTATCAATATATTCTTTAGCTTGTTGATACATGTCCACATCTTTTACAGTCCATTTCATACTTAACAACACTCCTACTATATGTCTCATTCACTTCCTTTATTGTAACATTATACAAATTTTCAAAATATCCTTCCTAGTTTGTAATAATATTTCACTAATCCTCTATTATTATTTCCAGTTTTAGTAACGAATATAATTTTTCTTTTTATAGAATAAATCTTCGTAATATTAAAGGCAAAATAAAAACCTCTCCAACATGCGGAAAGGTATCATAATAACTCATTTCTTTTTTAATGCACTTTTAATTCATTTAATTTTGAAGTTAATAATCGAAAAGCTTCTTCATCATGCTGATCTAGAGCTTCATCAATTTTTTTTAGAAGACGGTCTCTCTGAAATGTAAGAATACTTTCATCTAAAAACTTTTCAACCAGCTGTTGATCTTTTTCACTCGAAATCGTTGATTTAGACATATATGGATTTTCTTCTAACACAGCTACAAATTGATGAGAAGCATACGCAGATTTAAAATTAAGTTGAATAAATATATCTTCATCACGGTTTAATCGAATATCATGAAAAGACTTTTCAGCATCTGTAGTCATGATATTGGATTTATAAAATCTAAATGGTACTTCATCAACGCAATGAGTCGACATAATCAACCCTCGAGGACAATATTGGGCATTCTCAACAAAATGAACCTTCTTCATTAACTGGTCATGACTCATTAAATAGTTTAAAATCCATACACATTCCCTGCGTTTTAATTGATGGTGATTTAAAAACCATCGAATAAAATCCTTTTTTTCGTTCACAGAAACAGGGGTAGCCATGGTGAATTCCCTCCTCTGTATTTGATATTCATCCTTAGAATTCTACAACTCTGAATCTTCATCAAACCGTTCTAAGATAGCTACATATTCATCATTCGTTGGATTGAACTGAAGTAACTTCGTAAATATTTCTTTCGCTTTGACTCGGTCTCCTTCTTCTATTAAAAAGAAACCGAAATCTTCTAAGAAGTCTTCATTATTCTTAAAGTAATTATATGCTTTATCATAGCTATTTAATGCCTCATCATATTGTTCAATTTTTTGATAGCTAACTGCTTCAAGCCAAATAAATTGGGGATCATCTTCACCATTTTTACGAACTTCACTGATACATTCTAATACATCTTCAAATCTTTCAGCATGCATATACAATTTCAATAAAGTGATAGCAGCTTCTAAATAACCCGGGTCAAGCGCTAATGCTTCCATGAAAAAAGATTCTGCTTCTGGCTCAATGCCTTTTTTCAAAGCAAGTTTTCCTGCGTAGAAGTACAATTCCTTATTAAACTCATCTTCTCGAATTCCTTCTTTTACTATCCTAATTGCCTGGTCTATGTCTTCCATATGCTCATAAGATCTTGCCAAGTATAAGTACATTGAATGATATTCAGGATCTAATTCTTTTAATTCAGTAAATTTCGTTATTGCTGTTTTATACATACCTGCTTGATAGGCTGTGAAGGCATACTCGAAAAGAGTATTAATTTCTAACTGGTGACTCAATGCTTTTTCAAAATAAGGAAGGGCTTCTTCAAATTCACCTGTCGCACTTAGGGACTCAGCAATTCGTTGATGGATCGAAACTCCGCCAATTTCCTCTTCATGCTTTAATACCTTTATGTACGTTGAAATGGCTTCAGGGTTTCTTCCTTGCTGATGATAAAGTTCTCCAAGAGCAAAGTCGATAATGACTTCATCTGGCAGCAACTCTTTGGCATGTAGTAATTTTCGTTCACTTACTTCAGGCATCCCTTGTAATTGATACAAATCTGCTTCTAATAATAGGGCGCTAGGGTACATGTCATCTTCTGGACTAATTTTTTCAAGCATTAACATTGCCTCATCTTCTTGATCGCTATCTATTAAAATTTCAGCAATGGAAATAATCAGTTCCCCTTCCCCAGGATATAATTCAAGCAGATGCTCATATAATTCTTTTGCTTCATCAATAAATCCGAGTTGTAATATTTCTTCAGCTAGCGTTAAAATATTTTCCTCTGATTCAGTTGATGTTATTCGATTTATATGTGAATGTGCTTCAGCTAATTCTCCTTTTTTTAAAAGTTGTAACACTTTATCTACAGAATTCATACGTAATTCCTTCCCTCAACTCATAAACTTTCAATTAACAGTACTTAGTTTAACACATACCAGTTCCACAATTCCATTAATGAGGTTCTCCTTTAATTAGGTGCTTAGTAGTCTTTTATATAGCTTATAATCATGTGAATTCCCTTCAGAATATGAAACTTTTACAAGAAAGGAATAAGATAACATTCTTCATATGACAATCAATTTCCTCTTTATAGAGGGTATTTTTACTAAAAAATCATGATAAGCTAAAAAGGCTTATAAACGTTTAACGTCTACAAGCCTTTTCTTTATTTGATTAGTTGATTGAGATGATCAAAAAACTCAGGATATGAAACATCAATCGCGCTTGGATCATGTAGTTCAACCTCACCTTTTGCGACTAACGCAGCAATAGCTAGCATCATACCAATCCGATGATCACCATAACTCGTAACCTTCCCACCGTGTAGCGGTGTGCCACCTTGTATAATTAACCCATCATCGGTTGGGGATACATTTGCTCCTAATACGGATAACTCATGAGCAACCGTATCAATTCGATTTGTCTCTTTCACTTTTAATTCAGCGGCATCCTTTATAATCGTTGTTCCTTCGGCTTTTGTTGCTAATAAAGAGATAATAGGAAGTTCATCAATTAAGCGTGGAATTAACTTTCCGCTGATTGTTGTTCCTGTTAGCTTTGAACTGCGAACGGTAATATGACCGATTGGTTCACCCTTTGACGGGATTTCTTCAACCGTAATATCAGCACCCATATTTTGCATCACTTCGATAATTCCCGTTCTAGTTGGGTTCAGACCGACATTTTTCAATACCACTTCACTATTTTCTGTGATAGCTGCTGCTACCATGAAAAACGCAGCAGACGAAATATCTCCAGGGACATATACTTCTGTTCCTTTTAGATCTTGATGCCCACATACTTTAATGGCATTTCCCTCTTTTACTACTTGTCCACCAAATTGACGAATCATTCGTTCCGTATGGTCACGGGTTTCTTCTGGCTCAATAACTATTGTTTCACCTTCAGCTTGTAGCCCTGCCAACAAAATAGCAGACTTTACTTGTGCACTAGCAACTGGTAAAACATAAGAAATAGGACGTAAATGACCACCTCTAATATGAAGAGGTGCAAATTCCCCATTATTTCTACCATCAATCGCTGCACCCATCTCAAGAAGTGGCTTTACCACCCTTGCCATCGTACGCTTTGCGATTGACTGATCCCCAGCTAGTACAGTTGAAAAATTTTGTCCTGCTAGAATACCCATCATTAATCGTATGGTTGTTCCTGAATTTCCTACATCAAGAACCTCATTTGGTTCTGTTAACCCATTAAACCCTTTTCCGATAATACGAACTTGCTTACCATTTTGTTCAATGGTTACACCCAATTTTTGAAAACAGGCAATCGTACTCAAGCAATCCGCACCAGGAAGAAAGTTTGAAACAATTGTTTCTCCATCAGCAAGGGCACCAAACATGATGGAACGATGAGAAACGGATTTATCACCTGGGATAGAAATTTCTCCACGTAATGATTGTATGTCTGTTTGCAATGTTCTTGTATTCATGCAATCATCCTTCACCTTTCACTTTAAGTCAATATTGTTTCATAAGAGGTATAGTTCTTTATAGCCTCCGCAGCGCGCACGCGATCCTCATCATTTTGAAAACTAATAACGAGTACTCCATATATCTCTTCTCGTGTTTCAATAATACGAATATTCGTAATGCTAATTTCTTCTTTAGCTAGCAGACTAGTAATTTCAGCCACACTACCTGGAGTATCAGGAATATCAACGTAAAGATCATAAAAAGCAGGAATAGCACCTTTTGAGGATATTGGCATCTCATCACGAAAGGTCTTCGCTTCAGAAAAAAAGCGATAAATCTCTTCACTATTTCGGCTTAATATTAACTCTTTAATATTCGTCATTTCTTTTAACCAATCATCCAATAAGCTTAAAAGGATGTCTCGATTATGTAGCAAGATGTCACGCCACATTTCTGGACTACTTGAGGCAATTCTCGTGATATCACGAAAACCCCCAGCAGCTAATCTTGAAACTAGTTCATTTTCCTGACTATAATTTTTAGCTTGCGTTACAAGTCCTGCAGCTACAATATGTGGAAAGTGACTGATTACACCTGTTAGCCAGTCATGTGTCTGTGGACTAACAACTATGAAATGAGCTCGAGTCCCTTTTAGCCATTCTTCTAATTGTTCAACAGCTTCAGAATTACTATTTTCTGATGGTGTTAGTAGATAAAAGGCATTTTCAAATAAATGCGGCTTAGCTGCAGCAGCTCCACTTTTATGTGAACCTGCCATCGGATGTCCACCAATAAAGGTGACTCCTCTTTCTTCTAAGCACTTTGCCGCTTTAACGACCGTTCCCTTTGTGCTTCCAGCATCAGTAATAATGACATCACTTTTAAGCTCCATATCAGCTAAGGATACGACAATTTTTTCTGTTTGATCAACAGGAACCGCCAGAATAATTAAATCTGCATCTCTTGCGCCTTCTTCAATTGTATCGACATTATGATTGATAATTCCAAGAAATTTAGCTAGTTCAATATTTTTCGTATTAACATCATAGCCTACAATATGAGCATGTTCATGGGCGTGACGAATAGCCATGGCTAAAGACCCACCGATTAAGCCAAGACCTATGACAAAAACCTTACCATCCACGCTACTCTCCTCCACACTCTTTTTATCCCACTCTTAACGGGCAGTAATCCCCCCACTGATAAAAGTTTCACTTTATTATTTATTAGCGTTTAAAAAACCTTTAATCGCTTTAATCATACTCGCATTTTCTTCTTCTGATCCAATGGTTACTCGTAAGCTAGTTGGGAAACCAAAACCCTTTCCTGATCGTGCAATAAAGCCACGTTCAAGTAGATATTGGAATACTTCATCAGCATCCTGTTTGAAATGTAAGAAAATAAAATTCCCTTGTGATGGATAATAGTCTAAATTTTCTTGTGCACAGAATTGATGATATTGCTCCATACCTTTACGATTTTCAGCAATACATTTGTCAATAAATGCTTGATCCTCAAGCGCAGTAATAGCTGCAATTTGTCCTAATGTATTTACGTTAAATGGTTCACGTGCAGGCTCTAGCTTTTTGATGATGTCTTCATTTGCAATACCATATCCAACACGAAGGCTTGCTAAACCGTAAATTTTAGAAAAAGTTCTTAATACAATAATATTTTTATATGTTTGATGCCATTGATTTGTTCTTGGGTAATCTTCAGCAACTGCATACTCAGAGTATGCTTCATCTAAAACAACCAATACATCGCCAGGTACCTTTTCTAAGAAGGCAGTTAACTTTTGTTCTGGAATATATTTTCCTGTCGGGTTATTTGGTGTACAAATCCAGACAACAGCCGTATTTTCGTCAATAGCAGCAAGCATACCATCCAAATCATGCTCACCATCAATATGAGGAACTTCTCGTATTTCCGCTCCTTCAAGAGTTGCGTTATGACGATATTGAGAAAAAGTACCTGTAGCCATTACTGTATTTTTTCCTGGTCCAAGTAAGCTTCGTGAAATAATTTGTATACTTTCATCTGATCCATTACCGAATATAAGCTCTGTTTCCTTTACTCCTGTATGTTCAGCTACAGCAGCTCGCAAGTCAGTTGCATATCCATCAGGATAAATCGCAAAAGAACGACTGAAATCTTTAATACTTTCTTTTACTTTATCTGAACAGCCGAAAGGATTTTCATTAGATGCTAATTTAATAATTTTTTCAAGACCATATTGACGTTTAACCTCATCAGTAGATTTACCTGGTTGGTAAGGCTTTAAAGAAAGCACTGCCTTATTCCATTTCATTGCTCTCACCTCTATTTTATTTTTACTTCGTTAAATCTGGTCGTAAAACTTTTGCTCCAGCTTGATAAATATGTTGAATCTCTTCCTGAGATTTTGTTGTATTTAAATGAAGCATAACTCGAATACATTGCTTTAATGAATTTTCTACTGGGATTTCAGCCATGCATGTAACAGGAACGTATTTCCATCCATCCATGCTTCGCAATGCTTTTGCTGGAAAAACTGAACGAATATCATCAGTAGCTGAAACAAAGACAGAAGCGACCATTTCTGGGTCAATCTGATTTGCAGCAATCATCTCAATCATTAACTTTTCAACAGCGTTAACCACTTCTGATTCTATATCCTTTTCAACAGTAGTTGCGCCCCTAATTCCTCTTATCACATTACTCCACCCTTTCCATTACTTTTCAAGAAAATTCGCCATTTCATCTAATAATTCATCGTCTTCCATTTCTGTAAGTAGAGGCGAACCAACTTTTTCTAATAGAACGAATGTAGCCTTACTTGTGACAGATTTCTTATCAGTTTTCATTAATTTTAAAAGCTGATTAACATCTAATTGTTTTGGAATGGTTATCCGATATCCTAAGGATTGAACCCAATCAACAAAAGCTTGTAGATCAAACTGCAAGTTCGACTTTTTCCGGCTGAGTTCAAGTGCATATACCATACCAATTAATACGGATTCTCCATGGGTGAAATTTCCGTACCCCATCGACGCCTCAACGGCATGTCCGAGTGTATGTCCAAAATTTAAAAAGGCACGAATTCCTGCTTCTTTTTCATCTTCCTCAACAACAGCTGCTTTAATTTCTATCCCTCTTTTAATCATGGTAAAGAACTGTTCATCTGATAGGTTGGCTAAATCATGAATATCACTAACAAGCCAATTGTAAAAGCCTTCATCAGCAATCAAAGCATGCTTAATGACTTCTGAAAATCCTGAACGTAGCTGTTGTAAAGGAAGTGTTTTTAAAAATTCTAAATCATAGATCACTGCTTCCGGTTGATAAAAAGCACCAATCATATTTTTCCCAAGTGGATGATTAACCGCCACTTTACCACCGACTGCACTGTCATGAGCTAATAAAGTTGTTGGCACTTGAATGAATGGAATTCCTCTCATAAAGGTAGACGCAACAAAACCGGCAAGATCGCCAACGGCTCCACCACCAAGTGCGATAATCAATGACTTTCGGTTTAGCTGATTTGACAGACAGAAGCTTTGACACTCATAAAAGACTTCAAAAGTTTTCGCGTGTTCCCCTTCTGGAACAACATGGGCCAAAACTGGTTTCCCCGTAGTCTCTAGCACAGATTTTACCGACTCAAGATGCAAAGTAGCCACCTTTTCATCTGTTATGATAACAATTTTATTCACTAGTTGTAATTCACTTACTATGAATTCAGGCAATTTTTGAATTGCTTTTTTCCCTATAATAACAGGATATTGTTTTGAAGATGTTTTAATTTTTATAGTTTTCATTGAATTAAAACTCCTTTACTTCTTCCCTGTATGCTTTTAAATAATCAGCTAATTGTTCAAAACGATCGGAAGGGAATTGTTCTACAATGGCAGCCGCTAACTCCCATGCGACTACAGCTTCTGCAACAACAGCAGCTGCAGGAACAGCACAGCTATCTGAACGTTCAACACTTGCCTGGAAAACTTCTTTTGTATCAATATCTACACTTCGAAGAGGCTTGTATAAAGTTGGAATTGGCTTCATCACACCACGAACAACGATCGGCATTCCATTCGTCATTCCACCTTCAAAACCACCTAATCGATTTGACAAACGGTAATATCCTTTTTCTTTGTCCCATGCAATTTCATCATGTACTTCGCTTCCAAAACGATGAGCAGCTTCAAAGCCAATACCAATTTCTGCACCTTTAAAGGCATTAATACTAACTATGGCTGCAGCTAATTTTGCATCTAGCTTACGATCGTAATGGACATAGCTACCTACACCGATTGGCATCCCCTCAACAACAACTTCGACAATACCGCCGATTGAATCACCTTTACTTTTCGCATCATCAATTGCATCCATCATTTGCTGTTCCGCTTCTTTATCAAAACAGCGAACAGGTGATGCTTCTGTAGCTTGTTGTAATTGTTGAATGGAATCGTATGGAGCAGGATTTGCTTTAATCCCCCCAATTTCCAATACATGTGAAGCTACTTCAATGCCTAGCAGGGATAATAGTTTCTTAGCAACTGCCCCAGCAGCCACACGAACAGTAGTTTCACGAGCTGATGAGCGCTCTAATACATTTCTTAAATCACGATGACCATATTTAATTCCACCATTTAGATCAGCATGACCTGGTCGTGGACGTGTTATTTTACGTTTTACCTCTTCTATTTCTTCTTCAGAAATAGCTTCACTACCCATAATTTTTGTCCAATGCTTCCAGTCGTCATTTTCGACAACTAACGCAACAGGTGAACCCAATGTATATCCATGTCGAATTCCAGATGCAATAAATGCTGTATCCTTTTCAATTTGCATTCTTCGACCTCGTCCGTGACCCTTTTGACGGCGCGCTAATTGTTCATTAATATCTTCATTTGTAATCGGCATTCCTGCCGGTAAACCTTCTATAATCGTTGTAAGTTGTGGACCGTGTGATTCTCCAGCTGTTAAATATCTCATTATTAATAATTGCCCCCTTTTAGCACTTTAAAGGATGTATGTATCAATATACCACAAATTTCGGAAAAGTGGGAATATGAAAAAAACAAAAGTACTAATTGATTTATGTCCTCATATTATTTTACACTAAACTCTTTTATAAAAAAATGTATCAAGAGTTTCAAAGTTATATTTAATAGGATTAAAAATTTGCTCTGTACTTCCTACAAAAAACACTCCATTTTTTTTCAATGCCTTACTAAACTTATCGTAGAGCATAACTTTCGCCTCTTCAGTAAAATATATAAGGACGTTGCGGCAAATAATCAAATCGAATTCTGAATCAAATCGATCAGCAAGTAAATTATGCTTTTTAAAAGTCACTGTTCGTTTAATTTCATCTGAAATCTTATAAAAACCGATTTGTTCTCGAGTGAAGTACTTGTCTTTCATTTCAGCAGGAACCTCCGATAACGACCGTTCGGGGTAAATGCCTAATTTAGCTCTAGCGATTACATTTTCGTCTATATCTGTTGCTAATATATTAATTTGACTTAAAGGCATGAACTTTGAAAGAACCATGGCAATTGTATAGGGTTCTTCTCCTGTTGAACAAGCAGCACTCCATATTTTAAGCTTTCGTGTTGAAGATAATAGAGAAGGTAATATTTTAGTTTCTAATACTTCCCACCTTTTATAATTTCGATAAAATTCTGATACATTGATGGTCATTCGATCTAAGAACTCTATCAATACTTCATGACTATTTTTTATAGCTAGATAATACTCCTGAAACGACTTATAGCCTCTTTTTTCATATAGAGAGGTAAGACGTCGTTTCATTTGTCCTTCTTTATATAATGACAAGTCAATTCCTGTCATTTTTTTGATTTTATTAGTAAACTCTTCATATTGCGACACCATTGTCCGACTCCCTCACGTCTTTTTAAGTATGTACTCTTAATATCGGTAAAAAGTACTATACTTTTACTATCCAAAATGATGGTTGCTAAGGGAGGCTTGTGTAAAGTCCAGTTTTACTTTCAAAAATAGAGGATTTATTTTACTTTACTCATGAAAATTAACAATTTACTTACAAATCCATCTATTTATCAACTTATCGCGATCATAGTTTGAAATTTCAATTAAAAAAAGCGAGTTTTTCGTATTACGAAAAACTCGCTTTTTCAAAAAAGTTCATATTTTAGTATACCCATTCATTAATTAGTTTTGAGTATTCAACTAGTTCTTCTTCTTTAAAGAATAATCCAATTTCACGAACTGCACTTTCTGCAGAGTCTGAACCGTGAATAATATTTTTACCTACAGTTACCGCAAAATCTCCACGGATTGTAGCAGGATTAGCGTCTTTTGGATTTGTAGCACCCATCATTTGACGAGCAGTAGCTATTACGTTTTCACCTTCCCATACCATTGCAAAAACTGGACCAGAAGTGATAAATTCAACTAACTCTCCAAAAAACGGACGCTCTTTGTGCTCTCCATAATGCTGTTGGGCTAATTCTTGTGAAATAACCATTAACTTAGCACCAGCAAGGTGAAAGCCTTTCTTTTCAAAACGTGAAACGATTTCTCCAATCAAATTACGTTGTACCCCATCAGGTTTAACCATTAAAAATGTTCTCTCCATCATTTACACTCCTAATATGTAACATTATTTACCTGTCTTTTGCAGATAATCCCTTAGAAATATTATCATTGTTTACCAAGTTTAGCAACATGAAGACACAATATTTATTGTATTAAAACCTTCTTTTTCCAATATTTCTAGCAATTTGTGACAACGTCTGACGTGCCTTATTTTCTGGAAGGTTTTCTAATTCCTCAAAAGCCTTTTTTAAATATTTATCACTCACTTCTTTTGCTTGCTTAATAGCTCTAGAAGTCTTGATAGATTGAATAATATCCAGCATCTCATCTTTTTCCGTCGCTTCATTCACAGATGTGATTACCTTTTTTAAGGCAGGATCTTTCATGGCAAATAATACAGGTAATGTAATATTCCCTTGTAGTAAATCACTACCAGCTGGTTTACCAAGTACCTCTTCCGATGCAGTAAAATCTAAAATATCATCTATAATTTGATAACTCATGCCAACATAATAGCCGAATTTATATAATTTTTGATGAATTTTTTCGTCAACTCCAGCTGAAATCGCTCCCAATTGGCAGCTCGAAGCTATTAATAAAGCGGTTTTACGCTTAATTCTTCTTAGATACACGCGAAGATTTTGTTCGAAATTAAATTTATCTTTAATCTGTTCAATTTCACCTAGACATAGTTCAACCATTGTATTAGCTAAAGTTTTATGAGCTACTGGATTATCAATTACACTCATCATTTCTAATGCCTGAGCAAAAAGATAATCTCCTGTATACATAGCAACACGATTATCCCATTTTGATTTAATAGTAGCTTTACCCCTACGCAAGTCTGCATCGTCTACTACATCATCATGTACTAGAGATGCCGTATGAATCAATTCCAAAGTCGCCGCCACATGTTTAACAACATGAATATCATATTGGCCAAACTTTGCAGATAACAAAACAAAAACAGGACGAATACGCTTACCACCTGATTGTAATAAGTGGAGGGAAGCTTCTGTTAATACTTCTGAGTCTGCATGAATGGCAGCTTCTAATTCTTTTTCAACTAATTGTAAATCAGTACTCAAAAATGAATACTTCATTTTAAATTTCATATATTCCACCCAGCTTTGTCCATTGCTAACATGCTCAAATTGGTTTGAACCCGAAATGAGTTGCCGCTACACCACCAGTATGAGCCTTAAAACTCACATTCTCAAAACCAGCTTTCTTGAACATGTTTTCAAGCTCTTTCATCCCTGGGAAATCACGAGCTGACTCTTGCAACCAAGAATACTCTTGATAACTTTTTGCAAACAATTTTCCGATTACCGGCATAATAAAACGGAAATAAAAAACATATAATTGCCTAAAGCCTATCATCGTTGGTTGCGAAGTTTCAAGACAAACAGCCATACCACCTGGTTTTAATACTCTATGCATTTCCTTTAAGACCTGCATATAATCGGGGACATTTCGTAACCCAAATCCGATAGTAACAAAATCAAAACGATCATCAGGAAACGGAAGCTCCATTGCATTTCCATGAAGTAGTTTAACTTGATTCAACTTAAGATTCTTTACTTTTTCTTCCCCGATTTTGAGCATGTTTTTACTAAAATCTAATCCGTATACTTCACCTTCGGCTCCCGTTGCTTGTGCTAATGCAATCGTCCAATCTGCCGTCCCACAGCAAACATCCAAGGTCTTCGCACCTTTTGGTACCTTCATTTTATCCATGGTCACTTTACGCCATTTAACATGTTGTTGAAAACTAATGACTGAATTCATCTTATCGTAATTACCATATATCTTTTCAAATACATGATGAACTTTTTGTTCTTTAGATTCTGTCAATGCTCACCCTTCTTTCACATATGAATTCAGTTTTGTCAACGATAGTAGATCTTCAATTCGTCGGTGAAGTTCAGCATTCACTAAAGGAAGTTCATCTAATGATTTTTTAACAGCTAGGCTTGCGTGATCAATACATTTGTTCATGGCATTGTTCACTAGTTCTACCTGTTCGTTGTTCCATGTCATATCCATTTTGCTATTTGGAAAAACAATCATGCGTAGTGCTTCAAAAAGAATAGATTGGCCGGTTGTCAAGTATTCCATTTTTTCCAAAACCAGCCTTTTTAATAATAAAATATTTTCTGCATGTTCCATCCAAGCTGTTTGATGATAAAATTCAGCTATTTTATAGATAAGAGAAGACTCCACTGCTTTTACACTATTTAAAAATGAAGATAAACTGGTCAGTTTAGCTTGATATAAGAGAATTTTATGATCATTGATTTTTTTTACAGCGTTGGATAATGACCGAATCATTTCAATGTTTCCTACTTCAGATAATACTTTATAATATAAACCACTGTAATAATCTCCTGCGAGAACTGTTAATTGTCGGCTCTTTACAATATCTGAGCTTTCGAATGTTCCATTTGTATTCAATACTTTTTCATGAGTATCAAGTGCAATTTGAACTAGCATCGTAGAAAGCATATAATGGTTCCGTTCATCGGTTGAAATCTCCAATTCGTTAAACAATCCCCATAACAACAATAGCTTATCTTCGTCAACCATTGGTTTTTCTGTATATCTTTGCAAATAAGAATGATAAGCCTTTGCCTGTATTGCTTGTTTTAATTCTCTAATATTGTTTATTTCGTTTAACAATTGGAATCACCTTGCATCCCCGAAAGATAATTTGTAATTATTTTTTGACCCTTTTATATGCTGTTACTTAATCCGGAATCTTTAATTGACGATATAAAAAATCTTTATCATATAAAGCCTTACTATAAAACACAAATTATTATACCATAAAAGAAATTAGAAGGAATCCTTCTATGCTTTTTTTATACATCTTTCATTCTCATTACTGGAAGCTAGTAAAATAAAGGGCAAACAACTATTTGTGATCAACAGAGCCCTTTTTTGAGTGACTTTCTACTTCGCCAACAGCTGTAAAAATTTTGGCATGACCACGAACTTTAATAGCCGATGTATGCTCCGTAAATTGAGCAATCATCACTTCACCAGAATCTAATTTTTCAGAATGATGAAATTTAGTATCTGTACCTCTGGTTAGACCTATTACATTTACACTATCTTCTAATGCTTTAATCACTACGTAATCGCTATTCACTTTATTTTCATTCATGGATAAACCCTCCTCATTAGCCTTTTATAAAAGACAAAACTTCTGCTCTTGTACGATGATCTTGTGCAAATACACCTCTAACAGCTGACGTTACTGTTTTTGATCCAGGTTTCTTCACACCCCTCATCGTCATACACATATGTTCTGCTTCTATTACCACCATTACTCCATGTGGTTTAAGTGAATCCACAATGCTATCTGCAACTGTTGATGTTATACGTTCTTGTAATTGCGGGCGTTTAGAAACTGCCTCTACAGCACGCGCTAATTTACTCAAACCAGTAACTCTGCCATCTTTGGGTATATAGGCAACATGTGCCTTACCATAGAAAGGAACTAAATGATGTTCACATACCGAATAAAAAGGGATATCCTTAACAAGAACAAGCTCTTCGTGATCCTCCCCAAATATAGTTTCAAAGTATTCCTTTGGATCTTGTCGTAATCCTGAGAATATTTCCTCATACATTCTCGCAACCCTTTTCGGAGTATCGACTAAACCCTCCCGTTCAGGATCTTCCCCTACTGCTTCTAATATCATCTTTACCGCTTCTTCAATTTTTGCATGATCTACGTTTGCCATTCTATTTCCTCCTAAATGCTTAATCCTATTTATATAAAAGTAAAATTATGTGTATTGTTAGTATTTCACTTATTTTCTTGGGCCCACACGATGTGGGTCATGCCGACGAAGACATAAGGACGTGGCGTTCTTAGTCGGCCATCCTCTTCTGAACGAGCCGGTTCCGCTTTTCTCTGTCTAGCTCCACCGGCTAGCTCGCTGTGAAAAAGATAAAATTCCTCGCAAGGCAAAAAACGCCTTACGGGAATTTTCCTATTTTCTTCGCGAGCTGAACGAGCCGGTTCCGCTTTTCTTATTACACTGTCTTTAATAATATCACAGATTAAAAAAAAGAAGCAAAAAAAGGGACCACGTAAGTACGCGGTCCCTTTATACGGTAAAGCACCCGTATGTATAATTCTTACTTCACAGCATCTTTCAACGCCTTACCAGGTTTGAAAGCTGGCACTTTACTAGCTGCAATTTCGATTTCTTCTCCAGTTTGAGGGTTACGACCTTTACGAGCCGCACGTTCACGAACTTCAAAGTTTCCAAAACCGATTAATTGTACTTTATCACCACTTTTTAAAGCTTCTAAGATAGCATCAAAAACAGCATCTACAGCTTTTGTAGCATCTTTTTTAGAAATTTCAGTTGCTGTAACAACTTCATTAATTAGTTCTGTTTTGTTCATGCCATTCACCTCCTCCCAAAAGGATCTTTATAAAAAATCATTATTACCTACAAATAATAGTGATTTGTTATCCATTCTAAATTAAGCCTTCCACCATTTGAATAAAATGACTTGATTTTAGAAATTCTAAAATGTAGAAGCTTATATTCAAAATATCAAAATTGGTTGAAACGTTGTTATAACGCGGTTTCTGTATGTAGATTATCACAAATCCTATTCTATAAGCAAGGAATTTCATAAAATTATGGTAATCTTTTCATGAAAGGGTATCGTAAATGTAAAAAACATTTCAATTTCATGCATATTTCCCTGTTTTTTCAATTATTATTCCCTTTACTTTACTGACTCAAACGGATGCTTTTTATTTTAAACCCTTAAAGAAGTTAAACTTAAAGCAAAAAAAGACCATTCCAATTTATGGAGTGATCTCATTTGTGGTTTATACAGTATGAATATGAATAACCTAGGAAGAAAGGTATGATTCTTTCCCTTTATAATATTATAGCGATTAAACCACCTGAACCTTCGTTAATAATTCTTTCAAGCGTTTCCTTTAATTTATAGCGAGCATTTTCAGGCATCATCGCTAATTTTGCTTGTATTCCTTCACGAACAATAGAGCTTAAATTTCTGCCGAAAATTTCTGAATTCCAAATAGAAAGGGGATTTTCTTCAAAATCTTGCATTAAATAACGTACCAACTCTTCACTTTGCTTCTCCGTACCAATAATAGGTGCAAATTCAGATTCAACATCCACTTTAATCATATGGATCGATGGAGCTACAGCCTTCAATCTTACACCAAATCGTGAACCTTGACGAATAATTTCCGGTTCATCCAAGCTCATATCATTCAATGAAGGAGCAGCTACTCCATACCCCGTATGTTTCACCATTTTAAGAGCATCTGCTACTTGATCATATTCCGCTTTTGCATGAGCAAATTCCTGCATAAGCGCTAATAAATGATCTTTTCCTCTAATCTCCACACCAACAATTTCTTTTAAAATATCATCATACAATTCTTCAGGTGCGTATAGATCAATTTCTGCAACACCCTGCCCCATTTCAATTCCAGCTAAGGCTGCATGATCAATAAATTCAAATTCATTAAATTGCTCGACAACCCGATCTACATCACGTAGTCGCTTAATATCCTTCACTGTTTCTTTAACAGCCTCCTGATAGCTTTCACGCAGCCAATGGCTCTCATTTAGAACCATTACCCAGCTAGGTAAATTTACGTTTACCTCAAGCACTGGGAACTCATATAAAGCTTCCCTTAAAACACTTAAGACATCTGATTCACGCATTCCTTCCACACTCATTGCAAGCACAGGTATATCATACTTTTCTTGCAGAGATTCTCTTAATAAAGCTGTATCAGGATGATGAGGTTGAACTGAGTTGATAATGATAATAAATGGTTTTCCTACTTCTTTTAATTCTTCAATGACCCGTTCTTCTGCTTCAAGATAGTCACTACGTGGAATTTCTCCAATCGTTCCATCAGTTGTCACAACCACACCTAATGTGGAATGGTCTTGAATGACTTTACGCGTCCCAATTTCCGCTGCTTCGTGGAAAGGAATAGGCTCTTCATACCAAGGTGTATGAATCATCCTTGGTCCATTTTCATCTTCATATCCTTTAGCACCAGGAACAGTATATCCTACACAATCCACAAGACGTATGTTCACATCAAGCCCTTCTGCAACATGGATAGAAGCGGCCTGATTAGGGACAAATTTCGGTTCTGTTGTCATAATCGTCTTGCCTGCAGCACTTTGTGGTAATTCATCCTGTGCTCGTGCTCGATCTGCTTCTGATGCAATATTCGGGATGACAACAAGTTCCATAAATTTCTTAATAAATGTAGACTTTCCAGTTCTAACTGCTCCAACAATCCCTAAATAAATATCACCGCCTGTACGTTCGGCAATGTCTTTGAAAATATCTACCTTTTCCAAGGTATCCCCTCCCGAAATTAGCGTATTGGGATTACACTATCCACTTCCATATCTATTGGATACTCATAATCTATGATGTTGTCCTAAAAAAATATTCCGCTTATTTTTATCTTTCTCCCTTCCTCAACATTCATGTATATAAGGGTTTTTATTTTAATACTTTAAGAAAGGTTAACTTCTTCAAAGGATTAAAGTAATTTTGTTAGGACCTCTATGTCATTCGTAGGTGCATCGACTTCCGCCATATAGTGTGAAGTCGTTTTTTTCTAAAAGTTAAATAAATTAAAAATAACCCTTCCCCTACAATATATTTTGCAGAAAAAAGGTTATGACAATTATATTAAGTAAAATTCTTTGTTAGACAATATTATGAATCATTCGATTTTGAATCCTATTAACCAAAGGAACCAAAATCCTATAACCAAGTCAATATGCAAGAAGAAAAGTGATAGTTATACATTTATTTATCTCTGAATATAGGCTTATTCCTATCATCTACCGTATAAGCCAATGAATAGGCAGGTACAAAGTCACTCGTCTCCACTAGAATTTCTCGAAGATCTTCACCCGATTTAACATCGCCATCATATTTCTGAAGTAAATCATATAAATCAGGTGTATAATCCACAAAAATTTCTCCTTCTTCGTCCAAAATTAAATGAAGTTCTTTTTGTGAATAGGGACTGATTACTGTAGGTGCTTCCTTCAACCCTAATTTTTCAAAATCTAGAGTAAAAGCGTTATTTGCCAATCGTTCCTTAAATGGAGGATATCCATTTTGTTGTTGATAAGCATGTAATCTTAATGATAAATCCTGAATAGCTTGGGCAAGTCGAACATCTAGTAATTTTACGGTTGGATTAGTTTCCACATCCACTAGTACATATTGAAAAAAGCCACCAGCTTCATATGCACTATCAGGGGGGGCGACGATATATCTAGGCGATATTTTCTTCATATTTATCACATATTTCTGATAAAGCGGGGTGTCTGCGGCCTTCGTCTGAATAGGTAGAATACCGCCTTCATCCTTTTGAAATTGATCAACAGCGCCCTGAACTATATCTATTTGAGTTTGATAAGATTCTTGATGTTTCATTTTCTCGGCTTCCGGATACAAGCAGCCCCCTAGCAGAATGATTACGGCAAAAAGTATGCTCAATTTAGCTAAATTTTTCATTGTTTCGCCTCGCAATTATGATGTTGGCCCGCTCATTATTACAACAAAAATAATAAAACCGGCAAGGATCATCAGTATGTATGCAATTGTTGCTGTAAGCCCTTTCCAAAATCCTTTCAATTTATAGCGACTTACAAAGATAAAGAGTAGTGAAATGAACATAAAGCCCATACCAATAAAAGAAATCCACATTTTTTGTAATCCAGGCGTCATCCAATCATCACCCCTTTTTCAAAAATTATTATATCATACCTATTTTGTCAAATTTTATCAAACATTGTTAAAACTTCAAAAAATCCTGTTTGTCTACAATAGAAAAACAAGACTTATCGCCTTATGGTGAAAACCGATGTACCTCGCCATTACCTAAAGGCCCTCGCATCTTTACTTAAATCCTTTAAAGAAGTTAAATTTTCTTAAAGTACAAAAAAACAGAAGATATCAGATATCTTCTGTCCTTTGACTAAATCCCACAAACCGAGATCATATTACTAGTTTACTTTCGTAGCCATTTTATGCAATTTGAATGGATACGGCATCCTCGAATGCCTATTTTAATCAAATTCTTTTATCATCTGCTCATTCATTTTTGCTGTTTGTTATCTAAAGTTTCAAACAACTCGTCCATTTCATTCGTTTTCGTCCGAGACATTAATAAATCAACTGCCCCTTTAACGTCCTGACCATCAAATAGAACATGGTATAGGGCTTCTGTTATCGGCATATTTACTTCATATTTCTTGGCTAACTGATAAGCGGCTTTTGTCGTCCTCACACCTTCAACTACCATACCCATGTTTTCAAGTACATCTTCAAGTTTTTGGCCCTTACCTAACATATTACCTGCTCTCCAGTTACGGGAATGGACACTTGTACATGTAACTATTAAATCACCTATACCAGTAAGACCGGAGAATGTAAGAGGATTAGCCCCCATCGCAATCCCTAATCGAGAAATTTCAGCCAATCCACGAGTCATTAAAGCCGCTTTGGCATTATCCCCATACCCTAAACCATCCGTGATCCCTGCTGCTAGGGCGATAATATTTTTTAAGGCTCCGCCAAGTTCCACACCAATCAAATCAGGATTTGTATAGACACGAAAATGTTGATTCATAAATAAATCTTGTACATCTTCCGCAGCTTGCATATTTTTCGAAGACACAGCAACCGTCGTTGGGTGTCGTAAACTAACTTCCTCTGCATGACTTGGTCCAGATAGAACAACAATTTCTTTTAACCAAGTTGGTGAAGACACTTCTTCAATCATTTCGGAAATACGCAGTAATGTATCTGGTTCAATTCCTTTACTAACATGAACAACCGTTAACGGCTTGGTAGCAATTTTTCCGATATTTTCAAGAACTTCACGATAAGCTTTTGTCGGAACAGCCAATACAATTGTTTCTACACCATCTAATGATTGTTCTAACGAAGAATATCCTTTTATTTTATTTGGAAGATTAATTCCTGGTAAATACTTTTCATTTGTATGGAATTGATTTATCTCATTAATTTGTTTTTCCTTATGTCCCCAAAGCCTTACTTCATGCTGATTATCAGCCAAAACCATCGCTAATGCTGTTCCCCAGCTACCAGCTCCGATCACAGTAATCGTTGCCATCCCTTGCACTCTCCCCTTTCTATTTTCTCTTACGACCAAAAATACGAATTGGAGTTCCTTCAAAATCAAATGCTTCGCGAATTCTATTTTCTAAAAATCTTTCATAAGAGAAATGCAATAATTCCGGATCATTAACAAACACAACAAAGGTTGGTGGTTTAATCGCTACTTGAGTCGTGTAATATATTTTCAGACGTTGGCCATTATGCGTTGGTGTTGGATTCATTGCTACTGCATCCATAATTACTTCATTCAATATATTCGTTTGAACTCGAAGTGTATGATTCTCGCTAACTTTATCAATAATTGGAAGTAATGTATGGGTCCGTTTTTTGGTTAAAGCAGATAAATACACAATTGGTGCATAATCGAGGAAAAGGAAATGATCACGGATGTTTTCTTCAAACTTTTTCATCGTTTTCTCATCTTTTTCAATGGCATCCCACTTATTTACAACAATAATAACGGCTCTTCCTGCTTCATGTGCATAGCCTGCAATTTTCTTGTCCTGCTCACGAATTCCTTCTTCAGCGTTTAATACGACTAAAACCACGTTCGAGCGTTCAATTGCTCGTAGTGCACGTAATACACTATATTTTTCAGTACTTTCATACACCTTACCCTTTTTCCGCATTCCTGCAGTATCAATAATGACATACTCTTTGCCATTATAAGTATATGGGGAGTCAATTGCATCTCGAGTGGTACCTTCAATATCGCTCACTATAACACGTTCTTCACCTAATAAGGCATTAACTAGGGAAGATTTCCCCACATTTGGACGACCAATTAAACTGAATTTAATAACATCTTCGCCATAATCTTCTCCCTCAAATTTAGGGAAATATTCCGCTACCTTATCCAATAAATCGCCAAGCCCTAGACCATGTGAACCTGAAATAGGATACGGATCACCAAAACCTAGAGAATAGAAATCCCAAATTTGCTCTCTCATTTCGGGATTATCAACTTTGTTTACAGCCAGAACAACTGGTTTCTTGGATTTATATAAAATTTTTGCTACTTCTTCATCTGCAGCCGTAACTCCTTCTCGACCATTTGTCATAAAAATAATGACATTCGCTTCATCAATGGCAATTTCAGCTTGTTGACGAATTTGTTCGAGGAATGGTTCATCACCAATATCAATTCCTCCTGTATCAATGATATTAAAATCGTGAGTCAGCCACTCACCTGAGCTATAGATTCGATCTCTCGTAACGCCCGGTGTATCTTCGACAATGGATACTCGTTCGCCAACAATTCTATTAAAAATGGTTGATTTTCCCACATTTGGACGACCAACAATCGCAACGACTGGTTTTGGCATTGCATTCACCCTTTCTACTCTATACTTCTTTATAAATCAAATCATTCATTAATATCCTTTGAAATGATCATGAATAAGCTTTGTCTTTTTACTCACTATATTAAGATAGCTTGTCTATTGACAAGCCTAAAAGCAAGGTTTAGTAATTGATTCTTGCATTGTAAGGTTGATTTACTTTACATGGATATTAAACACTAACTATCCTATAGTATCAAATTTTTCAATAATCAACAATGAAAACCGTAATTGCCTGTGAAAAGATGAAGGCCAAACTGACAGTTATCCCACCATTCTCATTCTTTAAGAATCGGATATTCTCGTCTATTTTTCGATAACCATTTATTCTGAGATAGTCCAAAGAGCCACTTGCTTGTAAACTCCAAATAAGACCATATTAGTTGAACGATTAACACCAACACCATTGCATCATGCCATGAAAAGGATAAAGATACATAAGGCAATAATTGATAAGTTAATACACCTCCGTAAACAAGGTCACCGATTATCATCCCTATTATTAAAACAATCATACGAGTTCGCCAATCCTTCGTTAACAATAACACTAAATAATTCAATAAGAGACATTGTAAATACTCAGGTTGCATCATCACCCAAATTGGATCTAGTAACACAAATAACTGAAAACTCGCATAGGCCATGGAAATAATAAAGGAATTCAAAATGACACTAACTATTTTAACCAAGGAATACTTTCGAATTAATATACACATAATAAAAAACATATAAAGTCCACTTAGCTGAATGGATAAAGAATGAATGATTAGTATGTATCTTGAAAAAACCATTACTGTTAATATCTGAAATAAAAAGAAAAATCGATAAGGTACTCGTTTCGGAACAAAAAACATGATAATTACCCAAGCAATCCAGAAAATCCAATAAAAAAATAAGCCCTCCAATGTTTATGCCCCCCTATATAAACCATTATGGCTTGTTTTCAGAGGATATAAACATTAGCAAAACAACAGTATAAAAGCCAAAAAATTAGTTATCTTACACTTAGGAGGTGATTGAAAATTGGGTAAAGATCGCCAAGAAAAAAAACTAAAACAGAGTCGTCGAGTAGAATCAGATCGCGACCAATCCTTAAAATACCCTGGTGCAACTCAACTAGAAGGACCTGATGAAGCAAGAGCAAGACAATAAGAAAAGCGAAGCCGGCTTGTTCAGTATGAAGGCCGACTAAGTTCGCCACGTCCTTATGTCTTCGTCGGCATGACCCGCATCGTGCGGGCCCAAGAAAATAGGAAAAGACCCGGAAGGCGCTTTTTGCCGCTCAAAGGCTTTTGTCTTTTTCCGTGCTGAGCTAGCCGGTGGAGCTAGACACCAGTACGCGTCGAAAATTTTAAACTTTCTTATCTTTTAATAGTCTCTTTTAGGGGAAAACTACAGTATAAACTCTTATCCAGTAAAATAAAAAACTCGCCCAAGGCGAGTTTTTTATTTTAATTTCTTCAGTTGGTCACCAATCATTTCACCAAGTTGGAATCCTTTAGATTCTTCTGGTAACTCGTAGTCTGAAAAATTTTCATTATTTTGAGGTGTTTCTAATTCTTTTATGCTTAATGATAAACGTTGATCACCTTCATTTACTTCAAGCACTTTAACTTCAACCGTTTGCCCTTCTTTTAGGACTTCCTGCGGTGTAGCAATATGTTTATGTGATATTTGCGAAATATGAACTAAACCTTCAACACCTGGGAAAATTTCTACAAAAGCACCGAAAGATACAAGTCGTTTGACAACACCTGTTTGAATAGAGCCTTTTGGTGTTTTTTCAGCAATATTTGTCCATGGCCCAGGGAGTGTCTCTTTAATAGATAAAGATATTCTCTCGTTTTCACGATCAACTGAAAGTACTTTTACTTGAACTTTATCTCCTTCTGATACCACATCTGATACTTTTTCCACATGTTGATGAGATAGCTGTGAAATATGCACAAGTCCATCTACCCCACCGATATCAACAAATGCACCAAAATCAGTAATACGTTGTACAGTACCTTCTAACACTTGTCCACTACTAATAGAATCTAATACATTTAGTTTTTGTTTTTCTTTTTCAGCTTGAATCACTGCACGGTGAGAAAGAATTAGTCGATTCTTATCCTTTTCAAGTTCGACAATTTTAAAGGTTAATACTCTATTTTTATACTCAGAAAAATCTTCTACGAAATAATCTTCAACAAGGGAAGCTGGTACAAAGCCTCTAACCCCTAGGTCAACAACTAGGCCACCTTTTACAACATCCTTAACTTCTGCTTCAAAGACTTCGCCGCTTTCAAATTTTTGTTCAAGTTCATCCCATGCTTTTAATGCATCTATCTTTCTTTTAGACAAAATAAGCGCTTCTTCTTCAACCTTGGTCACTTCTAGTTCAAGTGTATCTCCTACCGCAACTGCATCAGATGCCTTCTCAATATGTAGACTTGACAATTCACTAATAGGAATGATTCCATCTGATTTACTATTTTCAACGTCAACGATTACTTGTTTTTCCTCAACTTTAATAACAACTGCTTTTACTTGATCCCCTACTTGAAAACTATTAACCTCTATTTGATTCATGTCCTCTGTCATCCTAACTCCTCCTTAACCCATGACTGCTCAGCAGATTTTCTATTATTTATTAGCAATATCATTATTTCATTGCTTCTTTGGAAAAAATACCCTTTTCTATAAATTCCACTAAAATCAGAAAATTGTCAAGTAAGAAGATTTATTTATATTCAGAAATTAACCTTCTGATTTCATTCATAATAATTTCTGTCGCTTCTTCTGCAGATACTTTTTGTTTACGATACTCAGTAAAATCAATTGGTTTTCCATAAATAACCTTTACCCTACGAAACGGCTTATATGGTCCAATTACAGCACATGGTACAACAGCAGCATCTGTACGTAATGCAAAAAATCCAGCACCAGCTAATCCTTTACCAGTCTCTCCAGTTTTACTTCTTGTCCCTTCCGGAAATAACCCTAATACCTTGCCTTCTTTTAGCAATGTTAAACCTGTTCGAATGGCCTTCTTATCACTCATTCCTCTTTTTACAGGAAAAACTTGTATAGTCGGTAGAAGCTGCTTTAAAACCGGCGCATGGAACAGTTCTTCTTTTGCCATAAAATGTATAGTTCGTGGACAGGTTAAACCAACAACAGGTGGATCTAAATTATCAATATGATTTGAACAAATTAACACACCACCATCCTTTGGAAAATGATCTTTTCCAATCGTTTGGATACGATATAATGGTGTTAATATTACTTTTACTATAAATTTGCCAATCGGGTATAAATTCAAACTCATTTCGTTCTCTCTTTCATTAAAGACATAATACGGTCTGCTACTTGATTGATTGTTAGAGAAGTGGTGTCTATTTCAATGGCATCTTCAGCCTTTTTCAATGGGGATACCTCACGCTCTGAATCCTGCTTATCCCGCAATGCAATTTCTGCTTTTAATTGTTCAATGTCGGAAGGAAAACCTTTTTGTAAATTCTCCTGATGTCTTCGTTCAGCTCGTTCCTCCACAGAAGCAATCATAAAGATTTTGATTTCTGCATTTGGTAAAACATGTGTACCGATATCTCGGCCATCCATCACAACCCCACCATTTTCTGCAAAAATCTGCTGTCTACGAACCATATCTTCTCTAATTAATCGATGCTTTGCCACTTCAGAAACCGAACCAGTTACTTCATTATTTCGAATTTCAGCAGTTACATTTTGACCATCCACAAATACTAATTGCCCATTTTCACCCGGCTTTAATTCGATTTCTGTTTCCATTAAAAGATTAAATAAAGCTAGTTCATCCATAGGAGAAATTTTCTCATTTAGTGCTTTATAAGTTAAAGCTCGGTACATAGCACCTGTATCTACATATATGTAATTTAACGTTTTTGCAACAATCTTTGCTATTGTACTTTTTCCAGCTGCTGCTGGTCCATCAATCGCAATTGATATTTTCTTTTCCATTAAAGCCTCCTGTAACTTGACAAACCTGTTGTTTCAATTATTACTTTTATCCCGCCTTAACGGGTAGTAAGACCCCCACCTCAAGATTCTGAGTATTCAAAGAAGATAGGTGGGGGATGAAGAACCCCCCACTGATGGAAGTTTCACTTTACATTTTATCACAAAAAACGGAAAAATCATTAATAAAGCAACCAATTTTATTCTGAAACACCATCAAATGTTTCAATAATCTTCGTGTAATTATTACTATTAACTCCTTCATATTGAGAAAGCTTGGATAACTTTACAGTATGATTTTCGAAACTAAAAAAAAATTGAATTAAAAATAAAAATATGACTTGAATGATGATAACTTTAATAATAATTCGTTCGACTGTTTTCATAAGCATCCCCTTTTAGGCTCTTACTAACAGTATGGAAAAGTTATGAATAGTTCATTCATTATTCAATTAATCCTCTTTTTTTCATTTCTACTTGTTTCTCAAAAATATATCTCATAATAATTTGCGTTTCATGTTTACTTGGTGAGACAAATTGTACAGAAAGTATGTTCGGCCCATTCTCTGATTCTACAATTCGAATAACTTTCGAGTGTAGCTTGAGGTAGGTAATTTCTCCTGAATTTAAAGGAAGTGCCAACCAAATATAAATAAAAGAGGCACCGTTTAGATTTATATTTTTTTTCAGGCGGATTGCTGCACCGCCTGCACTTAAATCTTCCGTTACTGCTCTAAACGGAACAAATGCCCCCTCAATCGGATGAATAGCAAGATCTACACTCGTATCAATACGTACAAATTGACGTCTTTGGATTTTAATAAATGTTTCTTCTGGTGGAAGTAATAATTGCATCATCGGAATGTTTCCCTTAACCTTATTTAACACTTCTGTATCAAATAAATAGGTACCTTTTTCATCATCAGTATAGGAGGCTTTCAACTGTGTACCATCCATTAAAAATGCCACTTTTCCTGTTTGGACATCAATCGGATAATCAGTATAAAACGTTTCATCATCAGCTTCCACAATCATACATTTATATGTTTCTTTTTCAATCGAATATTTTTGTTCTAATATTAATGTATTGCCTATTTTCAACATGATTATAAAGTGCACCCCTAATCGCATCCCACGAAAGACTCATTTTGTTATACTATCAGAATTTATATCTTAGGATGTATGTATAAGAAAAGAATCGACTTTCACCCTAATAGGCACAAAGTCGTATTTTTCATTAAATTCTCTTACATTATTTCATAAAATAGTAAAAAGGAAAAGCAACTACATACTTTTCCTTTGAATTAATTACTTATAACATATTTTCATATACCGGCTCTGAGTTTTTCAATTTTTCCACCTTTTCTTCCTGACCATTATCCGCATTGATAAAAATACGATAGGTGTCATTATTAATGACTCCCAAAAACTCATAACAGAGCACTTCTTCTCCAATATCATTAATAATGACTGCCTTTCTTTGCTCCATTATATCAACTTTTGGATTAATCTCTGCTTTTGCTTCCTTTTGAGAAATTTTAGTATCTTGGATTTTCCGTAATTTATGCGCTTGCAGATATTCATCTGCGGAAAAACCTATAACTGAACCATCATCGAGTGCAATCTTTACCTTCACTGCATCTGGATACACCCGAACACCGTCAACCACCGTTACAAAGCTATATAAACCAATTTGATCATATTGTGAGCTTTCGAATAATTCAAGCGAATCGAAATGATGATCCTTTAAGAAACGAACAGCCTTCGTATACCCTTGATTTAAATCGAGTTTCTTTTCTTTCACATCTCTATGATTTAAGTACCATATCGGATATCCACCTTTTTTGGTGATATCCATATTCACTTCCACATTTGACTTTTTGTCTAATAAACTTATACTATAAAATCCATAATCTGATCCTTTTCCATTTTCTTCAACATTAACCTCAACATCATTGCCGAATTTCGCATATTTTTTTGCCTCAGCAATAGCTTCTTTTTTCGATATTATCTTTCCTTCTACATTCTTATATATATCTTCTTTTTTATTGGTTGATAACATGGTTGGATTTTGGCCATTCGCTTCCGAGTAGCCTGCTACTTTCTTTTCAACTGTTTTGAAGCCATCAATCATCGTATTATCTGTATTTTCATCATTAGATGCTAATGCCATTTCAACATCCATCCAGCGAAGATTGTTTTTGAT
>SMEO01000003.1_pt1 | contig 81924 bp, 84 predicted proteins | sample 2456251 | NCBI WGS metagenome assembly SMEO01 (sample SAMN10132594, study PRJNA489261) | soil metagenome | isolation source: day1 control-silt loam soil ammended | place: USA | reverse complement strand
GCACGCGCAAAAAGTTCAACCGGATCAGCCCAATAAACTTTTCTTGTTTGGCTATCCAGATTTACGCCATTTTTGCAAAAATTACTTGGTAACTTGCGTTTATGGTCCCCATCTGCAAATAACAACACATGCAGCAAATCTGTGAACTCCGGCATCATCTGACTATCTTTCATATTGTTGTGTTCAAAGTAAAGATTATGCTTCACAGTCGGATGACGGCCCCGAATAACCTGACCAAAATTTTCTGTGATGAAACTACTGACCAAATTGTTCCGCTTTGAAATGTAAGCATCGAGAGCGTGTCCAAATTCATGACTCAAAGCGCCGACTCCCTTAGTCTTGGTCAAATGAATAAGCCACTGGTCACGTTCAAAATGTGCAGCCACATTATCTGCTCCCTTACCACGACTGCCGAATGCAATACCAAGAGTACCCCCCAAAGAAGCAAAAGTCGGCGGCAATTTGAAGATACGAGCAAGGTCCATAAAAGAATCATACGTTGCATCTAGGAAACCCTGTCGTTCAGCCTGTGTTACCCAATTACCGAACTCTACGCCACGAAAGCGGAATGTTTCTACAAACTTCTCTACGGATACTGGTTCATCATTACGATAATTAGGTCCCTGTCGTATAAAAGGTCGATCGAAGGTAGGACGTTTGGGCGGTTTTGATCGCTCTTTTTTCTGTTTGGGTGTGTTTTTACGAATGCTTAAGATTTCTTTTTCAAAAATTCGTTTTGATTCAGCCATCGCTTCATCAAATGTCTTATACGCTACCCAATCATTTAAAGTACTGACTGATTTGGCGGTTGCTCCCTTGACGGCGTACCATGAATCTTTTCTGGTACGTGTATCAGTAAGAATGCAGGCTCCATAATTATCCGTATCTAATATATCTTCATTCTCAGCCCAACCTAAAGCTTCAAGACAGTTTAACCGTAGTCGTGCCTCCATATTCAAGCTTAAGGGATGGGTAACACTTCGTTGTGTTGATTTTCCTGCTGCATACTTTTCATAAAGCTTTTTAGAGTTTGGATACTTACTGCCCATAAAGGCATTAAAGTCATCAGTCAGTTTCTTTATGGATTCATAGTGTTCGTTTTCATAGGCATTTTTCAAAAATTCGATGCTGTACTGATAAGCCTTGGCCCAACCATAATCTGTAATATTGAATCGTAGATATTCATACGGCTTACTGGTGAGGTTGTCATATACAATCATGAATAAAATGGCATGTTTGGCCGTGTTTAAACCCCCTCTAACATCCTCCCTGAAATTGGGCCGGCTCCAAAGTTTACGCTTGGTGATCTGGCTATCTGATCCCGAATTATTGAACTCGAAATTTACAGGCTGCGCCGTATCTTTTTTTGCACCTTCAAACTTCTCACCAACATCCCCAATATAGTCCGGAGATTCTTTTTTACTCTCTATATCCATAATGCAGACGTTCTCTTAATGCGATTTAAATGAATATCTGAATGACGGCGCATTTTGGCATCTGATCCAGAGTCAAATAATCATTTAAATGAAATTTAGCGGTTTAAAAAGGGTTACATATCTAATATTAAAATATATTGTTTACATTATATTTAATGCAGCATTAATTACAACATTCTGCAAATATTTAAGGATAATGTCATTCCAGTAGCACAACCAATGCGAAAGACGGCGCTTTATTTGAGTTTGGATTAAATATGTGTAACAAAATGCCAATGCTTAAACCTGAGCAAAACAATCATAAGTTATTAAAATATATACTAATATATGATTTTAAAACGAAATTATATACCATTTTACAAAAGATACAGCCTCGGAAGCCGATGTCATAAAATGCCAATGATTAGATTAATGTTTTATTAATTTGTCTTTTTTTAAAAATAAGTTTGGATATAAAATATAATAGAATTGAAAATAAAACGTTATTTTAAATTTTGTTTTTCTTTAGTTTTTGACGTAGAGGTTTGAATTGTTGATCGTTACAACGGTGGTCCCCTTCACCGAATGCCCTGAAAGTCTTACCTGAATGATCAAGCCTAAGTGTGTTTAGGCTTCAATGTCTATGATCACACCTAAATTGTGGGTGATTGTGACTGCAATAGGGCTTATTATCGTGTCGGTTAATTGTCCCTACACATGTAGGGATTTTCTTTATACTTTACTGACGATGATTCATATTTACTTGAACAATACCGCACTACCTTTACACCCTATTAGCTTAATAGGAGGTTAAAGTAGATAAAATGATTTGATATTTTCCTTTATGTGAATTTACAACCCCTTTTCTACAAATCGTTTTATTTAAAAAAAAATCTTTATTAACACGCTGATTATACAGATAAAAATAAAAATTCTGATATGGGTGAGGTCGGTCTAAGTTAATAAACGTATCTCCTTTTGAAGTTGAATGAATTTCAACTACCTTGCCACATACGCTCACCTCTTTACCTACATATCTGGAAACTTGATCAGTTCTGATATAATTCGTATTAGCCATTGCAGTAAAAGAGATTAAACAACTGATTAATATTAAAACTTTCATAAAAAATTGTCTTTTTAAGTTGATTTATAATGTGTTTTTTATCGAACTAGATAGATAAAAAACATCTACATACGCATGTCTATCATTTCATTAAGTGAATTCGTTCTTTAAAAAACCCTTATTTAATTGACTTACACACATACTTTTGAATGCTTCCAGAGATTTGATTGTCATTGGCGATCCTGAACTTAAGATCGTTATATGAATATCGTTCTTCTTCGGTGAGCTTCCCTTTACGGTCATGTTGAGCGATATGTAGGCGTGCCACTGTGCCTTTTTCACAATCAGCCAAATTTTTAGCAATGAGATAATCTCCATGAGGGAAAGATTCATTGTTATAGGCTTTGGAGGTGAGTTTGCTTGTAAACGCAACCAGTTTGTTTTTAGGGTTCTTAATAATGGTCAGATCATCAATTTGAACCAAGACATTATCATCCTGAGCAACATAGGACCAAGTATTCTTAGTATCTATAGGAGGTAGAGGTTCAGCCTCAATAACTTGGGCTGCTCTGGATGGTAGCATTGGACATAGATAGTCCATGACTTTTGTATAGATACTATTTGGGGCAATTTTAACAACATTGATTGCGCGGCCATCATCTACGGTTTTGTATGTGATTTTTCCTGCGGGATTGTATTTAATCAATGAATAAAGAGTTTTGGTCGCCGTAACACAGTTAATGGTTTCTGTGGCGATCAACAGTTCACCTCTATTTAAGCCGTTTCCACTCTCACTGGCTTCTAACCGACTTTTATAAAGTACTTCTTCGGTACGGTCGGCATTCATCAAGATTGAGTCTTTATCGATATAGAGCTTAGTACCAGACTTGTTGATACCAATAGGCTGCCATGATGCTGCATTCACATTAAGGGAAAATACAGCAGCACAGCTTAGTAATAATATTTTATTCATAACGACTCTAAGGGTTTGTCATTATTAATTATTATAATGTTTATTTAATGATAAAGCATTATTACTATTAATTATTGATAAAACATTTTATAAATGAAAAATAGTACGACAACGAATATACAGAAATAAAGATAATTAAGAACAAAATCTAGTGTACTGTCACCTTTAATTTTGCGTACATAGTCTTTATGCTTACCGTCTATGTTTTCATCTACATCTTTGATTTTTTCATCAAGTAATTCTTTAAAAACATTCACATCATCTTTAGTAAATTTACCATTAGAGCGGAAGAATAATTTCAGAATAAAGCCTGTACCTTTCTCTATAGCAGCTTTACCAAACATGGGGTTGATATTGCCCTTGAGTTTGGCATCACCTACATTGGTGACAAAGCCCTCTACCTGTGATGAATCGACCTTTAACACTCTTGCCAGATGTTTGATGTGAGCATGATTTTGAAAAATTGGATTATAGATAATGTTTTTATCGCCACGCTTATTCCAATGTAGCCAGTTCTTATCATCTACATCCCCTTTGAGTTCGCCATTAAGGTTTTTGGTTTCTATACAGAAGATACCTTTACGACTTAAGACAATATGATCGATCTGGGTTGTGCCTCCGGATACGGTCATAAAGGTTACGCCGTCATATACTTTTGCCCCACCCCATCCTAACCAGAATCTCAACTTTCGATCTACCTTAAGCTCACCCTGACGACCTAATTTATCCTTCTTTTTTTGAACCAGATATTTTCTTATGTATAGAAAAATGCCAATTAAAGTGAGTCCAGTGAGTAGATGATATATCTCCATTTTACTGCTCTATAAATTAATATTAAATTTATAATACTAAAATTTATATTAAATGTTATTATAATATTACTAATATTTTAATATTTACTCGTCATGAAAAAACGTCATAGTGTTAATCTTATATGCGCTTTATCAGTAACATTGGTTGGCTGTGGTTCGACTGGAACACATGAGATCGGTAGACTACTTGCGGCTCCACTCATGACTGACTGCATGAATAATGCCATTTCCTATATCTACAATAATCAAAAAACAGAATTTGATACGGCTAATATTTCTTTGAATACGCCACAAGAAGATGACATCACTTATATAGGTAAATCAATCAAGTCATATTTAAGCAATCAAACTGAAACCATGCAGCAATACTCAGAAGTATTAAATAAATATCCTACTGTAAGCGTGGTCAGTCTTGGCTTAACATCGGATCGGGACCAAATAAGCTGCGATTATGTTTATTTCGCAGATAAGAACAAAATCTCTCAAAAGCCTTTGCTTTACAAAATATCGGGTGCTAACCAAAAACACTACATCCTTGCTGATCAACCAGTCAGTGAAATCAGCCCTATTGAATACCTTTTTGAACTTCCAAAGAATCAAAACGGATTCCGTCTATTCAATTTAGAATTTAAGAAAAATACGTTTAAACCTACTTTAAACAATTCAGATGTTTTAAAAAGAATTGAAGATGTTGTAAGCAGTAATAACTTAATGGAATTTTATGACTTGGATCAGCCGGTTCAAGCAGCTTTATCTGTGCAACTTGCAAACTATGCGACTGCTAATCTGGACATTCCTACTTTCTTACCTCAGAACCCAATTCGTCTTACTCCACCTATTAACAAGAATCTTGACCTCAAGATTGATATTACGGATGAAGAAAATATTAATGCCAAGCGTATGCAACGTTTCAATGAAGAACGCTATGTCGATCCACTGACAGGCATTAACACCACTCGTAACGTTCTACAACAGATGCGCGAAGAACTTGGCTTAACCAGTAACCGGTTTGATGTGGGTGGTGAAGGAACAGATTTAAGCATTAATACCAGTAATTTTACTCAAGAAGAAATTCTGCAAAGTCGCCGTGAGATGCAGCAAGAACAAGAAAGACAATGGGATGTTCAACGATGAACTACTTCCAACGATTAGGTAATTATATAGGGGCAATGCGCGGCAATCCTGATGCTCAGTTTAAGATTGCTAACCTGATGAATCAGAATGATGATCCAGACTCCAAAGATCGTGCCTTTACTTGGTTTATGAACTCAGCAGACCAAGGCCACCCAGAATCTTGCATGTATATGATTCGTCATTCTATCCGGATCAACGATATTGATAATGCTGTCAAATATCTGCGCTTGAGTCTGCCCTCCGAAAATGGAGTAAATGAGGCTCTGCTTGGGCAAATGCTTCTAAATGCCTATACACAGCATATCGATCAGCAGCGCATGAATAATGGCAACTTGAAAGCTGTGACTGAATTGGATCACTACATTCAATCACTTTATCCGGCTCCTGCAAAAAATGAATTAAATTTGCTTTCACCCGAAGTCGCTTTGAAAACTTTAGACGAAGCTTTAAAACATTTAAAAGTCGGGATCGAATATCAAAATCCACTCGCCCTCCATGCTTTAGCCGTCTACACCCTCGAATATAAAACTGACATTAATCAGGAAGAAAAAATACAAGCTGTTAAATGGCTCACGCTTGCTTCTAACAAAAACTTTGCGCCGTCCCTTCAAGTTCTGGCAGGGATTTATGAGAACGGCTTGTATGGCTATAAGGCCAATATAGAGCATGGCCTTAAGCTGCGTATTAAAGCTGCGGAAACAGGCTCTAAAGAAGCTCAATACACACTTGGAATGCTCATCTTTAAAGGTAATGGCTTTCAACAAAATCGAGCGGAAGGTAAAAAACTTATCAAAATGGCTGCGGATCAAGGCTATCAGGAAGCAATTGATTTTTTGGAAACGGTTGAGGTAAATAATAATGGATAAGGCAAAAACTATTGAATGCACTGTAATTCGTGATGTGAGAACACCGGATTTTTTTCATTCTTTAACTGAAAGTGATATTGAAACTATCGCCTTAAAATTAAGTGATGATCCCAAAGGTCGATTTAAAGAGCATTTAAATGATAAGCTCATTCGTGAATTTATTGTATTCCTATCCAATATCAAACCAGAAATGGTCACTAAATTTCAAAGATATAAGAAGCGTAAAGTAAAGAAGGCTGCATAAGCCTTCTTTTTTTATGATCGAATCACATTCAATATGGGTAGGATTTTATGATAGGTATAGAGGCTTCGATATTTATTGGTTTAGCATCAATATTATTTGTGCTGTTGTTTATAGCGGTCGGATGTTTTCATGCTTATAAACTGATAGGACGAAAAAGGGATTTGGCAATCTCAGTGTTAATTTTTGCCCTATTCTTTTCAGATATTTTCGCCATTGTTTATTTTGCGGCAGCCGCTTAAGGGACAATAACTGGCACATCGATTAAGCTTGCCATTTCCTGATTTTCTTCTTGAGTATGATGATCTAAAGTCAGTTTATTCCATATTTTGTATGAAATCTCTGCATTATCTTTCATGATCGCTAATACATCACCAGATACATCAGGTCTAACTGAAATCATCCGATATTCACTTAAAAGCTCTTTAGAATTCAAAGTAAAATTAATGGCTTTTTTCTTAGTCAATATGGCTTGCTTAGCTACAAACTTTTCGCATTGTTTTATATATTCATTATTCTTTTCTAACCACTGACCATGTAAAGACCAAACAAGACTAGGCATATTCTCTGGTTTAATTGACTGCAATCTTTCTACTTCTAACGTAGGTACATATACATAACTGTATTGTTCCCCGATCCACCCTTTTCCTAAGTCGAACAGTGGCTCTATATCTATGGCCTCTTTATTCAAGTTGTCATGAGGCCATCTTACAGGGAAATCATCAAACGCTTTCCATAGTGATACGTCATGAGAGAGTAATTGGTTTTTACTTTTACTCTGATACAGCTTTTTTACATAATTCGTTATTATATGTTTACGGACGACCTGTGTTCCTCTGACCTTATAACTCCATTCATACACCACATAAAATTGCTTCAAAAGTGATGTTGGCAGTTCGATTAAAATCCCATTAATGAAGCCGTTACCACTCTTGTCCTTCGCAATATATAAAGATTTGTTTTCAGGATGCTGAACGGCGCGTAATATTTTACCGTCAATACTGACATTCATATCAGGAATCGTAATTGAAAGTAATTTTATACTTTTGACATGTTTATGTGGATTATAAAACTTAGGAACTAAATGTAATAACACGCGAATCACCAGTAATGATAAAGGCTCAACAAATACTTATTGGTAAGGCCACTCGCGGAATTATATTATTATAATTCTGATAATTCAGCTTTAATTTCCGGCAATTCGCTTTCATCAATATTGGATGAAAAATATTTTAGGTCTACTCGCACAAAATCCACGACTGAAAGGCTTAACAACTCAATATCAATCAGATCATCTTTTAATTCGTCATGCTCTTTTTTGATGATTTCATTCGGATCATAACTTCCTGCATTTTCATCCTTTACAGTGATGAATCTTGAATTATAGACATGAGAATTGTGCAAAAACTCTTTTGCTTCATCTTCATTGTCAAAGTTTAGATAAATTGGATTCGCCTTAAGAATTGAAAAGCAAAAACCGTTTTCTTCCAAGGTTTCACAAATTGGTTTTTTAGGGAATTGACGGCACATTAAATGAAAAATAATTTCTTCATTCGGGTTGTAGCTATCGCTGATCTCATTAGTAATATTGAACATCTGCTGATAGACAGACATAGACTTGGAGCCACTTTCAACACGAATAAATTGAACGTGGTTGATTGAGTTAATTCGAGCAATTTTTCTTATAAGTTGGCTGAGCGATTTTATTGTTCTGAACTGATCTTTTGAATATAGAAAAATGACAGTTTCATATTTATATAAGTGGGACCTAATACTGATATAGGACCATAGGAAACTTTGCATATCCACTAAGAGAATTCGCTTCATTCCAATAAATCCTGTTAGTTGATATAGGGTTAAAGGGAAAGCCCGACCATCGAATGATCGGGCAATAAATTAAGCTGCCTCGCCTTCTAGCAAAGCCAAAGCTTTAAATTTTACGTTTGGATAGCATTGCCATACCGATTTTTCGTCTGTAATTTCTTCAAATACTGGTGACTGCCACTGATAGAATTTTAAGAATTTACCCTTACTGATAATCTCCCCACCAAATTCCTGAGCTTTGCTCGAAAAGATTGCATAACCATGGTTGGTTTTTTCGTAATGAGTTTCACAGCCTTTTTCTGCATACACCTGAACTGATTTTTCTGCATCTTCAATGGTTGGACAGATTTTAGTAAGCGAAGCCTTGGTAATCGCTACCAGATCATCTCGGATCGTAAACTTAGAAAACTCAGGTAAACCATGGTAAGTACGAGCCATAACACGAATGACTTGGCGCTTAACTTCATCCAAATCCTTTGCCAGAATTGCAGCTTCAAGCTTAACTACGGCTTCATAAATATCATCTACATAGCAAAGATAATCTTCACGCGGGAACAAGGTTTCCTCAAAGTAGATGTCTTTCAGGTCTTTTTCTCGAATCGGCATATCGATCAGATAGGCTAGAGCTAAAATAGTCGTGATTACATCACCAATTCCATCACGTAGTTCAAGATAATCTTCATCTCGTACCGCACGAACCAGTTCACGGAATTCAGAAAGGAAAATATTAAAACTTCCTATTGCAGCCGTTTGATTTTCCAAATCAAACGATCCACGTACTCGGGTAAATTCTTCTTGTAGTGCATAAATCATTGGATAATCATGCAAATCTAAAATAGATGAAAGTGTTCCCACAATAAAATACTCAGTAAAAAACCTATTTCATTATTATAACATGATTTAATATTAAATTAATATTATGGTTAATATAATATTAGAATAATATTAAAACTATATATTAATATTATTACTATTATTTCGCTAAATCATACATTTCTTTAGCAGCGATCTCTGACTTTGGTACACCGGCCAGACCATGTTCAAATATGTACGCCAGAACCTTTCTACATTCCTTCTGGGTTGCAGCACACTTCTTCCCATAGTGCAGACTATTCTTTTCCATCAGGCTTTTCATTTGACCATCATTTTCAACTAAAGCCTGTTCCAGACTGTTCTTTGCCATTTCAAGTTGTGCATGTGAGTAACCCATGTCAGCCGCTTGGCTCATTAGATCAGAACCATCATGAATATTTTGGCTTACACCATCAGCAGTCAACATCATTTTGCCGGCCATATATGCTGCTTCTGCATCAAATTCGGATGCGATCAAAAAGTAGTTCAAAGCTTCATGTTTGTCCTGACTTACCCCACGGCCCGTATAATACATAGTACCTAACAGTCGGGATGCGATGGGATCGCCATTTCCTTCAAATGCCTTGAGTGCATTATCAAATGCGGATTTATAACCCTCTTGCGTACCACTGGCATAGTCAAAAATTGCCTTTTGAGTGAATGCCGATAGGTCTACATCTTTGACAATGTTCGCCTCCCTTGAACTACTTGCAGCCTGAGCAAAGCAGGATGCAGAACAAATTGTTAAAGTAACTAAAAATTTGGTTATACTCATGTTTTGCGCCTTTAATAAATGATATAGAGCCAAGTCGATCCATGGAAAAACTTTCAAAATATCTGGTAGTCATCGTCTTGGTTGTTTTTGCTTGGAAAACTCTAGCCTACTTTGTAGGTCAACGTGATCATGCCATTGTCTACACTAAAAACTGCTTAGAACGAGAAGTAACAACATGCTTAAAATTTGAAGGCAAGCTTAAATATACCTATTTCTCTGGTGACTACATCATCATCAACGGCGATAAAAAAATAATTATCAATAAGGATGAAGTTGCAGCAGTAGAATTTAGATAGTCTGCCTCACTACCTCTTTCCTCCCCATTTCCCATCCTAAATACAGGGTGTAAACCATTAACAATGAACACGCCCAAAACTCCATCCGATGAAGTGGATTTAAATCCCATTTAGCAAAAAAATGTACCTGTAAAGCTACATACCCAATCATGAGAATGACGGCGATTAATCGGTGTTTAAAGATATAAACACCCAATCCTGTCATCGTAACTAGAATTACGAATGGCAGTAGACACACACCTAACCAGATACCAATATCAACCACTATTTAACCCTCAAATCTCAAAATTCTGCTTTTCCAATATCTCAATTGAATCTTGATCACCTTGGTCGGCTGCCTCCTGCAAGAGCTTAAGCCCTCTCTCAGTATTCTTGGATACACCAACACCATTGTAGAAATATAACCCTAATAGACGCATAGCCGGCGTATAGCCCTGTGCGGCTGCCATAGCTAGATATTCAGATGATTGTTTTAATACGGCGCTTGTATTGACCTCCTGAGAGGTATTTACGACCGCACCAACACGCATTGAATTGGCAAGATCATATTGAGCTTGAGCCAAGCCATTATCAGCAGCAGCACGAATCTCATTCAGTCCTTGTTCAAATTTACTTGGATCGTCCTTGGCTTGATCCAGATATATCTTTCCTAAGATATAGCGAACCTCAAGCTTGCGATCCTTAATCGAACTCATCAGCTCTATTGCCTTATCGGAGTTTTGTTGGGTCGCCTCGCCGTAGTAGTACATACGAGCCAGAATGAAGGTAGCTACATCATCATTCAGTTCATGTCCTCTATTCGCCCAATAGAACGCCTTTTCATCATTACGCTTTACATTCACGCCGTCATAAAACTCTCGGGCAAGTTTCCCCATTGCCATAGGTACGCCTTCCTGAGCCAATTCATAGAGTGATTCCAATGATTCACGTTTATCTGTAGCTGTTATTTCTTCTTTGGTCAGTGCATTTTCATTGCTGCCGCTCACAAGGTAATACCCTGTTCCTGTAATACCTACAGCCAGTACAGCCGCTAATGCAACAAACTTCTTGTTTCTCATAGATCATCCAAATACTGTGAAATTAAATAGCTCTTTATTGGTTAAGCTATTTTCAAATTCTTTTAAGTCAAACTGTAAATCACCTTTGAGGAACATTTTGAACTGTCCATCCTCCCAACCAACCTCACCGACATCGATGCCTTCTGGGTGAGAAAAACTATGCTCTGTGATACTCCATAGAGGCTCTACAACTCCATAGTTGAATGCGCGACCGCCACCAACACGGAACAATGGCAATTTGCTTAAGGTCCATAGCAAAAATTGAAAGGAACCGTGATGATTTCCTGTCAGTTTCATGGAATGCTGAGCTTCTGTATTGGCATCAATAACCTCAACACCATAATCAATACGGCGTACAGTGTTCTTGGAACCTACCTTATTTTCCCTGATTTCATCAATCTTGCTCTGAACCCCCTGTATTTTTTGACTCAGTTCGATTTTAAGCTCGGCATTTGGAGTATTACGTTTTTCATGTTGGACCAACTTAATCTGGCTTTCTAATTCTTGGATTTGTGGTGCTGTTTCTGCATCCTGTTTCATAATTTCCAGTACTAATTCTTTATCTTCTTCGATGATGTACCGATCGAAGTCATCAAACGAATCAAGAATATGACCACGACTTGAATTAGGACTGCGGATCAAAGAACCTTTAGGGGCGATTGCACTTCCTACACCTAAAGCACTGGCGATACCCCACCGGCCATATAAATCCATCATTGGATTGAGTTCACGGACATTGACATTAGAGCCGATGGTAGTTGCACGTTCTGTTTTAATTAAACCACCTGTATCGATCCCTTTTCCTAAAAGGTAATGCTCATGAATATTAAAAAAGATACCTTGTTCTTTCATGACCTCTAATAAAGAGCGGTAACTCGCAAAGCGAAGCCAACCACGCAGAGAGTGTGATGGCATAAGTGGATTACCGTAAGAGTCGGTGGGGAATTGGTTTGTCTTAGGGAGATTCACCATGAATGGCTGAATGAGCTTAATCATCCCTTTAAACTGATAATATTTCATTAGACCTTCCCCTTCTGATCCTAAACTACGATTACATTATTAATTGGCATATAACATTCAGTTAAATCGCCGTTTTTATAGTTTGGCTTATATCGGCAGCTCTTGATAGGCTCATTACGCGCCATACTAAATATACGTGTAGGCAAGATTCTATTGAGCTTATCGTCATAGAACCAACTGTAATCTTCCATAGAATCGGAAACTGTAACTTTTGCGATCTCGCCAAAGCCGGCATTAGCTGACCGGCCAATACCTACCAAGCTATTTAAATAGAATTTAATTTTCTCAGCATTCCCATGAGCAAAGAAAATTATCTTGTTTGCTTTAGTGGCTAAACGCTCTGTATAGAGTTTTTTGAATACGCCTTCATTCTCTTTAATGCTTTTTTTGGCCTTGGTGAAAGTACCTTGATATTCAGCCCATTGAAAATTAGTAGTCCGGACGATCTCTGTCGCAATTATTCTTGAATTAAAACTTTTAACAAATAATGCTTGAGAGGCATGATATACCCCACTTGATTTAGAAAAGACCTGATCAATTTCTTCAATTGCATGGTCATGCGTATCTGAAAAGTTACGAATCGCCCAATACACCAAACTGTCCAAATGTAGAGGGTAGTAGTTTCCATGGATGATAGAACTAACTATTTCTAATTCAATTTTTAAAGGATGAAATTTTGACACAGTTCACCACTTTCATTTTGTATAAACATTGAACGTATTATATTGGAAATTATCTTTTTATAAAATGTTTTATTAATGTTTTAGTGTTAATAATATATTTAATAATCCAATACAAATAAGAAAGTTTATATTTTTCTGACCTGATAAAAAAAGGGAGCATCTGCATACTCCCTTTCTATAGTCTTTTTTGCCTACACAGCAAAATCTTCTAATTTCGCACCACTCTCTAATGCTTGTGTTAACCATCTAGGTTGCTTGCCACGGCCTGTCCAAGTTTCATTTTCGCTTTCAGGGTTGCGATATTTGATTTTTGCTTTCTTGTTTTGTCTAGCCGGTTTTTCAGGTTCAGCCATTAATTCCTCTAAAGTAATACCTAGAGATTCCGCAATTTGACGCACCTGAATACGAGCATCATTAATCTCTTTATACTTTCGTTCTTCAATTGCTTTTGCGATTTCGACTGAAAGTTGTTGTAATTCTGCAACTGTAGAATCGGCTAGTTTATCTTTAAAGTCATTGCTCATTAATAGCATACCTATTATGTCTTGTTGATCCTTTAATTATATTGCATTTTAGAAGCAAATAAATATAAAACTGCAACATTAGAGAAATATTTAACCTTTTAAACCTATGGATAATTATTATCATTTTGATGAATAAAACTAATTAGATTTTCAGAATAAACTTCATTTAAAAGGACGGCGCACAAAAAACTATTTTAAAAAATATCAAAACAAATCCGGCATTGATTAAACGAAATTAGCTTAATTAAAACTTATTTTTTAACTTAACGTGAAATAAAAAAAGCCATTCTATTTAAATAGCTTTTTTTAAAGTGTGATTAAAATTAGATTATTTCCCGTTTCTTTACTTCGCTCTTACAAGACAACCGAAACCCTTTGGTCCATCACTACATTCATATCCCCATTACTGGTAAATATTGCTGCCTGAGCGTAATTGTCCATGAATCGATGTGGAATCGCATTGATCAATGGTTTGGCTTTAGGAGAGTTATAGTACGGCATACGTGGATCAGCGAACCAAACCATAATGCTGTCGTCTGGTGAGCGCACACCTCGCCCGATTCCCTGCTTAAGCACACGGACACAATAGTTGTTCTGCTTAAGCCATAGGATGTTATCTACGATATGTGGAGGCATATTCTTGGATAGCATGTATTCCTTAGCTACATATTCCTCCAATTCATTCTTAGGTGCATTCGGGATGCGAGTGATCACGACATGCTGTAGAAGCTGCCTATTATCCAAAGTACGGAGATTCAGACCATCCCAACCAGACGGCGTTAATAGGATATTGCAATCTCCATTAATGAACTCTGGTAGACACTCCATCAGTCGGGTCCCTGCATCTTGAGCGATATATTTCACTCCCATGCCGGCAAGCTGCTCCTTGATTAAACGAGTTTCTTCAAACGAATACGTCAGTACCAGTGTTGGCCCTGTCTTAGATGCTTCTCGGATCATGGAGGCGGTGTACTGCAACCAATAATGATTAAAACGATTACAGCGATTATCCCGATCATAACTGGTTGGTACTGATACATTCTTGGATGGAAGCACAAAGCGCATTTCACCGTAGGTACTTGGTGTTAAGCGCAACAGGCACGTAACCGCCTCATGAGAGAAACCAAGGTCGCCGGCAACAGCAATGGCTTTATCATCAGGCCGGTTATCAAATAGGGTCGCTGATGTAATCATGATCCTAGAGGTTAGACGTTTAACCGTATGAGCAAATAAGCGAGATGCGATTGGGTTTACTACGGCCAGACTTGGATTACGCATACTGTCGCTAAACAGTACCGCCCTATACAGGTAATCATTAGATGCTCTCCAATGAGCCAAAGTAAGCAAAGCTTCATCTAGCCGCTCTAGGCACTCTACTTGGGAATGATTCAAGCTGTTGTTCTTCTGGTAGGTACGGAAATCCTTTTCCAGATGTCTTAGATTTGCTTCTACATGAGCCACAAAGTCTACTTGGTCATTAAGCCATTGCTTATGGCCGCCTGAGCTGATGTAGAAATCCTGATAGGAACCATTGGCCTTGTCGTATTGATTAACTGCTGCTAACCAGTGTTTAACGAAATTACGAGTTTCTTTCACATACGGCGCAAAGACATCAAATTCTTTTGCACAGCCCAACAGATAATTGATTCGAGCCATCGGGAGAATTTTATTAGACCGTTCTGCCATTAAACGATCCAAGTGATGCGCTTCATCTGCAATCACCATATAAGCAGATTCGGCAAAATCCGTTACTTGGTCATGTCCAATTAAAGTTGCGTGATTGGTCAATAGTAGACGCGCTGATGCTGCCTTGTTGATATGTTGGACATAAGCATCGTTATTGATCCTGCCGTCATACAGCAAGCAAATATCTCGACTATGTACGTGTTCTGGGAAGGCATAATATTCCTCTAACCAGTCCAACCAAAGACCTGTACCGCTCTTGCAGCTATCCACGGCGAAATCCATGAATGAATCCAACTGGCTACAATATTCATCATCATGAGAATAACGCTGTTTCAGCTTATTGATCACGTATTCGGTACGATCCAGACAGAAGAATGCCTGACGGCCCATACGATAGGCACAGGTAGCCGGCTCCAAGCCCAACTGTTCCACGACACGCATAGCAAAAGGCATATCCTTGTGCATGACCTGTTTTTGCAGCAAGCGAGTAAAAGTAGAAATGATGATCTGGTTTGCATCCGGAGTGATACTTAAGAAGATTAAACATGGGATCAGGTAGCCCAGACTTTTACCTACACCAGTTTCAGCCTCAATGATCGCAAGCGCATTATCTGGCCGCATAAGTGTTTCGCCTACAGCTTGGGCGTAGTGGTACTGCTCTTTCACATAACGACCACCCAGAGATACAACAATCCCATGAGGATTGAACGCCGTATGGATTAACTCTGCCAGATTATAATTATTCATCCTGTAGCACCCTCACACACCCTAAGCCATAAACACGCTTATTTCCTACACCATAACACCAAGCTTTCTCAAACTTTTCAGGATCAGCTACTTTGCTTTGGATCACAACATTCATGGTCGGCTCCAAAATAAAAAGCTTCTGCCGCTTATGCAGCACTGGAATACCGATTCCTTCAACAATCTCAAAACTAACCTGATCCGGATCAAAACCTAATTCATCAATGATGCCCTGTATCCGTTCCTGTTTCTCTGTATCCGTCATAAGCCTAATCGTTGTCTTGGTTCTGGTACTGGACTGCGATTCATGCAGTAGATTAGGTGGACGGACCTTTCTCTTAGTTGATAACTGTACGGCGACCTTCACTGGCTGATCGAGATCAAGCTCAAAATGATGATGCTCTACATGGGGCAAATCTATAGCAACACAACTTTTTGCGATCAGGCTATATCCACTGGCATTCTGATATACCACGTAGGTTATGGCCTTATAGCTCTCAGTAAACAATTCACCTAAATTATTGCGCCGTAGCCACTGTACGAGCGCATGGTGAGCATCCTTGCCCTCTGGCACATTGATTTGGAATAACCATTCATCAAATTGCTTCATTGCACACCAACTTAAGTAATTTCAGGATATATAGCCTTGAGTGAATATCCATGGATAAAAGCTCATTGAACTTGATCATGAGAACCGGATGCTTACTCACAAACTCCCTGACTTGCTGATCCGTATTCAATAGATCACCGACTGCAATCTTCTCTAGGTACTCTATCGCCGTGGATACGATGTCCTGTTCATTAGATCGAACTAAATTTGACAGCCGGTTCCATATATTTACGTTAATACAATACCCTCCTTTTGGAGTGGTTATATATACAGAACGTTCATCAGAGAGCATCAAGTCACAAGCAAAATCTTCATATCTAATAGATGGCTTAATAATCACTTTTCTACTAGGGATATTCAGTAACTTTATTATGTATTTATTTATACCATATACCACAAATTTGATAGATTCATTGGACGGCGCTTGGCTTGCATATTTCTCGCTGACTACCATAGTCAGACCATCTTGTTCATCAAAAACTATTAATGAATTTAAGAAGCTAACAGCACTATGGGCGCGTACTTTCGTCAACATGCCAAAGCACTGAGGATTTGGAGTTTGAAGGAAATGACAAACCTGACAAATATCTGTTTTTTCATCACTTGTGGTTACATATACTTCGCTTCGCCCACACAAATCACAACTCGACAGTGATGTAAAAATACCGTCTAAAATATGAGGTTTAATGCACTTTAGAATGAAGCTGTACGCATCCATAATTAGCACTCTTAATATATAGAGCTTATTATATAATATTTAATATAATTGCTTAATATTTTATTGATAAAAACATCAAATAATATAAAATATAATTATCAAACTTTGGGGTTTTATCATGTCTGAAAACTTTATGAGTTCCTTAGCGAAAATAGCTAAAAACGGCGACAGTGCCAATAGCCTGAATATCACCAATATCTACCTTCAAGTAACTGACATCTCGAATGATCAGTCGGGAACGACCTATGCCACTGGTATTAATCTCATTACGGGTGAAAATACCAGAGTACGCATGAGTAGCATTGATGAATCAGCTCATGATCTCGTTGCAATGAAGAAAGAAAGCAACCTCGTTAATGCCAAGCATACAGTTACACGTTTATATGCAGGTCAAAAGCCACGCGAAGAACTCATTGCCAAACGTGATAAACGCCGCGCTAGTTACCTGTTTTTTGATCGCTGCTTCTCTCTGGGCAATCAAAATGGATATGCCACCTATCGTAGCCATTGGGCTAATACCATTTCTCAGTACCAGTCCCTTGAAACGGTCACTGGCTATGTGAATATCCAATACAAGGATGAAACCAACGTTCCTAATGGGAAAATTCGCGCATGGGCCAATGTCCTAGAGTTCTGTCGGTTCTTCAACATTGAAGAAAAAGCCAAAAACTTTGAGATGATCGCCTTTGCTCTACGACAGACACTCGCTAAAACCAACAACATCATGCGTGAAGGTCGCTTTCAGGCTGAGATCATTGATAATAATGGAAACGCCGTTGCTGCTTTTAACATCCCCCAAAAGTATGTAGAAACACAGGGTCGTGATTCTCAAGGTAAACCATCTATCTACATGGCTCCATGTGATCCACAAGAATCTATTTCTACATTCCTGATCGATGATGGTAAAGGGGCAAATACATTCTCAGTATCAAAAGACATTGCGCGTATTGTGCTAAGTGTTTATTGCGACTACCCCTACTCTCAACAAGATTTTATCTCTCAGGAAGCCGACTACATCCAGAACCTAGAACATTTGAAAACACGGCTTTTAAACGGTGAACTACAGGTCAAGGTATTCGGAAGTCGGACTTATCGCTTTGGCCGTGAAAGAATGACTGAGCTTGCTCCTAAACAACGCTTCAATCCATTAAAGATTTTCTCTCGGGAAGTGTATGGACCAGACAATTTGCCGACTGGTGAAATTGAGCAACTGTATGTACCAATGCTTCTAGGTATGCAAGTTGCGGAAACCGGCCGCCGTTTTATCGTATTTCATAACCGGATTCACTACGACACTCTGGGACATGGCAAACCAAAAAGCTTAAGGGAACTGACAGACGATCTCGATAAAGTACAACCTCTTAAAACCAAAAGCTTCACACTTTAATTTTTAAACGGATTATAAAAATGACCGATTTCGCCTCTTTATTTAATCAAGCATTTATCCATATCGACAACAAGAATTATCAAGGTGCTGAAAAGTGTTTTATTGAGCTAATGAATCACAATCATGTTCATGCTCAAATCAACCTTGCAACACTCTACCTTGATCCTAATGCTGCTATTTTTAAATATGATGAAGCCCTTTATCTACTCATGGATGCTGTAAGCAAACCAGAAGGGATCAGTGCCGCTAATAGCCTTGGCATGATGTATATGGCCGGTTTAGGTGTACCCAAAAATCTTGAACGTGCTTTTGAATGGTTTCAACAAGGTGCGGAATCTGAACTTCCTGCTTGCATGGTGAATATGGGTCGCCTGTATCAGCTTGGATATAACGGTGAACCAGATTATAGAGCTGCTATTGACCAGTACCTTAACGCGATGAAACTTGGCTATCCGGATGCCCTGTCTGAAACTTCAAGATTATTGAGCAAACTCAATACTAATGTCACCCCCAAAATAATAATAGACGAACTCATTAAACATATCGATAACGCTTATAAAAAGACTATTGAAGGCGACAATGGTTCAGCAGAATATGAACTCGCTGAAATGTATGATTCCATTACTGGCTATCATTCATTTAAAGATCATGCCTTACACTGGTATATGCTTTCGCGTGACAAAGGTAATAGCAATGCAACCAACAATATTGGCGCAATGTACCTGAAAGGTGAGTTTGTTCAACCCGATCTTAATCAGGCATTCAAATTTTTCAAAGAAGCCTCAGAGCAAGGCAATTATCATGCAATGAAGAATTTGGGGTGTATGTACCTAGAAGGCATAGCGACCGAAGTGAATTATAAGTCTGCAAGCGATTGGCTAACTCAAGCTGTACTCGGTGGCTGTAAATCTGCCCTCCCTGCTTTGGCGTATACAAAATACACTATCGATCCAACCAATACAGACGAATACTTAACATTGTTGCAAGAAGCGGCTGAAATGGGCCATGTAGACTCAATGGTACTCTATGGAGAAATCTACCTTGATGGAAAGCATGTAAATGGAGATACAGATAAAGGCATAGCTATGCTAAAACAAGCCAGTGCGCTTAAATCCCATACTGCATCACTATTGCTAGGCATTTACTTTGTAGCCAAAAGCGAACCTAGAAATTATATCGAAGCCTCAAAATATCTAATGGAAGCTGTAGAGCATTCAGAGTGGCTTCCCGAAGTGGTCAGCATGGTATCTGATATATTCCATCAACATTTTAAAAAGAAAGAATTTGGTAGCTACAAGGCAATTAAACTGAATAAATTTCTGGCCGATAAAGGCGATGCAGAAGCTCAAGTACGCTTAGCCAATCTTTATGTTGAAAGTAAAGATCAAGATTTAAAATCTGCCTATAAGTACGCAAGAATGAGTGCGGATCAGAAAAATATACATGGCTTATCTCTTTTAACTGCCTTGTTTGCTTCAAGCAACTTAAGCGATATTAAAGTACTGAATGAAACCCTAGATCACTTGGACGAAGCTGTAAATAATGGTTCAGGACATGCAGCATTTACCCTAGCTAAATTTTATCAGGTCGGATCAGCAGACATCCCAAGTGATCATCAGCAATTTATGCAGTATCTCAGTCGGGCGGTTGAACTTGGATATGAACCGGCTTCTGTATACATGAAAAAAATGCCGAAAAGTTAAAAAGGACCATCTAGTGAGCATAGTTTCCCATGGGTACTATGCTCAAGATTCTAAAAATTAATACTGGTGGCTTAACACTTGAGCGGAGTAAACCTGTTGGACAAGAAAATTGACAAAATAATCTATTTCTCAACGTTTATCGCCACCCTATTTGTCATGATTCCAATGACCGCATACGTGGCGCGTCAGATCACGACACTGACTGAATTTCTTGCATCTCTGACTGGCCTCACCGCTATTGCTTGTTCCATCCACTTATTTTCATTCCGCAAGCTCTTAAAACAATCCAGATTTAACGCTGATAATCAGCAGAACGTTTTATTTGTTGCAACGGTCGTATTTTTTGAATTAAGAGGGATTAAATATAAAATCCGAAAAACTGAAAGTAAATCAAATTTTGCCTTTCATGTTGAATGGACCTTAAGTGATCCTCAAACAGAACAGTTACGAGCTATATTTTGTAGCTTGTGCATTCATAATTTTAAAGGCATAACGCCTACTAAAAAAACCCGAATTCAATTACAAAGAGATTGGGAAGATAATCTTGTAGAAAATCTAACTGAAATAGAAAAGAAAAAACTTTGGAAAGAACAGACTAAAATACTTCGAGAGGATTTTAATAATAATAAAAAGGTGTTTCAAAAAATCCACAAAGCAATTCTTATTAATAGTAATTGCGATTCAATATCAAACTTAATTAAAACCAGTGTGATACACAGGAATGATGTTCTGGAAAGGAATAAAGGTCGTTAAACCTAGTTTAATAAGGTCGATAAACCTAGTTTAATAAGGTCGATAAACCTAGTTCTTTGCATTCTTTTTCATGGCCTCTTTACTCTGCATGTACTTCACAACAGCTATCGAGTTTAAAACCATAAACCCTAGAAATAATAACAATTTAGTGAATATAAAGAATGAATATGACATCTTGGAATTTGAAGGTGTAGCAAGCATATTCGTGATTAAAGCCAGACTTAAAGTAGCAATCGAAAGTACACCATAAAACGTTGATGAACTATCAGCTTTCTGAATAAATTGCTTCATGGTTTATCCCAAGTCTTTTAACCCCTGTTTAATATTTTACGATCAGGAAATTCACGCCGTATTATAATATTTTTTCATGACAAAATATTTTAAATTTAATGATTGAGTAAAACCTACCCAAACAAAGTCACGATATATATTATAGGAAATGGCAAAATATAGACAGCATTAAAGAGTGGGTGTAAATTTCTTGGCTTTAACAGATAGAACTGTGAAATCAATAAAACAATTTCAACAATCATTAGAACCATAAACCAGATACTAAAGCCATATACTGTCAGCATTAAGAAACCATTCGTAATAATGAATATGGTAATTAAAATCGCTATATATTTTAAAAATAATACAAGCTTATCCATCATATCTCCCTTCAAATATTGATTGCATATAATAAAACAGTAATGCACATCGACATTACTGTTTTACGTTATGCTCGTTTCTAAGCTGCATTAAGATAGGTATTTTCAACTTCCTGATACGCTTTAGGAAGCTCAAGGCCAATTTCCTGCATGATCTGGTTCGCTGTCAAAATGATGTTCTGGCGAGTCTTAGAGATGCGCCCACCAACTACACAACGATCTTTCCAAACCAAATTATCGCGGGACCAATCAATTGTGCTTAGTTTCTCAATATATTGATGCCAATCAGTCGGGTGAGAATCCATAAGCTGTTTGCTGACCGATGCCAAAGCAAGCCATACCACGCTATGAGCATGAACATATTGTTCGCGCAATTGTTCTGGTAGTACTTGACCATTCTCCAACTGGTTCCACTCTGGAATGCTTAAGCAAACCTGTTCCCAGAAGGTTTGCGCCGTAGCAGCTTCAAAATCCTCTCCATGGTCTTTAACCATGACTTTAAAAGCTTGATAAAGGCCACTAAAGGTAAAGAATTTGTCAGACTTGGCCGGCAAATTGGTGCGCTCAAAATCAACGAAATCTTTGAACAATGGAATCTCATTAATGATAGATCGCGTTAAAGTATTATACTGATCACGGTGGTTATAAAGCAGCTTAATCGACTGAGCCGGCTTAGTTGCATTGATATTAATATCTGCAAACACCTGTTGAGCCTGTTCTACCCCTTTACCCACATAGAGCATAAGCCCAATAGTTTCTTCACCTAAAAATTTACGGTGCTTTACAGCTTCTTCCAAAGCAGCTCTGCGATGCTGACCATCTGACAACAAAATTTCTGCATCAATCGCTATATTTAATTTACCTAAATTAAAGCTCCCCTCGAAAGAATCGAACTGCACTAACCCATATTTGACATAGCCGACAAGAGGCGGCAATACATAAGTATCAGGATTATCGAGTACATACTTAGTGATCTGAGCAACACGAGTCTTATTCAGCATACGTTGACCACGCTGATCAACAGGTAGACTCATATCATCCTGCTTTATAAGCTTTGAAATCACCTTCAATGGCAATTGAAGAAGGAATACTGCCTGACGACCTTGGATGCCTTGTAGAGCAGAAAATGAGTAATGGCTTTCGTTCATGTGTTCACCTATAAAGTCTGAATTAATGGTTTGATCTGGAATGCTTCCTAAGAAGCATTACCAGTTAGTTCAAGTTCAGGACTTTCAGGTTCGACAGTAGTGATCCCATTGAAAGCACGATCAATAATCTTACGCTCCAACTCTGCACATACATCAGGGTTTTCCTGCAAGAACGCCATAGCGTTATTTTTACCTTGACCGATTTTTGCCTTGTTCATGCTGTACCATGCGCCAGACTTCTCAATAAGGTCATACTGGACACCAAAATCAATGATTTCACCTAAACGGTTAAAACCTTTGCCATAAAGAATCTGGAATTGGGTTTCTTTAAAAGGAGGTGCCATTTTATTTTTAATGATTTTGACTTTAGTTTCGTTGCCCACAATCGCATCAGCTTCCTTAATCTGACCGATGCGGCGAATATCAAGTCGAACAGAGGCATAGAATTTAAGTGCATTACCGCCGGTTGTCGTTTCAGGGCTACCAAACATGACACCGATCTTCATACGAATCTGGTTAATGAATACAACGAGCGTATTTGTTTTCTGGGCATTACCTGTGATCTTGCGGAGTGCTTGGCTCATGAGGCGTGCTTGCAAGCCCATGTGAGAATCACCCATTTCACCCTCAATCTCTGCTCTTGGTGTTAATGCTGCAACAGAGTCAACAACAACCATATCAACAGCACCAGAACGCACCAACATATCTACGATTTCTAAAGCCTGTTCGCCGTGGTCAGGCTGCGATACCAAAAGTGCATCAATATCTACGCCTAATTTTTTCGCGTACTGCGGATCAAGCGCATGTTCGGCATCCACAAAAGCACATACACCGCCGTTTTTCTGAGCTTGTGCAATAGTTTGTAGAGTTAAAGTTGTTTTACCAGAAGATTCAGGCCCAAAAATTTCAACAATACGGCCTTTAGGTAAGCCACCAATACCAGTCGCAATATCAATACCCAATGAACCAGTGCTAACTGCATCAACAGCCGTTACTTTTTTTGATCCAAGGCGCATAATTGCATTCGTACCAAATTGTTTTTCAATCTGGTTAAGAGCGGTCTGTAGAGCAGCGCCACGTTGATCTTGACCACTAATTGATGAATTCGCTTTAGACATATTTACCTCCAAGTTGATATAGACACTATACAAAATATACCGCATATAAGCAATACTAGGAGAGTAATATTTTTCTATTTTTAGAATAAAAAAAGAGGATAATAAATACCCCCTCTTAATATATAAAGAATGATCTGCTTTTCAAATAACGTAAGAGCGTAAAACTTCCTCAAAATAACCTTCAATATCTACACTCGAATTAAAGACGACATCAATTTCTTCACCAACAATAATTGTGTGATAATAAGAGCGTTCTGGTTGATTATCTGAGCCTACTAATAGATAACTATCCCCTACTTTCTGCAAAACAAAACCCATATCACTTTGCATCATATCACTCCATTCCAGTCCAACTAATATGTGACAATTCACTAAAAGATCATTCACATATTCAGTCGGTAGGGAGCCATATGAATATCCTGACTTAAGATAATAGGCATCATTTCTCTCGAAGCGTTTAAATGCACGAAACACATCAGACTTTCTAGTTTCATCAATGCAGTAATCCAGATGATTAATATAACGGTCAACATTGCCCTTATAAGTGCAATTCCAGTTAATGCTATTCACGATCAAACTATAATTAATTGCATAGTTCAGATCATAAGTATTGTTCTGGAAGCTCTTAGACTGGAAAAAAGAAAAAATTGCCTCAACATATCGTCTGTTTTTATTGCAACCCTTTATTCCGATCCGCATAAACTCCCTAAATAACAGGTGGATATTTTCAAAACGGCAATTACGAGAAACTTTAGAGAAGAACTTCAACCAAGGAATGAAATTAGCTTTATCGTAAGAGAATTGTTTTAAACTTAAATAATCACAGTTAATAAAGAAAGAAATATCATCATTATCAAAACGAGCATGATAATCAATATTTGAAAGCACAACTTTAGCGAATGAAGCTCGTGAAGAAGATGATAAAGCTTTAAGATTAGACAAAAACTCTGGTGATATATGCAGAAATTTAGCAATAACTAAATGATTGGGTAAAAAGTGATTATAAAGTTTAATTACATCCGTATTTTTAGATAAATTAATTAATGTGCTAATACGGATTTTTTCAGGAGCATATGGATATACTTCAACCAATGGCTTTAATGAAAAAAACTTATCTTGAAAAAATGAATGCAGTTTTGCAACTAATAATGATAAGCGTGCAATATTAGTTTCTTTCAGTTTAGCCTTAATAAAATTAATAATACGCTTATTAATATAGTGTGAACGCTTAATATTAATTTCATCAAATAAGCAGCATAATTTGTAATTAACAGCTTCAATTAAATTATGTTTAAAACTTATTAAACTATGCTCATGCTCAAGCATTTCTTCAAAGTTAAAAGAATGCAGCCCATCGAAGGCAATTCGTCCAGATTCAACAAACACAGGTAAATGACAGTCGCAATGCTGTACAGAACACCAATCTCCGTATGAGTTTTTTTCGTACATTTTCAGGCATTTAGGGTCAAGGATTTCAACTTTCCATAAGCCAAAAATGGTTACTTCATTTTCATTAGAAAAACTAATACATTCCTGAATATCAAGTGCATTCAGAAAATTATCAACAAAACTCATTTTAGCCCTTTCAATTGTTCTTTCATTATTGCAGCATTCCGTCTAGTATTTTCTATAGACGCTCGTTCCGCACTTGAAAGACCCCGATCGTTAATATCGAATTCTACATTTATATCCGAATAACCGCCATACCCTTGTCGCGTTGCATCGAACATTGCTTTATTATAATTACTAGCAGATTGAATGGTTTCAGCCTGACTTTGCGTTGCAAGTTCACGTAATCTCTGAATATTTTTCTGTTTTTCATTCTCTGAATAATTAGGCGCAGAGGGATTAACTTCTGCATAAGAAACACAATTAATTAATCCCAAAAGAACCAATGATACTACTTGATATTTCATTTGCATTTTTAACCGCCGTTTAATACTGGTAGACCACGAATTTCATAGGTATATACACCCACGTTATTAACTTCCGAATATTTTGCGTTTGATACTAATTGCAAATTGTGGTTACGAGAATATTCCTTCCCTGCATTTATATTTGCCAATCGCTGCATTTCTTCCTCGCTTAATTGCTGAGAAAAAACGGTTTGGGCCAATACTGCTGAATACACCGCCCAACTTTTTTTAGCTACCAAGGCTTCTGCTGTATTCTGATCACCAGTAATCTTCATCACCAATTTAATATTGGTAGCTTTGTCATTAAAACCAGTTACTTGGTACTGTAATGTCTTTTTTTCTTTCTGGTTCGGTATATCTATTTCCGATGTACTGCAACCATACAAATTCGTTTCAGGATCAATTAAGGCGTAGCCAGTTGTATATATATGAGCATTTGCCAAAGCGTCACATGCACTTTGGGGTGCAGCTCCCCACACACGATCACTTTCACTTAATGGACGTTCAGCCGATGAAAGCTTATAGGTATCTGGGGTAATTACTGGCTTGTCCGGATTTAAAATCTCATTACCGCAATACACTGAAATAGCAATTACTGGTACTGCAATTGCAGTAGCCAAGGCTAATTTCGACTTATTCATGCTTATACAACTCTCTTAATATGCGATCCATGTAGGTTGAATCCACTTAATTGATTTCACCAACTTACCATCAGTTCTTTTTTCCTGATAAGTGTGCCAGTGGGCATTTCTCCATGAACCACTTAAAAACCGGTGTTGTTCTATCTTCTGCTCCAAGTGAAAGCCCATGTAATCAATGCCATCTTGGTTCAAAATATCTTGTTTATGTAAGTACTCATTAAGCACATAAAAAAGAACGTAAAAAACAAAGGCTACATTGCTCCATTCAGGATTTTCTTTGAAATCCTGAAATGGATTGAACTGCTCACCAGTCGGTAAGACGAATGAAAAATATTTCCCATATCGCCCATCATTTGAAAATAAAGAGATGTTTAAGGAATATTGTTTTTTAAAACCATCATCTATGAAGTCTTTACAGAACATGATTCCATCATAGTTCCCGAATTTCTGATTCACCAAAATGGCTTGTGATGGAAATGAAAATAAAAGCTCAGGACTGATATAGTCCAGTAAACTGCTTTTATAGATAAAATCCATAACTGTTTCAGAAACAACTACTGTCTTGGGATTCATTGACCAGATAAATAACGAATGCAGGAAATCATAGTTGCCGATCGGCAAGCCTAAGATTTCTTGATCTTGCTGAGCATTTACGCTGATCGAACGCTCATAATGAGGATATAAAACATAACTAGGGACAATGAAAGATTTATTATTATCAATAGCTTGCTCAATTTTCCACAAGCTCACGAACTTATCGACATCTGGAACAAGTTTGTTTAAGTCTAAAATAGCTTTATGAATATTCATAAGATTATGAGGTCATTAACTCAATTTAATTATAATAAATATTCTATTATATAAATACAATTGTTTTAATAATATTTAAGATAAATAAAATACTAAACAGCTTAATTATATATTAATGATATTTTTATTCATTGGCTTTTCGTTGCCCCCGTAGTTGAGATTAGGTCAATCCCAATCCCACTATCCGAAAAGTTAAGAATTTGACCATATCTGTAAAAACTTCGGAAATAAAAAGTAATATTTGCCTAACACTAAAACTTACTTTAAGATTGTTTTGAAGAATGTTTTTAGAAGATTCTCATCAGACATTATCCAAACATTAATTTTATATATGTACGGATAACTGATGAAAGCACTTTTGCCTTCTTCCGTTATCCGTACGCCAACGGAGTCACTACTATGCTATTTTTCTTGCTTTCAGAATCAGATATTGCCAAATTTATTTGTCATGATTACAACAGCATTCCGGTTTCAAAACGCACTCAGTTTAACAGTTACGAAGCTGCTCAAAAAGCTAGAAAAGATGATGCAAAACATCATCTTAAGATATTAAAACTTTTGAGAAATGGTAGTTATTCTATTATTGATCGATAAGTTCAGACAAAGCCTCAACCTCTTTGTTAACCACTAATATTAAGCCATTTAGAATTTTTTCTATTTGGCTTTTTTCATTTCTGCCTCATCTTTAAACATTTGCAGAATAATAAAAGTTCCATTAAGATTGGAATTGAAGAACACATACTCTTTTTGTGATTTTCATCAGATTCTATCCTTACAATTAAATTTTTTAAATATTTGTACGGATAGCTGATGATCGCACAATTTGCGTTCTTCCGTTATCCGTACGCCAACGGAGTTCTACCATGCAAAAGCTTAATGCTTCTAAAACTGTTAACACGCAATCTGTTATTAATCTTATTAATGGCGGTATCTGCTTCCCTAAAATGAAAAACGTTTTTGTTATTAATGAGCATACTTCTTGCCCAGATCACAACAAAAGCCTTCAAGTTTACAAGGACTTAAATGCGTTGTATTTCGCATTACAGTTTAAAGGTAAAAAGAGAACTTGTGCAGCTTGTACAGTTACTCAATTTGCCTCTGTAGATAAACGCTCACCGATCAATACCATTCGCCTTTCAAGAGATGGCAGCGAAGTTTATACGCAAAGTCTTTTTGCTTATAACAAAGAGTTTAACGTTTCTGTACGTCAAACTGCTAAGCTTCCCTCTTTTGATGAAAGTGGTCTTACTCAAGCAGAATACAATTTGCTTGTTGATTGGGTTAAGTTCAGAACTGATTCTCAACCTTCAAATCTCGTTCATAAACGTGGTTTGGGTATTGTTAAAATCAACTCTGTGCTTAAGCTTGCTGAGTCATATCTCGCTTACGAAATAAGTGCTAAAGACATTTATTAATTTTCTGACAAGAAAGCCTCTTAGTTTACTAATTGGCTTTTTTTATTTAAAAAAAAAGCACCATAACTCTTATAGTGCTAAAAGCTTAAAACCAATAATTTTTGAAAGTTTAAATTACCTCGTTCACTTCTTTTGATTCCACTTCGATCAACCCAAGCTTTTCCGCTTTAGCAATCAATCTTCGGTTTTCTCTCAATTGAATTGGTACAAAATCCCACAGAGATTTATCCTTCTCAATAGCCATTAGGCATTGTTCTACCGTTCGTGAATCAACCGGAATTAATTTTAGAACCATTGGTAGCTGCTTTAGAGCAATAAGAAACAATTCGTTAGATTGCATTTTTTTAGGGATGTAATAGATTGCGTGGGGATTTTGCATCACAGCCTTACGGCAGATCACCTCATCTACTACCGACTCAGGCACAAACTCAATAGCTTCTCCATTTTGCGCTACAGCCATCATCGGTATTTCATCGTCACGATACGGTGTAGGAACATATTTCAAAGCAAGACCATTATTTGTAATGGCAGTTTTATATAGTTCATCAGTTTTTAAAGTACTAGGAACAGCGCCCAAAGCCATCCCATTTGCTGAAACCGCTTCTAAACATAAACTTTTTGTTCTGAATCTGGCAGGAATTGCATAGAGCGACATCGGATTGCAAGAAATCAGTCGGTGGTTAAGGTTCGAGTTAAAGATGTTCTCTGGTACATGGTATAGAGTTTCGTACTTGTGGATGTGGGGGGCAATATTAAATACAATTTCAGATGTAATTCGATCATAAGGAACCAAATTAAAAGCCGCTTCGTCTTTCAAAACGGCAGCTACTACCAAATCATTGTCATATTGGTCCGAAGCCAATAGCTTAAGTATGTTTTGAACTTCACCTTTTGAACAAAGCCTAATTGCTTTTGCTATTAAAGAGCGATTAATAAGGGCCGAAGGGAAGTTTAAAATCTCTTTATAGTTTTTATCAAATACCTCATGACAGATTTCTTCTGTTCGCCAACTCTCAGGTAGGCAGTCGAGCGTAAACAAAGGAGAATCCATTGCTACGTGACATAATTCATAATCACAAGAATTGAAAGATAAAGTACTTAATATCTTGGGATTTAGTAAGCACAACTTTTTCAGATAATCCCTATCATTCAGCAATTGATCAGGAACGTACCTAATGTTCTCATGGTCATATTTTACGAATGCTTCGCACACAAACGCCGTCTTGTACTGATCAGATACTAATTTAAGGAATGGCTCTTTTAAATTGAGGCTTACCCATGATGTACGTTCTTGAGGTATTTCAAGCAGATTAGTATTTTTAAGTTGGCAAGCCGCTAGACAAATAATATTGTCGAGCTTTACTAGAGGAATATTAGATAACTCTCCTTGAGCTGTAACTATAAAATTAAGAACAATATTTTGCGTAACAAATATTTCAGGAATCTCGGAAATATCAATTTTCCCCAATTCGATGTCCCTGATGATGTCTTGTTCAATCCCTCTGATTTTTTGAAATAGACCCGTATAAGTCAAATCCATAAGAGATACCAAATCCAATTGAATAGTTGGTAAATATTATACAAAATTATTATAAATACACATATAATAAATCAAATATTTTATTATCAATGGATATAATATTATGAAAATATTAAACCATAAGATTATTCTTTCAACTACACTTCTCTTGAGTTCGTCACTATTTATAGGATCGATTAATGCACGAGAGTTCATCCCTCCAAACCAAGCTTTTAAACCATCTCAACAAGGCAATATAATCACTATTGAGATTGCAGATGGATACTACCTTTACCAAAGCAAAATCACTGCACAGAGTTCATCAGGGCCAGTAGAATTCATTTTTTTGAATAAACCTATTGCCAAGAAGTTCCCAAATCAAGGAACTCATTCGGTTTACCTCGATAAAGCCAAAATAAAAGTAAATGGTAATACACGGAAACCTATTACACTTCGCTATCAAGGATGCAGTTCTCAAGGTTTATGCTACCCTCCACAGCAGATCACACTTAAGGCAATGTAGTTAATGCGTTCAATCTTAAGTCGTGTCATTGAGATAATGGCACTCTACGCTCTCATATACTTTTTCTGCTATTACTTATCTATTACGATTTCTTCATCTCTCTGGTTAATTACTGGCATTGCGATTTGGTTAACATTAGGTCATAAAATTAAATCACGATTAAAATATCGCGGAATATTCTCAAGTTGGTATGCTCCATTCACTATTTTTAATGAACGTGTTTTGGGTTTAGGACTGATATTGATTACGATATACGGCTTCATATCGCTCGAACCTCTATTTGTAAAAAATATTTTTTATTGCGTATCAATAGCCGCAGCTATTCATTTTATTTCTACATTATTTTTAGAAAGATATAATAAACGACCATTTATAAAAACCATAATTTTAACCTCTACAATTGAAAGTTATTTTATTACCTATCTTTTTTTGGACTTTATACAAGTAAATATCACTCTTGAAAATATAATTTCTGGATTATTATTGGTTTTATTCATTAATGTAATTATTACTCAGTGCAATTACTACTTCTTAAGAAATTTCATTTTTTATCAAAAGTTAATTGTTGAATCAGATAACAGCCTCTCATATAACCAGAAATTAAATATCGCCGTACATGAAACCTCCCATTTATTAATGTATGTATTTTTTAAAGAGTTACCACATGATATTCAAATCCTATTATTTAAAGAAGCTAAAGCAGTAAACCCAGAAGCTCAAGGTTTAGTAGTAGCACGAGTCCCAATGTACAACACCAAAGAATTCTTAGAATGGCGAATGATGCTTTCTATTTCTGGTATACGTGGTGAACTACTAATATTTAACAACCATAGCCACGGATCGGAATCAGACTTCCAACAGTGGCGTAGTCTGGCTCATTTATATCTGTTAAATTTCAGACAGGACTATACAAGTCAGCCAGTGACCGCAAGCCAAATGAGTCATAATAAAGCGTTAGAAACAGCACTGTACGAAAGACAGCTTTATATAATTGATAAATTCCTTAAAAAAAATAAAAGCCTACTTATCAAAATATCAAAGCAAGCTTTGGTCTATAACAAACTAGATTACTTACAGATTTACCCTCACTTTAAATATATTAAGCGTATTAATGAAATGCCAATAGAACATTAATGCCTATTCTCTTTTTGATGTATTTTTAATTTGTGCTTCATCCTGTATCACACTAAATAAATATGCGCCTAACATTACTAATGTACCAATTGCAAATGATATAAGGACTAAAACACTTATATAGGAAAAGTTATTCGTATTGAAGAAATGAGAGATCAATAAACTATATACAATCATTAGAAAAGGAAACAATACAAAGATAATTAGGTTCTTAGTGAATGACAATTTTTGTAGCTCTTTCTGAAAATCACCATGATCATCCATAACCTTCTCCAAAATAAGATTAATCCACATATATAATAGGTTCTTAAAATAAAACATTTGTTTAATGTTTGTGGTTTTATTATAAATATATGCGAATATTTGGAGTATTAATAATAATCATTTTAATGTTGATCACGTACTTATGCTTGCTATCACCTCTGCGATCTAAATTTAAAAAAATCAAATAACAATTTTTGCTACTGGACAAATACGATTGGTTCTTGAAAAACCATAGCCATCTGGCTTGCTGTATTGCGCTGCTTTCATCGGGGCCATAGGGACCACTTTGTAGTAATAACGGATCAAACGTTTACTTCCATTCATGCTTGAACTTGGCATCAAATAAATAAAATTACAGTCGGGCGATTGCTCTAGTATTTCCTTTTTGATCTCCACCGAAGTTGACTGCTTTTTAACTGTAGGCATCCTTACTCGCATGTAAGCACAATAATGCTCACAATCCTCTGGAACCATAATCACATCACTAATAGCAAAGTAATTAATGAAATACTCTGTGGTAAGCACTATGGAACGAATATGCTCTAACGCCGTTTTCTTTTTCGTATACACACGGATTTTTGATTGAATATTTTGAGTAGCCTCGCTATCGAAGTGATGTTCTGTTTCCAAAATAGCGACTGCATATCCCCCTGCACTTTTTTTCTTTGCAATCTGATGCAATGAATTAATCCCGATTGAGATCGATCTTCTATAAATATCAGCAACTTTACTCGGATTAGCTTTAATTTTTTTCCCAAGCTTACTGGCATTAAGATTCAGCTCAAAATAATGATTATAAATCGTCATTTACTTCAACCAGTTCACGTTTTGAGATTCATCCACGATTAGCACATGATCCAGAGTTAAATTTTCAATAATTTTATGAATAACTGCATCAGAGAATCCACCTTCTGCTTGACCTATATGCTTAATAAAATTCTGCAATTTCAATAAAGTCTTGGGCTTTTGAATCAGGATATTTTTCTTAATCACTCCGAACTTCACTGTACGCTTAGTTAGAGTGAGAAATTCCGACTGTAAAGGTATTGCAACAGGAGATTGGCTTGCAGCTTTAGAACTGTCATTTTCGCGTTCTAAGACATCATTACCTAACTTTACAGGTATATCTACACGATTCTCTTTTTCGAGCAGCTTAATCAGATAAGCTTTTTCTTTTCCATTTAAAGCATGATTAATATACTCATAAAGAGCATCAATATGTTTCATAACAATTTTCATTTCTCTTAAACAGATGATCTTAAAATGGGAGGTTCAAAAAATCCAAAAGGCCACCCGAACTCTCGTAATTATAAAAATCAAAACTCTCATTCCAGATCGAAGGTGAATCAAGAACATGCTCATATTCCATTAAAAACTTAGAAGATGAAAACTCATCATCCAAATCTACGTGCATTTCAACTTGTTTGCTTCGTGACTCATACAAGGATTTAAATCTTAATTTATCTCTATAACCTTCTACGTGAGCCAAAGCATTAAATACCAGTAATTCAAACGCCTTACATGATATTGAAACTCGCTCGGACGACCCGAACTCGTCTTTCATAGTGATATGCTTTCTAAGAGCGGGATGAAATGAACAATACTGATGAACGAACTTCATCTCACGATCATCTAAGAACTCACCAAACCCGATCAGATCAAAACTTTTTGAGATTCTGGCTATCTTATTAACTACAGCAAAAAAATACGGATTGTATGGCGCTACCCCGCCGGTAGAGTCTATGCGAGAAACCGGAACCTTGAAAGTAACATGCGTCCTTTCAAGCTGCACAGCTTCCCATCCTAAATATAGCTCTTGAAGTTCAATGGAATTTTTACCAGAGATAGTCAGACCATCAGTAAAAGAAAATACACCATTAAAGACGTTTTCATTTTCTAAACTTATTGAGGCGCTTTTAAATTGTGGGCTTAACCCACGCAAATTATAATTCGTATTATCAACGGTTAAGTTAATAATTTCACCCACACTTGAAATACTTAACTTGTTTTTTAAAGCTATTTGAATGTGTTTGTCATTTTCAATAAATTCAAGCATATAAATACCGCCGTTGCAATATATTGAAATTTACACCATATACCGCACATATGCAACAAAAAATAATATTTTGCTACCTATTTTACCTCATGTCTGAATATGTATTTCTGGAATACCAGAAAAAATAAAATCAAAATATAAGTTATTATATTTGAAGGCATGGCATCAAGATCACGGTCTGTAAGCACTAATATCTTATCTGCAAGCAAGGCTAGATCATACAGACCAAATAAGAAAACGAGAGTGATTAAAATCTCTTTAAATGTTAATAACCTTTTACGTTTTGCCAAAAAACGGTACAGCACAATAAACGCATAAAGAATAATAAGACATAGATAGACAGCACCAGTAGTTTTAATCAAATTATGAGAAAAGCTAGATACAAACTCTTTAGAGAAAATAAATGCTGATGTGATAACCAGAAAACCTAGAATTCCAACAGTTTTAAAAAACTTTGAATTATTCTGAGTCATTTTTTTATCTTCCATTTTATCTAAAACCATCATCCCCGTCCTTTTTCTTGATCTTAAAGTGCTTGGAAATACTTAGGTCAAGACCCAAGTTATCTACATAAAATAGGCCAATGAGTAACAGCACACCTAAAAAAATACCCAACATCACTGAACGGACACTGTAACCAAATCCATATTTATTTTGTTCAGCCATAAAACCATGTTGATCTGAAATAGGTACTTTTGCGTTGGTAGCTAAACATTCCTTATAGAAATAAGTGGGAGTTAGGCTTAAAGAATTAAAATGAAAATGATAGTCAGGATTAAACAATCCTTTTTGAAGTTTTTGATTTTGATCTTCAATAATACGGTATCGCTCTGGGGCTGATTCTTTATCAAATAACCATGCGTATCCAGTCAGAAGCAATGCTTCGTTAAGATTCACACCCCCACTTAATAATTCGCCATGCACACAACCATTATTGGGATTATTATTGGTCACAACATTGACTTCACGGCCTAAGAAAATTCTCTCTGCAACTTCCCTTGACTGGCTATACATCCCCTGATTCGGAAAAGGTGTAACAATAGAACTAAGCTTAACTACAATGTCTTGCCCTTTTGAGTTAACGATAACGCTACCACCATCTCTAATTTCAGAAACAGTCCCCAAAAAGTCGGCTTTTGCTTGAGTTACACCCAATGCGGCAATAGCAATGATTAGTAGATTTATTTTCATAAACAATGCCAAAAAAATAATAATTATTTTATATTAGTTTTAAAGTTAAAAGAATGTTTTTATTTAATAATATATAATTTTAATTGAATGTTTTATTTAAATATAAAAAAAGCGCGTTAAACGCGCCTTAAAGTTATGCTTTTTATTTTGAATTTCTCAACTCTGCCATTAATTTTTCAGCATATTCAACAGGAGAAACATTGTCTATAACTTTTACCACACTCAGCATTTCAGAAGGGTTTTCAGGATTTGGTTGTTTCGCTAACCCATCAAAAATACACCAGAATAAGGGAGTGGCTAATTTATACCTCTGCCAATAAGTCAAGCCAGTCGCGTGAGGTTTATTTGCATTCGAGAAATTTAATGCAATCGGCTTACGATCACTGACATGTCGAGATAGAGAAACTTTTTTTACTTTCTTCTTCCGGCCCTGTTCTGCCTCTGGTAGCAAGCCATCTAGGTTCAATGTTTCAGACATATTAGCCACCTGTATGTAAAGTTAGTTGACGGTATTTCTCTTTAGCTGTTTCACGATCCATTCCAAGAGTTTTGGCAGCCTCAAGATATGCACGTTGATCCAAATAATTGTTCTTGGTTAACAACTCAAGCATTTCTTCTGCATCGGCGTTTTCAAAAATATGGACCATTACATCACCCATAAAATCACGCCAACTACGTGTTTTTGCCTTTTTAGCCTTCTCAAAAATGTCATTGCGGCTTTCATTGATTGGTCTAGTAAGGTCCTGTGAAAGAAAGCCACTCCAATTCGCTTTGAAGGTTGGATCACCAACTTGCCCTAAATCATCTTTATTAGTAGCCATATCATTTTACATCCTACATGCTTTGTAAGAAGCATAGAACATATACCGCAATATTGCAATACTTATAATATTAAAATAATTTTAAGGACAGTCATTAACGATTAACAATTGATTGATTCAAAAAACGATTCAAAATAAAATATTAAAATAATATTTTATTATTAGGGCTTAGGATGAAAAACAATCAGGGAAATATAATTATTCTATTTGCAATAATTATTCTGGGTTTAGGTTTAATATTTCTTTTCACCCTGAAAAATAAAATTCAGAAAGGATGGAATTCATCTGATCATAAAACCCAACCTGTTGAACAAGTTGAATCTAAGACTGAACCAACCAACTTTTCCTCTGCAACCGTACTGGAACCATCCAAAGCAGTTCCAAAACCAAACGCCGTTAATCAATATGAATATTACAATGATGTGCGCGTTATTCAGAACAATGAAACCTTAAACCCTTTTATAACTTCACCCAATCCTAATCCCCTACCAAATCCTGCACAAAACGGTAAATCTAAAACTTTAGCGGGAAATCAGAAATCACATATCAATGTTAATCCTAATTTTCTCAAAGTTGCACCTAATGGATTTACCTTTCCTCAAGCTACTGGTTACTTAATTGGCTACCCGATCAAGAATAAACATGGGAAATTAAATATCACTATTAGCAATACAGTAGGTCATTCAAATCTTGCGGTTTTTGTATATCTGAAAAAGCATTACAACGATTCACGTAACATCGATCTAAACGAATTAACTTCTGCAAGCTATATTCGTGCCGGCGACACTTTTAAATTTTCTAATGTTCAATCTGGCTACTACAGAATTGTTTGGATCAATTTAGCCAACAAACAGGCTTTCAAATCCAAAGACTTCGCCGTATTTCAAGATAATAAGTATGCTTATGATCGGGTCTTTACTTTTTACCCTAATAATAAACTGGCTCAGGGCAAGGCCACTCAAGTACCACTTGCCCTAATTTACAACCATCAACCTTAAGTCTTTAATGTTACTTTAAGGCGTTCTTCATTGAATGCCTTAAAAGCTTTTTAAATTCTTCCATGGCTTGTTTTTCTTCAAAATCTTTTAAGCACATATCACGACATTCAGCCCAACTTTGACCTTTCCGGCTTATTGGGTATGCTACTTTTATAGCTGCAATGGTGTCTGCGACTTGATCAGATGCTTCAATAAATAGCATTGCCTTTTTACTGGTATATTTACTCAACACTTCTTCAATCAATGCACTGTCAAGCCTTGGAATAGCAATAGTCATAACACCAGTAGCATGATGAATCGCTAAAGCAGAAATGAAGTTATCACTTATAAAAAGCCAGTCATTGTTCAGTGTGCTGTGATTGTCACCTATGACTTTATAATTTAAGTCGGAGGTAGAACTTAGATGTTGTTCTTCATAACGGCTAGATCGACTGCCGTTCTTCACTATGTAGCCATACCCTGCTTTTCCAGAGTCATAACGTATGATTAGATCACCTTGCTTTAAAGTATGGACCCTACCCACACTATCCGAAACGTTAACAAGGCTATCAACAATCCTTACCGATTCTAGCAAATCATCAGAGATACCCATCAAACATTCAGGATATTGACACATATTATCTTCAAGAACTTGTAGATTGCTATAAAGCTGATCTAAGAAGGGAACAGATTCACCCTGTATTTTTTCAATGAAATCTACATCGTTAGGGTTTGTTTTTTTAATATTCGATAAGAATGAATGAATGCGGTCTATTTCATTGAGGTATTTAGGATCGCTTAATGCGTCTTTTTTGGATTGCTTTAGAACTTCATCCAGATCAACTGGTTCTTTATAGGGTGGAATCGGAATAACAATAGGATCAATAATATTAAGCATGATGTAAACTCCAAGTTGATTTTTGAAGCTTACACCATATACCGCACCTTTACAATACTAGATCAACCCTATTACATCCCTGATCTATTCCTAAACAAATAGATATTGTAAAAAGCCAGAATATAAAATATTGCCATAAGTACAGCGTACATATATGCCTTTCTATCTACTGAATTTTTTACAGATTTAATAGATTTTAGTTCTTCGTTTTCACCCGAAAATTCATACAGCTTATAAATAACATCAGAATCTACTGTTATTGCATTATCTTCATTTTGGCTGAGTACACTGTCCAATTGGACCATATCAGCATTCAATAGCAACTCGTTATTTGGTGTAGGATATTGTTTCATCTGATCCGCAGAGATTTGAGCATTCATATACGCTCTCTCGAAATCAGTTAATTTCTCGTCACCAACAATACCGTATGCCTCTTGGTACTGGTCTGAGTACACTTTGCTACCAACCATATAGCTTGTCAGATACTTATCTTCGATCTTCTGTATGGTGGGGTTAATTAAAGAAACCCATCCATAAAATCCAATCGCAGCCACTACTATAAGGACAAGCCATCTATTGCTATGAGTGTTCATGTAGAAACTCAGCATCATAAGCTGAAATAAAATGAATAGCACCAGAACCGCAACCAACAGTACTGAGCTTATAACCCCACTAAAATCCAAAAAATAAGTAAACAATACATTTGAATTTGCACCAATGATGTCATCGAAAGGCAATAGATCAAATGATGACACTGTAGCCAGACTGAATAAGTTCAACATAAAGAATGAACTGGCGGCCAAGAGAAAGGATGCAATCTTTAAATTATCATATTTTAAATTTGATATAAGAACCTTAATTGAATTGCTCATAGTAAATTAATCATAATATTAAAATAACATTATGATATTATAATTAATTAACTTTAAAAACATCATTTTTTCAATTAATGAAATAATTTTGAAAATGATTAATATTTATTTTTGAATATAGCGTGAAGAAAACGATCTATGGCTCCTTTAGAAATATTATTGCTTAATTATCTTTCTGTATTGTTTTTTACCGTTGCCTTCGGAACCTTCATTGCAGGAACAGACAAGAAGCTACGCTCATATTCAATCTGGTATTGGATGGCTCAGCTTTTTCTATCCTTTGTGATATACAAACTCATTCAACTTTATGATGGCTTTAAGGTCATTTATGTAGCTGACTTCATCCTCTTAGCATCTTTCTTAATTTTTAAAATCCCAAATTCAAAGTCGAATAAGCAAAACAAGGTAAATGATTTGGCTAAGGCCCTCCCTCGCCTTCATAAACTCAATACAGAAGAATTTTCGGTTTACTTAACCAAACTTTTTAAAGCTTATGGCTTTCATTCGGTGAAACAAGTCAAAATTCAAAATGATGATCCAGAAAACACCTACGATCATTATTTGCTTGCGCGACATGAGAGCAGTCTTGTGGAAATACGGATCATTAACCGAACTAGAAAACTCACTGAGAAGCATATTAATGAGATTGCCAGTAATTTCCGTGATAGCACCTCCCAAGCGACAAGTTGGCTTTTAGCGACCAGTGCCAAAGCCGATCCAAGTACGAACATTTATATCCGTAATAGCGGTGCAGATATTAAGGTATTTGACAGCAAAGCCATCAGTGATCTGATCTATGTTCTTGCACCGGATCACAAACCAAATCGCGGCATAATCAAAACCTCATTTATTAGACTACTTGACTACCTTGTTCAAAAACTCAGCTCAGCCAAAAATAAACTCACTTTAGAACAGCCAGAAATTTCATCCAAAGCGGAAATGGTAGCTTCACAACAACTCATGAGTGATGTGTTAAATGAAAATGTTACCCTTGCAATGCCTGATGATAGTTTGGATGATGAAAATACTCCTACTAGCACTGTGGATAAGACTCCAGTAAACACGCAAGATAATTCTGACAATGAACAAGTCGAAGAAATTAAACCTACAAAGAAAAAGAAAGCAGCCAAATCAGATAACCAACCTACCCAGACAAATACTACAAGCGTTGAATCAACTCCGGAAACTAATACAGTAGTTGCAAGCGAAGCCGTGGATGAAAATGAGAATATTAAAAACACTGAAACAGAGGCCGACATTCAATTAGCCGATAGTGCAACCACAGAACCCTCTATACCAGATGTGATAGATGAAAATATTCAAGTTGATGCTGAAGCAGACCCACTCGATGATTTAAATAATATCGCCGTAGGAGATACACCTACATCGGTAGATGATGCAGAGTTTGATGACTTCAAAACTGCTGACACAACAGATATTGATTTAATGCCGGATACAGCAAGTACAGAAATCGATTTATTGCTTGTAGGTGCCGATCCGGATAGCACTAAAGAAGATTTAATCACTGCTGATGATCTCAATGAAGAAACACCAAATGAAGAAACACCAGAAGTTCAGATCACTGAGAGTCTGGAATTAAATGATGTCACTGTTGAAGTAGAAATCGATCCATTATTAGAAATTGATGTGTTAAAGGAAACAATACCAGTCGCTACAGAATCAATAGGACTCGATGATTTTCCACAAATGGCAGAAATCGATCTACTAGCCATGGACAGTAGCGGATCAATTGATTTGTTAGTAGGAGAACCCTCAAATGATAAAACCACCTCTGATGAACCAATGGACCCTACAGAGTCAATTGTTTTACCGACTGAGAACGCAATAGAGGAAGCAAAACTCCCACAACCCAAAATTGAACTAAGTGATTTGGGAGCTGCACTACCTGAATAAAGAAAGACTTGGGGAAATAAGAATACATAAGCATTCTTATTTATTCTGGTTCTTTTCCAGTAAGTTTTTACCTAACAAATGTTTGATCGCCATGTCTGCATAGTTATCACGAAGGAAGTTATAAAATCCTATAGCTAACACAGTAACCATTAAGCTGTATGGGGCGGTAGGATTAATAGCTCCCCCACCTATTGCCAATATCACCAGAAATATCAGACTGGTATAAGCAAAGCTGAAAAACATTCCGTACAGTCGGCTGTAATAGAATCCCAATTCACCTGTATCTGTAGCGAAGAAAGATTGTATATGCAGCAACAAAACCCCTACTACACCGACCCCCAATGTCCAAGACAACCATCCTTTTACAAGAAGTACTTCTGAGGAAACGATCAGGTAAGAAATGGGCAGAGCAACAACGATGGCAATTAAAAAACTTAATAGTTTTAAATCTTTAATTTTAAGAAAAAAGGTTTTCAATAGTATTCACCATAATAAAACATTAATGAAATAATAACATTATGATTAATAGAATTGTATATTCCATTTAAATATTATATAATTATCCTGCCAATCAAATTGGTAAACTCCGTTTGTTGTAAAGTCTTTACAACCCCTTTTTCATAAAGGATGGAGATGAAGCGAGCTATGTTTTTATTAATATAGCTCGTTTTTTATTCTTTATATTTTCGTAATATTAATCTAATATTAATTATTATTAATACACCACAAAAGGCTATAAATGTCTAAATCAATTAATCCTTATGAAATATTACTTATCCCTGATTTTTCATCTATAGACGATGTGGAAGTAGCTTTTAATCAACGTTTAAGAGAATTTGATGACATTGAAAAATTTACAAAAAATCAGGCTGACCTTTACTCTTTAATCCATGAAGCCTACGACATCTTATCAAATGCCAACACCAAGGCCATGCTTGATGATAATTTGCGAGTCAAAAAAATTACCAACCAAAATCTAAAAAACAAGGACCCTCTTTCGCCCCTCGATCCTGAAAATACGAAAACCGATGAATTTGTAGAACAGGAATACAGTCGAGAAAAAACGATTGGAGTTGAGAAGAACAATAAAAATAGCTCATTCGTCACTTATTTTGTTATTGGCATTATCGCCCTTTTAATTGGTAGTTACTTCTTAAATATCCTGAATGGTAATGAAGATCATAAAAAACCAAACACAGCACAAGCTGAAAAGGTAGAACAGCTACAATCCGAAGTTAAAGCGCCACCTCAACCCATTAACCTTATCGCTAAAACTACGGATATTCGAGATAATTTCCTATACCCTGATCCAATAGCTTTTAGAGATCAGCACATGATTTATGCCCCAGATGGTAGTGTTTTTCCGCTTGAGGCCAGTCTAATCCCTTCTTTACCCCAAACAGTAGATGGTGAAAGTTCAATTTTGGTCCAAAACCCTCATGCGACTGCAATCTTTGGAAAATTGATTGTTCAATTTACTGAATCAACTGAGCCTATGGCAATCCGATACTTCTACATTCCTGCAAAACAATCACTAGAGCTGTTTAAAACGCCGTCTGGTAAGTTTCAGATTCAGATTCTTACCCTTGATAAGCCAACAGCATATGTTTCACCTGTTTTCACAGTGCCTTTATATAGCACGTTGAGAACAATTCAAAAAGCAGACTGGAATTACGCTTACCCACCAGAACAAGTATTTTAAAACCCCAAAGTACCTTGAATGGTTTCTACTTCTGGCCCACCAGAAGTAGAAAAAACCCCATCAAAATACAAATCATAAATACTATTAATCAGCACACTATTAGTTTTGATAAATGCTAATTCTTTTTTTGTTTCTTCATCCAGAATAGACAGTCCTGTTAGACCTTCATTAAATGAATCAATACATAATACTTGAAGGCCGGCTGCCCTTAAAAACTCTTGCACCCCTTTAGCTTTTGCTTGCTGATTAGATAGCCGTGGCTGCTTTTCTTCAACCATCCGGATCATATACGCAAGTAAGTCTTTATGGGGCTGTTTGATTTCATTTTTACGATTACGATTAGCCCACCGATATTCATCTGAGAAAATCACTTCTCCACTTGTAAGCATTTTTGAACCTCAAATGAATCAACCTCTTTCAATAAAATATACCACATAATAGAAATAACCCACTTCATCTCAATTTAGATAAAGTGGGTTATATATACAGTCGGGAGGTAGGAACCTTAACTCGCTACCTCTGCCTTCAAGTATCGATCAAAATAAGGTTCATGACCTCTGAACTCGGACCTTTTATGCTTTTCAAGAAACTTTAATACCTTGCTGCGATCAATATTGGCCTGATCCAGAGAGTCAATGCAATGCAGAAGTACATTTTGATAAAACAGGGAAATTCTAAAAGGGTTTTTAAAGCCCTGCATCAAAGCACCTATGATATTTTCTCTACATGCCATTACTGCAATCGCTAGGGAAAATTCAGTATGGTTTAAAGTGAGTTTATTACCATCAAGCTCAGTAACTTCAAAATCGTTTCGATCATCCACGATATAAAGCAAACCGTACTGACTGAAACGCCAGTTTGAATCTACCCGATTTTCGGTAGCCATAATCGATAGCGAAGTACAGAACATACCCATATTTGTCGTAAATTCTGCATCAAGTACTCGTATAACATCCTGTCTTAAACCTAAATTAATAAGACATTCGTTTAAGTCGGGGGCGAATCCTTGCAGACTCGCCATCTCATAAGACTTAGGCTGATACTGTGATAAATGAAATACTTCTGGCTTCATATCAGCTTTGTGCCTGTGCCTTATTGAACTTCTGATAACGCGCTGAACGCTTCCAAGCATTTTCTACAGTAGACGCATTAGGGTTATCCATTTTTTTAGCTTTTTCTAACCAGTCCTTCGCTAGTGCCATATCTTTAGCATATCCATAATTTCCATGGTAATAGGCATTCGCTTTCAGAAGCATTGCATCACTATCATCATTATCAATGGCCTTATCAAGCCATGCTCGTGCCTTCTCATTGCTCTTTTCTACGCCCTTAGTACCTGTGGCATACATCTCAACCACTTTGGAAAACGCCGGCAAGTAGCCAAGCTCAGCAGAGCGCATGTAGAACGTCCCTGCTTTTTTCGCGTCTACTGCTATACCCATACCCGCATCATAGACAACACCCAAGTTGTAATCAGCCATTGCACTTCCATTAGCTGATGCTTTTTCTAACCAACCTTTAGCGCGTTTTAAATCTTTAGGTACGATCTCGCCTTTCAGGTAAAGCATACCAACATTATTTTGGGCATCTGGGAAATTGTTATTTGCAGCATTCGTCATTAACTGAACACCTTTCTTGTAGTCTTTCTCTACATACATGCCAGTTAAATATAAATAAGCTAATGAATATTCAGCTTCCGGATGCTTAAGCTCAGCCGATTTCTTTAGTAATTCAACAGCTTTATCCTGATCCTGCTCAACATAATATCCATTTTGATGTAGTAAGCTCATTACATATAAAGCTTTTGGATTGCCCTTTTCAGCTACACGTTGGAAAAGCTTAACGGTTTTGGCTGAATATTGAGTTTCATCAGAATCGACCTCAACGCCGTCTTGAAGGAGGTATAAAAGGGCCAATCGATCGATAGCAACATCATCATTCAAATCCGCAGCTTTTAAATAATATTCTTCTGCCTGATTAGCATTGAAAGTAACGCCTTTGCCTGTTGCATACATATCACCTAAAGCAACATAAGCCGGTGCGTAATTCTTGGATGCAGACTTTTTATAATATGCTACTGCTTCTGGATTTAGGGCAGCTTTCTTACCAAGAAAAGACATGTTACCCAAATTGTAGTTTGCAATTTCATCATTTTGTGCAGCAGCTTTTTCAAAGTACTTTTTTGCTTGATCATAATTACCGTTATTCAGATAAAGCACACCTAGCGCATTCGTAGCATCTAAAGAGCCTTTATCCATTGCTTGCTTATAATATGACTCTGCTTTTGGTAGATCGACAGCTACGCCTTTCCCTTCATCATATTTGACACCCATTTTATATAAATAGGCGGCAGAGCCATCATCGACCAATACTACTTCTTCACTTGGAATATCGTCACCGACTTGTACAAGCTCATAGCTTTCATCTTCCATTGATGCCGCATCTTCCATCAGAGCTGCATCTTCTGTAAAACTTTCATCCTGTGAAAGATTTTTATTAAAATTTAAGTTTGAAGATGCACAACTTGAAAGCATCAAAGAGGAAACTACAACACACAAATATTTTTTCATAGATTTCACATTAATATAAAACATTAATTTAATATTTATTATAATACATTAAAATATTATCGTTATAATAATTTTTATTTGGTTATTGGAATATAATAATGTTTCACAAGAAATTGCTTTTAATCTTTGCTTTTACTTCCTCCCCTTGGGCTGCAAATGCCGCTAATGTGATCCCTGATCAGGACGCAAAAGTGATCTACTCACCGACCATCACAATTAATCCAGATGAACTCAGCAGCTTGTATCCTGAATCCCAGATGGTAAAACTACTCTTATCAAAAGATGGATATGTAAAGAAGGTTTTTTATCCGGAGGGTGTGCGAAACGAAGTTATAAGCAAAGTGGATTACGCTCTTAGAACAGCACGATTTACACCTTATTTAAAACAAGGTAAGCCAGTGCAAAGCATTGTTCCGTATGTTGTTAATTTCTATTTTATTTCAGAAGAAGAATATCGTGGGCATTAAAAAGCCCATTCTTAAAAAATGGGCTACGATCAATTTAATGATCCATCAACTTTGGAGATAATACCATTGCTTATTTTACAATAAAGAATCGAGTTATCTTCCAAGACAAATTATTACCCAAAGTTAATATAATGTCAATAATAAACTATATTGTTTTCTTTACTTTATCCAATAATGTTTGTGCTACATTATATTTATTCATAACATAATCATCAGATTTACCTAAACATAACTCTACCTGAACAATCTTCTCCAAAACACTACCACTCTTATTTTTATTATAAGCCTTTGTAAATACGGAAAGAAGTTTAACCAAATCGCGTTTAACCCTTTTGTAATCAGGCGTTTTAAAATGCAGTTCTTCTTTAAATTCTTCTAAAACTTTTTCGACTTTACTACGTGCAATCCCAAATTTTTCAGATACCAGATCATAATCACCCACTTCTTCAAAGTATTGTACTACTTGAGCTTTATGGGCTAATTCCTCTGCATATTTCTGAATCTCTTGTTCTTTCTCGTATTGTTCAATCCAGTATCTCACCGTATGAAGATTCAAATTATATTTTCGACTGACGTAGCTAATGTTGTTTACTCGTAAATAACACTCAAGCACTTCATCAATAAACTCTTTTGAATATCGCATGGTTTTTGAAAATAATATAAAATAATAAACAATATACCACAAAATTGAAGTACTGCTATATGAAGAATAAAACTGCTCTCCCTCTGCTTTTATTGACTTCCTCCCTGTTCACGACCTTAGCTCATTCGGATGATAACTTGATACCAGTTACCTCTACTGAAAATAGCGGCTATGAAACTTTCAATGCCTATGTGATTAAAAACTCCATCAAAAGACCAGATAAAAATACATCCAATTTCAGTGTTATGTTGACTGGCGTTTCTACGACAGATTCAAAAAATCCTGATCAACCGATACCTGTATCTAATGATGATCGAATAGAAGAATATGACCTAGAAAATGGTCGTGTCATTCTTACAGTCAGTATGAACTGTAAGAAAAAGACCTCCAAAGTTCAAAAAATATTAAGTCTTGATCCGGATACTGGAAAACTAAAAGAACAGTTGAGCGACAGCGATGAACAGGATAAGGAAATGAATAAAGCTTTACATCCTATCGTTTGCAAGTGAATACCTAACATTAGTTTAAAAAAAAGCCCTCATTTGAGGGCATTTTCTTTAATTAACATTTGCAGATATATTCTTCATATATCCTCTAGCAATGTCCTTAATATCTGGACTAGAAGCATTTTCAAATATCTTACGCATATTGCTTGCCAAGCTTAAGTCGCCACGCATAATGTCAAAATCAGTCGGTGCTGCACATCCTTGTTCATCTAAGTTATCTTGAACATTTGATGCAGCCACAACGAGCGCCGGAACACGGTCAATCTTAAACATCTTAAATGCGTCTGGATGAATAAAAAGCTCTGGTGGTGTCTTAATATCCAAAGTATTCATATAGGCTTGTGTCCCCCCAAACTTAAGGGGATCAGGGCCAATGTTTCCATTTAGAAATACTGAAATACCAAGCTTACCCGCATCATTCAACAATGCTTGCATGGTTTCTTTAGGCATTGACGAAGATATAAAAAGGTAAGCCCGACCTGCCGTGAAATCGCTTGAACCTTGCCCTTTATTTGAATCTTTCTCACTCAAAAGAGCATCATTATACTGCTTGGCAATTTTTTCCAAATCAATTGCCCCAAGTTGACTATTCAATTTTTTGTCATTGATATAATCAGGGGTCTTTTGAGGTGGAACCTCAATATTTCCTAACTCCAATCGCTTCGCTACACTTGCAGGAAGCTCCTGTTTTTCAGCCACCTTAATACGATCTAAAGCACTTGAAGCTTGTTTTTGCTGCTTAGCTATATCTACATCCGGAACCGGATTTTCACGTTTAATACGCTCTATATCGATATAGCCAGTCGTTTTTAGATTGCTGACATCAGTACCAACAGCTTTGCTATTATCGTTAGATGCAGCCTGAGAATTACAAATCGTTAAGATCAAACTTAATGCCAAAACAGTTCGATTTAATTTTTTCATTATTAATCACCGTATCCATAGACTTTCTGACAGCAATCGCGTTTCCGATAAATTTGGAATGACATATCCTCACCTTTAACTGGGAAGTAACGACCTGTACCCCAAACTAAAGTAGTTCGTCCAAATGGCTGACAACATTGTTTAGATTTCTTCATCTCAACATCTGCGAACCCTGCACCATCATTAACCGCACCAGTTTCTCCACCCACACTTGAGTTTGATCCTGCGATTGCTTTAGACATTGCTTTAGCAATTGATTTGGTTTGGCTTACAGGGTAAGTCATGCTGTACTTATATTGACGCTTATTCATGAGAACCTGACGATAGCCACCACATAAACCATTGTTACCGTAATAACTTAAGTTGATGCCTACACGGTGCATTTTGTTAAGCAAACGCATCATGATCACACCGCTAGAATCAATCGTTGAAACTGAGCCATCAATCTTACCTGTCATTGGATACATAAGCCCATTACATCCCACACACCAATGAAGCGGTGCTACACCGAAATGAGCCGTTGCAGCTACACAATCCCCTGTACATGCAAGTACAGCCGGCAATGTGCCATACAAATATCCATCTGGCGAAAGGAGATTAGCGTATTCAGCCATTAGCCAAGACGGATCAACTTCTGTTAGATAACCAACATCAAAGCCTTTCTGTTCAAAGCATTTTGAGTTATCAAGCATTTGACCAAGGATATACATTACTGGATTGATGTAATAATGAGCTTGAAAGAAAGACGATGTATGCTGCTCATCTTCTTCTTGACCCACAAATCCGTTTGTATCACCTGTAAATGATCCAGTATCAGCGAAAGAAACACCACCTAATGCAACCATACAGTATGGCTTTGTGGTGACATCCATTACACGAGCCGGCTCATAGAAACTAATTGGTACACCTACATATAAATCACATGTACACAAATATTGTTTCCAACCAGTTAGGTCCTTTGTACCGTCTTGGCCTCCTTTATAAAAAATACTGGAAATACCAATCGGCATTACACAGCTCCAACACATACCTGTAATCGGATTAGCAAATTCACCTGTACATACGAGGTCCTGCGCTCCGTTTGCAGCATTCGCAGTTGTGGCCGTACCAACCATGAACATCCCACTTAAGGCAAGTAGAAAGCCTATGATTAAACGTTTAGCTGACCCAGAGATTTTCGTAAATAATTTGATGGCAAAATGAATCGCCATATTCAGTTTAAAGAGCGATTTCATCTACTTTCAGCCTCAAATCTTGTTGAATGACATAACTTGGTGTTTTCTGAATATCTAATCGATTAATAAATTCACCTGTCTGATCAAACCAGAATTGGAATTTATGTTTAACACTCAGGTCGTACCAATTTCCATTGACTAAAACAATAAAGGTCTTGGGGTTTTTTTCACGCATTTTGACGGCCCACTCAACCTGTTTAGGATTGTCACCATCAATGAAAGCTAATGGGTGGGAAATGCCCATTTGCTTAAGAGGGTTGATATAGTCGCCTTTACGAGCGATATATTTCCCATCCGGCATCTGAATATCCATTTCTAAAATAATTGAAGGATCAACCAAACGAGTTCTATTAGCTGTAGCATGGGGCAAGTCTGCACCCTTTGGACGCTTAAACCCATTCATGGTTTCTTCAATGTATTTCTTTTTGAAAGTTTCCCATTCACCAGAATCAATCATTGCCTGCAACTTGCCTTGGATCGCCTCAATGAAGTTCATTTCAACTACTGGATAAGTATCACCGTATGTTCCAAAGTCTTTTGCAAATGATGAATTGCTTGCACATAAACTCGCGCACATACCTAGCGTGAGTAATAAATTTCTACAATTGGGTTTAAGCATCTTTTAGCCCTCGTTCTTATTTTTTGTTGGCTTTATCAATCGCTACTTTGTCAAGTTTGTAATCTAACTCACCAACCGAAACCGCACCGGCCACAATTGTTCCATCTTCAAGAACAGTCATAGGCGTACCATCAAAACCAAGATCACGAGAAAGCTGAACTGTAGAATCTACAGGGTTTTCACATAAACCATCTGATGTTGGCTCAATGCTAGAAATTAGGTATTCACGCCAAGCTTTTTGCTTATCTTTAGAACACCAAATCTTTTTAGACAGATTGCGTGCTTCTGGGTGCAGCCCTACTAATGGATTGAGGAAAACATAGATAGTGACGTTATCGAGTTTCATTAATTCTGCTTCTAGGCGTTTACAGAACGGACATTGTGGATCACTAAATACAGCCAATTTACGTGCGCCGTTGCCGCGCTTATAGGTAATTGCATCTTTGAATGGTAGTGAATTGAAGCTGATCTTTTTAAGTTCATCTCGCTTAGGGGATGTCATGTTTTGTTGATCTTTCATGCGGATAACATCACCAAACAAAAAGTAATCACCAGACTCGTCTGTATAGGCCAAGTTCTTACCAAGAACAACTTCATAAATGCCCTTAATCGGACTTGGTTCAACTGATGTCACTTTAGTTGCAGGATAGTTTTTCTTTAAATTCGCCTTCAATGTTGAAACGTCTGCCTGTGCAGAAACGATTGTCATTGAAGCAACTAAACCAAGAGCTACTTTTTTTAGAAGTTTCATATATTTTTACCTATAAATTTTAAATGCAGGAGGCGTAAACGGGAGTGAAGGTTCTTCTTCTGATTCAGCTTCTCCTACTTGATCATGGACCAAAGGTGATGGCTCAGGAACAACATCTTTAGATAGAGCTTCAACAGGTTTTGGATCAATAATTTCAAAGGGTTCGTTTATTAACCTTTGTTCAGTCGGTAGGGAAATCCCACCAGATTTCAGTAATTCATTATTCTCCTTGAGCAAAGAGAACATTTCGTACAATAGCTTTGCATCTGGTGAGTCTTGATTAAGAGGGATTTTCGGTGGCAGTAAATCAGGGTGATTAACACCGCCACGAACCAATAAACCGTTAGTTTCATACCACCGAAGGATTTCGAGCATTAACTTGGGAAAAGCACCATACTTAAGCGTATTCGCCCATTTCAATATTTCTGGGTCGGCATCTTTTCTGATAATTAGTTTCACTTCCTTCGATTTCATGAATCAAACCTCAAGCACTGAGTTCTAAGCATGAAGGATCAGACAAGGCTTGGGTGATGCCGTACTTACGCATTCCTATTGCAACTGAATAACGTGGATTCTCAGCAAGTTCGCATTGCGGCCAAAGCTTCTTAAGCTCATCAAACACAGCTTGAGAGCCACCGCCAGCGATAATAATGTGATCGATAGTACGAGCCTGATTACCTAAAAGGTTTTTAACGTCCTGCACTACTGAACTTACGGTAATTGGAATAGATTCATTCACTAGATCAGTTACATCACGGTATTTACCAAACTCTTTGAGTTTGCCTGTACGCATGATTTCTTGGCATTCGATTAATGTTGCATTAGTGCCTGTTGAACCAAGACGGTTTTGCAAATCCATTACTGCTTTATACATACCCACACTTGATCCTGAACTTTCTTGAATCCATTGAAAGTTATTCATCAGCAAAATATCGGTAGTGAAATGACCAACATCAACTACTGCAAATTTCTTACATGCTGTATTGGTTCCATTAGGCTTATAACGCCCTTCATCAGTAAGGATGCAATCTTGGAAAACGCCCCATGGCTGCGGCACAGGAGCTACAGAGCAGCCAAAGACAGATTTAACTTGCTGAGATAGCAATTCTGCATTTGAGTTAAATGTATTAACTGGCAAACCGGCTACGATCAGTCGTGGAATCACACCATAGCTTTTAAGAAAGGTCTTAGATCGCTGTAATAGAGCTTTATGTTCAACACCATCAAGCCAATTGCTATTTAAACCAACGGTCTGAGTAGCACCCTGCTCAATTGCAGTATCTCCAACAAAATAAGATTGACCATCTACTTCAATCGTATTTTCTTTAGTTACACTCGGGTTTGCATCAAATGTGAGTTGCTTTGCAGGACTTACTACAGAGGGAATGAAGTGCGTTTTCAGTTCGTTATTGAATAGAAAAGCTAACTTCACTCCACTACGTCCCACATCAAGCCCAACCACGACTTCTTTAGGATTAATCTTTGCCAATTTGGTTACACTCCATATCACACCAATATTTAAACTATTATCAAAATAATAGTTAAAATAAAACATTATAATAATATATTAGATTTATTATTTCTATGGTTAATACTAATATTAATTAAACATTAATTTATTATTAACAAAAAAAAGCCCCCAGATCGGGAGCTTAGAAAATATTTTTAACTTAACGATAAACACGTAACAGAGCGTTATCCAGATAGCTATTTGAGAAGTTATTCTCAAACCAACGTAGACCATCACGCGCCGTATAGACGTTTGTATAGATCACATTCATTACACCAATGTTCTCTGCTGTAAGCCAAGTTCGGGTCATGATTGCTACAGCTTGACCAGACTTATCGTATTCTACAAATACTGGATCATTGTCAAATGTAAGTGTCGCACCACTAAACTGAACTGCTTTCTGGCGTAACTCTGCATTTACCTTGCCACTTACATAGCTCTTATAAACACGTACTTCATGGCCTTGAGCTTTAGCTTGGTCTACGAAATACTTTGCAGGAAGGTCTTTTTCAGAATTATAAACACCTGAGCGCATCTCACGAAAAGCATCCTGAACATTGCCTTCATGGTTTACATCACGCTTGAGATAGAATGTGCCACGATCTTTGGATTCAAGGTTAAAGCCGGCTGCTACTAAAGGTTTAGCCAAATGAATTTCAAATGTACCTTTATCATTACGTGTAGTATAGAAGAACGCATCGCGGATATGGGTATTCACCATATTGTTATACAAATCTTCTTGCTGCTTAGAAATAACACTTGAAATATGAGAAGAAGCTTTTTCGATAGATTGACAGCCTGTGAATCCTGTTACAGATACCGCCAACAATGCAGAAAGAAGTAATTTTTTCATATACCATCCAAGTTATTTATCGTTAATATTAAAATAATATTATTATTTAAAGGATAAATCCATACTTTCAAATAATAAATTAATATTTTTTGCATAAACTTTTAAATCTTCACCGATAATCCCATGTTTTTTAGCCACACGTTCGATACAAGTGTTTTTTCCATTTTCATAAAAGAATTTTATTTGATTCTCACACATTTTACCGATTACTTCATAACTCATAATTTTAGCTAAATCATTCCAATCACTATCATCGGAATATTTTTCATCATTAGGAAAAACAGGGAATATAAAAGGTGAATTGTAGAGATATGAATACTCAAAACCTTTATATAAACCGACCTTTGTTTTCTTCTTACGGTCATTATCGGTACAGATAACCACTTCTATGTGAGGATACTTTTCTTTTAACAGCTTTAAGACTACTCCAATGTTATGCACATCAAAGCAAACGAATACTACACCATTAGTTGCTAAATATAAGCTATAACCAGTAGCATATCCTTCACACAAATGGATTCTCTTAGTCGTAGTTCTCCAATCCCCTATACAGTAAAAAGCCCCGACTGTAGAAATATCTATTCGTTGAAGTTTAACCCCGCGATCTGTAATACGTTGGTAGGTAACAAAATCAAGATCAAGGTTAATCGCAGGAATTAATAAATCACCCTTCTTTAAAAAATAATAATCCTTCTCCTTTTCATCAGATTTGAACTGGTTGTAATGGGAAGGAATTTTTAAATCCCTATTACAAATAATCAATCCCCTACCCGCCGGTACATTTTTTTTAATTAAATACGGATGTTGATCAGGATCAGCGTCAGCATCCATTAAGGATTTATAATCCTCAAAAGCATTTTTGCGTAATAAAACCTGTAATGCTTGCTCTTTTTGCTGTCTTTCTAAAATAGCTTTTTCATATGATGCTTTATCAAATTTCGGTTCATTATTTTTTTTGTTATTTTTCGATTTTCTTTCATACTGAAAGTATTTTGTCGATTGTTCAGCGATCACATTACCAGATTTATCCAAAATCGAAAAAATCGTATACATAATAATTGGATAACCATCTCTAGTAACTGCCAAATATTTATAGCGCCCAACAGCCTTATCTTTTTTATAGCCATCTTTAAAAAAACGACCACCTTTAGGAGAGTCATCGAATGATTTTTTGAGATAACAACCAATTGAACGCAGATAATCTTCAAACTGATATATATGCTCTTGTTGATTGTAGTCAATATTAGCCATTTTACTGTTTCACCTCCCCTTTCTCGTTAAGGAACAAAAAGCTTTTCCATACATCAATTTCTTCTATATCCTTCCCACCGTTCATTCGGACATTTTGCATAATAAACAAGGCATTGTTTTTATAAAGCGGCTGACTATTACCACGCTCTGAATAGCTCTTAATTGTGGCCGCAACAATATCTAAAGTCTTTTTAGAAGGCTTAATACGAGAAAGATCAATTGACGGGTCTTTTTCACACCAAATCTGGATATTTTTAATCAGAGTGGTATGAGAAATATTCTTCTGTTTAAGCAAGCTCTCAATAGGATCGTCTGTGCTTTTTAAAGAAGATTTTATATCTCTTTTCTTGATAGTGGTCGAACCGGACTTACGCGAACTATATTTAAACTTCTTATAGTCACCTTGGGTAATCAGCCAACCATTTGATTTACACTTAGCTAAAAAGGCTTTGTGATCCTTTAAAAAACCATTGTAGGTTATAAACTTTGCCTCATTTATTGATGACAACTCTCTGAAACGCACATCAGCCTTTCTCACGATAGGCACAATAGCTGTTGCCATCTCATTAAGGCCAAGCACTCTCATACCTTCCAGACTACGCAAACGGCTCAAAGCGACATAACCTTGACCGCTCTCGAATGTGCCTGTTAGGTCGATTTCAGCTCGATCCAAAGTCATACCTTGGCTTTTATGAACCGTAATAGACCAAGCCAGTCGGAGAGGAATTTGGATCACACTAGCAATTTCTTCACCAGATTCATCAAGTATTGCCCACGATTCAGGCTCAACCATGATCTGTCCACCAGTAGTCATTTTGACAACTGGAATTTCACCATGTTCATCATCTTTATAGATTCCAGTAATTATCCCTGTACTACCGTTGCAGTAGCCTTTTTCCTCATTATTCTTGGTGAACATAACCAAAGCCCCAACCTTATAATCAAATATTTCAGGTATCCGACTTTGACGCATAATCATTTCGCAAATCGCTAATGGGCCACTAAACTCGACTTTATGTGCATAAGCCTTGTTTTGTATTTTTGAGAGATGATTCATATTGATACGGTCAACATCTTCATTATGGGTGTAGAGCTTTGTAATATCCCCACCCTCAAGCAAGTTGTCCTTGGTATTGAGTAGTAACTGCAAGCTTTCCTCAGTAACCGTGTTATCTCTAATCTGGTTCAGGATCGTAGTCAGTGCATCGCCGTTTTGTCTGTACTGCTTAGTTAAATAACAAATAGTGAAATCGGCTTCTACCCATGAATCAGCCATAAAGCAGAACTTTTTAGCTCCTGAACTGTTGCCTTTCTCTACTGGCGGTAACTGGAAAAAGTCACCACATACAACTAACTGGATACCCCCGAAAGGTTCATCGCTATCACGGCAATACTTTAAAATCTGATTAAGCATATTTAGCTGCTTTGAATGCAGCATAGAAATTTCATCTATAAAAAGAACAGCCGTATCACTTAGTCCAATTTTTTTCTTTTTAATTTTTTCCAAATCACTTTGCGTAAGTTCTTCACGTACACCCATTCCACTCCATGAATGCAGAGTCGTACCCTTCAAATGACTTGCAGCAATACCAGTAGATGCGGTAATTGCATAGCGCACACGATTCTTTTTAAGGTGAGCAATATACTTATTTAAAGTATAACTTTTGCCTGTTCCCGCAGACCCAGATAGAAAGACATTAACACCCGTCTTTAATATATTAAGAGCTAAATCCTGTTCCATCTATCCAATCTACATACTAAATATCATAGGTAAAATATACCACAGATTTACAATACTTCCAATTTTATTAAATTTTAATTTCCATTAATATTAATAAAAATACCATTCAAATATCTATTTAATCAATGTATAACATATACAGGCATTTGCTAAATTAGGATTATAAAATGTTTAAGTATTGTTTAATAGCCGCGTCATCACTATTTTCATGTGCTGTCTATTCAAGCCCATATGAAACAAGAACATACAATCAACCTCCCGTCATCACTGGTGAATTTGAAGTCGAGCAACCAGATCAAATACATTTAGCGAATCTCACAAAAGATACAGAAACAATAGAAGTTGAATCTGACTTTCTTGGTCTTAAAAAATTCAAGCGTGATACATTTGATATATCGAAGATTAAAGAACGTTTTGATAATGGTTTTACAAAACTTCGTGATGATGAAAAGACAGTGAAAACTAATAATCACCGAAATTAATTTAATTATTCAGTATTAGAATATATAGTCAAAATGTATCTTTATATTATTTATTCAAGTAACATTAATTGTTATTTAAAAAAATAATACTTATAATATTTTTGACTTTTTGAATCTAATTTAATAGTTATTCAATCTTCTCATCCCATCAAGCGTATTTAAGAGAACATCAATGAAGGATCAATCAATCAGCATTCACGAGGCCCACAAGCTAGAGGAAACTACTGGTAAGTTCATCATTGGAATTAAGAATGGCGTGGCAATGGTAAAATATCCGAATAAGCAAACCTTTCGTGCGGAAGCTGCTGCTGATGGTTTTGATATTATTACCGTGTCTGAACAGCAAGCGGAATTAATTTGGAAGAAAACTATAAATCTTTCAGTTGAAATTGTTGATCTAACTGCGTCCGATCATAATACCTAAATTAAGCTCTATTTCTTAAACATAAAGCAATTACTTTATTACACTCTTGCACATCGAAGTACCCAATATGGCATTTCTCCAAAGGAATGCCCATATTTTCTGATAGCCATTTATAAGCCTCTTGCCTAGCGGCACTTTTTGAATAGCCTTTATTTATCTTTAAAACCAAATTCTATCAAATACAGAATGTGCTGCTACTCGCTATTTTCACAACTCAACATTGGCTAATGTTCCTAAAGTATTTTTATTTGTATTGTGTATTCCAACCCTAGAACCACAAGCCCCACAATTATAAAATTGATTTGCAGAGAGCTTGTGATTTTCTCCATATAGTGACCTACCCTCCATCACTTTAGATAGTACGTTGCAATACTGACACCGAACCTTTCTGTAAATAAAAATACGTGGTTTTAGATAGTCTTTAACGTTTTGATCTTCATAAATTAGTTATATACAACTCCGTATTTTTTAACTACTTGTGGAATTGCCACTTCCTTACCTACCCTTAAAAAGAATTCTACTTGACGTTCGATTTGTAATTTCATTTCGCCATCAGATACAAATTTTTGTAATTCGTTCCATGTTTTATATTGTTCAAACTTCTTGCCGACAGGAAACACTGGAAAAATGAAAGGCATATTAAATTCATTAGCAAATTGTAAAGCCTTTTTAATTCTTGCTTGATTCTTCGTTAGTGAATCCTTTGCAGTTGCAAAAGTCAACTTACTATCGGAATCCTTAAATAATATTGATCGAGCCACATCAGGTATGTTTTGAACATCAATACATACAAGAACTGTATCACCAGTGACTCGATTCAAAGTACTACCTGTTAAGTAATCTTCACACAGAACGTATTCTTTATTTTTAGATGGAAAGTCACCAATTGCAAAAAACCCACCCTTAATACTCGAAGCAATTCGGACATTTTTAGCACAAGAACTATTCACTACTTGATAACTTAAAAACTTACCATCAACATTTTTAATAGGAATTAGAATATCGTTCTTAGCCACTTTGAAAGTTCGGCCACTATCTAACTTTTCATCGCCAACATGGTTATGTTTAATTATGTGCTTCTTAGAAGCAAGTAAGATGCCTTTGCTAACTGTTACGCCATTCTCATGAAAGTATTTATGATCTTTAGTTTCTGCTTGACGACCGGCAATTGAATTAAATTCATCCATGAGCATTTTAGAAACTGCTTCTGGAATATCTGCAATGTTATGGTTCTCATTTACATTGTAGTCACTGTTAAATTCACCATAGTTAGCGTCTTTAATTGTTACTGAATATACACCTCCACCATCATTTGAATTAACAAATTCATAGTTACCTACAATCGAATCATCTATCCGTGACTGGACAACACCTGTATCAAAATCGCCTAAATAACTTGGAACAACCTGTAAATCCATATCATTTAATTGCTTGTCCAAAGACACCAACATATTAGGTGTGGAACGAGAAAAGCTATCAATACTTGCTACTACTGAAACAGGTTTAGATTCCCATTTCTTAAAAGCATTAATAAGATAAACTAATGCGCTTAATGTTAGATATGACAAAAAACCAAATCCCACAACATAAGCAACTAACATTAGAAAATCCATCATCATTCTTCACCTTTATATCTTGCTTATTATTTTATAGCATATACCGCATATATACAATACTAAATGTTATTATTTGCTCTTTAATATGTTTGCTTTTTCAATATCTAAAATTTATTAAATTGACCTTACATATACTTTGATCATAAGTCTTTAAAATCATCCATTCTGTGAATTCTTAATAATACTTGCCGATCGGCAAGTTTCAAGGCTTAAAAAATAGATGCTCTAATCGACATTTCTCAAACATACATTTCATAAATGAACAATATTTAGTTGCCGATCGGCAAGTTTGAAGCTGTAGAAAATTACGTTCTAATCGGCTTTTCAAAAAACGTACATTTGATGAATTAACAATATTTAGTTGCCGATCGGCAAGTTATAAGGCTTAAAAAAATAGATGCTCTAATCGATAATTCTCAAACATACATTTCATAAATGAACAATATTTAGTTGCCGATCGGCAAGTTTGAAGCTGTAGAAAATTACGTTCTAATCAACTTTTAAAAAACGTGTATGAGAGTAAAAAAGTATTATACTTGCTTACTTCCAAGTCTTTGATTTTATGCACTTGAACCAATACCAAAAATAATAAAGATTCATACTAGAGCAAGCTAGTATGAATCCCATGAAACATATACGAGTAATAAAGTTTTATACTATTTGACTTTCATCAAACACAATTTCTAAAGGGTACGTGTAGTAATATCTCAAACCTACTTCCTCACCACTTTTACTATATTTTGTTTCTATATTGAGTAATTTCCATGATGGGTTTTTGGTAAAAATTGTATTGATTATATCAATAGTAGTTAATACATAATCGCCTTTTTTTTCTACAAAATTTATGTCATTAAAAATCAAACGATCAACAAATTTATTTTTGAATATTTCATCAAATAAAGCATTAATATTTAAGCCCTTTTCTGTAAGTTTAACTAGCTGTAATAAATTAGGAAAAGTTTTACCTTTTTCCCATTCAATAACTGTTCTACTTGTTAAATCATTAATTGATGCAAAAGAATCCTGACTTAAATTTAATCGTTCTCTTTCAAGTCTTAATCTTTTTCCAAGTTCAATATTAATTGGATTAATTATAGATTCCATGATAAACCCTTTATTGTGAATATATCTTCATAGTAGTGAAGATGTATTCACATGTCAACAAGTGTTAGTATGATTCTTTATAAGTACTTAGTATGAAACCTTAATACTCAGTATGAATCTTTATATCTCCCGTACAAAACGTACATTTGATGAATGAACAATATTTAGTTGCCGATCGGCAAGTTTCAAGGCTTAAAAAATTGCTGCCCTAATAGACATTGCCCAAACTTACATCTATGAAACAAAAATATTTAGTTGCCGATCGGCAAGTTTCAAGGCTTAAAAAATTAGATGCTCTAATCGACATTTCTCAAACATACATTTCATAAATGAACAATATTTAGTTGCCGATCGGCAAGTTTGAAGCTGTAGAAAATTTACGTTCTAATCGACTTTTCAAAAAAGTACATTTCATGAATGAACCATATTTAGTTGCCGATCGGCAAGATTTAAGAATCTAAATAATAAAAAAACCTTGGATAATACCAAGGCTTCGACATACAAAACTAAATTTATTTTGAAAGGACTCTTTTAGCCCATTCAGAAATCATTCCTGCATTTGATATGGCTGATTCAGCAGCAAGATTAGCAGCATCTAAACGATTCTGTTTTACTTGCGTTGTTGCTTCTTTTTCTCTTGGTGCTTTGTTGGCTGCACCATACAAAGGTAATTTAGTAAATATTGAGCTTTGATTAGTCGCAGCAGTACGGAAACTTTTCATGGCAACCGCTTCACGCGAGTTAAGAGGAAGTACAAAGCGATAATTGAACAAGTCTGACTTAGCTACAGTAGGGAAAAAATTAATTCCACTATATTGCTGTAACTGATTAATAGAAACATAATCTATTCGGCCAGATTCATCATTAACTGCAACATACGCACCGGCAACATTGAGTTGGGGAAAAAGAACAACCTTATAAGTGTGACTTGGAACGATAACATTATTTCCGATTTTACGGAGCTTATTACCTAAGAATAATGATCCAGTGATTACATAAACCGATTGATTGTGGCTTTTCACATAAGCGCGAACAGCTTCTTCGGCTAAACGCCATTCTTCTTGGTTTACGTGAGAACTTTGCGGGATCATATTAGCCAATGAAAAACTATCATATTGGTCTTTAATACTTTTCCTATCCGCACTTGGAGAAAGGTGGCCTCGGTCAAAATTAGAGCCACGATAGTCTGTTAGTAAACTTCTATGTACCAATGGAATTCTTTCTTCTTCATGAAAGTTATTGGTTCGCTTAATTTGCGATGCAGCTTTTAAAGAGTCCGGTGTAAGAATAGAAGCCGACCATAAACCAGTTTTAGATAAGCCAGAATATTTAACAGCAAACCCTGTAAAACAGAGATCATAATTTGCTTTTGTAAGCAGACTATTTACAGTTATAGGAGGCGTTTTGGCATAGAAATTATGATTACAACGGTCAAACCCAACAGCATAGCTTGAAGAACTGATACCTATAAAAAGTGAAGTTAAAAAAATATTTTTCTTTTGCTTAATACGTTTTATGGAATTCTGGATCATAGTCATACACACTCAATTTCAGAAATTCTATATTTCAGTCGGGTATAGGTATTTTTGACATTGAAGATAGATTCATTCCAATGTTTAATTTGCTGTTGTTCCTTAGTGATCTGTTCCATTTCTAAAGGCGTTAAAACAATAGATTTAATTCTCAAATCTGTTCCAACTTTCAAATCAAACGAGTCAAAGATGGCAAAGAGGTAGACTTTGCCGAACTCTTTAAGATAGTTATGAACTTCATCACTAAATTGGATTTTTGCCGCTCGGCAAAAGGTGTACATCCCTTTTTTATCAATATTTTTACATGAAACTTCAATAAACTTTTCCCGATCAGAAATTGAATATATCGAATCACACCGTTTTTTTGAGTTTGTTGTAATTGAATAACTTGAAATCCTATTCGCCAACTTTCCAGAATTTATATCCACTATTAAAGGAGAGGGGAGAGGGCGCTCGTCCTTTGAAGGTACAGTTGGTAAATGTTCTTCTTTAATAATTTTAAGCTTGATTGATTGCCGGAATATTAGTTGTATATCACTAACATCCTCAAAATAATTCTGAATATAGATATTAAAAAAGTTCATGGATTTGATGCTTTGAATATTCAATATATCAAAGTTTAACAATACATTACTTAATATTCAATTAATTAGACTAACAATATACATATAATAAACAATGGTTTATCTATTTATTAACGTTAATTAGCACTTTTATTTTTCTTTTTTTAGAGGTTTTTATAGAATATATTTAATAATTAAATAACCAAAAAATAAATTATCTTAAAATATTTTATTACCTTAATATTAAATTATTGTTAATTATATTGCATAATATGTGCATACTTTGCACTCCCAAAGATAAAGCTCATGAAACTTCCTTGTACACTCAGAAACCATCCAAATCGGTTCCAAATTATTTTGGTTTTAATCCTTTCCACACTGTTAGCCACTCTATCTGTCTACTATGCTTTTGATAATTTAGCTGCTCAAAGTGAAGCAAAAGCTTTTACTAAAAACATTAAACGATAAACTTAATCCACTAATGTAGATTACAATAAAATTCAACGTACCTTTTTCCTGACCTCCTTCATTTAGCGTCAGCATAATGAATCAAGCGTAAGCCAAACATATAAAAGCATTGAGTGTCAGCGAAATGCCGCAGCGCAAGCGGAGCGGTTTTTGGTATGTGCGACTTAAACAGATTTAAGCCACACATTAGGGAATTAGAATAGGTCTAGTTGAAGGGCTAACTTAATCTCACCATTTACAAGCATTTTGATGCAACCTTTACTCCTTTTAGTTGTCTTTACTTCACTTTGGGCGATGGCCTTTTCATCGTCAAAATTTTCAGATTCGACATTATTAATGCTTGGAATCTGTTTTGTAATAGTGCTTTCTTCGATCTTTGCCTGTAGTCGTGAAATCTCAGCTTCATTTTCTAAAAGAAGTTCTTCAAGTTTACTTTCTGGGTCTGCATTTGCTAAGGAAGTTTGAACCAAACTTAAGCGCAATTTTTTGTATTGAAGTTCTGATTCACTTTCAAAAATAGCGCCGATCTTCGGTTTAATTTGACTGATAATCTCTTTTGCATTTTTCAGAGCCTTAGTGGTTCTGCTCTCAATTTCGCTGAACTCACTACCAACGCGATTTACTAATGTCAGTAATAGAGTTGCAATGTTAATCACTGTGAGGCGATTATCTGGAACGTTCCCAAATGCAATATCATATTCTTGGTCTTTCGTTGTTACGGACAATTCACACCCAACACCACGCTTAAGCAATGGCAAGCCAAACAAAGTACCAAAATCATAAATAGATTCATTTTTTAACAATTTGAAAATTTCCTCTGCTGCATCTATGGAGTTATTAAACTCACCACCAGACGGCGCAACATACACGAAAGGTTCTGATTTGTTCTTTAAAACAGATTTAACGGCTGTTTTTGCTTTTGTATATGAGAAAGGAACCTTATTGATGAAAATTTTCTTGTTAGCTGCTTTCAAACTATCCAGATATTCCATAGCATCGTTGTGATCTTTGAATACTTTGGCATTGATCTGTATATTGATTTGATCGTTACGAAATATAGCTTCTTCTAGGCGAGGGCCATAGCAGAACAAAGCACTGTCTACATAGCTATCTTTACGAGCCGGCATAGTCTGTAACTGGTTTTCCGCTTTAGAAACCTGTAGGGCAAAATTGGCTTGCTTGCGAGAGTAGTTAGCTTTCAGCCGTTCAAGTTTTTGAATTTCAGCTTCTAGTTCTACACGTTCCATCATAAGAGGGTTGCCGGTCGCCAACGCAGCAATTTCTTTCATGCTGATTGCATCTGCTTCGGCACCAAAATCAATGCTGTGCTGACCTGTATAGTTTCTAAGTACACCAATCATTTTTAACTTAATGCTGTTTAGCTCCCACATACGGGCATCACATGAATTTTCTGTAACGTAGCAGCTAATTCCGATTTCAAACGTATCAGCGCCTAACAGCTCATAAAGCATGTTCCCTTGCCGTAAAATACGGCCTTCGCGCTGCTCGATGTCGCTCGGTTTAAAAGTTACATCTGCATGATGCAAATGTACTAAACGCTTTTGCACGTTAGTACCACACCCCATTTTCGGTGTGCTTCCGATCAATACGCGAACTTCACCAGAATTTACCAGATCAAAAATATCTTGCTTTTCTTGGTCCGTTTTAGCTTCTTGAATAAAACGAATTTCATTGCTTGGGATTCCTAACGAAACTAGGTGATCTTTGATCTCCTGATAAGCTGACCAATTAGATTCTTGAGCATCACGCATTGCTTCTATTTCGCTTGCATTAAAGCTTTCTAAACGATCTTCTAACACCTGAATAGCGATTTCGTTTTCTTCATCAATAGCGGTCTGTAGCTTCTCACGCAGGGCATCATATTGCTTAATAATCTTAAGATCACCATTTGACTTAGGAACTGAGCGATCTAAAAAGATTAATTGAGTACCTTTGAACTGATCCCATTGCTGATAGATTGAAAAAACATTGTTAGCAATGGCTTCAATTTTGCCGCCTGTTTCGCGTGAGTATCTAAAAGGATTTACGCAACGAGCAGCCAGAGAAAGTTTTCTAGCTAAATCCATCAGGCGTAGACGTTCACTATTACGTTCTTTCAAGTCTGAAATCTTATCTAAGTTTTCATAGCGTTTTAGTATTTCATCCAAGATCGCCTGTTGTTCATAAGTCGGCTTAACAACGTGCGTTTGGCGGCTACCTGTTGCCAATCGTGGAATTGGAAAGTCTTTACCTGTACTTTCACGAAAAATTTTATTTAAATCTTCATTACTGATGGCATCTGTGAACTGGAACCATAGGCCCATTAATGAGCTGAGATTGCGCCACTCTCGGGCAAATCGGGTAACTTGTTTTAACTTGCCTGATTCTGTTGCTTCAAACTTAGTGACGTTCTCAGCGTAGAGTCTAGCCCAATTATCAAAGTGCTGTAGGCCCAATTCTTTCAGCTCATTAGGTATTAAAAAGCGTTTGATGTTGTAGAGTTCAACGGCGCTGTTAGATACTGGTGTACCTGTATAGCATCCGGCAGAACCATTAATACTATGGAGATACTGAAACTTAAGATACATATCAAATGCACGATATGAGCCGCTAGGATTACCCATACCTACAATATTGTTTAGATTACTAAAAAATTGAAGGTTTTTATAAGAATGAAATTCATCAACTTCAATATTATTCACGCCTAACAGATCAAAAGTAATCAACTTATCTTCACGGTTAAGGTTCAAGCCCCCTGCTAGTTTTTTCTCAAGACGTTTTTTAAGGCTTGCTAGAGCTTTTGCGCTTTTACGCTGACCGCTATTGCTTTGAATCTCTAATAAGGCATCTTCTACGGCTGTGATTTCATCCTTAATAAACTGATCCTGAATCGCATCACTTAGCTTAATAAACTCAAATGATGAATGAGATAGCACTACAATATCGTAGTTACCTGTAGCAATTCGGGCGAACAGACGTTTACGGTTCTTTTTAGCGAAATCTTTTGGGGTCGCTGCGAGTACTTTAGCCGATGGGAATAAACGGTAAACATCAGCCGCGAACTGTAAAACCAGATGATTAGGCACGATAATCATTGATTTACTCGTCAAACCTAATTGTTTTCTAAGCATTGCACGAGAAATAGTGATGAACGTTTTCCCTGCGCCCACTGTATGACTGTAAAGCGTGAATTGCGACAATACACCTCTATATACGGCGTTTAACTGGTGCGGTCTAAGAGCAATAATTGAGTCAGGTACTTTGCCCTCTAAAATGATATGAGAGCCTTCAAATTTAGGGGCAACATAAGAATTGAAGGTCTGGTTATAGATTTCCTCTAACTGCTCTAATAAGTGGCCTTGACTGTAAAGCCATGACATAAATTCTTGCTTGATGGTTTCAGCAAGGGAGATAGCCAGTTCTGTAGCTTCTGGATCAAATACTTTAACTTCTGAGCGGTGAATAGGGTTGTATTCAGTACGCATGATCCGGATTGTCTTGTTATTGAATAGATGCTCAAGCAGCTTGTTAAGCGTAATGTAATCGGTGCTGTATAAGGCGGTTTTAGCTTGGCTTGGTGTGCAGTCAATATCATAAATATTAGATACACGCTCATAGAATACTTTTGCTGATTCATCATCTGTAATGAACCGTACAAATGAGCGGTAAATATCGATCGGCAGCCATGTCATACCTAGTGAGATAGAAATATTTTCAAGGCTGATGTAGGCCGGCTGCACAGCTTCTAGGGCTTGCTCACCGATATAGTCACCATTGGCAACAGCAAGGCGTAATTTCTTGCGTACGTTACCAGAAAGGTGAACGCTCTTGTGAACCCACCCACCAATTTCATAATCATAAAAAATCTGCGGGGCAGGGGTGTTTTTGTGTAGATGCTCGATTACTTCATCTGTTGAACAGCTCAATAGTTCAGCCATGTAATCCAGATCGACACAACCACGGTAGCTTAAGGACAAACTAAGCGCGTGTGATGGGTTATCTGCTTTAACTGGTCGAATCGTTTTAAAAATTACACGTTGGCTAAAAATAGCGGCTTTAGTGGCCTTTTCTTCTTTCACGATTTTGTAATCTGGCTTGCCGGTCGGCAAGTATCCTGCAAATTCCTTAACAGGTTTTTTATAGTCGTTCTCTAAAGCCAGTAATAAGCCGGCATCTGGCAGATCATTGATTAAAGCAAGGTTAGAACTTGAGTTGATGTAACCGAACTTTTTGTAAAAATGATCATACTGTTTAATTAAGTTTTCACGGTTCGCTTCAATTTCCGTTTGATCTGCATCGTTTGACTCAAGGGAAAGTTGAGTAATTAGACAGTCACGAATAGCAATTAAAAGCTGTAGCTTTTTAAAGCGCGTTTTACCTAATTTAGAACGTGGACCAATATTAGCAGGATCAATGAAGTTTTTATCGTAAACGACACGACCATTGGAATAGCCTTGCTCGTTAACTTCATAAACTTTCTGACCTAACTCATTCAGACGCGCTACTTTTTCGTAATACTGACCACTGATATGAGGAATGTATTTTTCTGACCATACTGTATTTTCATCAAGTACTTGGGTCTTATAACGAAAGCCTTTATCAATATCCTGTTCAATGATGCGATACAGGTTGCCGGCTTCATTGGTATCAATAACACCAATTTCTTTACCTGATAACTCAATGTATAGGTGTGCTACCAGTGCATCAAATTCGGTCTGTAAGTGGTTTAAATCAACAGTTACAGGCTCTTTAGATTCTCTGAATGTATTGATGATCCATTCATTCAAACCAGATTCAAGATTGCCTGTTGCAGTAATCGCCAGTTCCCGACCATACGGCCCCGACTTAAAAGAAATTTCGCCAGAAATATGAGCAGGGTTTGTATTGAAATAATCATTGATGAAGATATTTCTTTCGCCTTGGCTTTCCAGTGAGTCAGTATAAACCCATGAAGGATAGTCACAGGCATGAGTACCATAATTCAAACGTGCGTGATTTTCATCGTTTGCGCTTCTACGTTTGAATACCAGAATATCCGTGATCACCTCAGTATTAGAGGTTGTACCATCTTTAAACGCGCCATTAGGCAAACGGTATGCACCGACCAAATCAGCCAGATAAGACATTTCCTTACGCGCATGAGCATCTGAGCTATCTAATACATAGCGTGACACAACATAAATTGCATAGTGGTTATGCTTTAGGGATTGCAGACTTTTAAGTATGAACTGGTTATGAATAGAGAAGCGATTGTATTCAATACAATCAGACATGTTTAAGCTGAAATCACCGTATGGTGGATTACCAATTACCAGATCGAAGCAATGAGGCTGCAAAGGGATTTTTTCAAAACCAGTTTGGAAGATGTAGCTTGTATTTTGGTTTATATATTTAGCGATTCGTGCGCTTAAAGAGTCCTTTTCAACACCTACAAAACGCATATTTTCAGGGGTAGGGGCTTGATACATAAACTTGCCATTACCACAGCTAGGTTCAAGCACAATACCGGCGTTTTGGCCCAAACGTGCTGCAATATTCCACATGGCAGAAATGATGAAGTCGGGCGTATAAAATGAATCTGTAATTGACGCTTGTGCATCGGCATATTCATCATCGGTTAAGAGGTCTTTTAGCTCTTGGTTGCGTGTACGCCAAGCATCAGAGGCAAAGCTATCATCAGAATGAGGGAAGGCTTTAGAGAGGCTACCCCAACCAACGTATTTTTTAAGTAATTCGATGTCTGCCAGTGTAGGAGTGGTGCTATTTGCCTCATGTAATTTTAGGCACTTGATAGCATCGATATTATTATTGAAATGCTGAATTTCCATGAAACCAAGATTAATTGAGTTCATTGCATATGCTCCAAAGTTGATATATGAATTATAAAACATATACCGCACATATACAATATTATATTTGTTAATTGCGACACGGTTTGACGCTTTTAAAATTACTTTAAAACATTTAGATACCGTTACTTAGAGTTAATTCCGCTTTAAATTTTAAACACATCTTTTCTTTGAAAAGCATAGCGGGATGCGAAAGCAGACGGCGCATGAGCGTAAGCGAAGGGGGATTAAAAAATTAGAAATATTATATTGAGTATAATAAAGGGTTAATTCTTATCTATAGCTTCTGTTTTCTGTGAAGGAACTATTTTTTGGGCAAGCTCTTGGGCAAATATTATTATATTTATCCAAGTAACTAAATAAATGAAGTAAATTACTAAAGTAATAAAAGAATGTTCTGACGATTGAACCTCTAACATAGTAAAAATAATTTCAACTGGTAGTATTTTTAGTAAAGCTAATGAAAACAAGATACTAAGTAAGCAAAAAATAAAAAAACGCACTATTTTCTGCACACTGAATATGTTTTTCATTAAGGCTCTCCTTTATACAGGATTTGTACTCTATTTTTGAGGCTATACGGAATAACGTGTGGAAAAGTTATAAAAACCGATACGCACGAAACAACCTATTGAATGAAAACCTCAAGAGCTGTGGGTAGAGTAAGTATAGTTGTTATTGCTGCAATATTATTGCGCCGTGATGAAGACGCAATGTATTGGATGATTATAGATTGAACGCATGATTTGAGTTAAGGAGTAGTCATAATTGTTGGCATCACCGTGTATGTAGCAAGCCCTGCTGCAAAGACCATAAGTAACATTAGCATCACAATCGGGAATTTAGGTTTAGATTGTTCAGATAGAGGTTCATTGCCTTCATTAGCAATAGACTTTCGCTTTTTGAAATTAAAGATAATAAACATAGAAATTAAAAATGCAGATAAAACTAATATAAGTGCAGTAGTCATTGGGTATCTCCTTGAGTTTGTAAGTTTAGTATAGTAATTAAATTACACACGTTATTCCGAAATATGGATTTTTCTTAAAACTGAAATTCCACCACTTATTCCGCATAGCCATTTTTGAGGACATGAATAAATTACTGTTAATACACCACGGCGCATCAACAGTATTAATTAAATTAAAAAGATTTGTTCATATTCGCTTTAGCAACATCGGAAAACTTACGTTTTTTGATCACCATAATATTGCCTTTGGCACTGATGCTCTTAGATAACACTTCGTCTTGGGCCGGTTTAGATGCTTTGGCTTTTTGAGCTTGTTTATCTGCTTTCTTTTTGCTTAAGCGGATTTTAGCTAAAAAAAGTTTAAAGGTTTTTTCAGCTTCATTCACAGGCATAATTTCTTCAAGTTGTTCCATTGATAATACTTCAAATTGTTCAAGCTCAGTACCAAGCTGCTCCAACTTAAGTTTAGCAATGATCCGGTTATTCAGAATCGAATAGAACTGGTAGGCCCCGATCTGGACTACACCATAATTATAGCCACCTGATGCCACATATCCTTTTACTTTCACTTCTTTGTTTTGCATCAAACTACGAATCACCTCCATACGTTCTGCATGGAAGTATTGCTGCTTTTTAGATAACTGTTGAACGGTATGCTGCAATTCCGCGAGTTCGGCATCTGTAGCTGCACCAGATTCAGTTTTGGTGCGAAGTAGGGCGTTTGTGGAAGCAATATCCTGCTTTCTGAGGTTTGCCAATTGAGATAAAACATATAAAGCTTTTGAAATAGGCTTAAGATTTTTACCTTTAGGTCGGTTATTCATTGTATTCATGATAGAAATCCAAAGTTGATATATAGCAAATATACAACATATACCGCATACTAACAAGCAATAAACATCAATTATTAAAAGAAATAAGAACTAAGGGCAACAAGTAAGGGGAACATACCGGCAAATAACATATGGGTAATTCTTAAATTTCGTGACACATTCACTTCTGCTGTATATTTCAGATATTTCATCACAAATATCGGTATGGAAACGAAGCATCCAAGTAGCATTGCGGTTGTAAATGCGAACTCGAACTGGACCAACGGAATTACGTCTGCTGCAAACTTATAATACTGGTAATAGTTGCATCCGGTCATAAAGAATAAGCACAGTAAGCCTATACCAATTGAAGCGTATTCAATTTGCTTGTTCTGATCTTTATACAGAATTTTAGTAGCAAGCATACACACCGCGATCAATAAAGGGATCAGGATGATAGAGATGCTGATAAGAACATTGGTTAAGAGAAAACCCTTTGGATCATGCCCACTGACCAGTAGATAAAGCGAAGTGAATGACAAGAACACTACAGGGAAGAAATTAATATAAAAGAGCTTAATTTTCTCAAATTTAGTAATTTCAAACTTCTTAGTTTTTTCCATAACTGCATCCACACATAACATCGTCTATGATGAAAATAGAACTGGTAATTTTTAAATTTCTTTAGTAATTATTCAGCATTTTCAATACAACAATATACCACACATTTTACATACTATATGTGTTGAATAAGTCGATTAAAGTTTATTTAAACAACTATTAAATACCAATTAAAATTAATGAGCGGCTTTCCAAATCTGATGCTCTTTGTAGAGCTGAAAGAACCCCGAAAGAACAAAAATAAAGGCTATTACTGCTAATGACGATTGGAATAGGTCAAATGAGTTAAACGTACCTTGTTGGGCTAAGGTAAATCCTTCTATCAGTACAGCTAAATTTACTGAAAGTGTAATAGCAATAATAATGACATCTTTGATCTTAAGTCGGGCAGGGGGGAATTGAGTAGATTGGTCTTTATCCAAGTGTACAGGTAGACCAGTAATGCCGTGATAGAGGTAAAAGCCTACTAAAAGAAAAAGTATGATCGACAACATACTTAGCATGAGCAAGATGCCTATTATTAGGTAATTATGAGCAAAGAGGTTAAAGATTGTCTGACCTATCGCTGACATGAACACAATGAGCGTAAACATGGTCCCGATGAAATCAAGGCATTTACCTGAGAAAAGGAAGGGTTTGGTACGTCCCTTTAGTGTTTGATGATTCTGCTTTTCCTGATCCAATTTTTGCAACCCCGACTCATATATATCATCACAAGAAGTTTGAGATAACCCCTCTACATTCTTGACTTCATATGCTGCCGTTTTTTTGTTGTCTGTTGTAATCATTATTATTCTACGACCTATATCAATTGGAAGTGATGGCTAACAGCACCAAACTATTAGCCATTATGAGTTATTTACTCGTCTTGATCGTTTTGATCGTCTTGATCAGTCAAATCATCACTATCATGGTCCACATCATCCTCATTATTCTCAGCTCTCTGTTTATAATCGAGAGCAAAGTAATAATCCAGATCAATTGGCTTTCTGGTATTCACTAACGCCAAATTCTCTGTAAGAAGCGCCTTCATAATGGTTTGAGCAGTTTTCAAGTCAAAACCATTACCTTCATAGAAAAATCCATAATCATTCATGAAAGTAGGGGAGCTGATCAAGAATTTGATCTGTTTAGGTTTCAAACTTAAAGGTGGTGTGAAATGGTTGATTCGATCTGGGTCATTAAAGTGGGATAAATCATCACTCCAAGCAATACCTTTCTTAAGGTAGGCAAGTTTAATTTTTTCCAGAGCCTTAGACATCTTGCTATTGATATATTTCTTCTTATATCCAAACTTAAACTCAACCGCTTCGATACTGTAACCTTTTTTGATATATGTATGGTGTACTTCTAGGTTAGTCAGGCGATTGATCTCAGAGATAGCCGGCTCAATTACTCGGGTTTTAAAATGTATATGCTTACGGTACTGGTTCTCTTTCATGAACATACTTCTAAGTTCGTCATAAGAGAAAATTAAACGGTTCGTGCGCCATAACTCGCTATTTAGTACCCGATAAAGTCGCAATGAATAGTAAGAGTTCATTTTCATGATCTGCTTAAGTTCATGACGGTTAAAACTGTTATTTTTATGCTTTAAAAGGTTATAGAAGAATCGAAAAAATTCCTCTGCAAATTGAATACTGAATATTCTGGTCTTAGGCTCGTAATGAAGCTTCTGGATCATCGTTACTTTTTCAGGAATATCACTCCCTTCAACTTTAACGAGCATTACAGGACTGGAAGTAAAACGCTCATAAGCTCGTTCCATGATTCGTCTAACATTCTGCATACGAGTCTTTCTGAGTCTAATTTCTTCTGCTGTTAAATATTCTTCAGTTTTCTCAGAAGCTTCAGGGGAATCTTCATATAGAAGCTGATAAAAGTTATCAGCCGTAATAGATACTTTATCTCTAGGGTTAAATTCTAACTTATTATCCATCTCATGTTTATGAATGATGGTAATAGCGCAATACATCAGCTTCTCAAGATTAATATCCAATAGATAGGAAGCCTGCGGCATTGAACTAAGCGTTGAAACAACATCATGGTCGCGTACTGGTTTCAGTATTAGTTTTGAAGATATATCTGTCATTATGTTGTTCAAAAGCAGTAATAATTTATAAGAAAACTAAATTATAATAAGGCAAAACACAAGCATTATTATTTAAGACTATGATTTTATTATAAATATTATGGCACAGATATGTGTCTTTTATTAGATTTTAGAGAAACAGAAGTGTGTGCGTTGCTTATAAAAAGTTCAATATCTGTTCTTCAACACGCAATTCTTGAGTAAATATTAAACATTTTTAGAGTTTGACAGCTTTTTTCTACTCAAAATGATTAATTTTAACTCAGGTAGCTATGATGTGTGTTTTGATGAAAGATGCCAATTAATAAAAGTAGCTATGATGTGTCTTTTGGCCAAAATTACCTTCAAACAGGTAGCTATGATGTGTCCCAAAGGGCTAAAAAGCCGCTTTTAGGTAGCTATGATGTGTGCCAAGCAGGATTTATCTGGCGATTAGGTCACTGTAAAGTGTGTTTAAAAACACAAATCTGTGTTTACTGAATAAATTAATTAAGTAATGAATAATAAATAATCAATTCAATTGCTTAATCTGTCAATATTCAATCAAAATATACTTTTGCAAGGTAGCTATGATGTGTCTTTTAGCTCAGATCGGCAAATTAAGGTAGCTATGATGTGTCTTTTAACTCAAATCAGCCGATTTAAGGTAGCTATGATGTGTCTTTTAACTCAAATCAGCCGATTTAAGGTAGCTATGATGTGTCTTTTAACTCATATCAGCCAACTTAAGGTAGCTATGATGTGTCCCAAAAGGCCAAAAATGGAACTTAAGGTAGCTATGATGTGTCTTTTAGTATAAAAAAACACCAAAAAGTAGCTATGATGTGTCTTTTGGACAAAATAACCTTCAAAAAGGTAGCTATGATGTGTCCCAAAATAGAAAAACAGGGTTAAAAGTAGCTATTATGTGTGCTGCAAATTCTATTTTAATAGTTCACAGTCCTTAAAATACAAAACGCACGCTTACCTATTTATAAAATAATATACAGAAAACGAACAATGCACCTAAGCCTTATATAAAAATGTTCAAAATTAATTCAAATCTAGTTATTAATACTAAAATGACCCTTAAAATAAGACATAATAAATTCATAAGGATAGAAGTTCATTATTGCTTGTGGATAACCTTGTGGACTAAAGAAGCTATGATGTGTCCGTGGTAGCTATGATGTGTCCCAAAGAAGCTATGATGTGTCCCAAAGTAGCTATGATGTGTCCCAAAGTAGCTATGATGTGTCCCAAAGAAGCTATGATGTGTCCCGAAGTGGGATTAAACCCCTGAATTTAATGAAAAAAAAACTCTCCTTATTCTAATATATTCTTTTCTATTCTTTTTATTCATTCTATATTCGTCAGAGGGCAACCCAGAAAAAATTTTAGTTCTTTGATTGAGAACCTAGAGCTTATCTAAAATTCTCTTATAATTAATATTAAATTAATGTTTTATTATAGTTAATAAATAATTATTAATAATATTAATAAATCGAAATTAAATCACCTCACTACAGTTGAATTATACCATTTTCTAACTAAAGCTAAAGCTAATTTAATTATCAAGCGCCATATTGAACAAACAGTATAATTTGCTTTATTAAAAACTAATTAAACTACTATTCTGACTACTTTTTTTTTGAAAGTTTTCTTTTCTTCTTCATTTCAATTGTTTCTTGAACAACATCAATTCTCTGCCTATCTACTTTGTATGATCCCAAGTACTACAAAACATAATTGAAACGTTTTTGTGAAAACAAAAGAAAAAACATGTTGATCAAGGAACGAATAGCTTATTGCATTGATAATTTACTTAAAGAAAACTGGTTTAAAAGAGGAAAAATCTGGGAGTTTTGAAAGTATAATTTTTCTTGATTACTTGTTCTTGAATACAAAAAAGACGGCGTTTAAATTCAAAACCACAATGTAGGCGGTTGGAGTGTGGATAAATCTCTCTGGTTGCTCTTATTTTGCTTTTATAGTGTTTTAAGGGGGGTAGGAAGGGGATTTCAGCCAGAAGCGCCAAAAACCCCTATTTTCACGTTTTAATAAGCAATTCTGTAATAATCTTCCGGATCACAACCTATGAGGTCCATACTCCATAGATTCATCTCATTACAATGACCCTTAAATCGTTCGTTTAGTTCCGCAATTTGCGGTTCATTCTTGATATTAATGTCATCCCAAATGTCGATCCAGACATAGTTATAGAACTCATCTTTAGCAGGAAAGTAGTTAAGAATGTCATCTTGAATGATTTCAACTCGCGGATCATCTTTAAAAAACCCACCAACATAATCAATAATGTCTTTGTCGATCTCAATTACACGAATATGGGTAACTTCTGGTTTGGACAACATCGCTTCTAAGATCATGCCCATACCTAAGCCGGCCACAAGAACGGAACCACGCGCATAATCATAAGCAACTTGGTTTGTATTGCATTCCATAGGCGTGTTGCTCATGACAACATTGCCGGTACTGAGCTGTTCTAGTCTGAGGTACTGTCCTGCTTGAATGCACTCATCTGGTTTCCCTTGAAAGTGCATACGCATGTTAAAAAATTCTGCTTCATTTTCGGTAACTGTGAATTCTTCAATACGCCAGTTTCCAAATTTTTTATTAGGCTTTACTCGGGTTGTGCCGTATACAAAATTATTCGTCATGTTAAATCCCTCAAACTATGCCATAATAATAAAGCATATACCGCAGATAAACAATACTGCTATTAGTAATTTCTTTATTTTGATAAAACTTAAAGAGCTTGAAAATTATTTGAGAAGAAGTAATGAGTTTACTTATAGAATTTACGCATGATGATGTAGTAGACATCGGCGCAGTGGCTTAAGCAAGTGATTAAATGCCCTGTAATCGCTAAGGAAGTAAAATGTATTGGTAGCAGGGAAATACCTGATGTAATTGGCTTTCGTTCTGACACCAGTTTTCTAATTGAGTGTAAGGCTTCTCGGGCTGACTTCTTAAGTGACTTCAAAAAACCTGAACGGCAAGGTTTATGCAGCAGTCTGGGCAATTATCGCCTTTATCTGGCTCCCAGAGGCATCATCGATCCATCCAGAGTACCTAACACATGGGGAATACTAGAAATCAATGAAAGGGGTAGGGTAGACGTTGTACGCTTTATGAAAGGTAATATCTATTGCGGAAGTAGCACACCTGAACGGTATAAGCTAGAGGACCCATTCTTTCATGAATCGGATATTCTGAAAGAACGGTCCATGTTGTATTCGCTGCTACGGCGTTAATTCAGTTCAATGCCATATTTTTCAAGGAAGTTGTAATCAGGTACTAATCCCTGTTTACTGTCCGGATCAACCAGTACGGCCATAATCCAGTGATGATCTAGTGAAATTTGGTCGCCCACGTTATTTAGGAAATAATCAATATCGTGAATCTGCACATTATAGCCATCATACTCATTCAGATGATTTAGGTTGAAGATCGGTGTGTAACCATCTTCAAGTTTAAAGCTGATGTCACCTGTCGCAGTATCGTGCTTGTACCCGATATAAGATTCAACGGTATAGCGGCCAAAATCATGAACATGTGCCATAACAATTTTGACTTCTGGCAATGTGCCATCATAGTTTTGAAAAATATTCTGGAATGCTGTCTTATCGAAGGTCAGCTTATAGTTTTCTGATGGGTAATCTTCATCATTATTTTGCGTGACGAATTCATCCAATGTGATTTTAAGAGATTGGTCCTCTGCATCCGGATCAAGTGCTTCACCATGTATGAAGCACTTACCTAATAGACCATAGCAATACGAAAGAGCTGACATAAGATTATCTCCAAAGTTGATAGAGATATTTTACCATTAAAAACAACAATATATTCAGTATTATCAATGTTTAACGACACGATATGACGCTTTTAAAGATTGGAAATTGATAGGAAATTCATGCGAATTTATAACTGAAAAATTTGCGCGGCCACCCCCTTTTCATTACAGAGCAGGGCTGCGTTAGCTGACATGCCAATAGCGTAAGCGTGGGGCCAAGAAAGGCAATGCCTTCCCTATAACATTGATTTTAATTTTTCCTTGAATGCTTCTGGTGGAATGAAGCATTCCGGACATTTCTTGATAATGAACTCAAATAGGTCTTGTTCTAATGCGGTGAGATCGCCGTGTTCATTCCAGTGCCAACCTTCTTCCGGATGAACCTTTATTGAATCTTTGGTGCTACAAATCAAAAATCTGCGTGCGACCTCAAAAACATGATTAAGTACACTGATCTTCACGACCAGATTATCCCCATAGAATGTTTCACCCATTTCCTCTGATTCTTCATCATTTAGATCAGGGTCTAATTGCAGAGCTACAGGCAATTGCCATTCAACTTTAAATTGTTGGGTCTGTAATTTATCAATATCTGTATTCATGGTGGTTACTCAAATATCATGAGTTATATTATACAGCATATACCGCATATATAGAATACCTTAATTTTATTTTGTGATCAATTTACTAATACAATTTTTCAATGATACGGCCAAAAATGTGCGGCGTAATCTGGTTGAACTCTAATTCAACTGAACCGGCTATATCTTTCTTGAATTGTTCAAAGTCACCTGTAGAGCAAATGTATTTTTCATCACGGCGATCAAAGCGAATTTCCCCATGCTCCTTACCTTCTAACTGATCTAAATCAGCCTGTATCTTACGTTTAAGATCATTGATGAAGGCATTCAGGTAATGTTCCTCTCCAATATACTGATGCTTTTGGTATGAGGTAGTTTCCTGCCCATCTTTTTTAAGCACCTCAAAATGATAGGCTTGGATGACTGGTACGACTTCTGGTAAATATGAATTATTGATTACTGCGTCCAATGACGTATCCAGTTTTAATAATGGCTCTATACCAAATACGCTATATCTAGTATCAGACAGAACATCAGGAGAACTTTCTTCAAAGAGATAATCAGCTTTTAATACCTGATGTGATGTTGAATGGAGAACATAAGACAGTAGCTTGGTAGAGTGCGTATATTGGCTTTGTAATAGGTTCACACTGACAAATGAATTTGAGCCTTGGTCTATAGCAAAAGCCTTGGTAAAAAGTTTATCTGCCTCGTTTCTGTGGAAGTCCTGTTTAATTACACCGATCGTCTGAGAATGATTGTCCTGCTCAATCAGATTGCTTGCAGTTTGCTCATAACGTTCAGCTAGTCGATCAAGCCAATTTAAACCATCCTTAAGGCATATTGCTCCTAATCGTAAATGATGACTTATTGAGAATGGTAAGCATAGAATGAGTTCTTTATGCAGCGCATTACCCCAACGATCAAATTGATCTCCCTTCAAATCTTCTCGCTGATCTTTGATTTTCGCTTGCAGGGCTGTAACCATCTCTCGGGTAACTTGATTGGAGTAGAAAGCCTCGATAAATGTTTTGGAGAACGACATAGCATCAAGAAAATCGCGCTTATGTTGATAAGAAACAAAATACTTGTTGTATGTCATTTTGCCTTTACCGGCCTCTAAACTGGCCTGACGGCGCGTAGCCCCTAGATCACGATAGTAAGTATATAGATCGGCATCTACAACGCTGATAACCAGTTCATCGCGTACATTATCAAGTAGGGAAACGATCTCAGCTTTATCTAACTTGAAGGTTCCATTCTTGATGGCTTTGATCGGCGTGCGATAAACCCAATAGTCCTTTTCAATACTTTCAAGCTCTTTAAGGCCCAACGCTTTCGGTAGACTGGTATATAAATACTCATTACCTGAGCGATCAACCACAATCGCAATAGCTTTAGCATCTAAAAGATACTGCTGATCTCTCATAAATTTTAATTCAGAAAATTGAGTCTGAATTTTTGATTGTTCATTAGCAGACAGCATCAGGTAAAGGTTATTTAACACCTTGGCTTGAGTGACTTTGGGTGAAAAGAAGTTGATGGCACTCATTACAATGCCCTTAAGCCCTGCGCCGTGTATATTGAGGCCCTTAATCTGCTCAACTGCATTCAGATAATATTGAATATTTTTCTGATTCTCTGCCTCAAATTGCGCTAGGTACGCTTTAGCACCTTTGAACAGACCCATATATTCAAGATACTTTTTACGGTACTTACGCTTAGTGATGTAGTTATTCAGTAGATCAACATTCAGGTTATCTAAAACCAGATAATCAATCTCAGAACGGCTTTCTACAATACGCACTTTCGCCATTTGTGTACGATTGCTTGTACCTGAACTAACAGGGAAACGGACAAAGTAACCATCCTTATCATATTCAACCGAAACAATCTCATAATCGTATACTGGTGGGCGGGTAAAGGTTTTGCCATCACTCCCATATACTGCTCTACGCCATGAATACGTCCAACAGTAAGGTGCAGCTTCTTCACTCGCCATCTTGTTTGTATTACAGATAAGCTTGGAGCCAATCGATAAGCGCATATTTTGCTGCCAGACAAAATCTTCAAGCGTATGTTCAGCCACTTCACCTAATAGGTCAGAACCATCTTCATCATGGATGAAATTGAAGTACTTCTTTTGGAACTCTGGAAAGAATATCCCGAAGCTTTCATTATCTGGGTAAAAACGACCAAGTAAATTTAATCGATGCTGCAAACCGGCGATCAGAATCAGAAAACGCTTATAGTGCAGAGTAAGGCGATCAATGTCATTAAGCGCATCTGAATAGTTCAAACTATCGACCGTGATCTCAACTGCGCCGTCATGAGAGAAGAAACACTTATCAAGAACGTCTTTAGATGGGAACAGGTTATTAGCAGCCAAATGCGAACCGATAGGGGAATAGACTGCACTGATGTTGTCGCCGTTACGGATAAGCAGGAAGGTCTGCTTATTTAACTTGTCTAAAATCACTCGCCAATGAGGATCAGGTTTATAACCTAGCTTGACTTGGGCTTCTCTGATGGCCGCGATACAAATACAACGTTGCGTAGGGAAAATTTGATCTACCAATTGCTGATTGGTCGCCATAACATCAAAAAAACGTTCTTGGATGTTTTCAACGCTTAAGGAAGCTGCCGATACATCATTGAAATACGCAAGCTCTACATCACAAAGAATCTTTTCTTGAACCAGTGTTAAAGGAACTTCTGGTGCTGCATCTGCGCCTCTTTTAATCTCGATCAACTCAACACCGTCACCTGTGTACATAGACAAGGTAGCAACGCCGTCATTGATCTCCTTGACACTCTCCTGAGCTTCTTTGGTAGTTGCTAAAGCTGTTGCATATTTCTCTACCATGAAAGGAGAGAGCTTATTCATAAGCCCCTGTAGTTCATCTACACAACCCTTTATAATATCTGCCTGAATTTTGGCTACATCAGCAAACATATTGGTCTGGCTTTTAAACGCATTAATTTGTTCTAAGGCATTCTCTTGGCCCAACAGATTTACTATGTTGTCCGTATTAATGTGTGTCGGAGCCATTGGACTTTCAAGACGTTTTGAATAGATCGAAAAAGCCAAAGCCTGTAACTTTTTTGGATTGTCTTTAAGGTCTTGGACTTCTGATTCTTTATAGGCAATACGCTGTTGTATTTTCGCAATCTCACTCTCACGGACAGCTTCACCCTCAGATTGGGTAAGCACATCAAAGTGATCATAGAATTCATCCAGAATAAAACCCACCGTCTTACTGTTATCAGCAGAATTAGGATGATGACGCACATAGACAGCGTGCAGATTATTATCAGCAAACTTTAGCTCTTGAATAAGCAGTACAGTACCAAGGTCATAGGATAATTTTGGAGTGAGTTTCTTAAGAGCTGCGAACATGCCTTCTTTGAGAATATTAGAATTTTCAATGACTTCAATGTTCTGAATCGACTGATCATTTTTAGAGTAATCATTGTTTATATTTAATACTTCTAATTCTTTATTTGCCATGATAACCATCTCAAAGTTGACACCCCTAAATATAAAGCATATACCGCACATATGCAATATCTATATTTATATATTATTCAGAATCATAGATTAACTTTTAATTATACATTTCTAAGTATTGGACATGAAAAAAAGCCTCCAAACAAGTCTGCTTGGAGGCTTTAAAGCTTTGGAGTTCATTAACTCCACTATAGCGCCCTTTCTCATATTCATATCAACTTTGGCGAGAAAGGGATGACTGTTGTTGGCTAACCAACGAATTCTGTGTGTAAGATCATAGTATCAACATATACAGATAATTGCAATACTCAAATAAGATATTTATTAAATAATAAATAAATCATTAAATGAGTATATTAAATATTAAAGCCATAGTCATTGTAAAAGAATGTAAAAACAGTCGGGGTTGAATGCTCGAATATCCTCTTAAAATGCCTGAAACCCTTGTTATTAAAGGCTTTCAGCGCATAGGTATTGTGTAATTTTATGTAAAAATCACTGTATTTAGAGCTATTTTAGATTGTTGTTAAGCGGTATATGTTGTATAATTCTTGTTATGGAAAAGTGGTTAAATACTTAGATTTTTCTGGATTATTGATGTGAGAGAAACTAATAATTTTGTATTCGATAGCAGGCTTAAGAAAGATGTTTTTTATGCTTCTACAAATACAATTAATGAGGATTCAATCATGGAAGCAATTCAGGCTTGCGGTGGTGCAGATGAATACCATTGGAACTCTGAAAAGCATTTAATCCTTATAAATAAGGGATTTGTAGTGGCTACATTGCACTGCATCTCACAGTCTAGGTTTGCAATTATAAGTTTGTTTCACGCCGTAGCATAAAAAATATATATAGCACATCTGCTATATATATGGTAAATATGCGGTATGTTTCGTAATAAAGTTGTAGTTGCCGTTCCTTTTTCCTGTTCTTAAATATTAATGTTTCTTTTATTAAAAAGAGAAATCTTTATGAATGAGAAATTAAGAATAAAACTGGAAAGAATTTGTATTTTAAATGATTTTCAGAGAGAACACATTAACCGTAAAGTCACGGTGTATGGTTTCTCACAGACAGAGGGCGCTAAAGATTATTTTGTAGATAGTCTTTTAAAAGCATTGGCAGTAGCAGTAAGTGAAGCGGGTCGAAGTGACTTGGTTAATCTGAACAAAGTGGATGTAATGAAATTGAGTGATGATCAATTGCTTAATACATTCCCGTATCAGTTTACCAAAAGAGCGATTGTTTTAAAAATGGTGAGTGATGTGGCTGATACCATCGTTATAGATTATGCGGAAGAACTAAGACTAACTGGTATGTCTAAAGAACAGGTCAGAAACGAAGTTTTAAAGTTTCTAGCTTCTGAAAAATTTATTGATGCTGTAAAACGCAAAGTTGATGAATATATTGCAAAATTTGATGATAGCTCTACGTTACGTAGCCAATTCCATTAAAGTTTAAAAGTAGCCCATACTGCACTAAGCCTGTAAACATTACAGGCTTTTTTATTTGGACCTGATTATGGTCCCACTGAATACAGAGCTTTTAAAAAAAGAAAAAATTGCCGATCGGCAAGTCATACGGCGTTATCCGAAGCATCTTAAATCGAACCTTTACCTCTGAAAAACAAAAAACCAGTCAATTGACTGGCTCTTTGATCTACTCGTAAGTTTGCGTCAGCAGACTGCGAAAGAGCGCAAGCGGGCCGGCTAAAAACCTTATAAGGA
>SMEO01000005.1_pt1 | contig 107198 bp, 106 predicted proteins | sample 2456251 | NCBI WGS metagenome assembly SMEO01 (sample SAMN10132594, study PRJNA489261) | soil metagenome | isolation source: day1 control-silt loam soil ammended | place: USA | reverse complement strand
CTTTAGAAGAGCAGGGCGTGACCATTGATGCGATTGCCGGTACCAGTATGGGCGCCGTGGTGGGTGGTTTATATGCGGCGGGTTATCGAATTGCTGAATTAGAGACCTTAGCCATTGAGTTGAACTGGCAGCGCGCTTTGTCAGATGCGCCGCCGCGTGAAGATATTCCGTTTCGCCGTAAGCAAGATGACCGTGACTTTTTGGTCAAACAAAAGCTCAGTTTCCGTGATGACGGCAGTCTAGGTTTGCCATTGGGGGTTTTGCAAGGACAGAACTTGGCGCTGCTCTTAGAAAAGCTCTTTGCTCGCGTCGGTGCACTGGAAGATTTTGACCAGCTGCCTATTCCATTTCGTGCTGTTGCTGCAGATATTGCCAGCGGTGAAACTGTGGTGTTTTCGCAAGGGCATTTAGCCTTAGCGGTGCGTGCCAGTATGTCGATTCCTGCACTATTAACTCCGGTTGAGGTGGATGGACGGCTGTTGGTGGACGGTGGGATTTCTAGTAATATCCCTGTGGATATCGCGCGGCAGATGGGTGTTGATCGAGTGATTGTGGTGGATATTGGCTCGCCCTTGGCCTCCACAGAATCCTTGAGAACAGTGTTTGATATTTTAAATCAGTCAGTGTCTTTGCTGACGCGGCGCAATTCCGAGGCGCAGTTGGCCACTTTGCAGGTCGATGATATTTTAGTGCAGCCAATGCTGGCCGGTTTCGGCGTGACTGATTTTTCCCGTGCGCAAGAAATGATGGATGCCGGTTACCGTGCCACTGATGCGCTGCAATGGCGTTTTGCTGGGCTGGCGCAGCCTATGCTTGAGCAACCTAGAGTACCCAGTAACCTTAAAAAGATTAAACAGACACCCTTGATCAGCTCGATACGGGTGCAAAATACCTCGAAAGTCGGTGATGAGGTGATTGGCTATTATATTCGGCAAAGGCTGGGCGAACCGCTGGATATTGGGCAGCTGCAAAAAGATATGGGTACGCTGTACGGCTTGGAATATTTTGATCGCGTGGAGTACCGTTTACAGCCTGAAAAGGGCGGTCATGCGCTGGTGATTAAGGCGACAGATAAGCGTACGGGCACCGATTACTTGCGCTTGGGGCTGAATTTATCGGATGACTTACGCGGCGACAGCGTCTTTAATATCGGTGCCAGTTTTCGTATGAACGGTATCAATCGCTTAGGCGCTGAGTGGTTCACTCGCGCTCAGATGGGCGATCATCAAGAGCTTTATACTGAATTTTATCAGCCGCTGGATATAGGCTCACGCTACTTTGTCTCGCCTTGGCTCAATGCTGATGTGCGCAATATTAAGTTTACCGAAGCACGCGCGCCCATCGCCGAGTACCGGCTGCAGCGGATTCGTTATGGCTTTAATCTGGGGCGACAAATTTCCACTAATGCGGAAGTGCGCTTTGGCGTCGGCTCCGGTTGGGGCAATGCAGATGTGCGCATTGGCGATCCAAACTTGCCGGACTTTAGTTTTAAAGAAGGTTATTACCAGCTGCAATATGCCTTTGATAGTTTAGATAATGTCAACTTCCCCAGTCGTGGCGAGGAAGTGCGCCTTTCGCTGATGCAACATGCCACTGAACTGGGTTCAGATGAGCGCTATCGACAGTGGTTGGTTGAGCTGAATAAACCGCTCAATTGGGGTGCCAATACCTGGGTTATCGGTGGACGTTATGGGCGTACCTTAGATGCTCAGGAAGTGGTTACCTCCAGCTACCAAATTGGTGGCGCGCAAAAGCTCTCAGGTTATCGAGAAAATGCCTTAGCAGGGCAAAATGTTAGCATTGGGCGACTGATTTATTATCGCCGTTTAACCCCCATGCGCTCTTTTTCGCTGGGTTTGCCCGTGTATGCAGGCCTCTCTTTGGAGCGTGGTCGGGTTTGGAATCAGGCTAACGATTTAAACAGTGGGTATATCAATGCGATGAGTGTATTTGTGGCAGTGGAGACCCCGTTAGGGCCACTCAACTTAAGTTATGGCATTAATAATGATGATGAAAGTGCGCTGTATCTGAATTTGGGGCGCAGTTTTTAATGCGGCACGGCTTATGTATCGTTGTTGCGTAGAGAAAAGAGGCGTCAGTGCTGCTCTGTCGGTGCGTGACAGGGCAGCGCTGCGAACGCATGGCTTATGATTCTAGAACGTCATCTTGCTCATCATCGTCTTCATCGGTAGCGTCATCGTCAATGGGCTCAAGTAATTGCAGCCAGCTGGCTAAAACATGGTGTGCTTCTTCGATACCAATGCGCTTGGTCGAGGAGAACAGCTGGATGGTGGCGGTGTCGCCCCATTTCTGTTGAATGTCTTTTTGTGTTTTTAGCAGGGCAGCACGACCGGCGCCAAAGGTCAGCTTGTCAGCTTTGGTTAATAAAATATGTATGGGCATTTTGCTGCTCGCGGCCCAATCCAGCATTAAGCAGTCAAAGGGCGTCAGAGGATGGCGGATATCCATCATCAAGACCAAACCCATTAGGCTGGTGCGACTCCCGAAGTAGGCTTCTAAGTGACGCTGCCAGTGCAGTTTCAGTGGAATAGGTACTTTGGCATAGCCATAGCCGGGTAAGTCGACCAAGCGTCGATCTTCATCGAGGCCGAAAAAGTTTAATAACTGGGTGCGGCCCGGTGTTTTTGAGGTGCGCGCTAAACCTGCCCGAGTCAGGGTGTTGAGTGCGCTGGATTTGCCTGCATTAGAGCGACCTGCAAAGGCGACTTCGTAGCCTTCATCTTCAGGACACTGCTCAACACGCGCCGCGCTGGTGAGAAAGCTGGCTTGTTGGCACAGGCCAATAATGGGGTTTTTAGGCTGCATAAGGTATCCAAGTAAAAGTGCTGCAAGAGGTTCGTGTTTGTTTTAGTCTGAGCAGTATATAATGCTTAGGATTGTATGTACGCATTGCTATCGATCTATCTGTAAAAGGTTGTCTGCGCAACAAATTGTGGTAATCTTCTCGTAATTTATAAGCGCCGAGACTCGCTCAGTCTACAGAATGATTGAGGTCGGTCCGGTAAATAATTTTTAGCCGTAGTTGGAAGAGCTGATGAACAAACTATTTGTAAGTCTGTTATTGACCTTGGGCATCAGTGGTTTAGCCCAAGCCGCTGGAGATGCTGCAGCAGGTCAAGGTAAAATTGCTATGTGTTCTGCTTGCCACAATGCTGATGGTAATAGCATGGTGCCAACCTTTCCTAAGCTTGCTGGTCAAGGTCAGCGTTATTTGCTTAAGCAAATGAATGACATTAAATCAGGTCTGCGTCCAATCGTGGAAATGACCGGAATGTTGGATGCCATGACCGAGCAAGATATGGCAGACATTGCGGCTTGGTATTCAAGTCAAAAAGGTACTGTTGGTGCTGCCGATCCTGCTGTGGTTAAGCAAGGTGAACAGCTTTTCCAAGGTGGAAAAATTGCCGATGGTATGCCTGCTTGCACTGGTTGCCATTCGCCTGATGGTGCAGGTATCGATTTAGCTGTTTACCCTAAGCTCAACGGTCAACATGAAGCCTATCTGACTAAACAGCTTACTGATTTCCGTGAAGGTAATCGTAGCAACGATGGTGATGCAATGATCATGCGTTCAGTGGCTGCTAAACTGAGCAATAAAGATATCAAAGCTTTATCAAGTTACATCCAAGGCTTAAATTAATAGCTGAGCCTATTAATCAAAACCGCCCTGCAGACCCACTGCTCGGCGGTTTTTTTGTGTCTGTGAGGTCTGTACGGCGCGCATGCTTGCCGAAAAGATATTATTCTTCTTGATCCTAATCTAGCAAGAGTTCTTATTAACAGGGCTATGCTGTAGACCATAGAGCAGACGTATGCTCCACCAGTGCGTAAAGACGTGCTGGCAGGGTTGAGGAGAATGATTGTGAATGTAATTGATCGGCGTCAGGCGTTAGCTATTACGCCCTTTTTCCGCTTAGGCTTTCGGCCTTTTTTCTTGCTGGGCAGCGTCTTAGCGATGCTGGCGATTCCTTTGTGGATTATGGGGCTCAACGGTTGGTTTGCTGAGTGGCAACCGACGGGGGGTTGGCTGGCATGGCACCGACATGAGCTTTTGTTCGGTTTTGCCGCCGCAATTATCGCGGGTTTTTTGCTGACTGCGGTGCAGACTTGGACCGGCTTTCCTGGGCTTTCTGGCAAGCCGCTGATGGCCTTGACGGCATTGTGGGTTGCTGCACGTTTGGCTTGGCTGGTTGGCGCGCCGGTCTGGTGCGTGGTGATACTCGACGGTTTATTTTTACCTTTGGTGGCGGCGCAAATGGCGCGCAGTGTCTGGCCCGTACGTCAGGTGCGAAACTATCCGCTGGTGCTGGTCTTGGTGCTACTGGCGATTGCCAATGCGCTGACTTTGTATGGCGTTGCCACAGGTAACGATCAATTACAGCGTCAAGCGACAGTAGGTGGCGTGTGGTTTGTGGCTGCGCTGATGAGCATGATTGGTGGGCGGGTGATTCCGTTTTTTACTCAGCGTGGTCTGCTGCGTAAAGAGGGTGTAACGCCTTGGCCAAAGCTGGACTGGGCTTTATTAATCGGCACTATAGTGCTGTCGATTAGCTTAATGCTGGGCTGGGCGATGCAGTCGAATAGCCTGATCGGTATTGGCTTTGCAGCTGTAGGTCTGGGGCATCTGACGCGTAACGCGCGTTGGTATGATGCGGGTATTTGGCGCGTGCCTTTATTGTGGTCTCTGCATCTGGCGCATGCGTGGATTGGTGTGGCGTGCTTGGCCATGGCATTATGGCACTTCTCGGTGTTTGCTAATATGAGCCTTGCTCTGCATGCGCTAACTGTGGGTGCGATGGGTGGCTTGATTCTAGGCATGATTGCTCGGGTAACGCTGGGCCATACTGGGCGGCAGTTGCAGCCGCCAAAATCAATGACGTGGGCCTTTGTGCTATTTAATCTGGGCGCCTTATCACGCGTGGTGTTGGTTGATTGGGCCTATATGCCAGGCTTATGGATCGCGGCAAGTTGCTGGGCGCTGAGTTTTGCTCTGTATGTGTGGCACTATGCGCCCATGTTATGGCAAGCGCGGGTGGATGGTCATCCCGGTTAGTCACGCCGCAGTGTGTTCTGAGTTGTTAAAAACCACCTGCGGGTGGTTTTTTTATGTCTGCACTGCAGGACAGTCGCGCAGCGCTGGTTGTGGTTTTCTATATTCAGCACAAAATTCGCTGTATATATCGCTCTGAGTTGATGTTTTTCACTGTTAGTAGGGTTTTAGCAATAAAACTTTAGTTTTAATTGTTGGGGGTTTATGTTTAAAATGATCGGACTAAGACTCAATAACAACAAAAAGTCATAGTGTGAGCATTATCCAGATCTCGTGTTTTATGCGATTTTAGGCTCTGCATTTATCAGCAGCAAACTCTATTTGCTTGATCACTCACGCTTGTTCATTGGTGCACTGACACAGTGCTCAATTGCTTGTTGGCTTTGAGGCGCGTATCGCGACATGCCATTCGTAGCATGTCGCCTACTATTTATAACTATAAAAACACAGGAGACATGCAGTGCATATTGGTATTCCTAAAGAAACACAGGCCGGTGAAACGCGGGTCGCCGCAAGCCCTGAGACAATAAAAAAGCTTATTAATCAGGGCCATAGCATCACTGTTGCAGCGGGCGCTGGGTTGAATGCTAGCATTGCTGATCAAGCTTATGCCGAGGCCGGTGCCAGCATCGCCAGTCAAGAAGCGGCGCTAGCTGCAGATATAGTGCTTAAAGTGGTTGCACCCAGTGCCGCTGAACTTGAGCATATTAAGCCCCATGCGGTGTTAATCGGCATGCTTAATCCCTTTTGTAATACCACTATTGCGGCACTGAATGCTGCGCAAGTGACGGCCTTTGCCTTGGAAGCTGCGCCGCGTACCTCGCGTGCGCAAAGCCTCGATGTCTTATCTTCGCAAGCCAATATTGCGGGTTACAAAGCTGTTTTGCTTGCCGCGCATCATTACCCACGCTTTATGCCCATGTTGATGACAGCCGCAGGTACGGTTAAAGCTGCGCGGATTTTAATTTTAGGCGCAGGCGTGGCTGGTTTACAGGCGATTGCTACCGCTAAACGTTTAGGTGCGGTGATTGAAGCCTCTGATGTGCGTCCTGCAGTAAAAGAGCAAATTGAATCTTTAGGCGCAAAATTCGTTGATGTGCCTTGTATTACTGATGAAGAGCGAGAGTGTGCAGAAGGTGTCGGTGGTTATGCCCGGCCCATGCCCGCTTCGTGGATGGAGCGTCAAGCACAAGCGGTGCATGAGCGTGCTAAGCAGGCTGATATTGTGATTACCACGGCGCTGATTCCAGGCCGTAAAGCCCCTGTTTTGTTGCAGGTCGCAACGGTTGAAGCGATGAAACCGGGTTCTGTGGTGATTGATTTAGCTGCGGCGCAAGGCGGTAATTGCCCGCTGACGGTGGCTGAACAAGTGGTCAAGCACAAGGGTGTGACTATCGTCGGCTACACCAATTTAGCTGCGCAGGTTCCTGCGGATGCATCGGCTTTATATGCGCGCAATGTACTGGATTTTTTAAAACTGGTACTCGCTGAAGACGGCCAGTTCCAGCTTAATTTAAACGATGACATCGTCGCGGCCTGCTTAATCTGCCATGCCGGCGAAATCATTCGTAACAATGCTTAAGAGAGGATGTAGAGATGGAAATTGCTGACGGTATCTACAATTTAATTATTTTTGTGCTCGCCATTTATGTGGGCTATCACGTGGTCTGGAATGTGACGCCAGCCTTACATACACCGCTCATGGCAGTCACCAATGCGATATCTGCGATTGTGATTGTTGGTGCAATGCTGGCCGCGGCGCTGACGGTGACGCCTTTGGGTAAAACCATGGGCACGTTGGCAGTCGCGTTAGCTGCAGTGAATGTCTTTGGTGGTTTTTTAGTGACCCGCCGTATGTTGGAAATGTTTAAGAAGAAGGCAGCAAAAGCGCCCGTGGAGAAAGGATAAGATGAGCATGAATCTAATCACAACCTTTTATTTAATCGCCTCTATTTGCTTTATTCAAGCGTTAAAAGGTCTGTCGCATCCCACTACGTCACGACGTGGTAATTTATTTGGCATGATCGGTATGGGTATCGCCGTGCTGACCACGCTGGTGCTGATTATGAAGCTCAGTGTGCAGTTGGCGGATGGCGGGAGTCTGGGCCAAGGTATTGGTTATGTGCTGGTTGGCCTGTTACTGGGTGGTACTGTTGGTGCGGTGATGGCGAAACGTGTCGAAATGACCAAAATGCCAGAGCTGGTCGCTTTTATGCACAGCATGATCGGTTTGGCGGCAGTCTTTATCGCTATCGCGGCTGTGGTCGAGCCGCAATCTTTGGGTATTGTTGAGCACATTACGGATGCAATCCCTGCGGGTAACCGTCTTGAGTTGTTCTTAGGCGCAGCTATTGGTGCGATTACCTTCTCAGGATCAGTGATTGCTTTTGGTAAATTATCAGGCAAATACAAATTCCGCTTATTCCAAGGTGCGCCAGTCTCCTTTAAAGGTCAGCATTTGCTCAACCTAGCCTTGGGTCTGCTGATTATTGCTTTAGGTCTGTATTACACCTTTACCGGTAATCTCACTGCCTTTGCGGTGGTGGTGGCTTTGGCCTTTGTGATAGGTGTGCTGATTATTATCCCCATTGGTGGCGCGGATATGCCGGTGGTGGTGTCCATGCTCAACAGTTACTCAGGTTGGGCTGCTGCGGGTATCGGTTTCTCACTGAATAACTCGATGTTGATTATTGCAGGTTCTTTGGTTGGCTCAAGTGGTGCAATTCTCTCCTACATTATGTGTAAGGCGATGAACCGCTCGTTCTTTAATGTGATTTTGGGTGGTTTTGGTAATACGCCTGACGCCGCTGTCAGTGGCGCGCAGCAAGAGCAACGCCCGGTTAAATCAGGATCTTCGGATGATGCGGCGTTTTTGTTAACCAATGCTGATACGGTCATTATTGTTCCAGGTTATGGCTTGGCAGTGGCCCGTGCACAGCATGCTTTGATGGAGTTGACTGAGAAGCTGACGCAACGTGGGGTTACCGTAAAGTATGCGATTCACCCAGTGGCGGGGCGTATGCCTGGACATATGAACGTTTTGCTGGCTGAAGCAGAAGTGCCTTACGAGCAAGTGTTTGAGATGGATGATATCAATTCTGAGTTTGGCCAAACGGATGTGGTACTGGTGCTTGGCGCTAATGATGTGGTTAACCCTGCGGCGAAAACCGATCCTCACTCAGTGATTGCTGGCATGCCGATTCTCGAGGCGTATAAGGCGAAAACGGTGATTGTGAATAAACGCTCAATGGCCAGTGGCTATGCAGGTTTAGATAATGAGTTGTTCTATATGGACAAAACCATGATGGTGTTTGGTGACGCGAAGAAAGTCATCGAAGATATGGTCAAGGCAGTTGAATAAGCAGGTGTAGTAACGTTTGTTGCTTTAGACATGCCCTAGCCTATGTACACTGCGCTAGGGCATTTTTTTATGCATGTTTTTCGAGGTTGTTGTAAGGTAATGCGCAACTAGGACGTGGTCAGGATTGAATGCTTAAAAGCCCTACCAAAATCGACCTTAGTATAGATGTTAAAAAATCTTATAGGCATAGAATGTTGAAATATAGTCAAAGCATCTGAAGTGTTGCGATGTGCAGTGATAGCCTGTATTAACGCTCAGAAAAGCCTAGATTATCAAGGCTGCTGTCAGACATATTTCAAAAACAACAACTCTTTAAAGGTGGTTGCATGAGTACTGATTTAAGTAAGTTTATCCGTAATAAAGCGTTTTTAGATAAAGTCGTTACAGCAGAAGAAGCAGCCACATGGATTGAAGACGGCATGACCTTGGGTATGAGTGGTTTCACCTTGTTCGGTGAGCCAAAACTCTTCCCTAAAGCTCTGGCTGAACGCGGTAAGAACGAAAAGTTCAAAGTTAACCTGTTCACTGGTGCCTCAATGGGTCCAGCAGCTGACCAGTCCATGGCTGAAGCTGACATCATTAATTTACGTGTGCCGTATCAAGGTAACGCGGTTCAGCGTAAAAAAATCAATGCGGGCGAAATTTTCTATATTGATCAGCACTTATCTCATATGGCTGAGTCAATTCGTCAGGGCACTTATCCAGCGATTGATTACGCGATTATTGAAGCCGCGGCGATCACTGAAGATGGCGATATTATTCCTACTGGTTCTGTAGGTAACTCGCCGATTTTCCTACAAACTGCTAAGCATGTGATTATTGAGCTAAATATCGCAGCACCACGTGAATACGAAGGTATGCACGATATTTATATGCCAGAAGCGGCAGGCGAAAATACTCGTGAAGCCATTCCAGTGTTTGAAGTAAGCAAGCGTATTGGTACGCCGGGCATGAAAGTTGATCCTGCGAAAATCCGCGGTATCATCATTTCAAGCGAAGCAGATATTCCATCACCACTGTTTGAACCAAACGCAGAAACTCAGCAAATTGCTAATAACTTGCTAGCGTTCTTAGGTGAAGAAGTTAAAGCCGGTCGTTTAACTGAAAGCCTTGCACCACTGCAGTCTGGCGTAGGTTCAGTGGCTAACGCTGTACTCAACGGTATGAAAACTTCAGGTTTTAAAGACATCATTGTTGCTTCTGAAGTGCTGCAAGATGGTGTCTTCGATCTGATTGATGCTGGCGTAGTGAAGTTTGCTGCGGGTACAGCGCTGTCGTTGTCGGCAAAGCGTGTCGCTACCTTGGGTAAAGACCTTGCTAAGTACAAAGACAAAATTGTCTTCCGTCCACAAGAAATCTCTAACCACCCTGAAGTGATTCGTCGCTTAGGTATTATCTCGTTCAACACTGCGTTAGAAGCTGATATTTACGGTAACGTGAACTCAACGCACGTTGGTGGTACGCATATGATGAACGGTATTGGTGGCTCCGGCGACTTCGCGCGTAATGCGCGCATCACTATTTTCGTGACGCAGTCGACTGCTAAAGGTGGTGCTATTTCTGCCATCGTGCCGTTTGTAACTCACGTAGACCACACCAATCATGACGTTGATGTGCTGATTACTGAACAAGGTTATGCTGATATTCGTGGTTTAGCGCCAATTCAGGCCGCTGAGCGTATTATCGAAAACTGCGTACACCCTGACTATAAGCAGCAAGCACGTGATTACTTAGCTGAAGCCAAGACACGTGGCGGTCAAACCCCACACAACTTGGAAAAAGCCTTCTCATGGCACAGCAACTTTGCTAAAAACGGTACGATGTTACTGAAATAAGCACCGCTGCTGGGAGCATCCCACGCAGATGCTCCTTGGTTTAAGTGGTTTTAAGTTGAAAAAAGGCAGATGTTTTTAAGCATCTGCCTTTTTTATGCGCGTGATTTAAGCTGTGGCGCCAGCGATTAAGACTTGAGCAAAGACTCTGCTAGAGCACGTTAATCAAAGGAATGCTGAGCTTTTCTAAGAACCGCGCCTGCGCATTGCACTCCTCTTGTTCGGCATTGGGCTGCAGATGTTGGTAGCTGCCATCACTGTGTAGCAGCCAAGCATGGGTGTTGTCCGACAGGTAGGTGAGCAGTTCTTTTTTAACCCGTGAAACCAGTTTTTTACCTTCCAGCGGAAAACAGGTTTCGATACGTTTATCGAGATTACGCTCCATCCAATCAGCACTGGATAGCAGTAGTTGCTCTTCAGCATCGCTGTTTAAAAAATAAAACACACGGCTGTGTTCCAGTAACCGGCCAATAATTGAGCGTACTTGAATATTGTGCGAAACACCTGGAATACCTGGGCGTAAGCAGCACATGCCGCGCACAATAAGATCAATTTTGACCCCGGCCTGACTGGCTTTATAGAGCGCTTTGATCATGCGTGCATCGGTCAGTGCATTCACCTTAATAATAATGCGAGCTTGTTTGCCGTCGTTGGCATTGCTGGCTTCACGGGCAATGTAATCCAGCAGGGTTTTTCTTAAGGTAAAGGGTGCATGGAATAGTTTTTTCATGCGCAAGGTTTTACCCATGCCAATTAACTGATTAAACAGTTTGGAGACATCTTCACACAGATCAGGATCGGCGGTGAGTAAGCTGTAATCGGTGTACAAACGGGCGTTGCCAGCATGGTAATTGCCGGTACCCAAGTGTGCATAGCGCACTAGGTTGCCGTTCTCACGACGTAAGATGGAGACAATCTTGGCGTGAGTTTTAAAGTCCACTACGCCGTAGATCACCACCGCCCCGGCCGCTTGTAAGCGACTGGCTAAGGCCAGGTTGGACTCTTCATCAAAGCGCGCACGCAGCTCAATAACTACCGTGACTTCTTTGCCGTTACGCGCCGCATCCACTAAGGCGTCAACAATTTCTGAGTTGGCCCCCGCACGGTATAAGGTTTGTTTCACCGCAAGTACATTGGGGTCTTTGGCCGCACCACGCAGTAAGTCGACGACTGGGGTAAAGGATTCAAATGGGTGGTAGAGCAAAATATCTTGTTTGCTGATGGCTTGGAAAATATTCTCGCTATTTTGTAAGGCCTTGGGAATCGATGGGGTAAAAGGCGGAAATTGTAAATGGGGGTGACTGTCGAGACGGGTCACGCTAAATAAGCGCGTCAGGTTGACTGGGCCATTGACCTGATAGAGTTCAGCGGTGGATAAACCAAACTGCTTAAGTAAAGAGTTGACTAAATGCGCGGGGCAGGTGTCCGCCACCTCAAGACGCACCGCATCGCCAAAGCGCCGCGAGTAGAGCTCGCCACGTAAGGCGCGGGCTAAGTCTTCGACGCCTTCTGCATCCACTGACAGGTCGGCGTTACGGGTCAGTCTAAATTGATAGCAGCCTTTGACGCTCATGCCATGAAATAAATCATCAGCATGTGCGTGAATCATGGACGATAAAAATACATAGTTAACCCCTGGACCGCCCACCTCTGCAGGCACTTGAATAATACGCGGGAGCAAACGTGGCGCAGGTAAAATCGCTAAACCTGAGTCACGGCCAAAGGCATCGACGCCTTCCAATTCAACAATAAAATTTAGACTTTTATTGACCAGTAGTGGAAAAGGGTGAGTTGGATCAAGACCGATCGGGGTAATAATAGGTGCAATTTCTGCGTCAAAATACTCTTTGACCCAAGCTTTTATTTTGCTGGTCCAAGAGCGGCGCCGAATAAAACGAATATCTTGCTTGGCCAGTTCGGGCAGTAAAATATCATTAAGAATTTGGTATTGACGATCGACTTGCTCATGCACCACCTCAGCAATACGGGCTAGGGCTTGGTGTGGCTGCAGACCATCGGCATCGGCTTGTTCACGCGCAAAGGTGATCTGTTTTTTCAGTCCAGCGACGCGAATTTCAAAAAACTCATCGAGATTGCTGGAGAAAATCAGTAGAAATTTGAGACGCTCTAACAACGGCGTCGACTCGTCTAGGGCTTGCTCTAATACGCGAATATTAAACTGCAGTTGTGAAAGTTCACGGTGTATATACAGACTGCTGTCATCGAGATTGCTGATTGACGCTAGAGCAACGGAGGGCTCGTCGGTAATAACTTGATCTGCGGCAGCGGCCGTAACAAGTGCCTCACGCTCTTGTTCAGCATTATCTGCTGCCTGGTGTAGCCCTTCGTTGCTCATAGACTCTCCCGTGCGAGTTAAGCGCCTTGCTTTAGTTGTTTTGCCGCATGTACGGCAAAGTAGGTGAGAATACCGTCAGCACCAGCACGTTTAAATGCCACTAATGATTCCATAATCACCGCTTCGCTGAGCCAGCCATTTTGAATCGCGGCCATATGCATGGCGTATTCACCGCTGACTTGGTAAACAAAGGTTGGCGCTCGAAATTCGTCTTTAACGCGGTGCAAAATGTCCAAGTACGGCATGCCCGGCTTAACCATCACCATATCCGCACCTTCACTGAGGTCAGTGGCGACTTCATGCAGGGCTTCATTGCTGTTGGCTGGGTCCATTTGGTAGGTGGATTTATTCGCTTTACCTAAGTTGCTGGCTGAGCCGACGGCATCGCGAAATGGGCCGTAGTAGGCGCTGGCATATTTAGCCGAGTAGGCCATGATGCGCACGTTGCTGTGTCCTGCCATTTCAAGTGCTTCGCGAATCGCTTGAATGCGGCCATCCATCATATCGGATGGTGCCACGATCTGTGCACCGGCATCGGCATGGGAGAGCGCTTGGCGCACTAAGGCGTCAACGGTCTCATCATTTTGCACATAGTTGTTGTCATCTAGGATGCCGTCTTGACCATGCGTGGTAAATGGGTCAAGCGCAACGTCAGTGATCACACCCAGCTCTGGGAAACGTTCGCGCAATGCACGCACCGCGCGTTGCGCAATACCTTGAGGATTCCACGCTTCGGCGGCATCCAGTGATTTGCTTTCTACTGGGGTGACGGGGAACAGTGCCAGTGCTGGAATACCCAGCTCAACCCACTCTTCGGCGGCTTCGAGCAGTAAGTCAATGGATAAGCGCTCTACGCCTGGCATTGAGGCAACGGCTTCCCTGCGATTGCTGCCATCTAGAACAAATACCGGCAGGATTAGATCATCCACGCTCAGTTGATTTTCACGCACTAAACGACGTGAAAAATCATCACGACGGTTGCGACGTAATCGAGTGGCTGGAAAAAGACGGTTAGCAGTATTGATGCTCACAGTAGCTCCTCATCCCGCAATGGCGGGGTTGTGTAACAGTATGTAGGCTAATAGTATGACGAAAAGATCACAGAAGTGCGAAAGCTGTGTTATTTAAATCTTGCTATGTGTCGCGCAGTGCGATTCTTTCTGAAAAATACGGCTGGGTGAGTATTGCTAAATTAAGACTATTGCAACAGGGGCTTGCTCTGGTATTATTCTCACCCTGTTTTTCGTGCGGTACTCGACAATGGTGTTGGGTGGCGGCACGGTTATGTTGAGGAAACACCATGAAAGCCGATATTCACCCAAATTATGTGCAAATCAACGCTACCTGCAGCTGCGGTAACGTGATTACTACTCGTTCTACTATAGGTAAAGACATCAGCATTGATGTGTGCTCCGAGTGCCACCCGTTCTATACCGGCAAACAAAAAGTGCTTGATGTGGGTGGTCGTATTGATCGCTTCAAACAACGCTTTGGCGGTTTCGGCGCAACAAAAGAAGCAGCAGAATAAGCATTTAACTGACCTGCTTAAATGGGGTCATGATGATGTTAAAAAAAGCGCCCTTTTAGGGCGTTTTTTTTTGCTATTTTTAATGACCAAGCGATATTTTTGTTGGCTGCAGTATTAAATAAGCTCTTATTGATGGCTAGAGTGGCGCTGAGTTAGCCGTCATCTGTGAGTGCTCCAGCTTGACTAAATGTCACTCTAACCGTGATTTAGGGCAGAATCAGTGTTGAATTATGCGGCTTTGTATGCACGGATGAGTGGATCCTCTTGTGGGCTTTGTCGTTCTTGAGTATGCTCAGAGGCCAATAAATTAATTCTATAGCCAAGCGGAAATTGCCCATTATGTCTGATCTAAAAACAGCCGCTCTCGAATACCATGCTTTCCCTCGTCCGGGAAAACTAAGCGTTGAGCTCACTAAACCCACTGCCACTGCTCGTGATTTGGGCCTAGCCTATAGCCCAGGTGTGGCTGAGCCGGTGCGTGAAATCGCCCGCGATGCAGAACTTGCCTATAAATACACCGGTAAGGGCAACCTCGTAGCAGTTATTTCAGACGGTACTGCAATTTTAGGTTTAGGCAATCTTGGCCCCTTGGCATCGAAGCCTGTTATGGAAGGTAAAGGCGTATTATTTAAGCGCTTTGCTGGTGTGGATGTTTTTGATATCGAAGTGGATGCAGAAAGTCCGCAGGCTTTTATTGATACTGTTAAGCGCATCTCTATTACCTTTGGTGGTATCAATCTTGAAGATATTAAAGCACCTGAGTGCTTTGAGATTGAGCGTGCGTTAATCGAACAATGTGATATCCCCGTATTCCATGATGATCAACACGGTACTGCAATTGTAACCGCAGCCGGTATGCTTAATGCTCTGGAAATCGTGGGTAAAAAACTAGAAGAAGCACATATCGTTTGCTTGGGTGCCGGCGCTGCAGCAACCGCCTGCATGAAGCTGCTAATCAGCCTAGGCGCTAAAGTTGAAAATATCTTTATGGTTGACCGTAAAGGTGTGATTCACTCCGGTCGTGATGACTTGAACCAGTACAAAGCGGTGTTTGCCCATGAAACCAGTCGTCGTACCTTGGCGGATGCCATGGACGGCGCTGATGTATTTGTTGGCTTGTCAGGTGCGAACCTGCTCAGTGCTGAGAACTTAGCGCGTATGGCGGCCGACCCTATTGTGTTTGCTTGCTCCAATCCCGATCCTGAAATTGACCCAAAATTAGCCCATGCCACACGTCCTGATGTGATCATGGCCACAGGCCGTTCAGACTATCCGAACCAAGTGAATAACGTATTGGGTTTCCCATTTATTTTCCGCGGTGCGCTGGATGTGCGTGCAAAACGTATCAACGAAGAGATGAAAATTGCTGCGGTGCACGCGCTACGTGATTTGGCGAAACTGCCAGTATCCAGCGGAGTATGTGACGCTTATGGTATTGATTGTCTTGAGTTTGGCCGTGAGTACATTATTCCTAAGCCAATGGACCCACGTTTAATTACCTTGGTGTCTGATGCTGTGGCTAAAGCGGCAATTGAAACAGGCGTGGCTACCTTGCCGTATCCTAAACACTATCCGCTGACGTCAGTGGATGAAGTGTTTAACGGTTAAGCTGTTAATCGCGCATAAAAAACCCGCTTTGTGCGGGTTTTTTATGCGTCGGTGTTGAGCAATTTGGCGTGCTGTTTAGAACAGATCGATAGGGGCCGTTTCAGAGGGGCCAAAGTATGATTCGTTCGGGCTATCCCAGCGGTTTTCAAATTCATCCATTGTCGGCGGCGCGTCTTCACTTTTGAATATCTCAAAGTAAGCCTTGGCTGTGCCAGGTCGAGCAATGCGGCCGGTCTCAGGGTCAATCCGTAAGGTCATCATACCTGCCGGTTCTTTTATGTGATGCATCGGCTTATCTTTGAGCGCATAGGCCATATAGTCAATCCAGATAGGTAAGGCCACGGTGCCGCCGTATTCATTGCGCCCTAGGCTTTCAGGTTGATCAAAGCCTGCCCAAACGGTAGTGACAACGTCACCGTTATAACCAGCGAACCAACTGTCTTTGGATTCATTGGTGGTGCCCGTTTTGCCGGCTAAGTCGCTACGATTTAAGCTGAGGGCGCGGCGACCGGTACCGCGCTTAATCACATCTTGCAGCATGCTGGTCATGATATAGGTGGTGCGCTCATCAATAATACGAGGCGCGTCTACAGGGGCTGCAACGTCATTGTCAGCGATAAGCTGTTCTGTGATTGCACTCTGGGTCGTGGTCACTTGGCTTGCTGGGGTGCGTGCTGGGTTGGCTAAAAAAATCGTTTTCCCGTCACGATTATCGATACGCTCAATCAAATAGGGTGTCACTTTATAGCCGCCATTCGCAAAGACCGTCCAGCCCGTAGTGATTTCTAATGGGGTGAGCGTTGCTGTGCCGAGAGCTAAAGAGAGATTGCCGGGTAGATCATTGAGGTTAAAGCCAAATTGACTGATGTAATCACGCGCATATTGCATACCAATATCTTGCAACAGACGAATTGAGACGAGATTACGTGATCGGTAGAGGCCTTCGCGCACTCGAATGGGGCCCAGGAAGGTGTTGTTATCATTTTTCGGACGCCAGACCTCTTTCATGCCCGGCTCGAAAATCTCTAAAGGCGCATCATTGACCATGGTCGCTGCGGTGTAGCCGGCATCCAGCGCCGCGCTATAAATAAAAGGTTTAAAGCTTGAGCCTGGCTGGCGTTTGGCTTGGATGGCGCGATTATATTTACTTTGCTCAAAAGACAGTCCCCCAACCAAGGCGCGGATGGCACCGCTAGAGGGATCTAAAGAAACCAATGCTGCTTGTGCTTTAGGAATTTGGGTGAAGCTTAGTGAGTGGTCATTTTGACGGCTGACACGCACCAAGTCGCCAATTTTTACAATATCGGCAGGTTTTCTGGGGACGGGACCCATGCTGCGGTTATTAATAAAAGGACGGGCCCAACGCATGCTTGACCACGCTACAGGCTCTTGCTCACCATTGGCGAGCAGCACGCGAATACCATCAGTGTTGACTTGGGTGACAATAGCAGGCAAGAAATGCGCGATGTTGTTGGTTTTAGCTAAAGCGGCCGCCCATTGGCTTTCTGGCAGTGCCGATTGCTCGGGTTTGCGATAACCGTGGCGCTGGTCATAGGCGCTTAAGCCTTGGATCACGGCTTGGTGCGCTTGCGTTTGTAAATCCGAAGGCACTGTGGTGGTGACGCTGTAGCCGTCAGTGTAGGCGTGCCCACCGAAGCGGCCGACCAACTCTGCTCGAGCCATTTCTGCGATATACGGGGCGTTGATGTCTGGTGCAGTGACATGCAAACGTGCGGTTAAGGGCTCGGCCAGCGCTGCTTGGTAATCTTGTTCAGAAATACGTCCTAACTTGAACATGCGCCCTAGAATCCAGTTACGCCGTTGCATGCTGCGCTCTGGGTTGGCAATAGGGTTAAAGCGTGAAGGGGCTTTAGGTAACCCAGCAATCATCGCCATTTCTGCTAAGCTGATTTCACCAATAGATTTGCCGTAATAGACCTGCGCTGCGGCTTCAATCCCATAAGCACGGTTGCCAAGGTATATTTTATTGATGTAAAGCTCTAGAATCTGATCTTTAGTTAATTCGCGCTCAATTTGTAAGGCTAAGAGGATCTCATTGGCCTTACGCGAAAAGCTGCGCTCACTGGATAGAAAGTAGTTTTTGGCAACTTGCATGGTGATGGTGCTGCCGCCCGTTTGGATATGGCCGGTTTTTAAAATTTGCGCTGCGGCACGTACTAAACTGCCAGGATCTACGCCATAATGATTGGCAAAGTTATCGTCCTCGGCAGCCAGCAGTGCGTGAATAAAGTTTTTGGGGATTTCGTTGAAGGAAATCGGCGCGCGTCGCATTTCTCCGAACTCAGCAATTAACTTTGCATCGCTACTATAAACGCGCAATGGAATCTGTAACTCGATACTCAGCAGGGATTCTATAGAGGGTAGGTTTGGGCTTAAGTAAAGAAAGGCGCCGCTAAGGCTGAGCGTTAGCCCACAAACGATAGCAGTAAAGGTTGCAAAGAGAAATTTCAGCAAGCGAATCAAGACGATTGGATTCCAGAATAAAATGATGAGAGATGAAGATTGCGGCGTCATACAATAAAACAGAACACATTATAAGCGTTTTTAAGCAAGAGAAGCTATTTGCGCTTTCTTACTAAATTATCTTTAAATGTGCAAAGAAACCTTAACCGTGCATCAATGACGGGTGCTGATAGGAATACGCTTGTGCTAGGGATCTTCAAAAATAAAGCGAATACGCTGCTGGGGATCGATATCAGTTCGACTTCAGTCAAGCTCATTGAACTGAGTCGCTCCGGCAGCCGCTATAAAGTAGAGGCCTATGCTGTTGAGCCGCTTCCTAATAACGCGATCATTGAAAAAAATATTGCCGAGTTAGAGCAGGTTGGCGAAGCGCTCGCTAAACTCGTGATTAAAGCGCAAACCAGTGTTAAGCAGGTGGCGGTGGCGGTATCCGGTGCTGCGGTGATTACCAAGATCGTTGAAATGGATGCTGGCCTGACTGATGATGAGCTGGAATATCAGGTAGAACTCGAAGCTGATCAATATATACCCTATTCGCTGGAAGAAGTTGCTCTCGATTTTGAGGTGCAAGGGCGTTCTGCACGTAGTAGCGATAAGGTCAATGTGTTGCTTGCTGCTTGCCGTAAAGAAAATATTGAAGTGCGCGAAGCAGCCTTAGCCTTGGCAGGCCTTACCGCTAAAGTTGTTGAAATTGAAGCCTATGCCATGGAGCGCGCGTGTGGTTTGTTGGCTGAACAGTTGGGTGATGGTGAAGAAAACCTCACCGTTGCGGTTGTCGATATTGGTGCCACTATGACGACCTTAAGTGTTTTGCATAATAATCAAACCATCTATACACGTGAGCAGATGTTTGGTGGTAAACAGTTGACCGATGAAATCCAGCGTCGCTACGGCTTGCCGGTAGAGGAGGCGGGTCGAGCGAAAAAGCATGGTGGGCTGCCAGATGATTATGAGCGCGAAGTCTTGAATCCATTTAAGGACGCTGTTGTTCAGCAAGTATTACGCTCACTGCAGTTCTTTTTTGCTGCAGGGCAGTACAGTCACGTTGATTATATTGTTTTGGCTGGGGGAGGCTCCTCTATTACTGGGCTTGAACAGCTGGTACAAGAAAAGACGGGTACCCGCACTCTGCTGGCTAATCCATTTTCGAATATGACCCTAAGCCATAAAGTTAACGCAGGTGCATTAGCCAGTGATGCACCGTCTTTGATGATTGCCTGTGGCTTAGCTATGAGGAGTTTTGACTGATGGCGCGCATCAACTTACTTCCATGGCGTGAGCAGTTACGCGAAGAGCGTAAAAAGCAGTTTGTCGTTGTTTTTCTGGGCATCTTGATAATTGCTGGGGGACTTGTGTTGTTAGCCAGTCAACGTTTAAACGCCGCCATGACTGAGCAAAATACACGCAACGAGTTTATCCGTACCGAAAATGCTGCACTGGATTTGCGTATTAAAGAAATCAGAGAGCTTAAAACACGTCGTCAACAGTTGGTTGACCGAATGAAGATTATTCGAGATTTACAAGGCAATCGACCAATTGTGGCGCATATATTTGACCAGTTGGTACGCACACTGCCTGATGGTGTTTATTTCACTGACTTGAACATGACTGGGTCATCTATTTTTATCGAAGGTGTCGCTGAGTCAAATAATTTGGTCTCCAGCTTGATGCGCAATCAAGAAAACTCAGCTTGGCTTACTGCACCCAACTTGCTCGAAGTTAAGGTGGTCAGTGCGGATAAATTAGATCAATCCAATACCTTTAAGCTCACTGTGCAACAAACAGAACCCAGCGATCGTAATCAGCAAGGAGAGCAGAAATGAGTTTACTGGACTCCTTTAAGAGCTTACATAAGGTCGATTTCGCCGAGTTGGATGTGAATAATATCGGCGCATGGCCGGCGGCAGTGCGTGTGTTGGTCTGTTTAATTACGCTAGTGGTTGTTTTGACCTTGGGCTATTTTCTGCACTTAACTAACTTGCAAAAGATGCTCGAGAGTTATAAGGCAGAGGAGGTCACATTAAAAGAACAGTTCACCACAAAAGTTCGCCAAGCCGCTAATCTTGAAGCATATAAAGAGCAGATGACGCTGATGGAGGCTTCCTTTGAAGCGCTCTTACGTCAACTGCCCAGTGATACTGAGGTGCCTGGCTTGCTGGAAGATATTACCAGCGCGGGTTTGAATGCGGGCTTGGAGTTTGAAGAGATTAAGTTACTGGCAGAAGTCACCCAGCCTTTCTATATTGAACTACCTATCCAGATTACCGTGATTGCCAGTTACCATGACCTTGCGACTTTCGTCAGCGCGGTCGCTGGAATGCCACGTATCGTGACCTTGCATGACTTCTCTATCAAGCCGCTGACGACAGGCACTAGCCCTAAATTGTCGATGAGCATTTTAGTAAAAACCTACCGCTACAATGATCAAGGAGCGAAGCTATGAAGCGCTCTCAGTGTGCACTGGTGGCCCTGCTAGCGTTCTTTTTAGCTGGTTGCGACTCGTCCGCTAACCTTGCCGACTTGCAAACTTTTATGGATGAGGTTATAGCTCAGCCTAAGGGTGCAATTGAAGCCATGCCTAAAGAGGTGGTGTATGAGCCTTTTACCTATATGGCGGCGGATATGCGCAGCCCATTTCAGCCGCCGATGAAGGCAAATTTGAGCCATAATGAAAGGGGTCATAGCGATATTAAACCTGATGAAACACGGGTTAAACAGTTTCTTGAAGGCTTTAATATTGAAAGTTTTGTGATGGTGGGTACGCTCGCTAATAGTACCAATACCTACGCTTTGCTGCGTGGTACCGATGCTGTGTACCGTGTGCGGGTGGGGGATTACTTGGGCAGTAATAATGGACGTATTACTGCGATTACTGCATCTAGCGTAGCAGTTATCGAAGTTGTTTCTGATGGTGATGGGCGGTGGCTGGAGCGGCCTCGTACTTTGACATTGCAGGAAGGCCCTTGAGTGCGGACAGGTTATATACGTTGACTATTAGAAAGCACAATGGAATTTAAAAATGAAAATAAAATTGTCTCGCATCACTATGGCTTTACTGATTGCTGCATTATCACCAATGTTGCTTGCGGCCAACCTACAAGCGCTCGATGTTGCCAGCTTACCCGGTGATAAAGTTGAGCTTAAATTAACTTTTGATCAGCCGGTTGCTGCGCCTCAAGGGTACACCATTGGCCAGCCTGCTCGTATCGCGTTGGATTTGCCTGGGGTTAAAAATAAGCTAAGTGTTAAACGTCATGAGTTAGGTGACGGTAATGCGCGCAGTGTCAGTATTGTGGAGGCGAACGACCGTACTCGTTTAATTATTAACCTGACCACTTTAGCGCCCTACAATACGCGTGTAGAAGGTAAGCATGTGTATGTAGTTGTGGGTGAGGCTGCGAGTGTGCATGCGTCAGCGCCACGCGTCAGTGCACCCATGGCTAGGCCAGCGCTTGCCCCGTCGCGCGGCATCAGTAATATTGACTTTCAACGGGGTGATAAAGGTGAAGGTAATGTGATCATTGAGCTGAATGATCCGTCCAGTACCCCAGATATTGAAGACCAAGGTGGCAAGATTAGTCTAACCTTTGCTAAGTCAGCCCTACCTGAAGCCTTGCGTGTACGTCTTGATGTTAAAGACTTTGCGACACCCGTGCAGTTTGTCAATGCCAGTGAAACAAACGGTAAGGTGACTATCGGTATTGAGTCCAATGGCTTATATGATTACTTGGCCTACCAAGCCGACAATAAGCTAATTGTCAGTGTGAAGACGGTCAGCCAGGCTGATATAGAAAAACGCGGCGTTGAACATTTTTCTTACAGCGGTGAAAAGCTGTCACTGAACTTCCAAGATATTGATGTACGCTCGGTCTTGCAGTTGATTGCTGATTTTACAGACTTAAATTTAGTCGCCAGTGATAGTGTGCAAGGCAATATCACCTTGCGCTTGCAGAACGTACCTTGGGATCAAGCACTTGATTTAGTGTTAAAAACCAAGGGTCTAGATAAACGCAAAATTGGTAATGTGCTGCTAATTGCTCCAGCTGAAGAAATTGCCGCGCGTGAGCGCCAAGAAATGCAGGCGCAGCAGCAAATTGCTGAGCTGGCACCTTTGCGTCGTGAGTTGATTCAAGTGAACTACGCCAAAGCTGCACAAATTGCGGCGTTATTTCAATCAGTGACCAGTGGTCAGAATGATGAGCGTGGCTCGGTCACAGTGGACGACCGTACCAACAGTATCATTGCGTATCAGACTCAAGAAAAACTCGATGAGTTGCGCCGTGTAGTGGCGCAGCTGGATATCCCTGTACGTCAAGTGATGATTGAGGCGCGCATTGTTGAAGCCAACGTGGATTACAGTAAAAGTTTAGGCGTGCGCTGGGGTGGAAGCTTATCTAGAAGCAGTGGTAATTGGACTGCGAGTGGTGCAAGTGGTGAAGCTAATGAGGATGGCTCGGGCAATCCGTTTGTTGATTTAGGTGTTTCTGGATCTACTTCTGGGCTGGGTGTTGGTTTTGTTTCCAATCATGCCATTTTAGATCTACAGCTGTCTGCGATGGAAAAAACCGGTAACGGTGAAGTGGTTTCGCAGCCTAAAGTTGTCACCTCAGATAAAGAAACAGCGAAAATTCTCAAGGGTGCAGAGATCCCCTACCAAGAGGCCAGCTCCAGTGGCTCAACCAGTACGTCATTTAAAGAAGCGGCCTTATCTCTGGAAGTTACCCCACAAATCACGCCAGACAATCGCATTATTATGGATGTGAAAGTCACTAAAGATGAGGCTGACTTCGCCAATGCTCTCAATGGCGTGCCGCCGATTAAAAAGAATGAAGTCAATGCCAATGTGCTAGTGGCAGACGGCGAGACGATTGTGATCGGTGGTGTGTTTTCTAATACACAGACCAAGGCTGTCGATAAAGTCCCCTTCTTAGGTGACTTGCCTTTTATTGGACGGGTTTTTAGGCGCGACTATGTACAGGATCAAAAGTCTGAACTGCTGGTGTTTATTACCCCACGTATTATGAATAACCAGACAACTTCACTGAAAAACTAATGCAGACACGTAATTACATACTGATCGGTCCGATGGGTGCTGGAAAAAGCACGATCGGACGCTTATTGGCCAAAGAGCTTGGCTTACCCTTTAAAGACTCGGATAAAGAGATTGAAGATCGCACGGGAGCCAGCATTCCTTTGATTTTTGATGTCGAAGGCGAGGCGGGCTTTCGTGATCGAGAGCAAGCAGTGATCGCCGAGCTGTGTCAGGAGCAAGGCCTTGTTTTAGCCACCGGTGGAGGTGCTGTTTTGCGCGCGGAAAATCGTCAGGCTATGCGCCAAGGGGCGGTGGTGATTTATTTACATGCCTCGGTTGAGCATCAGCTTGCACGTACCGCGCGAGATCGTAATCGGCCTTTATTGCAGACCGATAATCCTGGGCAAGTATTAACCCAGTTGCTGGCCTTACGTGACCCGTTATACCGTGAGGTGGCCACCTTAATTATTGAAACAGATACGCGACCGCCACGTGTGGTGGTGCAGGAGATTATGCGGTTTCTTAGTGATTACGAGAGCCACTAAGCGTCCCGCCGAAGCGGCGTGATACTTTTCAAATCGGCTAAGTCTTTGTGCTGGATCTTGCAGCTAAAGCTCTTTTCTATGTTTATCAAAGCGTTATAACGAGAGGCATCTATGCGCACCCTTACGGTTGATTTGGCTGAACGCAGCTACCCAATTCATATTGGTACGGATTTATTAAGGCAAGCGCAGCTTTTCACGCCGCATATTGTCGGGCGTAAAGTTGCTATTGTGACCAATACCACAGTTGCACCTTTGTATATGCAGCAACTGCGTGAAGCGTTGCAGGATTACGAACTCACCGAGATTGTTTTGCCGGACGGTGAATCCTATAAGAACTGGGAAACCCTGCAGCTGATCTTCGATGCCTTATTACGTGATAAGCATGACCGCAAAACCACCCTGATTGCCTTAGGCGGTGGGGTTATTGGTGATATGACTGGTTTTGCAGCGGCGTGTTATCAGCGTGGCGTGAACTTTATTCAAGTGCCCACCACCTTGCTTTCGCAAGTGGATTCTTCAGTGGGTGGTAAAACCGGTATTAATCACCCTCTAGGCAAAAATATGGTGGGTGCGTTTTACCAACCGCAAGCGGTAGTGATTGATACCGCGACGTTACAGACACTGCCGAGCCGAGAGCTGTCAGCCGGTCTTGCTGAAGTTATTAAATATGGTTTGATTTGTGATGAGCCGTTTTTAACGTGGTTAGAAGCACATGTTGAGCGGATTCGTCAGCTGGATAATCCCGCGTTAATGGAAACCATTGAGCGCTCCTGTGCCGCCAAAGCTCGGGTGGTTGCGGCAGATGAGCGTGAGTCCGGTGTGCGCGCAACCCTTAATTTAGGGCATACCTTTGGTCATGCGATTGAGACAGAACAGGGCTATGGGGTCTGGCTGCACGGTGAAGCGGTCTCGGCGGGTACGGTTATGGCATTGGAAATGTCCCAGCAGTTGGGTTGGTTAAGCCTGTCTCAGCGTGATAGAGGGATAAAACTCTTAGTGCAAGCCGGCTTACCTATTGTGCCGCCAGCCAGCATGACAGCGGATACTTTTCTGACTCATATGGCGGTTGATAAAAAAAATATCGACGGGCATATACGCTTAGTGTTGTTGCGTGACTTGGGCGCTGCAGTGATCACCACCGAGTATCCGGCAGATTGTTTGCACAACACGCTAACGGCTGATTATGCAACTATTGCGAGCAGTATTTAATTGAACGAGGGCAGCATGACTCACTTGTATGCAGATGATGATTATTTAGATCATTATCAATTTGAGCACGATCCTTTTTTGGAGCGTGGCGTAAATTTTAAGTTTTTTGCCGCCAAACGCCGGCCTGTACTTGTTGAATTACATCACCTCGCACGCTACAGCAAGTTAATGCTGGTGGTGACAGGGCCGCAAGGCAGCGGTAAAACATTGCTGCGTCAAGTGCTGCTGACCAGTTCAAAAGAGCCGGTTAAGAATATTGTTGTTGTGGCAGAAGCAACCGTGGATGCGGCGTCTATGCTGCAGCAAATCAGTACTGCGCTACAGTTGCCTGAGAGTCATATTGCTGATGTGCTGAGCCATATTGAGCAAATGCATATGGCCGGACAAGAAGTGCATTTGGTGGTCGATAATGCTGAGTGTTTAGATGAGTCAGCCTTGTTGTTGCTGCAGCGTATTGCGCAAGGCGTCAATGATGCCTGTGCTCGCGTCTTTATCTTCTCTGACTCATCAATCGGGCCTTTATTGGAGCGGGTGGCGGATAATACCGACTTGCACCATGTGATCGCGCTTGAACCCTGGGATCGGGACGAGGTGGATGAGTATATTGAGCAGCGCTTAGTCGCTGCTGGGCAAGGATTGGATGTGTTTACTGAGCCGCAGCTGGCAGATATTTTTGCGCAGTCTAAAGGTTGGCCTGGACGTGTCAACCATGTGGCCAAAGCTATATTGCTTGAGCAAATGCATCAGCAAGGTACAGGTAAACAAGCCACCATGCAGATTCCCTATAAGCATGTTGCTGTTGTAGCTGTGCTGGCTGTTGCCTTGCTTTTGATTTGGATGGCGCAAACCTCTGAGTCTGAGGATACGGCAGAATCAGCCGCGCTTGAATTATCCGGCAAGCATTCAAATCAACAGGTGCTTACTCTGCCCTTAACCGAGCCGGTGTTGCGCGAGCCGTTAGCGCAGGCGCTCAGCTCGGAAGAAGAGGGCAGTGATTATGCAGGCAGTGAGCCTGTATTTGTCGACGAGCGTGCTGTCCAGCCCATCGCGAGCGCCCCTGTCCCAGTGAGCCGCTCTCCGGCTGAAGTGGTTAAACAGGTTGTTGTACCGCAGCCTGTCGCGCCTGTAGAAAAGAAGCCAGCAGCAGTTGTGCGCCAAGCACAGCCCGTCGCTAAGCCGGTAAGCATTGCCAAACCCGCGCCTGCTGCAGCCCGTGGGTTGTCGGGCACGGCGGGACACAGTCGGTGGTATAAGCAACAAGCGCCTGCACGCTATACCTTGCAAGTGTTTGCTAGTCGTACAGAAGCCATTGCTCAGCGTTTTGTAAAACAAAATACAGCGCAGTACCATTACTTTAGAAAAGAACACCAAGGCCAGCCATTGTTTGTGGTGACCTATGGATCCTTTGCTGATCGTACTGCTGCTCAAGCCGCAATCAATCGTTTGCCGGAGAACATCCGCAAAGATAAACCTTGGTCGCGTACCCTACTAAGCATTCAACAAGAGTTGCGTTGAGGAATCTATGAATTATCGTCATGCCTATCATGCAGGCAATCATGCTGATGTATTAAAACACTGGGTGTTGACCCGCTGCATTGCCTTGCTGCAAAAGAAGCCTGCGCCTCTGGCTTATATTGATACCCATGCAGGCATTGGTTTGTATGATTTACAAGGCGAAGAAGCGCTGAAAACCGATGAGTGGCAGGATGGAATAGGGCGTTTATGGGGGGCATCGCACCCTTTGCTGGAGGACTACCTGCATGCTGTGCGTGAGCTGAATGAGGATGATGAATTACGCTATTATCCCGGCTCACCAGAGTTTGTGCGTTGCTTAACCCGTAGCCAAGATCATCTGTATTTAAATGAAAAGCATCCTGATGATGGCCAGTTGCTTAAAGACAATATGCGCATTGATCGACGTGTCAGTGTGCATATTGGTGAAGGCTGGCATGTGCCTCGTGCTCTGTTACCGACTGAAGAAAAACGTTTGCTGATGCTGATTGATCCACCGTTTGAAGCGGGAGACGATCTGCAAAATAGCGTACAAGCGTTAGAAGAAAGCTTAGCACGTATGCGTCAAGCCATTGTCTGTCTGTGGTATCCCATTAAAGAGATCGGACAATTACGCCGTTTTTACCAGCAGCTGGAAAAAAGTAGTGCGCCCAAGTTATTGCGTGTTGAACTGTATGTGAATCAGCCCAATGACCCCAGCAAGCTCAATGGTTCAGGCATGGTGATTTGTAATCCGCCATGGGGTTTGGAAGCTGAACTTCGAGAGTTACTGCCTTGGCTGACTGAAACCTTGCAGCAAGGTGCGGGTGGTTGGCGTTTAGATTGGTTGATTGCTGAGTAAGCTGATTGCTTACTGGGGTGGCTGATGGCAGCCACTTGGCGGTGCCCAGTCAACCAGGATTCCGCGCAGTAGCACATCGATCAGCGGACCTGTGTGTTTAACATCAAACAGTGATGGATCGCGTAGCCAGTCACTGAGCAGTCCTAGTAGCATCGCGTGCAAGGCGACCGCTGCCATCCGTGGGCTGATATCTGGGTGCAGGCGTTTAGCTGTGGCTGGCTCACTAAACAGCTGTTCACATAGGGCCATAAACTCATTAATAAAGGCTTCGTGACGCTGCTCAGCTTCGCGTAAGTCATCAGTGAATTCGCAGCGGCGCAGTAAGATAGTAAAAATACGTCGTTTGCGCTCATTGCTGCCTACCGATAGCAGTACTTCAGTACACAGATACCTTAATCCGATAATAGGGTTGTTAGGGTCACATTGACTGATTTGCTTAGCAATTTGCTCAGCAGGTAAGCGTACTTGGTTGAGCATTTCATGGAATAAGTGTGCTTTATTTTGGAAATGCCAATAAACCGCGCCACGTGTCACTCCAGCCTGTCGCGCGATTTGTTCGAGTGAGGTGTGGGAGACTCCCTTTTTAAGAAATAACAGTTCCGCAGCAGTGAGTATCGCTGTACGGGTGTTTTCTGCTTCTTCTTTGGTGCGGCGCATAAGACTGTTCGATAAATGAGTTCGACTATAAGTCTAACCGTTTTATCGTACCTAGGTGTAGGGCTGAGCAAAAGAACAGCTTTTATGCTTATTGATCATACGGCGCTTGGTTGTTTGCTGTGAATGGAGTAGACTACGCGCAACATTGATTGGCTGTGGCTCAGTACAGCAATCAGACGCTCTATCGATGCCAAAGAAACATTCTTAGTAAAAAAGTTAAGATTTATTTTCACTAAGGTGTTGACAAGGTTTGAAAAATCGGTAGAATGTCGCACCACAGATGAGGCGAACTTCACAAGGGTTCAACGAAAACTGTAATGTTCCGCGATAGCTCAGTTGGTAGAGCAAATGACTGTTAATCATTGGGTCCCTGGTTCGAGTCCAGGTCGTGGAGCCATCGGGGTATAGCGCAGTCCGGTAGCGCGCCTGCTTTGGGAGCAGGATGTCGGGAGTTCGAATCCCCCTACCCCGACCATTTTTGGGTCGTTAGCTCAGTGGTAGAGCAGTTGGCTTTTAACCAATTGGTCGTAGGTTCGAATCCCACACGACCCACCATGTATTTTTGAATACACATTCTAAGCTCCTAGCAGTTACTGCTAGGAGCTTTTTTTGTTTTTGTCGATAAGTTTCATGTTTAAGCCGCTGTTATCGCCCTCGCGGCAGCCATAGTTTTTATGTTGTTAAAGACGTCTTACGTGCCCTGCTGATACAGAGCACGTTGCTCTGCGCCGCTTAGTGACTGCGCGAGACGATGTAGTCAGCCAGCTGACGTAAATGGTTGGCACGTTGATCAAAGTCAGCTAAAGCGTCTTGAGCTTGATCTCTGAGTGCATAAGCATAGTCTTGTGCTTGTTGAAGGCCGAGTAGGGCAGGATAGGTGGGTTTATCATGCTCAATATCGCTGCCTTGCTGTTTGCCAAGCGTTTGCGTATCGCTGGTGACATCTAAAATATCATCTTGGACTTGAAAGGCTAAACCTATCGCCTGTGCATAGTTATCCAGTGCTGCCAGTGTGTGTGGCGTGGCATGGTTACTGGCAATTGCGCCTAAACGCACGCTGGCTTGAATCAATGCACCGGTTTTATGGCGGTGCATCAGCTCTAGAGTTGCTTGGCTGATGCTCTGCCCCACTGAGCTTAGATCAATCGCTTGCCCGCCGACCATGCCCGAGGCACCTGCTGCTGTTGAGAGCACCTTGATCATCTCTAAGCGTTGCTCACAGCTTACTGGAGAGAGCACCTCATCGCCGAGCGCATAAAAGGCTAAAGACTGCAGTGCGTCACCGGCTAAAATCGCATAGGCTTCATCAAAGGCTTTATGCGTTGTTGGCTGGCCGCGACGTAAGTCATCATCATCCATTGCCGGCAGATCATCATGCACCAATGAGTAGGCGTGAATAAGTTCAACTGCGCAGGCTGCGCCATAAGCGTGTTGCACCGCGCCGCCCAGTGCTTGGCAGCTGGCAAATACTAATAAAGGACGTGCACGTTTGCCGCCATTCATCACGCTGTAGCGCATGGCGGCATATAAACGCTGCAGTTCAATTGTCGGCGCCTTTAGCAGCTGCTCAAGTGCACCATCCACCTGCTGCTGACAAAAATTCTGATAATCTGAGATCAAGGCAAAAGACTTCCATCAAGTGGCTTTTCTGTGAGCGTGCCATTTTGCTCAAGCAGTACTTGGATGCGTTGTTCTGCATTCTGTAGTGCGCTTTGGCATTCGCGAGTTAGGGCAATGCCTTGCTCAAAGGTTGTCAGTGACTCTTCCAAGGATAGATCACCGCTTTCGAGGCGTTCAACCAGTACTTGCAAGTCGTTAAGTGATTGTTCAAAGGCGGGTGATTTTTTTTGGCGAGCCATACAGCCCTCACAACATTAAGGAGTAGGAGTGTAGGGCGCAGCTTAGCTGCAGTCAGATTTGCTGGGCCATACATAATGTTTGGTGAAGTATAGCAGTAGTCTAAGTTGAGCTAAATTATTAAAGTCTTTGGTTTTAGCTGATTTGCTGTACTGGGCCTGTGTTGGCTAGGCTGAGTAGTGTTTGAGTGTTTTGTCCCTGCTAAAGTGTTGCTCTGCAGCTTGTGCGGGTGAGAAATAGTAGCCCTGTAAGCGCTGGCAGCCCAGTTGCCGTAAAAAGGCGACCTGCTCAGCTGTTTCAACACCTTCGGCAACCACTTCGAGATTAAGGTGCGCGGCGATACTTAGAATACCTTGGACTAAGGCAATCGATTGCTGGCAATCCGGTAAGCCGCTGACAAACTCTTGATCAATTTTAATGCCATCAAACTCAAAGCGTTTAATATAAGACAAGGAAGAATAGCCAGTACCAAAATCATCGAGAAACATCAGTAAGCCGGCAGCTTTAAGCTGTTTCAGCGTTGTTTGAACCTGTGCGCCGGCATCAAGCAGTGAGCTTTCAGTCACTTCCAACTCGATCAGCTGTACTGGGGTTTGTTCTTCTTGCATGATCTGCAGCAGCGAGCCGGTCAAGTCGGCCTGTAAAAAGTCCAGTGGCGAGAGATTGACCGCGATGCGCAGCGGTGTGCCTTGCCTATACCAGGCGCTGGCTTGACGGCAGGCCGTGCGGAATACCCAACGAGACACATCTAAAATCATCCCAGTCTCTTCCAGTAGCGGGATAAATTGACTGGGCGAAATCGGTCCATGTGAAGGCGATCGCCAGCGCAACAAGGCTTCCATGGCGATGGGTCGCCCAGATAGATCAACCTGCGGCTGGTAGAGTAACTCAAATTCATCGTTACTGATGGCGTAGCGCAATTCGTCAGTCAATTGTTGGCGTAGCGCTGCATCGCTGATTAAGTCGCTATCAAAGGTTATAAAGCAATTGCGACTGATTTTTTTTGCTTGACGCAGGGCTAAATCAGCATGGTTAAATAACTGTATCGGGTTATTGCTGTGTTCGTGTTGATGGGCAATGCCGATGCTAGCGGTAATATACAGTTCGTACTGCAAAACTTGGAACGGCTTCTTAAACGCATCCAACATGCGTTGAGCTAATTGCTCGACTTCTTGCACAGAGGTATCGTGCAAGGCCAGCATAAACTCATCGCCACCGATTCGTGCCAGGACATCGTCGTCTGTGCTGTATTCTTGTAGGCGCTTGGCCACGGCCTTTAATAGCTGATCGCCAATGTTATGACCTAGACCGTCATTGAGGTATTGGAAGCGATCAAGGTCAAGCATGATCAGGCTGAGTGTGACATCATTTTTCAGCCTTTCGGCAATATGGCTGATCATATTATTGCGGTTAGCCAGGCCAGTTAAAATATCATAGTTCGCTAGGTAATGCAGGCGTTGCTCGGCTTGTTTGCGCTCACTGATATCGTTGAGCAGGACCAATTTAAAGCGTTGTTGCTCACGTGAAAAGGTGCTAATTGAGGCGTCTATGCTGAGTGTTGATGCAGGTTCGGTGATATTCAGTAAAACGCTGGCATTGATTTTAACTAGCAACTGTTGCCATGCGGGTTTAGCGTTAAACAACTGCGCTGGGTCCGTTGCGAGTAACTCGGCTTGGCTCATCTTAAATAGCGTTTGTGCGGCGGGATTGGCGTCAATGATACGTTGCTGTTCACTGAGTACCAGTAAGCCAATTGGCGCGGCGCTGAGCAAACTACGCAGCATATGCTCGCTGTCTTGCAGAGCGCTATGACTGTCTTCCAGTTGGATCAGCATGCTATTGATCGCAGTGCCCAGTTGGCTGATCTCATCATGCCCCTGCAGCGCAGTGCGCACCTTAAGATTGCCTGCGCCGTAGCGCTGGGTGACCGTAGCAATATGAGCAATGCGCTGTACAACGAGATGAAAATACAGACGGTTTAAAACCAAGCCCAGAGCACACAATAATAAGAGGGCTTGACCTAAGTAGAGCCAAGCGTTATTGGTTGTTTGCCGTAATAAAGGAGCGAAGTCGAGCTCAACCAATAGTGCTGCGGTCTGATCTTGAGCATTAAGTTGCATGCGATTGAGCGGGTAGATCGCTAGATAACTTTGTTTGCCGGTTAAGCGCCATGTTGGTGCGTGTGTATTGATTAATTCTGACAGTGACTGTTGGCTGAGTTGACTGTAAATACTGGCCTCTAAGCCTAAGCGCGTTGAGGACAGGGACTGTAATTGCGAGTCGACAACGGCAGCCCATTTAATGTTGGGTAAGCTGCCCAGTTCTGCTAATTCAGTAGCCATTTCTTCGCTACGGTTTAGGAGTAAATGATTATTAAGACTGCTTTGCAGTTGAATCAGCATATGGTCAGTGTAGTTGCGCCATGAGTTGAGCGCATTTTTTTGACTGATGGGTAGCTGAATTAAAATTAATAATGCGGCGAAAACGATAGCAAATAAGCCCAGCAGAGCGGGGATGGAGCGGCGTAGTGAATAGCGATTTAGCATGAGTCACCGGTGCAGGCAGGTAGCAGTAGGCTTGCGTCAACGGGGTGTTTAAGCTGGCCTTTTTCGAGCATATAGCTTTGCATGCTTTGAATACGGGTGGCTAAGACGCCTTGTTCAAGATAGACAGCATTAAGGGCCTTGTCACCCATTACTATGCCGTTGAGTGTTTGTATTAAAGTGGTGGCATCTATGCCTAGGCGTTTTTGTATAAGCGTATCGCCTTTGTCCCGATGCTCAAGCCAGGCATCAAGGCTGCTGTACCATAGTGCTCGAATACGTGCGCGCAATGTTGGGCTGGTGCGCTGACGATTCACTACCAGTACATCGATGATTTCATTATTGAGTTCCCGACTGCTCAGCAGTGGTAATGCGCCGGTTGCGAGTATTGGGTTGTGAGCTGCCGAAGTGTTGATCGAGGCGTCAACCTTGCCTGTGCTTAAAGCGTCAAGGTGCATATAAACTGGAATATTGACCACTTTTATATCATGAATTGAGAGTTGTGCCTTATCTAGGATATGCGCTAGAAAGTAAGCTGCAAGGGTGCCGCCTTCAGCCGCAATACGCTGACCCTTAAGGTCTGCCAAGCTACGAATATGTGGCTGAGCATACAAGACGTCAGCCCCCGTTGATAAATTAGTGACCAAGACCACTTCGACATCATGCCCTGTGCTTTGCAGCATAATGGCTTCATCAAGGGTTAAAAGTGCAGCATCCAATAAGCCATTGTGCAAGCCGCGGATCACACCATTGGCTGTCGGGTATTCTACTAGGCGAATATTGGATAAGGTTGCCCAGCCGAGCTCGTCAGCGAGGTACATCGGAGCGTAACCTAACCAGCGATTGCTGCCGATGCGCAAAGGCTCAGAAGGCGATTCACAGCCAGCCAGAAAAGAAACGCACAGCACTATAAGAAGGAGGGTGCGCATTGCTGCAATCCGCTTGCTGGGTTATTAATAATAATTAAATCTAAATCAGTGTATTTCCAGCCTTAACAGTAAAGCTATGTAAGACACAGCAGTATTTTGCTGCTGTGTCTTAGGGTTTTACTTATTGTACGCTGCGACAGCTTTAGTGATTTCTTCGCGCGCTGCTGCGGCATCACCCCAGCCTTCAACTTTAACCCATTTGCCTTTTTCTAAATCTTTGTAGTGTTCAAAGAAGTGCTTGATTTGCTCAATCAATAAAGGAGGGAGGTCAGTGTATTCATGCACGTCATTGTACAGCTGGGTCAGTTTTTCGTGGGGTACCGCAATCAGCTTAGCATCGCCGCCGGCTTCGTCAGTCATATGCAACACGCCAATAGGGCGTGCACGCACTACTGAGCCTGGTGCAACAGGGTAAGGTGTCACGACTAAGACATCCAGCGCATCGCCATCATCGGCCAATGTGTGGGGGATGAAACCATAGTTGGCAGGGTAAAACATGGGAGTTGCCATAAAACGGTCAACCATCAGGTTGTCAGTTTCAGTATCAATTTCATATTTGATAGGGGCGTGGTTTGCTGGGATTTCAATTGCGACATAGATGTCGTGAGGAAGGTCTTTACCCGCTGGGATTTTGCTAAAGCTCATGTTAAATATCCACTTGAAAATAAAAAGTACAGCGATTATAGGGGTATTTGTTGGTGTATACCAAGCATTGCCGTGTGCTGATGTGGTGCGCTGTTAATTGCTGCTGTAGCGAGTCAGACTCAAACGCGTAGTGCTATACAGAAAGGGCGTTTGAGAACACTTCACAGGAGTAAAATATAGTTGCTGAAATGCTGGTCTTCGAGGAAGTTGGCTGACTCATAGAGACGCTGTGCGATTTCATTACTGGCGCTAATCGATACGCGTAAACGCACGGCACCATGGGCGCGGGCTTGTTCAGCTGTGGCTTGTAATAGCTGCAGGGCGACGTGGTTACGGCGCGCCTTTTCAGCGACATACAGATCATTAATAATCCACATCGGGCGCAGTGAGATTGAAGAAAAGCTTGGATACACTAAGCAGAAGCCCAGTAAGGCCTCGTCTTCAAAGGCCAATAGAATAATGGCTTCTTGTTTATTTATGCGCTGAGCTAAATACTCTTTTGAAGCATCTGGCTGCGGCATCGCACCATACATCTCACGGTAATGAGTAAACATCGGCGTTAGTTGGTCTAGATGGTCTAAGGTGGCGGAAATGATGCGCATGGCAACTCTCTTTTTATGTAGGGTGGTCATCACTAGACTAGCAATCGTGCCTTAAAACAAGGCTTAGATGCAAATGTGTTGCAGTGGCTTGATACGCGATTGTGCTCTGTTGCCTGTGTTAATCTTGCAAGCAATTATTTGAGGTTCCTATGCATATTCATATTTTAGGTATTTGCGGCACATTTATGGGCTCTTTAGCCTTATTGGCCAAAGAGTTGGGGCACCGTGTGACGGGTTCGGATGCCAATGTCTATCCGCCGATGAGCACACAACTGCAAGAGCAAGGTATTGAGCTGATGCAGGGCTACCATCCTGAGCATTTGCAGCCAGGGCCCGATCTTGTGGTTGTGGGTAATGCGCTGTCGCGTGGTAATCCTGCAGTTGAGTATATGTTGGATAGGGGCCTGCCTTATGTCTCAGGTCCGCAGTGGTTGGCTGAGCATGTGTTGCAAGGGCGTTGGGTGCTAGCAGTCGCCGGTACCCACGGTAAAACCACCACCAGCAGCATGCTGGCCTGGATTTTGGAATATGCTGGTATGCAGCCTGGTTTTTTAATTGGTGGTGTACCGCAAAATTTTGGCCTCTCTGCGCGTTTAGGTCAGACTGACTTCTTTGTGGTAGAGGCGGATGAATATGACAGCGCTTTCTTTGATAAACGTTCAAAGTTTGTCCATTACCGTTCACGCACCACGGTATTAAACAATTTAGAGTTTGATCATGCGGATATTTTCCCTGATTTGGCGGCGATTGAGCTGCAGTTTCACCATTTGCTGCGCACCGTGCCCAGTAATGGTTTGGTGATCTATCCTGCCCAAGAGCAAGCCCTCCAGCGCGTGATTGCTAAAGGTTGCTGGACGCCGGTACAAACCACTGGGCCTGATGGACAGTGGCAAGCGCATTTGCTGAAAGACGATGGCTCTGACTTTAGTGTATCGCTCGATGGCGTTGAGCAGGGGCGGGTGCAGTGGTCGTTAACCGGTTTGCATAATGTGGCCAATGCGTTGGCTGCTTTAGCCGCGGCGCGACATGTCGGTGTGACGGCTGAGCATGGTGCGCAAGCGTTGGGCGAGTTTCAGAATGTGAAACGGCGTATGCAAAAGCTGGCGCAGGTCGCTGGAGTAACGGTTTATGATGACTTTGCCCATCACCCCACTGCGATTGCCAGCACCTTAGATGGCCTGCGTAAACAAGTCGGCACACAGCGCATTATTGCGGTGATTGAACCGCGCTCCAATTCCATGAAACTTGGTGCGCATCGAGAAGGTCTGGCGCCTTCCACTGTCGATGCGGATTATGTGTTTTGGTATGCGCCGGATAATCTCGGATGGGATTTGGCGGCCACTGTGGCTGAGGCGCCTGTGCCTAGCCAAGTGTGTCACTCTTTAGATGCTATTATTGCTGGTGTGTTAGCCCTGGCACAGCCTGATATGCAGGTGGTGATTATGAGTAATGGTGGCTTTGGCGGTATTCATATGCAGTTAATTGAAGCCTTGGAGGCAACGCAATGATAGGTCCGCAACGGGTGACTTTAGCCATGACCGGAGCCTCCGGTGCGCAGTACGCTTTACGTTTGCTTGATTGCTTGGTGCAAGAAGAGCGTGAAGTGCATTTCTTGATTTCGAAAGCGGCGCAGTTGGTGCTGGCTACCGAAACCGATGTGCTATTGCCGCCGAAGCCACAAGCCATGCAGCAGTTTTTAACCGAATATACTGGCGCTGCTGCTGGGCAGATACGTGTCTATGGCAAAGAAGATTGGATGTCGTCGGTGGCCTCAGGTTCAGGTGCGCCCAATGCCATGGTGATTGTGCCCTGTTCTACAGGCACCTTATCGGCGATTGCCACAGGCGCGTGTAATAATTTAATTGAGCGTGCGGCAGATGTGGTGCTCAAAGAGCGCCGTCAATTGATTATCGTGCCGCGCGAGGCGCCGTACTCCAGTATCCATTTGGAAAATATGCTCAAGTTATCGAATATGGGGGCGGTAATTTTACCGGCCTCGCCGGGCTTTTATCATCAGCCGCAAAGCATTGATGATTTAGTCGATTTTGTGGTGGCGCGGATTTTAAATGTATTACAGATCCCGCAAGATATGTTGCCGCGTTGGGGTGAGCACCATCAAGCCGGCTGGGATGAGTAAACTCGGCGTTGGGTTGGTGTTGCTGGCGCTACTGCTAAGCAGTGGCTGCGCCAGTGTGCGCACCTTACATGCCGCCCAAGCCGGTGCGCCAGTAATTTACTCTGGAGCGCGTTTGGATTGGTACAGCTTGCAAGGCGGTTGTTATCCTGTGCAGCGTTTTGGTGCACAGGCGCCTCAATATCCAGGGTTAGATTTGCCCTTTAGTGCCGTGCTGGATACTTTATTATTGCCTTGGGCGTTGGCTGTGGAGTTGGGAATTGGCCTAACTGTGCAGGGTGGACGTTAAGCAAATGAGCCTCAATGGTTAATTTGTCCGTAAGCGTTTTAGTAATGTGTTGCACATGCGCTATAATTAGCCACTTATAAAATTTTGTGTCATCAACCAAGCCACGCCGTGTTGCGTGGTTTGTTATTTTTGCAGCGCTAATAGGCGCCTAAACTTGAAGAGGCAGCACTGATGAGTCCACTGGTAGGCGTGATTATGGGTTCCAAGTCGGATTGGAGCACAATGAGCCACAGCGTAGACATGCTTGAAACCCTCGGTATTCCCTATGAGGTGCAAGTGGTTTCTGCGCATCGTACGCCAGACTTATTATTCAGTTATGCCGAACAAGCGCATCAACGTGGTTTGCAGGTGATTATTGCAGGTGCCGGTGGTGCTGCGCATTTACCCGGTATGTGTGCAGCGAAAACGCACTTGCCGGTACTCGGCGTTCCTGTACAGTCTTCAATGCTGTCTGGTGTTGATTCGTTGTTATCCATTGTGCAAATGCCTGCGGGCGTACCTGTCGCTACGTTATCAATTGGTAAAGCAGGTGCCGTCAATGCGGCTTTATTAGCGGCCAGTATTGTCGGTCATCAATACCCAGAGTTTCATGCGGCGCTCAATGCTTACCGTGAGAAACAAACCCAAAGCGTGTTAGATAATCCAGACCCACGAGAGGCTTAAGTCATGAAAGTTGGCGTGATTGGCGGCGGACAATTAGGGCGTATGTTAGCCCTAGCGGGTACCCCTTTAGGAATGCAGTTTACTTTCCTTGATCCAGCAGTGGATGCCTGTGCTGCAGCATTAGGTGAGCATCTGCATGCAGATTACAGCTCGCCAGAGCATCTGCAGCAACTGGCGCAGACGGTTGATCTGGTGACCTTTGAATTTGAAAGTGTGCCAGCAGAAACTGTGGCTTTTCTTGAGCAGTTTGTTCCTGTGTATCCCAGCGCCAATGCCTTACGCATCGCCCGTGACCGCTGGTTTGAAAAATCCATGTTTAAAGACTTGGGTATTCCAACCACTGAATTTGCCGATGTGTTATCGCAAGCTGATTTAGATGCAGCGGTGGTGCAGATTGGTTTGCCAGCCGTTCTGAAAACCCGCACTTTGGGCTATGACGGTAAAGGCCAAAAGGTTTTGCGTGAGCCTGCTGATGTGGTTGATGCCTTTGCTTATTTAGGCAATGTGCCGTGTATTTTAGAAGGTTTTGTTGCCTTTACTGGCGAAGTATCACTGGTGGCGGTACGTGGTCGTGAGGGTCAGGTCAGCTGCTATCCATTGGTGCATAACATTCACCACGACGGTATTTTGCATCTGTCGGTGGCCAGCCATCAGCATCCATTGCAGGCGCTGGCGCAAGATTATGCTGGACGCGTGCTCAAGCAGTTGGATTATGTCGGTGTCTTAGCTTTTGAGTTCTTTGAAGTGGATGGCGGCTTAAAAGCCAATGAAATTGCGCCGCGTGTGCATAACTCAGGTCATTGGACGATCGAAGGTTCTGAGTGCAGTCAATTTGAAAACCATTTGCGTGCGGTAGCCGGTTTGCCTTTGGGCTCCACCGCGAGCGTTGGCTATAATGCGATGCTCAACTTTATTGGTCGCGTGCCTGAAGCGGCTAAAGTGTTAGCGGTGGCGGATTGTCATTTGCATGATTATCTTAAAGCGCCTAAACCTGGACGCAAAGTAGGGCATGCTACATTGCGCAGTCAGGATGCTAAGCAGTTACAGCAGCAGATTGTTGAGCTTGAACAGTTGCTGGAAAATTAAATACGTACTGAACTGTGGCATGCTGATACTGTCTAGTGCTAACACTCGAGTCAATGCAGGGGAAGGCGTATGCTAGGTACATTAATTATCGGTTTATTAGCGGGTATCGTTGCACGCTTACTTAAGCCTGGTCGCAGTGGCTTAGGCATTATTATGACCATTATCTTAGGCGTATCCGGCTCGGTGGTTGCGACCTACGGTGGTCAAGCCTTAGGTGTGTATCAGGCGGGGCAGCCTGCCGGTTTTATTGGTGCGGTCGTGGGTGCGATTGTTCTGCTGTTTATTGTTGAAGCTTTACATAAGCGTTAATTGATCATAATGCGCTATTTTTTGCTCTGCATACTGTTGCTAGTGGGTTCGGCCCAGGCAGCGCTGGAGGAAACCGACTGGCTGGATTTAATGCCTGAATCGGATCGCCAAGCGTTGCTGGATATGCCAGATATCAGCCATGATACGCCTGAGGCCGACAGTGCTTTTTATGTGCCCGGTGGCCTGCGCTCGACCGATAAAGATATGCCCGCGGTGATGTACTCCGCGCAAACAGTGCCCGCACTGGATGGTCGTACGATTTTGCTGGGTGGTTATCCTGTGCCCTTAGACACCAATCAGCAAGGCCGTTTTGTTGAGTTCTTTTTAGTGCCATACCCCGGCGCGTGCATCCATGTACCACCGCCGCCGCCCAATCAAATTGTGCTAGTGCGCTACGCCAAAGGTGTTGATCTACCTGATATCTATGCGCCGTTGTGGATTGAAGGGACGTTGCGCGTTGAAGTCAGTAGCAATGAACTGGCCGACTCTGCCTATACCATTGAAGCGCGCAGCGTAGAGTTGATGAGTGATTAGCGGAGTTAAGCTTGTGCCTCTTATGCTTGGCAGTAGACAGTGGCATTCAATATGGTTTGTAGTCGGCATGCTAGTTCTTCCTGGCTCAGCAGCATGCTTGCAGCCAAATAATTGCTCCGTTCACCGACTCTCTTAGCCCTATGTTTGAACAAATTGGGCTAAGATAGTCTACTTAATCAATGCTTTTTATTGGGCTAATCACAGCCATGCTTTGAACTATTTTGCCGCGAGGACGCTATGCAGCCTTTTGTTATTGCCCCATCTATTTTATCCGCAGACTTCGCCCGCTTGGGTGAAGATGTTGAGCGTGTGCTCGCCGCCGGTGCCGATACTGTGCACTTTGATGTGATGGATAACCATTACGTACCCAACCTGACGATTGGTCCGATGGTGTGCAGTGCTTTGCGTAAATACGGTATTACTGCGCCGATTGATGTGCATCTGATGGTGAAACCAGTGGATCGCATGATTGGCGATTTTATTGATGCTGGTGCCAGCTATATTACCTTTCACCCAGAAGCCTCTGAGCATGTTGATCGTTCTTTACAGCTGATTAAACAAGGTGGCTGTAAAGCCGGTTTGGTATTTAACCCTGCGACCTCTTTGGATGTGCTGCGCTATGTTTTAGATAAAGTCGATATGGTGCTGCTGATGAGCGTCAACCCAGGCTTTGGCGGGCAGTCATTTATTCCAGGTACGCTGGATAAGTTACGTGAAGCGCGTGAGCTGATTGATGCCAGTGGTTTGCCGATTCGTCTACAGGTGGATGGCGGCGTCAATGTGCAGAATATTAAGCAGATTGCTCAGGCCGGTGCCGATACCTTTGTGGCGGGTTCTGCGATTTTTAATGCGCCGGATTATGCGCAGGTTATTGCGGCCATGCGCGCTGAATTGGCAGGTGTAAACTAGTGAAAACTTTATTAAGTGTGTCAGCTGGGCAATTACCAAAAGTGGTGATGTTCGATTTGGACGGCACCTTAATTGACTCAGTGCCTGATTTAGCCACTGCTACTGACTCTATGTTGGAGCAGTTAGGTCGCGCGCCTGCAGGGATGAATAAAGTACGCCACTGGGTGGGTAACGGTGCGCCTGTATTGGTGCGTCGCGCACTGGCGGATAACTTTGATCATCAGGGCATCACTGCCGAGCAAGAAGCTGAGGCATTGGCAATTTTTATGCAAGTGTATGGTACCGGTGAGAGTTTAACTACGCTGTATCCTGGTGCGTTAGACACACTAAAAACCTTGCATATGCTCGGTATCAAATTGGCCTTGGTGACTAATAAACCAGAGAAATTCTTACCGCAGTTATTGGCTGATACGGGTATGGCTGGGTTTTTTCAGTGGATTGTCGGCGGTGATACCTTTCCTCAGAAAAAACCTGATCCTGCGGGCTTGCTTTGGGTTATGCAGCAAGCGGGAGTCACAGCGCAGCAGTGCCTATTTATTGGTGACTCGCGCAATGATGTACTTGCGGCGCAAGCGGCCCATGTCGCCTGTGTTGCGGTGACCTACGGCTACAACTATGGCGAGCCGATCAGTGCCGATAATCCAACATTGGTAGTGGATGATTTGCGCGAGCTGTTTTTATCATGACAGTAGATAGCAGTGCAACAGTATGCCATGGCGCCTGCTGCTTTCGCTGCTGTCTTGTGGGTTGTATCATGCATACCTGAAAATAATGTATCTATTTAGGGGTAAGTCGCTAGTGAACACGCCGGAGAGTAATCAGACGAGCAGTCAGTCGCCCGCCTCAGCTATACGCTTAACCGAATACAGCCACGGTGCAGGCTGTGGTTGCAAGATCTCGCCTAAAGTACTGGATCAAATTCTGCTATCGAGCCTGACGCTGCCCACTGATGCTAATTTGCTGGTGGGTAACAGCAGCAAAGATGATGCCGCGGCCTATGATATTGGCAACGGTCAGGTGATTCTTAGCACCACCGATTTCTTTATGCCGATTGCCGATGACCCTTTTGATTTTGGCCGCATCGCTGCCACCAACGCCATCAGTGATATTTACGCCATGGGTGGCAAACCCATTATGGCCATTGCTATTCTTGGTTGGCCGATTAGCGTGTTGCCGCCGGAAGTGGCGCAACGGGTGATAGATGGTGGGCGTCAGGCCTGTGCCGACGCGGGCATAGTGCTGGCTGGCGGTCACAGTATTGATTCACCTGAACCCATCTTTGGTTTGGCCGTGACCGGCATCGTCAATAAAGATCAGTTAAAACAAAACAATACGGCCACAGCCGGTTGCCGACTCTATCTGACTAAACCGCTCGGTGTGGGCATTTTAACCACAGCGCAAAAGCAGAAAAAATTACGTAGCGAACACGAGTTTTTAGCCCGCGATGTGATGTGCCAGATGAATAAAATCGGCGCTGAAGTGGCGCACTTAGCTGGTGTTGAGGCTATTACCGATGTCACAGGTTTCGGTTTAATGGGTCATTTGCTGGAAGTCTGTGAAGGTAGTGGCGTCAATGCTGTATTGCATGAGCAGCATATTCCACTGCTGCCTCCAGTGCGTGATTATATTGCCCAAGGCTGTTTGCCTGGCGGTACCACGCGTAATTTTGAATCCTACGGCGATAAACTGGCGCCCTTGACCGATGAGCAGCGAGCACTGTTTTGTGACCCGCAAACCAGTGGTGGTTTATTAATTGCGGTGCAGCCAGAGCATGCGGCAGCATTAGAACAAGTACTTAGCGCGGCCGGTGTCTATGCGCACGCTATTGGTGAACTGATTGAGGCGCGCGCTGACTACCGCATTGAGGTACAGGCATGAGCCGGGCCGATACTGAAGATTTTACCCGCCTATTTTTAACTGATACACCGATGATGGATACCCGTGCGCCGTTGGAATTTAGCAAGGGTGCCTTTCCGCATACAGTCAGTCTGACATTAATGAGCGATGATGAGCGGGACAAAGTTGGTACCTGTTATAAAGAGCAAGGTCAGGCAGCTGCTCTTACGCTGGGTCATGAGTTGGTGTGTGGTGAGACCAAGCAACAACGATTAGAACAATGGCTGGCCTTTGCCCGTCAGCATCCCGACGGCTATTTGTATTGTTTTCGGGGTGGTTTACGTAGCCAGATTGTGCAGCAATGGATGAAAGAGGCCGGCTGTGATTATCCGCGTATCATCGGTGGCTACAAAGCCATGCGCCGTTTTTTAATTGATACTCAAGAACAGATTGTGGCTGACAGTGGTTTTTGTATTTTAGCCGGACACACCGGTTGTGCTAAAACGGATCTACTGAATACGCTGGACAACAGTATTGACCTAGAGGGCATTGCTCACCACCGCGGTAGCTCCTTTGGTACGCGACCAGCTGGGCAACCTGCGCAAATTGATTTTGAAAACACCCTGGCGATTGCTTTTTTACGCCAGCAGCATGCCGCGCCTCAGCAACGTATTCTGCTGGAAGATGAAAGCCGGCTTATTGGCCGCTGTGCGCTGCCTCTGTATCTGCGCGAGCGCATGACTGTGGCGCCGGTGGTGGTGGTCACGGCAAGCTTAGAACAACGTGTTGAGCATAGCTTCCGTAATTATATTTTGCATAAACTTGAGGAGTGGCAGCAGGCTGAAGGTCTAGAGGCTGGATTTATCGCTTTCAGTGAAGATTTGACAGACTCCTTGCAGAGAATACAAAAACGTTTAGGTGGCGTGCAGTATCAGAAACTTGATGCGTTGCTGCAGCACGCACTGGCTGAGCATCAGCGCGGTGATAATAGTCTGCACCGCGAGTGGATTAAAATTCTCTTAAGTGAGTATTACGATCCTATGTATGAATATCAGTTATTGCATCGAGAAGGCGTCACTGAGTTCAGAGGCAGTGCCGCGGAGGTTCGTGAGTATTTAGTGGCATCAGCACGCTTGGTCTAAGCAACATATGCAAAGATACGGCGCGCGCAGTGGTGTTTTGGGATGCCGGATCGACACCGCTAGGCGTGGGCTGAAACTGTGTCGAGAGTCATCTAAGTGTTGGCAATTACAGCGCGGGTCGGCTGAAATCGTAAAAACTCGCATCTACGGGTTGCGCGTTATGATGGCCTGCGCTAGTGTTGTTGAATATTTTCAGTCCACTCCAAAGGACCCGCTCGTGGTTGTTGATCGCAAACTATTGATAGGCACGTTACCAGCGGTATCAGACCGTTGGCGTTGGCGCGTCTAATTTATATGCGTCGCCAAATCTGGCGGCATTGTTTGTGTTCCCCTTTTCCTCTTGCCACGAGGCTGATATGACCCACGAAGAATTTTTGCGTTTAGCTGCACAAGGCTACAACCGTATTCCTTTGGCGCGCGAAACGCTAGCCGACTTTGACACCCCGCTGTCGATTTACTTAAAGCTGGCGGATGCCCCTTACTCCTACCTGCTGGAGTCTGTCCAAGGCGGTGAGAAGTGGGGGCGTTTTTCCATTATTGGTTTACCCAGTCGTACCCGTTTACGTGTTGATGGTAAGCGTGTGCGGGTGATTACTGATGAGCGCGTGGTTGAAGATCTGGATGTGGATGATCCACTGGCGTTTGTCGAGCAATTCAAAGCGCGCTACCAGGTGCCAACGTTGCCTGGTTTGCCACGTTTTAATGGCGGTTTAGTCGGTTATTTTGGTTATGACAGCGTGCGTTATGTTGAGCAACGCTTAGCCGAATGCCCCAATCCTGATCCACTGGGTACCCCCGATATTTTATTGTTGGTCTCGGATGCGGTGGTGGTGTTTGATAATTTATCCGGCAAGTTGCATTTAATTGTTTTAGCCGACCCTAGTAAGGCCGATGCCTACGAGCAAGGCTTGGTTGAACTGGAGTTACTCAGCGCGCAATTGCGTAAACCCTTAACGCCGCGTATGGGTGTGGATCTTAATGCGATTGATGGCATTGAGCCGGAGTTTACCTCTAGTTTCAGTCGTACGGACTATGAACAAGCGGTGTTGCAAATCAAAGAATATATCGCCGCCGGTGACTGCATGCAGGTGGTGATTTCTCAGCGCATGTCAGTGCCTTTTACTGCGGCACCGATTGATCTCTATCGTGCGCTGCGCTGCTTTAATCCCACGCCTTATATGTACTTCTTTAACTTTGCTGAGTTCCATGTGGTGGGCAGCTCACCTGAGGTGTTGGTGCGGGTTGAGGAGGGTTTAGTCACCGTGCGCCCGATTGCCGGTACGCGGCCACGCGGTGCAACTGAAGACGAGGATAATGAGCTTGAACAAGAGTTGTTAGCCGATAAAAAAGAGTTGGCTGAGCACTTGATGCTGATTGATTTAGGCCGTAATGATGTCGGCCGAGTTGCGCAAACTGGCAGTGTTAAAGTGACCGAGAAAATGATTATTGAGCGTTATTCCAACGTGATGCATATCGTTTCCAATGTTACTGGTCAGTTGCGTCGCGAGCTCAATTCTATGGATGCTTTGCGTGCTATTTTACCGGCGGGTACCTTGTCTGGTGCACCGAAAGTGCGCGCCATGGAAATCATTGATCAGCTGGAGCCGGTGAAACGAGGTGTGTATGGCGGTGCGGTCGGTTATTGGGCGTGGAATGGCAATATGGATACCGCGATTGCGATCCGTACAGCGGTGATTAAAAACGGTCAGTTGCATGTGCAAGCGGGCGCAGGAATCGTCACTGACTCGCAGCCTGCACTGGAGTGGGAAGAAACCTTAAATAAGCGTCGCGCCATGTTTAAAGCCGTTGCGTTGGCTGAAAAAAGTAAGCCGTAAGTGGGTTATGGATTTAATTGTATTTATGTTTTAACTGTAAAGGTAGGTCATTATGTCTCATCGAATTAGAGTAGCAATTGCCGGTTATGGCAATTTAGGACGTGGCGTTGAATTAGCCTTGAAGCAAAACCCAGATATGAGTCTGGTTGGCGTGTTCAGTCGTCGTGATCCGGCCAGCGTGACCTTGCTGGATAATGACGTACCTGTGTATGCCATGGCGGATATCGAGCAGTATCAAGATGACGTTGATGTGATGATTCTCTGCGGTGGCTCCAAGTCTGACTTGCCAGAGCAGGGGCCGTACTTGGCGCAGTTTTTTAATACTGTGGATAGTTTTGATACCCACGCCAAAGTGCCTGAGTACTATGCGGCGCTGGACCAATCGGCACGTGATGCAGGGCGTGTGGCTTTATTGTCAGTGGGTTGGGATCCAGGTTTGTTCTCACTCAACCGCCTATACGGCGAAGCCATTCTGCCAGAAGGCGAGACCTATACTTTCTGGGGTAAAGGCTTAAGCCAAGGCCATTCGGACGCTGTACGCCGTGTGCCTGGGGTTAAAGCAGGTGTGCAATACACTTTACCCTCTACAGAGGCCATGGCGCGCGTACGCAGTGGCGAACAGCCTGAACTGAGCACGCGTGAAAAGCATACACGCGAGTGCTATATCGTGCTGGACGAGGGTGCCGATGCTGAGGTGATACGTGACAGTATTGTCACGATGCCAGACTATTTTGCTGACTACGATACGGTGGTTAATTTTATTGACCAGGCCACCTTCGATAAAGAGCACAGCAGCATGCCACACGGCGGCTTTGTGATTCGTAGCGGTCATAGCGGTGCAGACAGTAAGCAAAGCATTGAATACTCGCTGACACTGGCAAGTAACCCTGAGTTTACTGCCAGTGTCCTGGTGGCCTATGCCCGTGCTGTGTATCGTTTAGCTCGAGTGAATGATATTGGTGCGAAAACTGTATTTGATATTGCCCCAGGTTTGTTGTCGCCAAAAAGCCCAGCACAGTTACGTAAAGAACTGCTGTAAGGGCTATTGAACCCTATCCCTTAATCGAACTAAGGACCGCCTTGTATGTTGCTAATGATCGACAATTACGACTCTTTTACCTGGAATCTGGTGCAGTATTTTGCTGAGCTGGGCGCTGAGGTGAAGGTGGTGCGTAATGATGAATACACTGTGCCTGAGTTATTGGCCATGCAACCTGAGCGGGTGGTAATTTCGCCAGGACCTTGCACGCCTAATGACGCCGGTGTGTCATTAGCAGCCATTCAGGCGTTTGCCGGTTTAGTGCCGATTTTAGGGGTGTGTTTAGGTCATCAGAGTATTGGTCAGGTGTTTGGTGGCGAAGTGGTTCGCGCCGCGCAGCCGATGCATGGCAAAACCAGCCCAGTCTATCATCACAATCAAGGGGTGTTTAGCGGCTTAAATAATCCGCTGACCGCCACCCGTTACCATTCTTTGGTGGTGGCGCCAGACAGCTTGCCGTCCGACTTAGTGATGACCGCTTGGACGCAAACTGAGCAAGGTGAGTTAGAGGCGATTATGGGTGTACAGCATCGCACTTTAAATATTGAAGGGGTGCAGTTTCACCCAGAATCAATTTTGACTGAGCAAGGCCATGCTTTGTTGGCCAACTTTTTAAAGCAAACGGGAGGACAGCGTTAATGGATATTAAACAAGCGCTGAGTCGAGTGGTGAGTCATTTAGATTTAAGCACCGCAGAGATGCAGTCGGTGATGCGACAAATCATGACTGGACAGTGCACAGATGCGCAAGTTGGCGGGTTTTTAGTGGCCATGCGCATGAAAAGTGAAAGTATTGATGAAATTGTTGGTGCTGTGCAAGTGCTGCGAGAGCTGGCCGAGCCGGTGGTGATTTCTGGTGAACATTTGGTTGATACCTGTGGTACCGGCGGCGATGGCATGAATATTTTCAATGTCTCCACTGCAGCAGCGTTTGTGGTGGCCGCCGCCGGTGGCCAAGTGGCAAAACACGGTAACCGTGCGGTTTCAGGCAAAAGTGGCAGTGCCGATTTGCTGGAAGCGGCAGGGGTCAATTTAGACTTAACTGCTGAACAAGTGACCCGTTGTATTGAAACCGTAGGGGTTGGCTTTATGTTTGCCCCTGCGCACCATGGTGCGATGCGTCACGCCAGCGGCCCGCGCCGCGAGTTGGGTTTGCGTACCTTATTTAATATCTTGGGTCCGATCAGCAATCCGGCGCAGGTAAAAAACCAAGTAATTGGCGTATTTAGCAAGCAACTGTGCCGGCCTTTGGCGGAAGTACTGCTGCGTTTAGGCAGTAACCATGTACTGGTGGTGCATGCGCAAGACGGTATGGATGAGATCAGCTTAGGCGCGCCGACATTGGTGGCTGAGTTAAAAGATGGTGAGATTACTGAGTACCGGATTCAGCCAGAAGATTTTGGTATCCATAGCCAGTCGTTAATTGGCTTAGAAGTGGAGGATGCTGATGCGTCTTATCGATTGATTCGTGATGCTTTAGGTCCGCGTGAGTTGCCTTATGCGCATAAAGCGGCAGAAATGATTGCCCTTAATGCGGGCGCGGCCTTATATGCGGCCGGCGTCGCCAGCACCTTAAAAGAGGGTGTGGCGCGCGCGCATGACACCATCTACATCGGTCTTGCTCTAGAGAAATTATCTGAATTGGTGTCATTTACCGCAGTATTTAAGCAGGAGGCTGCTCATTCATGAGTATTCCAACGGTTTTAGAAAAAATTGTCGCGCGTAAACATGAAGAAGTTGCCGCGCGCAAACAAATCGTCAGCTTAAGCGAATTACACGCACAAGCGGCGCAGGCATCTACACCACGAGGTTTTGCCCGCGCTTTACAACAGCAAGTACAGAAAAAACTACCGGCAGTGATTGCTGAAATTAAAAAAGCCTCGCCCAGTAAAGGCGTGATACGTGAAGATTTTGTCCCCGCTTGGCTGGCGCAAAGTTATGCCCAAGGCGGTGCCACCTGTTTGTCAGTCTTGACTGATATTGATTTTTTCCAAGGTGCCGATCGTTACTTGCAAGAAGCGCGTAATGCTTGTGCGCTGCCAGTGATACGTAAAGATTTTATGGTGGATCCTTATCAGATTATCGAAGCGCGGGCTTTAGGTGCCGATTGTGTGCTGTTGATTGCCGCCTGCTTAGATGACGGACAACTGCTGGAACTGGCTGCCGCAGCAAAAGAGCTGGGTTTAGATGTGTTAGCCGAAGTGCATGATGGCGCTGAGCTGGATCGTGTACTGACTCATCTCGATACGCCTCTGGTGGGCATTAATAACCGTAACCTGCATAATTTTGAAGTCTCACTGGAAACCACCTTAGAGTTATTGCCGCGTATTCCACAAGAGCGTTTGGTGATTACCGAAAGTGGTATTTTACAGCGCACGGACGTGGAGTTGATGGAAATTAATAATGTGCATGCCTTTTTAGTGGGTGAAGCCTTTATGCGTGCCAATGATCCTGGTGCAGAGTTAAAACGTTTATTTTTCCCGAAATAACTGGCTAGAGTGGCGGATATGCCGCAGCTTGCCCGTGCGAGCTGCGGGCATCGCTGAGCATCAATATAGAGTGCAGCTAATAAAGGACAAAAGTGTGAGTAAACCTTGGGTGTTGGGGCTTACCGGTGGCATTGGTAGTGGTAAAAGCGCCGCCGCGGATGCATTTGTTGAGCTGGGTATTGAGGCGGTAGATGCCGATCATGCGGCGCGCTGGGTGGTGGAGCCGGGTCGCCCGGCTTTGGAAAAAATCGTTGATCGCTTTGGTGACGCTATCTTGCTGGCTGATGGACAGCTTAATCGTGCGACGTTGCGCGAGCATATTTTTGCTGAGCCAGAGCAGCGGCAGTGGTTAGAGCAGTTGCTGCACCCATTGATTCGGGCAGAGATACAGCAGTTTTTAGCCGCAGCGCAGTCACCGTATGCCATTTTAGTCTCACCATTGCTGATTGAGTCGGGCCAGCACAAAATTGTACAACGCGTGCTGGTGGTCGATGTGCCGAGCGAGGTGCAGATGGCGCGTGCGCTGCAGCGTGATCAAGTGTCTGAGGCGCAGTTGCGTGCGATCATGCAGGCGCAGCTTGAGCGTGATGAGCGTTTAAAATATGCCGATGATGTGCTGTGTAATGCGGCCGATAAAGCGACCTTGCAGCGTGAAGTTGCACGTTTGCATGACTATTATTTAACTTTAAAAGGAGGTCAGTGATGACTGCAAAGACGACAGTCACAACAGTGGCCTGTCCCACCTGTGAAAAACCTGTGGAGTGGGGCGCGCAAAGTCCTTTTCGCCCCTTTTGTAGCGAACGTTGCAAATTGATTGATTTAGGTGCTTGGGCATCAGAAGAACATGCCATTCCTGGTGAGCCTGATTTAGATGATGTGTTTAGCGGTGAGCTCAACCACTAATCGACTTACCGGCAGTTGCAAAGAGAAGGCTGTGTCAGTGGTTGACCTGCTTGTGAACCTTGAGCTGGCCGTACCAGCGGCGCATAGAGTCTAAGCGCCGCTGGTCAGGAAACAGCTAAAGTGCTGAAGCTTTAGTCGCTGTCGGTGCGCCCATAACACGCAGCAATAGATTGAGTAGCAAGCCGTAAAGTGGAATAAACAGCAGCAAACTGATCATAATTTTGATGATGTAGTCGACTGTGGCAATCTCGACCCAATGCTCAGCCATAAAGGGATTGCTGCTGTACCAAAAGGCTATGGTGAAAAATACAAAAGTATCCAGCAGATTGCCCAGCACTGTTGAGGCTGTAGGTGCGATCCACCATTGAGGTCGCTGGCGCAAACGATCAAACACCTGAATATCCGCCAATTGACCTACTGCATAAGCAGCAAAACTGGCTAAAGAAATACGCAGGACAAAGGTGTTGAGTTCCAGCAAAGCTGCAGCGCCGCGAAATGTCCCTTCTTGAAACAAGACTGAGACCCCATAGGACACCAATAACGCCGGCAACATAACAGAGGCAATCACCCGCCGCGCCGGTTGTTTACCGAGTAAACGTACGGTGAGATCAGTGGCTAAGAAAATAAAGGGAAAGCTAAAGGCACCCCAGGTGGTTTGCCAGCCAAACAGCTGCATGGGGAATTGCACCAGATAGTTACTGGCGATCACAATAAAAATATGCAACGCAATCAGCGTCAGCACCGCCACACGCTGGCGTGGGTCGGATAGAGCAAACATAAGACACCTTTTTGAATGGGGTGAGGGAACCATGGGCACCTAAGCTAGGTGTTGCGAGCGCGTATTGTACGCACAAACCGCATCGATAAGTAGGCTCAGCCGGAGTGCGGTGCCGTTGCGCCAGTGAGCTTCAAGCGCTATGGGGCAATCATGGCTGTTATGATTCGCGACCTTGCCCTTGCTCCTCATAGGTGATGCCATCACGGATATGGTACAAACGCTTAAAGGTTGGAATAATTTTATCGTCGTGAGTGACCACAATCACCGCAGTATTGTAATTACGGGCAATCTCATTAAGCATACGAATCACCGTCAATGCGCGCACGCTATCCAAGGCAGCAGTGGGCTCATCGGCCAAGATCACCGGCGGACGGTTAATTAAACCACGAGCAATGGCGATACGCTGCTGCTCACCACCGGACAGGCGTGAAGGTAAGGCATGCGCACGGTGCTCGACTTGCAAGACAGTCAATAAATCTAAGGCACGTTGCCGCGCCTCTTTATTGCTGACGCCGGCCAGCATCGGCAAGAGCGCGACATTGTCTAAAGTGGTTAAAAAAGGAATCAAATAGGGCGCTTGGAAAACAAAGCCTATTTTGTCGCGACGCAGGGCACGTAAATCAGCGATTTTCCAAGCATTGTCATAAATCAGCTGTTCACCCAAATACATCTGTCCGGCACTGGGCTCGATAATCGCGCCTAAGCATTTCAGCAGAGTGCTTTTGCCTGAGCCTGAGGGGCCAATCAGACCCACCACTTCGCCGGGGGCAACCTGCATATTGACTTGTTTAAGCGCATGCACTGCAGTATCACCGCGGCCAAATGACTTACTTAACGCAGAAATCTTAATGCCATAGGATTGCATCGTATTAACCTCCCACCGCATCGGCAGGGTTGACCCGTAGAGCGGCGTAAATTGCTACAAAACTGGCCAGTACGCACATAGATAGAACTGCGATTAAGCCGGTGATGGTGTCTTGGGTGATCAACAAGACATATTTAGGAAAGAACGGCGCCCAGACTGTGGCAGCAATTTTACCGACGATAAAACCGATAATGCCTAAGGCCAGCGCTTGCTGAATAATCATCGCTACAATGGTTTTATTGTGTGTGCCAATCAATTTTAATACCGCGATCTCACGGATTTTACCCATGGTTAAAGTGTAAATAATAAAGGCTACAATTGCCGCGCTGACTACGGCTAAGATGACTAAAAACATGAGGATTTGTCGTGCGGAAGTGGCTATCAATTTGCCGACTAAAATCCCTTCCATTTGTTCACGATCGTAGACTTGCAGACGCAACCAGCGGCGAATGTCCTCGGCAACGAGCTTAGGTTCGGCCTGTGCTTTGAGCTGGACCAATACCGCGTTAACTTGGGTGTTACTTTCTTGTAGAGACTGTACCGCAGCCAACACATGGGGTGTTTGCGGGTTATTGAAAATAGGATTCTGACTGATGCGGCGCCGATTTTGCGCGATGGCATCATTGCTTTTTAGAAACTGTGCCTGCTGGGCATCCAGTAACGGAATAAAAATCATTGGATCGCCGCTGGATGAGACCATACGCTGGGTTAGGCCGACAATCAGATAGCTGTTACGGCGAATTTGAATACGCTCGCCCAGCTTAAAACCGCTGGCAATATCAGCCACCGCCTCATAGTGGTTTTTGCTAACTTGGCGGCCGGCTAATAACCGCAGCGGCCAACCTGGAGAGCCCAGTCCGGTATTGGCGATACCTGTTACAAAAGCACGGGTATCACCGCCAGTATGCGCCACTTGCATGGTTAAATAGGTCACGTTAGAGGCGATGGCCACGCCGGGCATATTGGCCACCGCGCGCCACGTATCATCGGGTAAGTTAGACGGTTCGGCATAGGGGCCAAGGGTGTCTTTTTGCACTACCCATAAATCTGCTGCGCTGTTATCCAACAACACTTGCGCATCATCAACCATACCGCGATAAACACCGGCCATAGTGAGGGTGACGCCAATCAGTAAGCCTAAACCTATCCCAGTAAAGACAAACTTACCCCAGGCATGCAGGATATCGCGACCGGCTAAACTGATCATGGTGTATCAACCAGCTGTTCAACGTACTTGATGCGACTGTTTGCAGTTAGTGCTTTGCTGCTATAGAGCACCACTTGCTGGCCTGCGCTAAGCCCAGAGAGTATTTGCACATTGCCGTCCAAGTCACTGCGGCCGAGGCTGACGGGCTGAAAAACGGGCTGCTGATCGTCGATTAACCATACGCCTAACTGTCCGTCCTGGCGGAGAATGGCGGCGTTGCTAAGCACTGGGCTGCTGGCCAACTGTGGCAGTTGCACTGTGACTTCGGCCAGTTCACCAATGCTTGGTGTGGGTTGCGGTTGTTGGCTAAACATCACTTTGGCGCGGCGCTCTTCAGTGACGGCATCGGCCAGCCATTCGAGGCGCGCGACATGACCACTATGTGGCTGTAATTCTTGTGAGCGTAAAATAATCTGCGCCGGTTGCTGTTGGGCGAGCAGCATGGAGCCGGCTTGATCAAAGCGCACATCGACCCATAGTTGTAGCGGATCAATCAACTCAAAGACGGTTTGTCCAGCCAGAACCGTGGCACCTGGATCAATATGCCGAGCGATAATTAAACCTGCAACGGGTGCGCGCAAATAGCGATCAGCACGCACTGCTTGCAGGGCGAGCAGCTCGGCTTGGGCGCGGGCTAACTCACTGCTGGCGCTGCTGGCTTGGCTGCGAGCCAAAGCCCACTCATGTTGTTTGCTGGCGTCTAATTCTTCACTGACGGAGCGCGAAGGCAGGAGTTTGCGGTAACGTTGAGCCTGTTTGCCGGTGTAATCTAAACGCGTTTGCGCTTCACTGAGTTGGGCTTTATTGCGCTCGACTAAGGCCGCTTGTGCGTTGATTTTATCATCTAAATCAACCACATCAATAATGCCGAGAATATCGCCTGCGGCAACGCGATCGCCGACATCCACATTTAAAGTAGCGGCCCGCCCAACAGTATTGCTGGCAATTCGGTAGGTGTAACGCGCCTCCACTGTGCCGATACCAAATAGGGCTGGCTGAAGACGTTGCTCTTGTACTTGCGTCATGACTATTTTAATTTTTGCCAGCGGCCCAGAACTGAGCAGCACCCAGATGAAAGCGGCTGCCAGCAGCGCAATAGTGGCAAAGACGGCGAGTAATTTTTTTTGTTTAAAGAGTTCAGACATCACTAACGGGCCTCAATTGCGCGCTGATACAGCACGAAAATATCTTGAGCAGCTGACAGCAGCATGTCGCTATTGCCGAGCACAATACTTTGCACCACTAAACCCTGAATGCTGCCAATAAATAGCGTGGCTGCTGCGGCAACGTCGAGTTGCGCATCCAGCTCTTGGTCTTGCTTGCCTTGCTCAAGGGTGTGTTGCAGGCGCTGTTGGTATTGGCTGAGCAATATATTAACGAGCTTTTTCGCTGCGGTATTTTCTTTGCGCTGTAACTCACTAAACAGCAGGCGCGGCACCCCTGGATGGTCGCTGATAAATTGGATATGACTCATAAATGCCGCACGTAACGCAGCTATTGCTGTGTCTTGACCTTGCATGGCCTTATCAATACGCGCCAGTAAGCGTTTGGCCACCCAGTGCATCACTGACTCTAAAATGGCTTCTTTATTGGCAAAGTGTCGAAACAGTGAGCCTTGGGTCACGCTCATATGTTGGGCAATGGCAGCGGTAGTGATTTCGCTGGGGTTTTGTTGCGCCGCCAGCTCAATCACCGCCGTGACAGTGACGGCGCGACGTTCATCGGCGGGTAAATACTTGCTTGGCGGAGGCATACATTTATCCAAAAAAGATAGTAATTGCTTACTATCTTTTCAGAGGCTTATAGATTGATCAATAGCGAGGAGAAATGTTTTGTTAAAAGTTGATTAAAAATAACTTTAATTACTTTTATACGTTTAAGTAGTTATTAAACTGCTACGTTTATGTTGATTTGCAGCTGTATTACAAAGGGTTTGCACCTCTTGTGTAGGTGAATTCTGATTGATTTATAGATTACGAGGATCATTACATGAAAAAGTATTCATTAGTACAGGCTGTGACGGGCTTAGGTTTGGCTTTAGTTTTGAGTCTCACTACGCTACCGAGTCTGGCCGCGGAGCATCAGCACGATGATATGCACGGGGTTGAGTTGCAACTCAATGCTGGGCAGAAATGGCAAACCGATGCGCCTTTACGCCAAGCTATGGGTAAAATTGGCCAGTCAGTCAATATGGCCTTGACTGATATCCATAACAACCAGTTGGATGCGGCAGGTTATGCGGCATTAACCGAACAGGTGCACACGCAAGTGGCGTATATGGTGGAGAACTGCCAGCTCGAGCCGCAAGCCGATGCACAACTGCATATTGTGATTGCACGCTTAATCGACAGCGCTGAGCATATGCAAAAGCACAGTGATTTAAAAGATAAGCGTCAAGGCGCGGTACAGTTGCTCGGTGCATTAAATAATTATGCAACGTATTTCAGTGACGCTGAGTTTGTACAACCAGAGCACTAATAGGTGCGGGTAAGGAGCGCTGTGGTGGATCAGTGTGCGGCTGATCTACCGCAGATTTTAAGTCGCTTTATAACTGCCGGTAGAGCAAGGCTGCGCTGATCAGAACAAAGAGACTGAAAATTGTTTTTAAAATGTGCTGCGGCAAACTGTGCGCTGCGCGCACGCCATAACTGACGGTCAAAACACCACCAATCGCCATGGCGATCCCTGTGCTCCAATCGACTTGGTTGTGCATGCTATAGGTGACTAAGGTTGCGGCTGTGGTGGGCACCGCAATCGCTAAGGATAAGCCTTGCGCGACCACTTGTGTGGCACCAAAAAACATGGTCAGCACTGGAGTGGCAATCACTGCGCTGCCGACGCCAAATAAACCACCGAGAAAACCAGACACACTGCCTAATCCGGCAAAGTAAGGCCAAGCCAATGGGCGTAAGCCGTTAGTACTGCGCTTGCCGAGCATTTGTAATGCATTCCAGATGGCAATAAAGATTAGAAAACTAATAAAGATTTCACGCATTGAACGGTGGTCTAAGTCAATTGCAATCAGCGCACCGAACCAAGATAAGGTAAAGGCGCAACAGCCCAAGATGGCCGCGGTTTTCCAGTCAATTTTATTGCGTTGATTGTACTTGTAGATACCCAGCACAATATTGGGTACAACCATCGCCAGCGCGGTACCTTGAGCCAGCTGCTGGTCCATGCCGTACAGTATACTGAGCGTTGGAATCGCAAAAAGCCCACCGCCAATACCCAGCAAACCGCCAAATACGCCGAGCAGACCACCAATCACAATATTGATAATAAATTCAATCACGTTATACAAAGCCTTTTAAAGATGGCGGATTAGATGGGCAGAGAAAGCCGAGTGGGTATGATTGTATATAGCGCAGTGCTGAGCGTACGCGGCAAGGTCAGCGATATTTGTTTTGCGTGCTGCATCATGACAAACTGCTTGGCGTTTTGTATATCTGCTTTATTCTAACGGGGTGTTAACCTGTGGTTAACGCTAGAGGCGCGTCACCATGCATTTTGATCTTGCTGATTTGCGGTTATTTATCAATATTTCGGAAGCCCCGAGTATCACCCAAGGGGCACGTAAGTCCTTTATTTCTACTGCGGCGGCCAGTAATCGAATTAAAAAGCTGGAAGAGCAGGTGGGGATTCGCTTGCTATACCGTGACTCGCAAGGTGTTGAGCTGACCTCGGCTGGAGCCACCTTACTCAAGCATGCGCGGATTATTTTGCGCCAAGTGCAGTACTTGCAAAATGAGTTGTCAGAGTTCAGTGATCAGCAAGTGGGGCATATTCGTATTTTTGCCAATACCACCGCCGTTACGGACTTTTTACCGGAAACCCTTGCGGTTTTGATGGTGCAACATCCACAGCTGACGATTGATTTACAAGAACGGGTTAATCTTGAAGTGTTACGTGGTGTCGCTGAAGGGGCCAGTGATATTGGCATTACTGCGGGCCCAATTAAGGCGCAGGGTCTTGAGGTGATCCACTTCAGCACTGACCGCTTAGTGCTCACCACTAATAGTGAGCATCCTTTAGCGCACTTGCAGTCGATTCATTTCGATGAAACCTTAGATTACCCGCATATTTGCTTGCAAGAAGGTTCCAGCTTGTTACGCTTTTTAAAGAATCAAGTCGACAGCTTGCAACGCGACATTAATGTGCGAATCCAGGTCTTTGGTTATGAGTCGATGTGCCGAATGATTGAAGCCGGTGTAGGGATAGGTATTATGCCGGCATCTTCAGCCTTGAGGCACCAGAAAACCATGAGCCTTAAGACTATTCAGTTGGATGAGCCTTGGGCCTTACGTGAGCGTAGTATTGTTGTACGTGATTCTCAGGCATTGCCTGAATATGTGAAAACCTTGATTAAATTACTGGTTAAATAATTGCCTATGGGCTCGCTAAAAAGCGGTATTAAGCAAGCAAGATTGGGCGCAGGTGCGCAGCGGTCACGCATGGCCTTTGGCAAACCACGCTGGCGCAATTTATTGTGGCTGGCAGTTTTTTTTATAATCTTGCTCTGGCCGATTCAGCGTTTTGTCGACAGTTACTATTTAAACGATTTAAACCGCAGAAATGGGCAAACCCTCGATTTGTTTGTGGCCAACCTATTAGGAACATTACAGCGTTATGAAGTCTTGCCGCAGATTTTAGGGCGTTTACCTGATGTACAGCAGGCGCTGCTGGCGCCCACAGATCAATCGACATTACACACCACCAATCAATTACTGCAGCATATCCAGCAGCAAACCGGTGCCGATGTAATTTATCTGATGGACAGTCAAGGCTTAACGCTGGCCGCTTCGAACTGGAATACTAAGCGTAGCTTTGTCGGTAACAGCTTTGCTTTTCGTCCGTACTTTCAGGGCGCGGTGCAAAATGGCCGCGGAGAGTTTTTTGGTTTAGGTAATATTTCCTTTAAGCGCGGTTATTACTTCGGCAGCGCTGTGTATGCCGAGGGTGCGGTGATTGGCGTGATTGTGGTTAAGGTGGATTTAGATTTTACCGAAACACTGTGGGGGCAAACGCCAGAACAATTACTGGTCACGGATAAAAATGGCGTAGTGATTCTGACCTCGCACGCGGATTGGCGTTTTACCGCCACCCGCGAACTGACCGCGCAAGAACAACGTAGCGTTGCTGAACACCAGCCCTATACCTCGATCTCTCCGCCACGTATTGATCTTAAACTACAGGATTGGCTGATCTTAGATAAGCGTTTAGATGAGATCGGCTGGCACGTCAGTGTGTTAGCTCCACGGCGCTTAATTAATCAACCGGTGAGTACGGCGATGGCGGTAGCCGCGGCGTCCTTGCTGGCAGTGTTATTAATCTTAGGTTTGCTGATGCAGCGCCGCCGCCATTACCTTGAGCGGATTGCTATGGACGCGCATGCTCGGCACGTCTTGGAAGAGAATGTACGTACCCGCACCCAAGATTTACAAACCCTCAATAGTCGCCTTAAACAAGAAGTCTTGGAGCGTGAATCTGCTCAGCAAGAGTTGGTACGCGCGCAAGATGAGTTGGTGCAAGCTGGAAAGTTATCAGCGCTGGGGATTATGTCGGCCAGCATCAGCCATGAGCTTAATCAACCTTTAGCGGCGATTCGCAGCTATACCGATAACGCAAAAATCTTGCTGGCAAAACAGCGTTTTGTCGAGGTGCAGAATAATCTCGACTTGGTTGCCCAATTAACCGAGCGGATGGCATCGATTATTAGTCATTTGCGTGCGTTTGCCCGGCGTGATCGCTTGGCTTCAGAGCATGTGGCGCTGCAGCCAGCGATTGATGATGCGTTAGCCCTGACCGCTAATCGCCAGCGCAGTTTACAGGTGGAGATTATTCGCGATATTCCCGATGCAACATTATGGGTCGAGGCGGGGGAAACGCGTTTACGCCAAGTGCTCAGTAATTTAGTCAGTAATGCCTTGGATGCACTGAGCGAAAAGGGCATGCCGCGGCGTATTTGGCTTAATACACGGCGCGAAGAAGGCTGGGTAGTATTCAGTTTGCGTGATAATGGTTCGGGCTTTAGTACCGAGGCATTAGAGCAAGCCTGCGAGCCTTTTTATACCACGAAAACCAGCGCACGCGGCTTAGGCCTGGGCTTAGCTATTTGTGCGACGCTGATTAAAGCGCTGAAAGGACGCTTAGTGTTTGCCAACCACCCTGATGGCGGTGCAGAAGTGACTTTATATTTGCGTGAGATTCCGTCAACGGTGAATTTACGCTCGAGCGAGGACCGCTTTACATGATGCAAATCAGCCATGCAACCGATGTAGTGTTATTGGATGATGATGTCCATTTACGCACAGCACTGTCGCAAACCTTTGATTTAGCCGGTTTACGGGTGCAAGCCTATGGCAATGCACAGGGCATTCTAGAGGCCTTACCGGTGGACTGGCAGGGTGTCTTGGTTACCGATATTCGCATGCCGGGGATGAATGGCCTGGAGCTGTTGGAGCAATTGCAGCAGTTTGATGGCCAGCTGCCAGTCTTGTTGATTACTGGACACGGCGATGTCCCCTTGGCTGTGCAAGCCATGCGTATTGGTGCCTATGACTTTTTACAAAAACCTTTTGCCAGTGAGTTACTGCTAGACAGTGTGCACCGTGCTTTAGAAGTACGACGTTTGGTCTTGGAGAATCGCTCCTTACGTTTAGCTTTAACCGAGCAACGCTTATTGGGCGAGCGTTTATTAGGCCATTCGGCCAGTGTGCAGCGTTTACGTGAACAGGTCAGTGCTTTAGCCACGATTCAAGCGGATGTGTTGATTTTAGGTGAAACCGGTAGTGGTAAAGAAGTTGTCGCACGTGCGCTGCATGATTTATCCTCGCGTTGCGCTGCGCCTTTTGTCGCGATTAATGCCGGAGCCTTGGCTGAGTCAGTGATTGAAAGCGAGTTATTTGGGCATGAGAGCGGTGCCTTTACCGGTGCGCAAAAGCGTCGTATTGGTAAGTTTGAATACGCCAATGGCGGCACAGTCTTTCTTGATGAAATCGAAAGTATGAGTCTGGATATCCAGGTCAAACTGTTGCGCTTACTGCAAGAGCGCGTGGTTGAGCGGGTTGGTTCCAATCAGCTGATTCCTTTAGATATTCGGGTGATTGCCGCGACTAAAGAAGATCTCTTAGCGGCGGCTGATGCTGGGCGTTTCCGTGCAGATTTGTATTACCGCCTGAATGTGGCACAAATTAATATCCCTGCTTTACGTCAGCGCCGTGAGGATATTCTGCCGCTGTTTCAGCATTTCGTCAGTGCCGCCTGTGATAAATATAAAATTGCTGAGCCAGAACTGACGCCGATCACCCGCGGCCTACTGTTGGGGCATGAATGGCCGGGCAATATTCGTGAATTACAAAACGCTGCGGAGCGTTTTGCCTTAGGGTTGGATTTGGCGATTACCCAGCCCCTACAGGCGCTGCATTCGTCTAAAGGTTATTTGTCGTTGAGTGAGCAGGTCGAAGCCTTTGAGCGCAGTTTAATTGTCAGCGAATTGAGCAATGCGCACCAATCGTTACGTGAAGTGGCAGAAGCGTTACAACTCCCACGCAAAACCTTGCATGATAAATTGCGTAAATACGATTTAAGCTTTAACAGTGCTGGCGAAAACTCGCCATCCGATGATTAGTTATGGCGGATTTCCGCCAGATTTAATTTAAAAGCGCCACCTATGCATCGCATCATCCGCTGTTACCGCCATCTTGGCGTGGGGTGTGTCGACTTTAGTCGCACGGGCTGTAAGTCGGTATATAACTTGCGTTGTATATACTGCTGATGAGTTAATCTCATGCTTTTAGCACACTGTTTGTCGCATGTTGCGGCACTGACTATTCAAAGTAAGAGGAAATTTTAATGCTTAAAATGACCGCTAAAGCACTGGTTTGTGCTGTTTCATTGGGACTGGCTGGTTTGGTTAACGCTGCTGAGCCCATTGTTATTAAATTCTCCCACGTAGTGGCCGAGCACACGCCAAAAGGGCAAGGTGCGCTGCTGTTTAAAAAACTTGCTGAAGAGCGTTTACCGGGCAAGGTTGAAGTGCAGGTGTACTCCAACTCATCTTTATTTGGTGATGGTAAAGAAATGGAAGCCTTACTGTTGGGCGATGTGCAGTTAATCGCACCATCCTTGGCCAAATTTGAGCACTATTCAAAACCGATCCAGATTTTTGACTTACCCTTCTTGTTTGACGATATTGAGGCTGTTGATCGCTTCCAGAAAGGACCCGTCGGCCAAGAGCTGCTGACTTCGATGGAAGATAAAGGCATCACTGGTTTGGGCTATTGGCACAACGGTTTGAAGCAGTTGTCGGCCAACAAAGCACTGCACACGCCTAAAGATGCACGTGGATTAAAGTTCCGCGTACAAGCCTCTGCTGTATTGGATGAACAATTTAAAGCGTTGCGTGCTAATCCGCGAAAAATGAGTTTTGGTGAAGTCTACCAAGGCCTGCAAACGGGCGTGGTGAATGGCGCAGAAAACCCATACTCCAATATCTACTCGCAAAAAATGCATGAAGTGCAAAAGTACATCACTGAGTCCAACCATGGTTTGCTCGACTATATGGTGATTACTAACACTAAATTCTGGAATGGTTTACCTGCAGATATCCGTACCGAACTGAGCAGCATTATGGAAGAAGTCACGGTTGAAGTGAACCAGCATGCTGAAGCGATTAACCAACGTGATAAGCAGTCAATTATTGATAGCGGCAAAACTGAAATCATTACTTTGACTAAAGAACAGCGCGACCAATGGCGTGCTCAGGTGAAGCCAGTTTGGAAAAAGTTTGAAAAAGAAATTGGTGCAGAGCGCATCAAAGCAGCAGAAGCGTCTAACCAAGAGTAATACATTGAGTCTCCACGTAACCCCTGTGTTGCGTGGAGATTGATGAATGATTTGTGTGTAACACCTTGGTTTTGCGCGCTGTTTCGGGGAGATATTTATGAATACTGTACGCCTGATTTGGGATCGCTTTGAGGAAGGCTTTATTGTTCTCCTGCTGACAGCGATGACCTTGGTCACTTTTGTTTATGTCATTTTAAACAACCTTTACACTTTTTTTTACGCTGTCGGTGAGTATTTTTCCGAGCGCTCTGAAGGTGTGTCTGAGTTTTTTTATACGGTTGGCGACACTGTTTTAGATATTGTGCAAAGCATGACCTGGAGTAATGCCACGACTAAAGCATTGTTTGCTTGGCTTATTTTCTTTGGCTTGGCCTATGGCGTACGCATTGGCGGGCATATTGGTGTGGATGCATTGGTCAAATTAGCCTCACGACCTACGCAGCGTATTATTGCCATCATTGCCTGCATTTTCAGCTTGGGCTATGCAGGATTACTCAGTGTGGCGAGCTATGAGTGGATCTCGACATTAATGGGCGCAGACATTGGCGCTGATGACTTAGCTCAGTTTGGTATTAAACAGTGGCATATCGCGGTGATTGTACCTGTTGGATTTACCCTGGTTTTTATTCGTTATTTTGAAATTTTAATCCGCATTATTCGCCACCAGCAAGTGGGTCTAGGTTTGGCTGATGAAGCCGCCGATGCGATGAAATTGACAGAAACAGGGGAGTCTAAATAATGACTATTTTGTTTCTATTTTTGGCGCTCTTTGCGCTGATGTTTATTGGTGTACCCGTTGCTGCGTCGCTCGGTTTGGCGGGTTCAGTCACCATTATCTTATTCAGCCCTGACTCAGTGCGCTCACTGGCGATTAAGCTATTTGAGACCAGTGAACACTATACGTTACTGGCCATTCCATTCTTTTTGCTGGCGGGTTCCTTTATGACCACCGGTGGCGTAGCACGGCGCTTAATTGACTTTGCTAATGCCAGTGTTGGACATATTCGAGGTGGTTTAGCCATTGGTGCGGTATTGGCCTGTATGTTGTTTGCGGCACTGTCGGGCTCAAGTCCAGCAACAGTTGCAGCGGTGGGCTCGATTGCGATCGCGGGCATGGTGCGCTCAGGCTACCCGCAGGCGTTTGCGGCAGGGATTGTGACTAACGCAGGGACCTTGGGTATCCTGATTCCGCCATCGGTGGTGATGGTGGTGTATGCGGCGGCCACTGAAACCTCAGTGGGTACCTTGTTTATGGCGGGTGTGGTACCGGGCTTTCTGCTTGGTTTAGTGTTGATGGTGGCCATTTACATTATTGCAGTAAAGAAAAATCTACCGGCTTTACCACGTGCGACTCTGCGTGAGTGGTTAAGTGCGGCGCGTAAAGCGATTTGGGGTTTACTGCTGATGGTGATTATCCTCGGTGGTATTTACTCAGGGATGTTTACCCCCACTGAAGCGGCTGCAGTTGCTGCGGTTTACTCCGCCTTTATTGCCTTATTTGTCTACAAAGACATGCGTATGTCTGAGGCGCCCAAGGTGATCTTGGAGTCGGCTAAACTCAGTATTATGCTGATGTTTATTATCGCGAACGCGATGCTCTTTGCCCATGTGTTAACTACTGAGCAAATTCCTCAGCAAATCACTGCGATGGTGTTGGAAGCGGGTTTGCAGCCTTGGATGTTCTTGTTGGTGGTTAATATTGTGCTGCTGATTGCTGGCGCATTTATGGAACCATCGGCGATTATTTTGATCTTGGCACCGATTCTGTTCCCGATTGCGGTGCAGTTGGGTATTGATCCGATTCACCTGGGTATCATTATGGTGGTCAATATGGAAATCGGTTTGATTACGCCGCCAGTGGGACTCAACTTGTTTGTCACCTCGGCGGTCACTGGCATGCCATTGTCGGAAGTGATCAAGGCAGCCATGCCGTGGCTAATGCTGCTACTGGGCTTCTTGGTGATTATTACTTATGTGCCAAGTGTCTCCTTAGGTTTACCTCGTATGTTAGGTATGTAACCTCAGCACTGAGCGGTATTTGTTGTTTTACAACGGCTGGTAGCCTCATGCTCCAGCCGTTTTTTATGGCTGCTGTTTTAATCTTGTGCGTCTCTCGGTGCGCTGGCCGAGTGTACTGGCCTGAAGATTAGTCTGGCACTTTCTTCATACAGGGCGATAATGGCGCACCTATTTAGAAGGACATTTAACGTGCACTATGCTTTTCCATTGCTAGCGGTCTTATTGTGGTCAGCCAATACCGTGGTGAGCAAAATGACGGTAGGGGTGATTTTTCCTGCCGAAGTGGGCTTCTATCGCTGGCTATTTGCTGGGGTGTTGTTTACTCCCTTTATCTTGGGTGCGGTGCTGCGTAACTGGCGCGCTATTGGCCCGCATCTCTTCAAGATTATTGTGCTGGGTGTACTGGGTATGGTGATTTACCAAAGCCTAGCCTACTTTGCCGCGCCGAAAACCTCGGCCACGCATATGGGAATTATCTTATCTTTGATGCCAATGATGTCGCTCGGCATGGCGATTGTTGCCTTGGGTCAGCGCTTGACGCTGGGGGCGATATTTGGTGCCGTCTGTTCGTTTTTAGGTGTGCTTTTGGTGGTCAGTCATGGCGATCTGCGCAATCTAATGCAGCAGGGCATTAATTTGGGGGATGCTATGATGCTGATTGCTACCTTGGCCTATGCACTGTACGGCACCCTATTAAAGTATTGGCAGATGGATATTCCGGTGCTGCAGTTGTTGTATTTACAAATACTGGTGGCGATTGTTGTGTTATTTCCACTGTTTTGGTTTTCTGAGAAAGCCGGTTTAAACAGCAGTAATCTGCCTTTAGTCTTGTTTGCCTGCGTGTTCGCCTCGATCGCCGCGCCCTTAGCCTGGATGCGTGCGATCCGTACACTAGGGCCGAGTCGTACGGCAGTGTTTTTTAATTTGATGCCTATTCTAACTATTATCATTGCTGCACTGGTGCTGTCTGAGCGTTTAGAACTCTATCATGCGCTGGGTGGTGGTTTGACTTTATTCGGAGTGGTTCTATCCGAGCGCTGGAAGCGGCCGCTACGCAGTTCTTAGCGCTTACCTATCAAAACACTATAGATGATGATATTTTGCTATTCATTGGAATGGTGTTATGGTGCTTTGCTGCCGAAAATACAATAAACAGGCAGTATTTGTGCTTCTTCCGGTTATCACCGGCTCATCGCTGCGGGATTTCATTTCCCTGATTACTTTGGCGATTTTTCAGCCAGCACTACAGGTGCTGTGCTCTACATGCCTTAGCAGCAATTCTTTTATGCACTCTCAGGGCCCATCTTGCTAGCCCTGTTGAGTAGCGCAATATCGCCGTGCGCAGAAAATACGTCCTGCTTGTGACGTTTACGGCATAAGGAGTAAGAATGTTTCAGTTTACAACGAGTAGTGCGCTCTTGATTCTTTTGGGCTTCTACGGCGCCACCTTTCTCTTAACGCTACGTATTGGAAAAAAACAAGAAAACGCTGATGGATATATGACGGCCAATGGCTCTGTGGGCTACGGTATGTCGGCCGCCAGTATGACCGCGACTTGGATTTGGGCGGCATCCTTTTATGCCGCGGCCAGTTCAGGCTATAAGTATGGTTTGTCCGGTGCGATCCATTACGGGCTTTGGGGGGCATTGATGATTCTATTTATCTATCCCTTTGGTCGGCGTTTTCGCAAACTCGCACCCAATGCACACACCCTCGCAGAAATTATGCATGCACGGCATGGCACCTCCAGTCAGATGATTTTAGCCGGCTCCAACGTTGTCGGCAGTGTGATTAGCTTAATGGTTAACTTTACTGCGGCCGGTGCGCTGGTGAGTATTCTATCGCCACTGAGTTTTGTGCAAGGGGTGATGATTGCCGGTGTGGGCGTGCTGTCCTATACCTTGTGGTCGGGTTTTCGGGCGTCGGTCTTTACGGATTTTGGCCAGTTGGTGGCAATGATTTTAGCTGCGGTGATTATTATTCCGATGATTTTCTTTCAGTTGGGCGGACCCACCCTGTTTGAAACGGGTATGTCGAACCTGACCTTAGAGCAGCAAGATTTCTTTTCCACCACGGCAATCCTAGAGCAGGGCGCACCGTTTTTTGTCGCGGTATTGGCCTATGCCATTGGTAATCAAACCATTGCCCAGCGCTTATTTGCGGTGCGTGAAGACTTAATCAAATCCAGCTTTATTACCGCAACCATTGGTTATGGCTCGATTGTGATTGGTCTGGGTATGTTGGGCTTATTGGCATTATTGGCTGGGGTGACGCCTATTGATGGCGATTTAAATAATCTGATCCCGCAAATGGCCGCGACCTACTTACCGCCCTTTATGGTCGCGATGCTCTTTGTGATGGTGATAGGTTCATTGTCATCCACCGCAGATTCTGATTTGTCAGCCTTAGCCGCTATCGTGATGACGGATGTGTATGGTAAACATATTGCGAAAAACAAACCCAATCCGCTAAAAATGATCTGGGTCGGCCGCTTGACTATGGTAGTGGCTGCGACCTTGGGGGTGATTTTTGCCAGTTTAAAACTGGATATTTTATCCATGCTGATCTTTGTTGGCGCGCTTTGGGGGTCGATTGTCTTCCCTGTGATTGCCAGCTTATATTGGAGCCGAGTGACCAATGCGGCCTTTACCGTATCGGTTGCAGTGTCTTTCTTATTGTTCTTGGTTGTACGCTTTAGCTGGTTGCCCATCGAAGGTGCCGTTGCTGTGTTCTTTGAGTTGTTTGCTGCTGTGGGCGGTGGTGTAGTGATTGGTTTGATGACCTTTGGTTTCTTTGGCCGTATGGCGGGCTTGCTTGTCGGTGCAATCACTGCGTTGGTTTTAGTGTTCTTTACGATTGGTTTTTTACGAGATTACATCGTTTTGTTGAGCTCATTAACCGCTTATGGTGCGAGTACCATAGTGTGCACGCTGATGACCTTACGCAGTAAGGCACCCGATTTTAATTTCGACAGTATTGATGAGCGTGTGATTGAGTTTCATAAAGAAGCAGAGGCTTAAGGAGAATTAAGATGTCTACATTTGGATTGACTGTGTATGTGTTGGTGTGGCCGGTATTGTCTAGCTTAGTGCTACTGACCTTATGCACTGCATTGGTGTTTGATATACGCAAAGCTAAGAAAGACGGTACCTCACTGGTTTAAGTGGCCTGAGGTACTCGGGTACGGCTGCTGTCGTTGCTTTAAAGCTTGACTGTTTTATTACTAAAGCCCGCATGCTGCGGGGCTTTGAAGATGGTGGGCCCACACGGACTTGAACCGTGGACCAAGGGATTATGAGTCCCCTGCTCTAACCAACTGAGCTATGGGCCCCAGTTGCAGCGAGTGATTATACCCGTGTCTTGCAAAGACGCAAACAAAAACCCCCGAATTAACGGGGGTTGTTGATTTTACTCATCAAGGAAGGAGCGTAAATGCTCGCTACGAGACGGGTGACGCAGTTTGCGCAGCGCCTTGGCTTCGATTTGACGAATCCGCTCACGGGTTACATCAAACTGTTTGCCGACTTCTTCAAGGGTATGGTCAGTATTCATATCAATACCGAAACGCATACGTAACACCTTAGCTTCACGTTCGGTGAGACCACCGAGCACGTCGCGCGTGGCTTCCTTGAGGCTTTCTACCGTGGCAATATCAATGGGTGACTGCATGCTCGAGTCTTCAATGAAATCACCTAGATGTGAGTCTTCATCGTCGCCAATAGGCGTTTCCATGGAAATGGGCTCTTTGGCAATCTTCAAGACTTTACGTACGCGGTCTTCGGACATTTCCATACGTTCGCCAAGCTCTTCAGGCGTGGGTTCGCGACCCATTTCTTGTAGCATTTGACGAGAAATACGATTGAGTTTATTGATTGTCTCAATCATATGTACAGGAATACGAATGGTGCGTGCTTGGTCAGCAATCGAGCGGGTAATCGCCTGACGAATCCACCAGGTGGCATAGGTTGAGAATTTATAGCCGCGACGGTATTCAAACTTGTCGACTGCTTTCATCAAACCAATATTACCTTCCTGAATTAAATCGAGGAATTGTAAGCCACGGTTGGTGTATTTTTTTGCAATCGAGATCACTAGACGCAAGTTGGCTTCAACCATTTCTTTCTTGGCGCGGCCGGCTTTGGCCTCACCAATGGACATGCGACGGTTGATGTCTTTGATATCAGTGATGCTTAGCGCGGTTTCTTTTTCGAGATCAATCAGAATTTGCTGATTGCGCTGAATTTCCTCAACCAGTGGTGCCAATGCCGCAGCGTAACGCGCTTTGCCTTCGCTGAGTTTAACTGACCAATCTAGGTCGATTTCATTGCCTGGGAAGTGTTTTAAGAAGTCGGCACGCGGCATGCGTGCATCACGTACGCATAATTGCATAATGGTGCGTTCTTGACGACGTAGGCGTTGTAGCGCATCACGTACATGTAGAACCAGCGCATCATACTGCTTAGGTACCAATTTAATTGGCATAAAGAGTTCGGCAAGTTCTTGCAGGGCCGCTACCGCTTGTTTGCTATTACGCTTGTGCTTCAGTAGAACTTTTTCAGCTTTGGCCAATTGCTCAGCTACTGCACCAAAACGCTGTTTAGCCACTTCTGGATCAGGACCGCCGTCACCGGCTTCTTCCTCTTCCTCTTCGGCTTCTTCCTCTTCTTCTTCGTCGTCATCTTTGGCTTTTTTGGCGTCCGCAGTAGTAGGCTTTACTACAACGGGTGCCGGTTGCACTGCGATTTCATCGTCAGCGTCAATATAGCCGTTAAAGATGTCGGTAAGACGCGTGCCTTCGGTAATGGCAGTATCAAAGCTGTTGAGAATGCCTGCGACAGTACCAGGGAAGTGGGCGATAGCACCCATGACTTCACGAATACCTTCTTCGATACGTTTGGCGATTTCAATTTCGCCTTCACGGGTCAACAGTTCCACAGTGCCCATTTCACGCATATACATACGGACGGGGTCAGTGGTGCGACCAATGTCGGTTTCAACCGCAGCCAAAGCCGCAGCAGCTTCTTCAGCGGCGGCTTCATCGGTGTCAGCGCCGGCCAATAACAAGGAATCAGCATCAGGGGCTGCTTCAGAGACATTGATTCCCATGTCATTGATCATGCGAATAATATCTTCGACCTGCTCAGGATCAGAAATATCTTCAGGAAGGTGGTCGTTGACCTCAGCGTAAGTCAGGTATCCCTGCTCACGACCGAGGGCGATGAGTTCTTTTAAACGAGATTGTTGTGCTTTTGCGGACATATCACCCTATCCATGAAAGGTCTGGGCCGAACGGCAATAAAGATGCATATTATACTGTATATAGCAGCTTAATTGCCAGTTTCGGCGGTACTTGGTGCATTGTTATGCTGTTCAAACAATGTACGCAAGTGTTGTTTTTCTTCACTAGAAAGCTCATCGGAGCGGGCCTTGTTCAGCAGTTGCTCAATAAGACGTTCGCGTTGACGTGACGCTAGACTAGTTATGGTGTCAAAAAATTGTTGTTCAAGGTTGTCGGCATCAATCAGCCATTCTTTTTCAGCCAAAACACGCAAAAGGTGGCCCTGTTCGGTGCCGTACCAGCGTGCTATCAATTGTAATGGGCTGAGGTTGGGGCTTTTCTGCAGCGCTTCAAGCAATGAGACGAGCAGTTGTGCATACAGGTCATCTTCTGCGGCAAGTTTACTTGCCATATCAACTTTTAGTGCGAGGTGTGGATGATGCAGCAAGGTACGCAGAGCGGCCAAGTGCGGGGTTTCTACAGCGGCTTTAGCACGATTTGATTGCTGTGCTGGGGCGCTTTTTTGCGACCACGGTTTTTCTTTGCGGTCGTTTTTCTTCAGCGACTGAGCGGGTGCCTGTGTAGGCATATCTGCATAGTCGTCGGTATGAAAAGGGGTGTAGGCAGAAAAATCTGCAGGGTCGTGCTCGTAATCAGAGGACGGCGCCCAATCTTGTGGCGGCGGGTTGTGCTCTACGCTGTCGTTTTGCGCGCCGGACAGACCGGTCAATTGAGTCAGTTTTTGGCGCATCAATGCACGCAAGTTGGCCCCTGGAATACGCTCAATCAATGGTGCGGCCAGGGTCGCCATATGTGCTTTGCCTTCTAGGGAGTCAAGATTCACTTCTTCAGCTAGATGGGTAAAAAAGTATTCGGTTAAGGCGACCGATTGCTGAGCAATGCGGGCTTGAAAGGCGTCAAGGCCTTCGCTGCGGATTAAGCTATCAGGGTCTTCGCCGTCAGGCACAAATAAGAAGCGTGCTTGTTGACCATCTTTTAAATTGCCTAAGGTGGCTTCGAGCGCGCGCCAAGCAGCTTTGCGCCCGGCGTTGTCACCATCAAAGCAAAATAAAATAGAGGGTACTACGCGAAAGAGACGCTTAATATGCTCTTCGCTGGTGGCGGTACCTAGGGTGGCGACGGCGTTACGCAAGCCTTGCTGGGCGAGGGCGATAACATCCATATAGCCTTCGACAACAATAATTTCAGTCAGTTGGCGATTATATTTGCGCGCTTCATACAGACCATAGAGCTCTTGGCCTTTATGGAAGACGGCGGTTTCTGGGGAGTTTAGATATTTGGGTTTGTCGTCACCCAGTACGCGTCCACCAAAGCCGATAATTCGTCCACGCGAGTCATGGATTGGAAAAATAATACGGTCACGAAAGCGGTCGTAACGACGCTTGGTCTCTGCATTTTCAGCCAGTAGGCCCGCATCAATCAGCGCTTTTTCCTGTAAGCTGTCGCCACCTAAATATTTGCTCAGATTGTCCCAGCCAGGTGGGGCAAAACCAAGAGCGAAATCACGGGCAATTACTCCCGAAACACCGCGCTGCTTAAGATAATTAACTGCGGCATTGCGCTGTGGATGGTTTTTTAGTGCGTTGCGGTAGTAGGTGCTGGCGGCAGTCAGTAATGCATACAGTGGCGAGTCAACCGGTTGACGTGGCTTGTGTGGAGTCGTGCTATTGCTCTCTTCGCGTTCGATCTCGACGCCCGCACGTTTTGCCAGTTCTTCGACCGCCTCAGGAAAGTCGAGATGGTCGTGATCCATAATAAAACCCAGTGCGTTACCGCCCGCGCCACAACCAAAGCAGTAATAAAACTGTTTTTCATGGTTGACGCTAAAAGAGGGTGTTTTCTCTTGGTGAAAGGGGCAGCAAGCGGTGTAGTTTTTTCCAGATTTTTTTAATTGCACACGCGAACCTACCACTTCGACAATGTCGGTGCGGTTAAGTAAGTCGTCAATAAAGCCTTGTGCAATTAATCCGGCCATGGAGCTCCTACAATGCTGGGTTTATCTCACTGCAGCGCTGTTAAATACGAGAGGCTGATTGAAAGCGCGCGTATTCGGGTGACAGTTAACTGTGATGTAAGCTTTTGAGTTAAATATGTTTATAGCAAGAGTGCAAGCTCAGCTTATGCTGCTAGCTTGTGCCAATTCTCTAAACCTGTGGAACTTAATACAGGCGTTCGTGACGACGTTGTTCGCGTTGAACTTTTTTTGCATGACGCTTTACTGCAGCTGCGGCTTTACGCTTGCGTTCAGCAGTAGGCTTTTCATAAAATTCGCGACTGCGTACATCAGCAAGAACACCGGCTTTTTCGCAGGAGCGCTTGAAGCGACGCAGAGCAACGTCAAATGGTTCGTTGTCTTTAAGTTTGACAGTTGGCATCCGATTCGTACCTTCATCAATGACCGGTTAGTAGATATATATTGGATAAATATATATCGGTTTTCAAGGGTTGCGGATATTACCTGATTTACTTAGCAAAAGCAAAGGCCTTGCTAGAAAAGCATAGAACATCGCCGCTAAGCCGCTTATGATGCGTGCATATTCTTTTATTGTAAAGTTGGACGGACAGATTAAATGCTTGTCTTGGGTTTAGAAACATCCTGTGATGAAACGGGAGTCGCGCTGTACGACAGTCAACGCGGCTTATTAGCGGACGCTTTATTCAGTCAGATTGACTTGCATCGTGCCTATGGTGGGGTGGTTCCTGAATTGGCTTCGCGCGATCATATTAAGCGTATGTTGCCATTGATTGAGCAAGTGCTGGCTGAAGCGCAGTGCTCTGCAAGCGATATTGAAGGGATTGCCTATACCGCAGGTCCTGGCTTGGTGGGCGCTTTATTGGTCGGAGCCTCTTGTGCGCAAGCCCTCGCCTTTGCTTGGGATATACCCTCCATCGGTGTGCACCATATGGAAGGCCATTTATTGGCACCTATGCTGGAAGACACGCCGCCGCAATTTCCCTTTGTGGCATTACTGGTGTCTGGCGGGCACACCCAATTAGTGCGCGTTGATGGCATTGGTCAATACCGTTTGCTCGGTGAGTCGATTGATGATGCGGCGGGTGAAGCTTTTGATAAGACGGCGAAAATGATGGGCTTGCGTTATCCCGGTGGTCCTGAAATTGCCCGTGTTGCGGAGCAAGGTCAGCCTGGTCGTTTTACGTTGCCAAAGCCTATGACTGATCGACCAGGTTTGCAATTTAGTTTCAGTGGTTTAAAAACGGCGACGCTAACCGCTTGGCAAAAATGTGTCGCCGCCGGCGATGACAGCGAGCAAACTCGCGCCGATCTGGCTCATGCGTTTCAGGTGGCGGTGGTCGCCACCCTGACAATTAAATGTCAGCGAGCGCTTGAGCAAGAAAATTTAAAAACGCTAGTGATTGCTGGGGGCGTGAGTGCCAACCAAGCCTTGCGTCGCTCGTTAGAGACGATGTTAGCCAAACGCCAAGGGCAGGTCTTTTATGCGCGACCTGAGTTCTGTACCGATAACGGCGCAATGATCGCTTATGCAGGCTGTCAGCGCTTGCTGGCGGGACAAAAAGAAGGCGATGCTATCCAAGTGCGTGCCCGTTGGCCGATGGAAGAACTGCCGCCGCTAAGGTAATTCTTCATCTTTAAAACTGCGCTCATTGCCGGCCAGTAAGTCTTTTAAGTTACTGCGATGACGCCAGACCAGCAACATACTCAGCACGCTCACCGGTAGTAACGCATGCGGTTGTTGCCAAGCGAGTAAGGGTAAACATAAAGGCACGCTGGCTAATGACGCCAGTGAACTGATGCGCGTCAGGTTAAAGGTCAGTAGCCACACGGCTAAGGCCAGTAGGGCGGCAGGCGGGTATAAAGCCAAGAGCATGCCGGCTGTCGTGGCAACGCCTTTGCCGCCGCGAAAGCTAAAATACAGTGGATACAGATGACCGATAACCGCCGCTAAACCTATCCAGGCTTGCTGTTGCTGATCTAGACCGAGCCTGCGCGCGATTAAAATTGGCAGTAAACCTTTGCTCAGATCGCCGAGCAGGGTCAGAATAGCCAGACGTTTACCGGCAATACGCAACATATTGGTCGCCCCAGGATTGCCAGAACCCTGCGAGCGCGGGTCGCTATTACCGTAATAACGGCTCAGCATAATGGCGAATGACAACGAGCCAATAAGATAAGCGCACACCAGTAGTAACTCAAACATTTGAATGATCCAAGGCTAGCGAGTCTTGATTCTAACGAGGCAAGAGCAAAGTGGACACGGTATTTATCGAAAGTCTAGAAGTGGACACCGTTATTGGTGCCTATGACTGGGAGCGCACAATCCGCCAAAACCTATTGGTGGACTTGCAAATGGGTTGGGATAACCGCCCCAGTGCGGCAGATGATGCACTGCATTTAGCCTTAGATTACGCTGCTGTGTGTCAGCGTATTACTAATTTTGCGCAAACCAGCACGTTTGAGTTGGTAGAAACCTTTGCTGAGCGTTTGGCGGCAGTATTAATGGCTGAGTTTGCTATTCCTTGGTTGCGTTTAAAAATCACTAAACCTGCTGCGGTCGCCAGTGCACGCGGAGTTGGCGTGGAGATTGAACGCGGATGTCGTTAACCGATGTGTACTTGGGCCTAGGTAGCAATATTGAGCGTGAAGCACATCTGTGTGCAGGTCTGGATGCCTTAATGGCGTTGTTTGGCGAACTGGACTGCTCACCGGTGTTTGAAAGTGAACCTGTGGGTATTCGCAGCGCATGTTTTTTAAATATGGTGGTGCACTTTAAAACCAGTATGCCGTTGCACGAATTGGATCAGCATCTTAAGCAGATTGAAGTGCTCAATGGTCGTTATGCGTTACCGCGTAAAGGTTTATCCTTGGATATTGATGTGCTGTTGTACGGTCAGCAAGCCGGTGAGTACGATAATATTACGCTGCCCCGTGCTGAGATTTTAAAAAATGCCTTTGTCTTGTGGCCGTTGGCAATTTTAGCACCGACTGAACTGCATCCTGTGCAGCAATGCAGTTTTCTTGAGTTGTGGCAGCAGGCGCAAATTGATCAGAAATTATGGCCAGTGGCCTTTGTTTGGCAGGGGCGGCAGTTGACGCCGCGTGAGCTATTGAAGTCTTGCGTGGTTTAAAACAGTGTCATGCTGGAATAAGTCACATGATGTAGAAACAGTCACAGACTCTTTTGACTAGGTGGTAGCTATGCGGGTTTTGGTGTTGGGTGCGGGTGTGATCGGTGTAACAACGGCATATTATTTAGCTAAACAAGGCCATCAAGTGATAGTGGTGGACCGGCAGTTGGCAGTTGCTGATGAAACCAGTTTTGCCAATGCGGGGCAAATCTCTCCAGGTCACGGCTCGCCGTGGGCCGCGCCGGGTGTTCCGCTAAAAGCCATCAAGTGGTTAATGCAACGCCATGCACCTTTCTCGGTGCGCCTGAGCGCTGATCCATTCCAATACCAGTGGATGCTGCAGATGTTGCGCAATTGCACGGCGGCACGTTATGCGGTGAATAAAGAGCGCATGGTGCGTTTAGCGGAATACAGCCGTGACTGCTTGGATGCTTTGCGTGCCGAGACGGGTATTGAGTATGAGGGGCGCCAGCAGGGCACCACGCAATTATTTCGCTCTCAGCAGCAGCTAGACAGTGCTGTGCAAGATATCGCTGTGTTAGAGCGCATGGGCGTTCCCTATGAGTTACTGAGTGCGCATGAAATTGCTCGGGTTGAGCCTGCGTTAGGCGCTGTGGCGGATACCTTGACCGGCGCGCTGCACTTGCCCAATGACCAGACCGGTGACTGCAATTTATTTACCCGCAATTTGGCCCGTATGGCGCAGGATCTTGGCGTCGAGTTTCGTTTAGGTTGCACAGTGCAAAGTATTCGCAGCAGCGGCGATCGGATTACCGGTGTCTGTATTGATGAGCAGTTGGAGATTGCGGATCACTATGTCATGGCGCTGGGCAGTTATTCTCGAGCGATGCTGCAACAGTTGGGGATCAAAATACCGGTCTACCCATTAAAGGGTTATTCGCTGACGGTACCGATTATTGATCCGGCGATGGCACCGCAATCCACCATTATTGATGAAACCTACAAGGTCGCGATGACCCGTTTTGATCAGCGCATTCGGGTCGGTGGTATGGCGCAAATCAGTGGCTTTGATTTGTCACTTAACCCTAAGCGTCGCGAAACCTTAGAGTACGTCACAGGTCTGCTTTATCCACAGGGCGGCGATTTAACTCAGGCTGAGTTTTGGACTGGCTTGCGCCCAGCAACCCCAGACGGCACACCTATTGTGGGAAAAACCGCCTACCGTAATTTGTTTTTAAATACCGGTCACGGCACTTTAGGCTGGACCATGTCTTGTGGCTCAGCCAGTTATTTAGCCGATATTATCAGCCAGAAAACCCCGCATATCAGCCGAGAAGGCTTGGATATGTTCCGTTATTGCTGAGTGTGTTGGATTAAGTCTTATGCCTTGGTGGCGATGAGGTTGCTAAGGCACGAGTTTTCGATCGATGGTTTTAATCTGGAGAGTGAGTAGGTCATGCGACCAGCGCGCGCGTTAATTAATTTACAAGCCTTGCGACATAACTATCAACTTGCACGGCGAATGTGTGCTGATAAAGCTCTAGCAGTGGTTAAGGCGGATGCCTACGGGCATGGTGCAGTTGCCTGTGCGCAGGCTTTACATGATATAGCTGATGGTTTTGCGGTCTCTTGCCTAGAGGAGGCGCTGGAGTTGCGAGCAGCGGGCGTGACGTTGCCGATTGTCTTGCTGGAGGGCTTTTTTCAGGCCGATGAGCTGAGGCAGATTGTGGCGCATAATTTATGGTGCGTGGTGCATTCTGATTGGCAGCTCGAGGCTTTGGAGCGTGCCGAGTTGGCCCAGCCGCTGACCGTTTGGCTAAAAATGGATTCAGGTATGCACCGTGTCGGATTTTTTCCGCATGAGTACCAAGGTATTTGGCAGCGCTTGCAAGCCAGTGCCAATGTTGCTTCAGTGGTGTTAATCACCCATTTTTCTCGCGCTGATGAGCCTGATTCAGCGCGCACACACGAACAGTTTCAAGCCTTTAGCAAGGCGTCTGAGGGCATGTCAGCGCCGATCAGTGTCTGTAATTCGCCGGCTTTATTGGCATGGCCGGATATTCGTAGCGACTGGTCGCGCCCTGGGATTATTTTATACGGCAGTCAACCGGTTGCCATCCAAGGGCTGAGTCGGGAAAAGTTTCAGCCGGTGATGACTTTGCAATCGAAAATTATTGCCTTGCGCGAATTGCCGGCCGGTGAACCTGTGGGTTATGGCGCGCAATTTATCGCCAGTCAGCCCGTACGCGTAGGTATTGTCGCGATAGGCTATGCCGATGGCTATCCGCGGCATGCCCCCACTGGTACGCCGGTTGCGGTAGATGGCTGTCTCACTCAATTGCTGGGCCGTGTTTCGATGGATATGTTGGCCGTTGACTTGACTGGACTTAGCCATGCAGGGGTTGGCAGTAGCGTCGAGTTATGGGGTGATCAGGTTTCGATTGATGAGGTGGCGGCTCGTGCGGGGACTATTTCGTATCAGCTGTTATGCAATGTAAAACGTGTTCGCTATGAATATTCAACGATTTGATGTTTAAAAACAGTATTGCCTCCATTGTTCTGTTTGCCTGAAGGCGGGGAGTGGTTATACTGTGCCGAATTCGCAAAAAGACATATTGCGAGAATGAATTGTCAAGATAATAGAGGGTGTACCGTGAACCTGATGAAAAAAATTCTAGTGGCTCAAGCAACTGTTTTGGCCCTTTGGGCAGTCAGTGCGCAGGCCACCACTGATGAAGATATTGCACAGCGTATTAAGCCCGTTGGCGTTGTCTGCGTGCAGGGTGATGAGTGCGCTAACGTTGCTGCTGTCGCTGCTCCGGCTGCCTCTGCTGGGCGTAGTGCGGATGATATTATCACTAAGCATTGCTCAGCCTGTCACGTCTCAGGTTTGCTTGGTGCACCTATTGTTGGTGAAACTGCCGCTTGGCAAGTACGTGCCGATGCTAAGGGTGGTTTAGAGGGTATCTTGAAAACTGCGATTAGCGGTATCAATGCCATGCCACCAAAAGGCACCTGCAGTGATTGCTCTGATGATGAGTTAATGAGTGCGATTAAGTCGATGTCTGGCTTGTAAGTCGTTACGGCTTAAAAAAGCCGCCTGTTTGAATTAACCCCAAAAAATTGGATTAATTTTTTGGGGTTTTTTATGTCTGAATAAAAATAATTGCAGAGATTTAGAATAACGCTGTCTTGGAGATGCGCCAGTGCTGCACAGTTACCTGAATGGTTTAGTTATTGCGTTAGGCTTAATTATGGCCATTGGTGCGCAAAATGCATTTGTAGTGTCACAGGCGCTGCGCCGCGAGCATCATCTTTGGGTTGCTGGTGTTTGTGTTTTTTTTGATGTGTTGCTGGTGGCGTGCGGAGTCTATGGGTTGGCGCATATTCTCACCACTAGTCCAGTACTGCTGGCTGTCGCGCGCTGGGGCGGGGTGTTGTTTTTATCCTGCTATGCTGTTTTGGCATTACGCCGCGCATTAAGCAAACACAGCTTGGAGACTGCGACAGTGCGCCCAGCGCAGTCATTGCGAGCAGTATTAGTGACCACCTTAGCTGTGACTTTATTGAACCCGCATGTGTATTTGGACACGGTTTTATTAATTGGCTCGTTGGGTGCGCAGCAAACATCCCCCGGTGGTTATGTGCTGGGAGCAGCCACCGGCTCAGTGCTATGGTTTTTTAGTTTAGCGCTAGGCGCAGCAAAATTAGCGCCTTGGCTGGCGCGGCCCCTGACTTGGCGAGTGATTGATTTTTTAGTTGCAATGATGATGTTTAGTGTGGCTGCACAATTAGTCCTTAATGGTTAAAGCCCTATAGATACTGCGTGGATAAGCGGCCCTTGGGATGCTATGCTGGCAATTGAATCAGCTGTCCGTTAATAGGCTTGCTGATTGTGCCTCGTCTGATGTAATTGGAGAATAATCATGGCTTTTGAATTACCTGCACTTCCTTACGAAAAAAATGCCCTAGAACCGCATATCTCTGCAGAAACCCTAGATTTTCACCATGGCAAGCACCATAACGCCTATGTTGTGAACTTGAATAACTTGGTTCCTGGCACCGAGTTTGAAGGTAAAAGCTTAGAAGAAATCATTAAAACTTCAAGCGGTGGCGTATTTAACAACGCTGCACAAGTGTGGAACCACACCTTCTACTGGAACTGCTTGGCAGCCAACGCAGGTGGAGCACCAACGGGCGCTTTAGCTGATGCTATCAATGCGAAATTTGGTTCATTTGACGCATTCAAAGAAGAATTCACCAAAACTGCAATCGGTACCTTCGGTTCAGGTTGGGCTTGGTTAGTTAAAAAAGCTGACGGTTCTTTAGCTTTATCCAGCACTATTGGTGCCGGCTGCCCATTAACCACAAGCGACACCGCTTTGTTGACTTGTGATGTTTGGGAGCATGCTTATTACATCGACTACCGTAATGCGCGTCCTAAGTACGTTGAAGCATTCTGGAACTTGGTTAACTGGGACTTTGTTGCGAAAAACTTCGCTGCCTAAGTGATCCAACAAGTAACATCTGCTGTACCAAGCCCCCATGTCGTTGTGTCGACATGGGGGCTTTTTATTTGCACGGGCTTATTCATTAAGGATTAGCAGTCAGTCAGAATCGCTTGCTTTAAGCGCTTTAAGATAATGATTGCCACCCAGTTGGCGAACTTGGCGCGCAATCCAGTTGGCCCGCTGCGCAGTTGCGGCGCTGGGCTGGCTGGCGCTGCGTTGTAACGGGCTGGGTAAAATGGCGGCTAATAAGTAGGCCTGCTGATTGTCGAGCTGTGCGGCATTGCGCTGGAAATGGTACTGCGCTGCGGCTTGCGCACCAAAAATGCCCGGTCCCCATTCAGCGCTATTTAAATACACTTCCAAAATGCGCTCTTTGCTCCAGAACAGCTCAATCCATAGAGTAAACCATGCTTCCAGCGCTTTACGTGACCAACTGCGTGAGGACCATAAAAAGGTGTTCTTGGCCACTTGCTGTGAAAGCGTGCTGGCACCTCGTATACTCTCACTGTCTTGATTATGTGCCAGAGCAGCACGGATCGCGGCAATATCAAAGCCGTAGTGATCGGCAAATTGTTGATCCTCTCCTGCGATCACCGCCATTTTTAAATTGTCAGGTAAGGCAGGCCATGCGAGCCAAGAGCGCTTGCTGTGGTAGTTTTCACCAGTTAGGGTGGCGGCCCATTGTCGTTCTAACATCAGCGCGCTAAAGGGTGGATTGACCCAACGCAAGAGCAGCACCAAGAGTATGCTGAGTGCCAATAGGGCCAATAATGTTTTCAATACAGTGCGTAGCACGTTCGTAAGCATGGCTTTAACCAAATTAACTCGATACACAAGTATATACAGCCGCGTCAGGCTTGGGAGGGATTGTGGTACGTTATGGGGTGTTTGTCGCGGCAGTGTTTGGCGCGCTGGCTGTCTTACTGGGTGCCTTTGCTGCACATGGCTTAAAAAATACACTCAGTGCGGAGTACTTAGCAGTATTGCACACTGGCGTGCAGTACCAGTTTATTCATGCCTTGGCTTTGTTGTTGGTGGCACTGCTGGCGCAGCATCATATGTCGCGGTCTTTAGTCTTCGCAGCAATATTTTTTACGCTGGGAATAGTTTTATTTTCTGGCAGTTTGTATGTACTGGTGTTAACCCCATTTAAACCAGGCTTGATTACGCCGCTGGGCGGTAGCTTATTGGTCTTGGGTTGGCTGAGCTTGGCGGTTTCGGCTTGGCGTAAAGCGTAAATATTTGGTGATCGGGTGATGAACCCGCTAAAATAACGATCCTTCGGAATTTCACGGTTGTGTTATGCATATTCAGTTGAATGGTGAAACCTACGCATTAAACGATGAGTGCAGTGTGGCAGGTTTGCTTGAGCATCTGCAGTTAGCAGGGCGCCGCGTTGCCGTCGAGTTAAACTTCGAAATTGTGCCACGCAGTATGTACGAAACAACGCCTCTAAAAGATGGCGATGCGCTTGAAGTCGTGCATGCGATTGGTGGTGGTTAGTCTTGGCTGACCGTCTTTTACTGACTAAGAGAGGCTTTAGATGAACGTTGCACGCATAGATCACCCCTTTACTATTGCGGGAAAAACCTACTCATCACGCTTATTAGTGGGTACTGGTAAATACAAAGACATGGAAGAAACCCGCTTGGCGATTGAAGCCTCTGGTGCTGAAATTGTCACTGTTGCGGTACGTCGCACCAATATTGGCCAGAATAAAGATGAGCCTAATTTATTGGATGTGATCAGCCCTGATCGCTATACCATTTTGCCCAATACGGCCGGATGTTTTGATGCCGAGTCGGCGATACGTACGTGCCGCTTAGCGCGCGAGTTGCTCGGTGATCACAAGCTGGTCAAGCTAGAGATTTTGGCGGATCAGAAAACCTTATTTCCCAATGTGGTGGAAACGCTAAAAGCCGCTAAAGTGCTGGTTGATGAAGGCTTTGAGGTGATGGTTTACACCAGTGATGACCCTATTATTGCGCGTGAGTTGGAAGCAATTGGTTGCATTGCAGTGATGCCATTAGCCGGTCTGATTGGTACCGGTTTGGGGATTTGTAATCCATATAATTTACGCATTATTTTAGAAGAAGCAAAAATTCCAGTGCTGGTGGATGCCGGTGTTGGTACGGCTTCAGACGCCACCATTGCTATGGAAATGGGCTGTGCTGCGGTGCTGATGAACAGTGCGATTGCCTGTGCGCAGCAGCCTATCTTAATGGCGCAGGCCATGCGTCATGCGATTGAAGCAGGGCGTTTAGCCTATTTGGCTGGGCGCATGCCAAAGAAACTCTATGCCAGTGCCTCTTCTCCGCTTGAAGGCATGATTGGTTAAGTACGATATATAATTCAATGGCTGCGCCGATGCTGCGCAGTCATTGCACTCATTTAGATAGGATTCCCATGACAGACGATCTGATCACAGGCGCAGCACTGCCTGTGCGCCGCCGTGAAATTAAAAGCTATGTGATGCGTGCCGGTCGTATGACGGATGGGCAGCAGCGTGGTTTAGATGAGGGTTGGCCAAAGTTTGGTTTATTGTTGGCCGATGGCCCACAAAATTTTGATCAGGTGTTTGGTCGGCAAGCACCGCGCACCTTAGAAATCGGCTTCGGTATGGGTCAGTCCTTGTTGGAAATGGCCAAAGCGGCACCTGAGCAGGATTTTATCGGCATTGAAGTGCATCGCCCGGGTGTTGGCGCGCTGCTTAATGGCTTGTTAACTGAAAATATCAGCAATGTGCGTGTGTACAGTTGTGATGCGCTGGAAGTGCTGAAAAACTGTATCGCAGATGCCAGTTTGGATCGCCTGATGCTGTTCTTTCCCGATCCTTGGCATAAAAGCCGTCATCATAAGCGCCGCATTGTGCAGCCCGAGTTTGCTCAGTTGGTGCGCAGCAAGTTGAAAGACGGTGGCGTCTTTCATTTAGCCACAGACTGGGAAGAGTATGCTGAGTATATGCTTGAGGTGTTAAACGTGGCCCCAGGCTTATTGAACTTATCTGAGGATAAAACCTGGGTGCCACGTCCAGAAGAGCGTCCGGTCACTAAGTTTGAACGCCGTGGTGAGCGTTTAGGGCATGGCGTGTGGGACTTTAAATTCCAACGTCTGGATGGTTCAGCTGCAGCAGAGTAATTGGCTGCTGGGTCATATTGCGCACGCTAAAGTGAGCCTAGGGGCTTGCTACTAGCGTGTTTAGCCGAGTTTATAACCACAAGGCTGCAGCTCATTCGGAACGGGCCAGCATCGATCAGACTATGGGCTTAGCGTCGCTCGATGGCAATGCCCAGCAACATGCCTATGCTTAGGAGCACTGGTGCCAGCATGTAGTTATTCAGGTGAGCGAGTGCCCCAGCCAGCAGTGGCGTCAGATAAATCAGCGCAAAACCGTAGCCGAGTACGCAAACCAAGGCAAACAGTATAACCCGCAGGGCAATGTTGAACTGGCCTATCGCGCGGCGTAGCTGAGCATTGATGCTTGGACCAAACAGCACCAAGGCCGTGGCCAGCATGGCGAGACTGGTATCATGCAGATGCAAGCGGCTCCACTTGGATGCGGTTAAGATCAGATCAAATACGACGTCCATACGGGTTCCTTATTACTGCTCTGCGGTTAGGAAAATTTGCAGTACATCATTTAAAAACAATTGGCCTTGGGCGCTGGCCGCTAAACGCGCAGGGTCATCGCTTAATAGGCCGCGCTGACGGGCCTGTTGTATGCCATCCTCTAGAGCGGCAAGGGCAAGGCCGGTGCGTTGGCTAAAGCGTTTAAGCTCAACCCCCTCAGTTAAGCGCAGGGCATTCATCAAAAACTCAAAGGGTAAGTCCTCAGCAGGGAGTACGGCACTGCCGGCTAAGAAGGCTTTCTCAGGGTTGAGGTAGTCAGTGGGCTGCTTGGTTTTCCAGGTGCGCAGAATACGCCCTTGCGGATCACTGACCTTGCCGTGAGCACCGGCACCTATGCCAATAAAATCACCAAATGACCAGTAATTGACATTGTGCTGCGCCACCTGCTCGTTGCGCGCATAGGCCGAAACTTCATACTGACGATAGCCGTGCTGGGCCAGTAAGGCTTGGCCGGCTTCTTGAATATCCCAGAGCACATCATCTTCGGGCAGTACTGGCGGCTTGCTCCAAAATACAGTGTTGGGCTCCATGGTCAGTTGATACCAGGATAAATGGCTGGGTGCCAGATCAATGGCCATTTTTAAGTCAGCTAAAGCCTCCTCCGGGGATTGATCGGGTAGGCCGTGCATCAGATCCAGATTGAAATTATCGAAGCCCGCCTGGCGCGCCATCTCAATCGCGGCACTGGCTTCTGCTCCTGAGTGTACGCGGCCTAAAGCCTGCAGCTTGCTGTCTTGAAAACTTTGAATGCCTATGGAAAGACGATTAATGCCCAAGGCGCGGTAGGCAGCAAATTTTTCTTGCTCAAAGGTGCCTGGATTGGCCTCTAAAGTGATTTCAATCTTGGGACTAAAGCGGATACGCTGTTCAATCCCCTCCAGCAACGCCTTTAACGCCTGCGCTGAGAATAAACTGGGCGTGCCCCCGCCAAAGAAAATCGATTCTAACTGGCGGCCATGGGCATGAATTAAATCCAGCTCTAAATCAGCCAGCAGCGCAGCGACATAGGCCTGCTCAGGTAGCTCAGGCGTGGCGGCATGGGAGTTGAAATCGCAATAGGGGCATTTACGAATGCACCATGGAATATGCACATAGAGGGCTAAGGGGGGCAGTTCAAAGCCGTTTTCCAGTGCGTGCTGGGTTCTTAAATCCGAGGTAATCAGGATCATAAGGACAGTCGTTGCTTGAGTAGTTGCATGGCCTGAGCGCGATGACTGAGTTGGTTTTTGAGTGCGCTGGGCAGTTCTGCACTGCTGCACTGCTGCTCGGCGACATAAAACAAGGGGTCATAACCAAAGCCTTGCTCACCTTGAGCGGCATGTAAAATACGCCCTTGCCAGCGGCCTTCACAGATAATAGGCAGGGGGTCATCGGCGTGCTGTAACAGCGCTAAGACGCAAATAAACTGCGCACCGCGTTGCGCGTCAGTGACCCCTTGCAGGGCCTCAAGCAGTTTTCGATTATTGCCCGCATCACCACCGCTGGCGCTGTAGCGCGCTGAGTAAATCCCCGGCGCGCCTTGTAAATAATCAACCGTTAAGCCTGAGTCATCGGCTAAAGCCGGCAGACCTGAGATTTGGCAGGCATAACGTGCTTTTAAAATAGCGTTTTCAATAAAGGTTAAGCCGGTTTCTTGCGGCTCAATTTGAGTGAACTCACTGATGGAGCGAATCACAATAGAATCGCCCAGCAGTGCTTGCAGTTCGCGCAGTTTGCCAGGGTTATGACTGGCGAGAACGAGCTCTTTCATAAATCAGGAAACACTTCTTGGTTGAATTTTAAACTGTGTGTTTGCCCTTCAGCGTCAGTGACCTGTAGATCAAAGCGCAGGATTTCTTGACCCGTAATAGCAAATTGCGCCAGATAATACACGGCATCGCCTTCATCAATTTCTTTAAAAGCTAAGGTTTGACTTTGTCCCAGTAGGTTTTGAAAACTGCCTACCACAGCACCTTTTTGTCCCTTGCCAGCTTTGACCATCGACACATTGAGGATTGCCAGATTTTTGCTGCGGTTTAAACCCACCGCCTGTGCTGTTTCAGGTTGCAACATGGTTGAGTTAAAGATGTTGTAATGCACATCCAGTGCACCATAGCTTTGTTTACGTTTAACATCGGCGTGCACAGTAAACGCCATAAAGAAACTTAAACTTAGAGCCAGTAAATAACGCATAACAGTAAACTCCTTGAGTTAACGAGCATTGGCGCCAGTGACCCGGTAAATACCAATTTCACCGAGTAAGTTGGGCCAGATTCGATTGCCAAAATGATGACGATGTTGACGATCTACAGCCAGGCGGTCGAGTACCGTCATCTGCATCTCACGACACAGCGCCTCAAAGTCAGCAAAGGTACAGAAGTGAATATTAGGTGTGTTGTACCACGTATAAGGTAAAAAGTCTGAGACCGGCATGCGGCCTTTATGGGCTAAATACCAACGGCAGCGCCAGTGTGCAAAGTTAGGGAAGGTGATAATGCAGGTGCGGCCGACACGCAGCATTTCCTGCAGAATCTTATCTGGGTAGTGCACCACTTGCAGGGCTTGGGTCATCACCACCACATCAAAGCTGTCGCTGGCAAAGTTGCCTAAGCCAAGGTCGAGGTTTTGCTCGATAACATTGACGCCCTTTTCAATGCAGGCAGCAATATTATCGGCATCAATTTCTAAACCATAACCGGTCACGTTTTTGTTCTCTTGCAGCCAAGACAGCAGTTCGCCGTCACCACAGCCTAAATCCAGTACGCGGCTGTTGGCGGGAATCCACTCTTGGATAATATCTAAATCGGCTCTCATAGGTGCCTCACACACTGATGCGGTTCATATAACCGCCAAATGCTTGCAGGTAACGCGGAATGGGGATCAAAAACGCATCGTGACCTTGCGGTGCATCAATATCTAAATAGGATACGTTCTTTTTGGCATCCATTAACGCATCAACAATTTCTTTTGAGCGAGCAGGGGAGAAACGCCAGTCTGTGGTGAAGGAGATCAAGCAAAAGTTGGCTTGAGCATTGGCAAAGGTCGCCGATAAATTACCCGCATGTTTGGCTGCTGGATCAAAATAGTCGAGCGCTTTGGTCATCAGTAAATAAGTATTGGCATCAAAGCTATTGGAGAATTGCTCGCCTTGATAGCGTAAATAGCTTTCCACCTGAAACTCAACGCTATGGAAATCATAATTGAGCTGATCGGTTTTCAGCTCGCGACCAAATTTCTCACCCATGGCATCGTCAGATAAATAGGTAATATGCCCGACCATGCGTGCCAGCATTAAACCCCGCTTCGGGATTTTACCTTCTTCGACAAAGTGTCCGGCATGAAAATCAGGATCGGTGAGGATGGCTTGGCGGGCGACTTCATTGAAGGCAATGTTTTGTGCCGATAAGCGCGGTGCTGCGGCAATGGCGATGCAGTGCCGAATACGCTCGGGATAGCTGATGCTCCATTGCAAGGCTTGCATGCCGCCCAGACTGCCGCCGACCACTGCAGCCCATTGTTTAATACCTAGGCGGTCAGCCAGTTGTGCTTGGCTTTTTACCCAATCTTCCACGGTCACTACGGGGAAGTCGGCACCATAGATTTTGCCGGTTTTCGGGTTGTGAGTACAGGGTCCAGTTGAGCCATGACAACCGCCTAAGTTATTCAGCGATACTACAAAAAACTTATGGGTATCAATCGGCTTGCCAGGACCAATACAGCTGTCCCACCAGCCGGGTTTGCGGTCTTCAGCCGAGTGATAACCGGCCGCATGATGGGTACCCGATAGGGCATGGCAAATCAGTACAGCGTTAGTCGCGGTAGCGTTGAGCTCGCCATAGGTTTCATAAATCAGGTCGTATTGATCTAGGCTGCGGCCACAGGCCAAACTTAGTGGCTGATCAAAATGCGCCACCTTAGGGATGACTAAACCGACAGAATCTGCAGGGTAAACGGAAGACACGGCAACTCTCTCTAAAGTAAGAGATGCAGTCTAAAGAGCCTAGTCCGTTGCGGCAAGTCGTATGCAATATTCAGCGCATCAATCGTTATCTGTTTGCCGCTGAGGCCTTGTTGGATGGCTCTTTTGGCGGATTGGTGCGGTGCTGAAACGGTGCGACTTATACTTGGTTGCTCATTAGCATGCATCTGTTGTGTGCTAATTATTTCAAGCTGTTAAATGTGCAAATTCAGACACATCGGGGATTTTTTTAGGCGCAATGATGCGCACACGTTTTTGCCGCGACAGCTCACCACTTTCGATCTGTACCGCCTGTTTAGTGACGCCAAAGGCTTTACTTAAAAAAGCGATAAGCTGGTTATTGGCTTTACCGTCCACGGGCGGTGCATGTAAGCGTAGTTTAATCCGATCCCCATGTAGGCCAACGAACTCACTACGTTTTGCCCCAGGCTGCAGATGACAGAGTAAAATCAGGTCATCTGCATCCCAGCAGGCATAGCCAGTCATAGAAATGGACTGAGCAGAGCACGAATTGGACCGACTAAACCCGTGCTTGCGGCTAAGTTATCAATCACCAGACGCTCTAATAAGTTAATGCTAATAAAGGCAAAGATCGGTGAGAGATCTAAACCGCCTAAGTTGGGTAGCAGATTGCGAATCGGTGCCAGCATGGGCTCGCAAATTTGTTGAGTCAATTGTGCGCCGGGATTCTGACTGCCAGGAGCGACCCAAGATAAAATAACGCTAATAATTAAAGCGAAGAAGAAAATCTTTAAAAATAAACCGCCCACCGCAATCAGTGTCCAGGCCAGGATATTAGGCAGAAACTCCAGCACGGGTAGCCCCGCGAGAGAGAGGATAACGATGATTAATAACAGTTGCAGGAGTAACACTAAGACTAAGCCCGCCAGATCAATGCCGGCCACGCTAGGAATTACTCGGCGTAGTGGTGTCAGTAAGGGTTGGGTCGCTTTTACCGTGAATTGGCAGAGTGGATTATAAAAATCAGCCCGCACTAATTGCAGCACAAAGCGCAGTAGCGCCACCAGCAAATACAGCTGGCCTAGCGTTTGGATAATATAAATGAACGCTTGAGTAAGTCCCGACATACAGTCCTCTTATTCGCTTAATTGTTGGGCAAGTTCTGCTGAGCGTGATGCGGCGCTGCGCACTGCTCTCTCGACTAACTCAGTAAAGCCGCCTTGCTGGAAGCTACGGATGGCTGCTTCTGTGGTGCCATTTGGTGAGGTGACTTGCTGGCGTAACTGCGCCGCCTCTAGGCTACTTTGGCAGGCCATGGTGGAGGCCCCTTGCGCGGTATACTTGGCCAGTTGTGCAGCGGTGTCTGCCGGCAAACCAAGCTTAATACCGGCGGCGGTCATGGCTTCAATCAGTAGAAAGAAATACGCAGGACCACTACCGGAAACGGCCGTTACCGCATCAATCTGTTGCTCTGTATCCAACCAGACAGCTAAACCGACCGCGGACAGCAGCTGTTGTGCTTGCTCACGTTGCTCGGCTGATACTTGCTGTGTCGCATAGAGACCGCTAACCCCTTGCTGGATTAATGCTGGGGTATTGGGCATACAACGCACAATACTTTCCACACCCAGCCAACGACTTAAGCTCGCGCAGGTGATGCCCGCTGCAATAGAAATCACCAACTGCTGCTGAGTAATATAAGGGACTAACTGTTCGCACACTTGACGCATCACCTGCGGTTTAACCGCGAGGACAATGATATCAGCCTGTTGAATTGCTACACCATTATCGCTGAAGGTGTTGATGGCGTAGCTGTTTTGCAGAGCTTCGAGTGCGGCCGGGCCGGGGTCACTGGCACAAATCTGCTCAGCTTTAACGCCTTGTTTGCATAAGCCGCCGATTAGACTGCCAGCCATATTACCCGCGCCGATAAACGTAATCTGTGTATTGCCCACTTAGTAAGGCTCCTTTATTGCTAATGCATCTATAAATAGTGTTGAACAGCCTGCGTCGCGTGCCATGATTGCCGCACGTTATTAAACACAGCTGCCGATTGTCCTGCAACTGACGATTTACGCAAGACCTTGCTGATACTATTCTGCCGTTTTCGCTACACTGGCCAGCCACTTTATAGGCTGCTGTGCCGGATTGTCTGCTATCGTTGATAGCATTTAGATCTGCATCATACCGTACAATAATAGAACGATATTTTAACTGTTTATTTGTGACTGGGGAGCGCTATGGATATTACCGAACTGCTGGCCTTTAGCGCCAAACAAGGCGCATCTGACTTGCATTTGTCGTCTGGTTTACCGCCCATGATACGTATTGATGGTGATGTGCGCCGAATTAATTTACCGGCCATGGAGCATAAGCACGTTCATGCGTTGATTTACGATATTATGAATGACAAGCAGCGCAAGGATTATGAAGAGTTTTTAGAAACTGACTTCTCCTTTGAAGTACCTGGCGTTGCGCGTTTCCGAGTCAACGCGTTTAATCAACACCGAGGCGCTGCAGCCGTTTTTCGTACCATTCCGTCAAAAGTGTTAAGCATGGATGATCTGGGTTTGGGTCAAGTGTTTCGTGGTATTGCCGATGTGCCACGCGGTTTAGTCTTGGTCACGGGGCCGACCGGATCTGGTAAGTCAACCACCCTTGCTGCGATTATGGACTATTTAAATAGCACCAAGTACCAGCATATTCTGACGGTTGAAGACCCGATTGAGTTTGTGCATGAATCTAAAAAGTGCCTGATCAATCAGCGTGAAGTGCACCGTGACACCCATGGCTTTAATCAAGCCTTACGCTCAGCGTTGCGTGAAGATCCTGATATTATTTTGGTTGGTGAGTTGCGTGACTTGGAAACCATTCGCTTGGCGCTCACCGCAGCAGAAACCGGTCACTTAGTCTTTGGCACTTTGCATACCACCTCGGCGGCAAAAACCATTGACCGTATCGTGGATGTGTTTTCCGCAGAAGAAAAATCCATGGTTCGTTCCATGTTGTCGGAGTCGTTGCAAGCAGTGATTTCACAAACCTTGTTGAAAAAAATTGGTGGTGGCCGAGTGGCGGCACATGAAATCATGTTGGGTACGCCGGCGATTCGTAACTTGATTCGCGAAGATAAGGTGGCACAAATGTACTCAGCCATCCAAACCGGTGGCGCACTGGGTATGCAGACCCTAGATAGCAGCTTAAAAGCGCTGATAAGCAAAGGTGTGATTAGCCGTGAAAGTGCACGCGAAAAAGCTAAAATCCCCGAAAATTTTTAAGTGGGTCAAGCTTAAGTATGAAGTTGGATTGCGCTAGAGGGGTGATTTAGCCACGCGGTCATTTGGATTGCTCCTTGCAGTGGCCAAGAACCATTTAGAGCAATTGGTATGTTAATTAAATAAGGAGATAAAGGCTATGGCACAACAAATACGTGTATGGGATGGTCCGTTACGGATTTTTCATTGGCTTTTAGTGGTGAGCGTAGTGACGGCTTTGCTGACCGGTTGGCAAGGTGGCAGTTGGATGGATTGGCATGCCCGTGCCGGTTTGTTTATCGTGGGTCTGCTCAGTTTTCGTCTGGCTTGGTTGCTGCTTGGCTCGACCTATGCACGCCTGTCGACGCTGCTCGGTGCGTTGTTATCGCTACCGCAATACTTGCGCGGCGACTGGCGACGGTTGGGACACAACCCATTAGGGGTGTTGTCTGTATTTGCTATGTTAGGCATGCTCAGTTGGCAAGCCGTTAGTGGCTTATTTACCAATGATGATATTGCCTTTACTGGCCCGCTGTATAAATTAGTCAGCAGCAGTTTGAGCAGTGATTTAACCCGTCTGCATAAGTTGGGTATGTGGATTATTATCGGTTTAATTGCGCTGCATATCTTAGCGATTGTTGTCCATGCTGTGCTCAAGAAACATAACCTAGTTAAAGCGATGCTGACAGGTAAAACTGAGCAGCACTATCCTGAGCAAAAACCAGCACAAGGCGGTCGTTGGCTGGCATTTGTTTGCGCGTTAGCCATTGCTTTAGGGGCGGTGTATATGGCCTCAGGTGAGTGGCAGAGTAAACCGCCACCAGCGCCTGCGGTTGCTCCGGCTTGGTAAATCTTAGTATTTAAGTTGCATAAAAAAGGTCGCCAATTGGCGACCTTTTTTGCATAACATATCAAGTAAGTTTCAAAACTTAATCGTTACGGTATTTGTCGTGGCAACCTTTACAGCTGTCACCGGCAGCCGCAAACGCTTTAGCAACCAGTGCTTGGTCACCGGTTGCTGCTGCGACTGCTAATTCGTTAGCCGCTTTGTTAAACGCCATACCTACTTTAGTGACGCCTTCACGATCAGTGAACATCTCAGGCTTTACACGGGTTTTAGTGTCGCCAATGCTTTTCTCAGTACCTGGACCAAACAGCGCGCCCATACCTGAGTTCGCCGTAGCAGCGATGCTGTTTGCGGCCGCTTGTACTTGTGCTGGATCCCAAGCAACACTTTCATCAATGGCCATGGCTTTGATTTTGCCCATATTCCAGCTCATAAAGCTGTAACCGGCTTTACGGAAGTTAATTTGATCTTCTGGGTCAACTTGTGCGCTAGCGTTGAAACTAGCGGTTAAAAAAAGTGCAGCTAAGCTGCCAATCATCAGTTTTTTCATCAGGTCTTTCTCCTTTGTAGCAACGTATTCCCATTGTTTATCGAGGTTGCTGCTGGGTAATGCAGTGAATATTTCCACCGCCAAGTAAAATTTCTCGTCCAGGTACCATCACAATATCGCGATCAGGAAATATATCGCTTAGTATTTTTTTTGCAACGGTATCCATCGGGTCATTAAAGCTTGGTGCAATAATAGCGTAATTGATGATTAAAAAGTTTATATATGAACCGGCTAGGCGAATATCGGGGCTGCGTGGTTGTGAGCCTAAGACGATATCAACGCCTGCACATTCTTGTTCCGTGGCATAGATTGCACTAGGTAGCGGCATTTTATGCACGATTAAATGGCGTCCTTGGGCATCCGTAGTGGTGCTTAACACGCTTAGCGCGGCGCGGCAGCGGGCATAGTTAGGGTCGCTGACATCATCGCTCCAAGCTAGAATCACTTCGCCAGGCTTGGCAAAGCAGCAGAAGTTATCAATATGCCCGTCGGTTTCGTCGTTGTATAAGCCTTCAGGCAGCCAGATGATTTTTGTAACATTGAGGTAGTCGCGCAGGCGTTGTTCAACCTCGGCTTGGTCGAGTTGTGGATTGCGGTTGTGCTTGAGCAAACATTCCGCAGTAGTGAGCAGAGTGCCCTCACCATCCACATGAATCGCGCCACCTTCTAAGATAAAATCATCGGTGCGATAGCGTGGTAGATGCTCGATTGCCAGCACCTTACGCGCCACTTGGTCATCGCGCTGCCATGGCCAGTACAGTCCACCTTGTAAGCCACCCCAGGCATTAAACGCCCAATCAATCCCGCGGACTTGACCTTGATCGTTGACTACAAAAGTCGGGCCTGTATCGCGCATCCAAGCATCATCACTGCTGATTTCTAACACGCGGATATTGGCATGCATAAGGCGTGCTTGCGCATTGTCATATTGACCCGCGCTAACGCCAATGCTGACCTGCTGGTACTTGGCAATGGCTAAGGCCACTTGGCAAAACGCAGCTTGTGCAGGTTTGCCACCCAGTCGCCAGTTATCTGGACGTTCGGGCCAGAGCATCCAAATCTGCTGTTGCGCTTCCCATTCAGCCGGCATACGAAAGCCATCGGCCGTGGGTGTGCTCAATGTAGGGCAGGGCTGCATATTAAGATTCCAATTGGCCATCGAGGGTTTTTAAACTGCTATATAGATTGGGACGGCGATCACGGAATACGCCCCATGCAGTACGCGTATGCTCCAGCTTATCCAAATCAAAGCTATACACGGCTACGCCTGCATCGCTTTGATTGAGTTCTGCGACTTTTTCGCCAAACTGATCAGCGATAAAGGATGCGCCATAAAAGGTGATGTCATAGCCGTCTTGCTCTTCACGACCAATTCGATTTGAGGCGATCAGCGGTATCAGATTGGCCCCTGCATGACCTTGTTGCACCCGTTGCCAATGCGCACAGGAATTAATCTTGGGATCATGTGGTTCACTGCCTATCGCGGTGGGGTAAAACAAAAGTTCAGCGCCTTGCAAGGCCATGGCTCGGGCGCATTCAGGAAACCATTGATCCCAGCAGATACCCACGCCAATTTTTGCATAGCGTGTGTGCCAAACTTTAAAGCCAGTATCGCCGGGATTGAAGTAATACTTCTCATGATAGCCAGGGCCATCGGGGATATGACTTTTACGGTACAGGCCTAACAAGCTGCCATCGGCATCAATAATAGTAATGCTATTAAAGCGGGCTTGGCCGGCCCGTTCAAAGAAACTGATCGGCAGCACCACATTCAGCTCTTTAGCAATTTTTTGAAAATGTAGAATCGCTGGGTTGTCTTCCAGTGTGGTTGCCAGTTGCAAATAGTCAGGATTAGGTTTTTTGCAGAAATAAGGTGTTTCAAACAGTTCTTGTAGCAAAATGATTTGCGCGCCTTGCTGGGCTGCTTCACGCACCAGCTGTTCTGCTTTGGCGAGATTGGCGTTGATATCCCAAGAACAGGCCATTTGTGTGATGGCAACACTGACCATGCGTGACATAGGTACACTCCAAGCAACTAAAAATAAACTGACTTCTAGGCTAACTGATTACTTTGCGCAACCCAAGTCTGGCGTGCGCTTTTGCACGCGTTGATCTGTTGCGCAATGGGTGCTACAGCTGCATTGCAGTGAATGTGATAGGTTAGCGCCACTGGAGCAGGGTGCTCGGCTGTTTTCAGGGCTCGTGGCACAATAAAGAGCTAAATATGTTTTTACATCTTGAGCAGACCTTGCGAGACTTCACATAGCGCGGCCATGACGCGCATTTAACTTGATTAACACAATGAATTAAAGGAGCTGTGCGCGTGAAAAAAACTAAGCAAATGTTATTGGCCGCCGCTGTAGGCATGGCTGTTGTCGCATCAGTACAGGCTGAACAGCAGCGTGTATTGAATGTCTATCATTGGTCTGATTATGTTGCACCCAATACGATCAGTAACTTTGAAAAGCAAAGCGGCATCAAGGTGGTATTCGATGTCTACGACAGCAACGAAGTGCTTGAAGCCAAACTGCTCTCAGGTGGCTCAGGCTACGATATCGTGGTGCCGTCCAACCCTTTTTTAGCCAAACAAATTAAAGCCGGCGTGTATCAAAAGCTGGATAAAGCACAATTGCCGTTGTGGGATAATCTTAATAAAGATTTGCTGCACACCCTAGAAGTCAGCGACCCGGGTAACCAGTACTCAGTACCGTATATGTGGGGCTCGATTGGTATGGGGTATAACGTTGATAAGGTCAAAGCCGTCTTGGGTGATCAGCCCGTTGATTCTTGGGATCTGATCTTTAAGCCTGAGAATATTAGTAAACTGCATGAGTGCGGCGTGGCCTTACTCGATTCGCCGACCGAAATCATTCCTGCCGCCTTGCATTACTTAGGCTTGCCTGCGGACAGTGAAAAACCAGATGATTTAAAGAAAGCTGAAGAGCTGCTGCTGACCATTCGTCCCTATATCACCTATTTCCACTCGTCCAAGTACATCTCAGACTTAGCCAGCGGCAATATTTGTATGGCCATTGGTTACTCTGGCGATTTGTATCAAAGTAAAGCACGTGCTGCAGAAGCGGGCGGCAAGGTAACTTTGGCCTATCAAATCCCCAAAGAAGGTGCCGGCACTTTCTTTGATATGGTGGCCATTCCTAATGATGCGAAAAATGTGACTGAGGCCCATGAGTTTATTAACTACTTACTGCAGCCTCAGGTGATGGCCGATTTAACTGACTATCTGCAGTTTCCGAACGCTAATCAGCAGGCCACAGCTCTGGTCAAAGAAGAGATTCGCACCGATCCAGGTATTTATCCACCTGCGGATGTGATGAACAAACTCTATACTTTTCCTGATTTACCAGCCAAAACTCAGCGTTTAATGACGCGCAGCTGGACCAAAATTAAATCAGGTAAATAATTGCGCTGAGCGCTGAGGTGCTGCCTCGATAATGGCGGCACAGGCGCCGCACAGGGTATGACGAATCCCACTGCTGGGCTGCACTGCGCAGCCCATTTTGAAGATTAGGAGGATAGGCTATTGCCTAGATTGATACATAGTGTTGTATTGGCGCTAACGGTTGGTATAACAACCGTTAGCTCAGGTGCTTTTGCTGAGTTTAAAGTGCATGTGTATAATTGGTCCGACTATATTAGTAAGCCTGTCTTGGCGGATTTCACCGCGCAAACACAAATACAGGTGATTTACGATGTGTTTGATTCTAATGAGGCCTTGGAAGGTAAGTTGCTTGCCGGCCGTAGTGGTTATGATGTTGTAGTGCCTTCGGATCACTTTTTAGCACGACAAATTCAAGCGGGTGCTTTTGCTAAGCTGGATAAAAGCTTGCTACCCCATTGGGATAATTTAGATCCACTGCTGATGCAGCAAGTAGCGGTGAATGATCCGGGTAATCAATATGCGGTGCCATACTTATGGGGCACCAATGGGATTGGTTATAACGTCGATAAAGTTAAAGAAGTCTTAGGTGTGGACCGTATTGATTCATGGGCGGTGTTGTTTGAGCCTGAGAACATGAAAAAACTCAGCAGTTGTGGCGTAGCGTTTCTTGACTCTGCCGATGAAATGTTGCCGGCTATGCTGAATTATTTAGGCCTAGATCCTAACAGTCATAAATCTGCAGACTATAAAAAAGCTGAAGAGAAACTGGCAGAAATTCGCCCCTATGTGACCTATTTTCATTCGTCAAAATATGTCGGCGACTTAGCCAATGGCAATATTTGTGTCGCTGCAGGCTTCTCTGGTGATGTCTTACAGGCCGCTGACCGTGCTGATGAAGCAGGGCAAGGTGTGCATGTGGCATACAGTATTCCCAAGGAAGGTGGTAACCTATGGTTCGACATGTTGGCGATTCCTGCCGATGCGAAAAATGTCGAACAAGCACACGCCTTTATTAACTATCTACTTGAGCCGGCAGTGATCGCCCAGGTCAGTGATTATGTGGGTTATGCCAACCCTAATCGCTATGCAGATGTGTTGATGGATGATGATGTGCGTAACAATCCTGCGGTCTATCCAGAGCAGGCGGTATTAGATAACTTGTTTGTTTCTAAGCCTTTACCCAGTAATGTGCAGCGTATTAAAACGCGCAGTTGGACACGCTTTAAATCTGGAAAATAATCATCGGTTAAGTTGTAAAGCTCAGCTCTTTAGCTGGGCTTTCTGCATTTGGAGAACTCTATGGCAATAGCCTCAGGCGCGTACAAGAAAGCACTTGCTAACTTGCAAAAGCCCAAAGACGTGTTAGTGAAAATCGAGCGCGTCACCAAGTACTTTGATGACACCTTAGCGGTGGATGAAGTCTCGCTGAAAATTAATAAAGGCGAGATTTTTGCACTGCTCGGTGGCTCAGGTTCAGGGAAGTCAACATTGCTACGGATGCTAGCTGGTTTTGAAACGCCGACTGAAGGCCGCATTATCTTAGATGGCGTGGATATTACCCATATGCCGCCCTATGAACGCCCAATTAATATGATGTTTCAGTCCTATGCGCTATTTCCGCATATGACTGTTGAACAGAATATTGCTTTTGGTTTAAAGCAAGATCGCCTGAGCAAAGAAGAAATTAATGAGCGTGTCGGCGAAATGCTCAAGCTGGTGCATATGACCCAATATGCCAAGCGCAAGCCGCACCAGTTATCCGGTGGTCAGCGTCAGCGTGTGGCCCTGGCTCGTTCATTGGCCAAGCGTCCTAAGTTGCTGTTGCTGGATGAGCCGATGGGCGCCTTGGATAAAAAATTGCGTTCGCAAATGCAGTTGGAGTTGGTTGAGATCATTGAGCGCGTTGGTGTGACCTGTGTGATGGTGACGCATGACCAAGAAGAAGCCATGACCATGGCTGAGCGCATTGCCATTATGCACCAAGGCTGGATTGCCCAAGTCGGTAGCCCTATGGATATTTATGAAACGCCAGCCAGCCGTTTAGTCTGCGAGTTTATCGGTAACGTGAATTTGTTTGATGGTGAAATATTTACCGATGACTCGGACCATGCGGTGATTATTTGTCCGCAGTTGGAACGCCCGATTTATATTGGCCATGGTATTACCAGTTTGGCCGAAGATAAGCGTGTGACCTTTGCTCTGCGCCCAGAAAAGTTACTGCTGTGCAGTACTAAACCGGATGATCTTGAGCATGAAGATTACAACTGGGCCAAAGGTATTGTGCATGATATTGCCTATTTAGGTGGACACTCGGTGTACTACGTGGAATTGGCTTCAGGCACCATAGTACAAGCCTTTATTGCCAACTCAGAACGTAACGTCAAACGTCCCACTTGGGATGATGAGGTCTATGTGCACTGGGTCGATGACAGTGGCGTGGTATTCCAATCATGACTCTACGCGATAAATTACTCGAGATGCTGCCCAAGGGCCGCCATGCAGTGATTGGTGTGCCGTTTTTTTGGATGTTGTTGTTTTTCCTACTGCCCTTTGCCATCATTCTAAAAATCAGTTTTGCTGAAGCGGATATTGCCATTCCACCCTATACCAGCTTGACTGAGTGGGTGGATCAGCAGTTGACGATTGTGCTCAATTTTGGCAACTATATTTTACTTAGCGAAGATCAGCTGTATATCGCCGCGTATTTAGGCTCATTAAAAATTGCCTTAGTCAGTACTGTCTTATGTTTGCTGGTGGGCTACCCCATGGCTTATGCCATTGCCCGTGCCGATAAGCAGATGCGTCCAGTCTGGTTGTTGCTGATTATGATGCCAACGTGGACTGCTTTATTGATTCGTGTGTACGCTTGGATGGGTATCTTGAGTAATAACGGCTTGCTGAATAATGCCTTGCTGTGGCTGGGTGTGATCAATGAGCCGCTGCAAATCCTCAATACCAACATTGCCGTGTATATCGGCATTGTCTATGCCTACCTGCCGTTTATGGTGCTGCCGCTGTATGCTAATTTAGTTAAACATGATCTTTCACTATTAGAAGCTGCCTCGGACTTAGGCGCGAAAGGCTATACTGCTTTTTGGAAAATCACCGTGCCGCTGTCAAAAAGCGGTGTGATTGCCGGCTGCATGTTGGTATTTATTCCAGTGGTGGGTGAGTTTGTGATTCCAGAGCTGCTGGGCGGCCCTGAAACCCTAATGATTGGTAAAGTGCTGTGGCAAGAGTTCTTTAATAATCGCGATTGGCCGGTCGCCGCATCCTTGGCTGTGATTATGCTGCTGCTATTGATGATCCCGATTATTCTGTTTAATCGTAATCAAGCCGGTGAATTGGAGGGTAAAGCATGAAGAACTTTAGATTCTCGCGCTTGATGCTGATCGCCGGACTAGTGTTTATTTATCTGCCGATGTTGATCTTAGTGATCTACTCCTTTAACGCGTCACGTTTAGTCACGGTGTGGGGGGGGTGGTCAACTAAGTGGTATGCCGGTTTATTGGATAACACTCAGTTGATGAATGCGGTGCTACGCTCACTCGAGATTGCCACCTATACCGCGATTGCCGCTACTGCATTGGGCACCTTGGCGGCATTGGTGTTGACACGCATTGGTCGCTTTCGTGGACGTACCTTGTTTGGTGGGATGGTCACGGCACCCTTGGTTATGCCAGAGGTGATTACTGGTTTGTCCTTGCTGCTGTTGTTTGTGGCGATGGCACAGTTGATTGGTTGGCCGATGGAGCGTGGCGTGATCACGATTTGGATCGCGCATACCACCTTCTGTACCGCCTATGTCTCGGTGTTGGTATCGTCACGCTTGCGGGAAATTGATCGCTCTATGGAAGAGGCGGCGATGGATCTGGGCGCTAAACCTTGGAAAGTGTTTTTCCTGATTACGGTGCCGATGATTGCACCGTCTTTAGCGGCTGGGGCGATGATGTCCTTTGCTTTGTCCTTGGATGACTTGGTGTTGGCCAGCTTTGTTTCCGGACCAGGCTCGACCACTTTACCGATGGAGATTTTCTCTGCGGTGCGCATGGGCGTTAAACCTGAGATCAATGCGGTGGCCAGCTTGATCTTATTGTTTATTTCTATGGCGACTTTTTTGTTGTGGTTCTTTACCCGACGTGCGGAAGAAAGCCGTAAGAAAGCCATGGCGCAGATTAAAGAAGAGGAACGTGCCAATCTGGCATAACTTTACTTAGACAAAAAACGGCGCATCTTACATCAGTAGGCTGCGCCGTTTTTTATTGGCCCAGATTAACGCACAGAGATACTTTGCTCACTGGGGCTGGAGTGTGCGCCGGCGGTGTTATCTAGCAGACTGCTGGTCGCGGTTTGAATATAAGCATTGAGTTGCTGTAGCCACTGCGCATCTTCGGGTCGTTCAACGGCTGGCGCACTTTGTGGATGAGCACCCAGTTGATAGGTCCAGACACGGGCATCGACATCCTTAGGCTTGATGACAATGCGATCACCTTTAATTAAGGCTACGGTTTGATCGCTACCAGAAGGTTTGATAATCGCAAAGCCTTGATCATTCTTAGGCAAAGTCAGTACATCGCGACCCCAGCATTGATGCTGCACAGTATCACCTAAGCGACCCATAATCGTCGGAACCATATCCACTTGGCTGGCAACAATTGAGTTTTCACTGCCGAACTGCGCTTGAATACCTGGGGCAATCAGCAGCATAGGCACATGAAAGCGGTACAGATCCATCTCGGTCATTTGCTCCGGTGCACCAAAGCCGTGATCGCCAAGCACGACAAACAAGGTGTCGTTGTACCAAGGTTGTTGCTTGGCTTGTTTGAAAAATTCGCCCAGAGCCCAATCGGAATAACGCATCGCAGTCAGGTGTAAGTCTAAACTGCCGTGCCCTGTTATCTGCTCAGTGGGCAATACGTCTGGCAGGGCGTAAGGGGTATGATTGGATAGGGTTTGCAGTAAGGCATAAAAGGGTTTGTCGTCTTTTAACTTATTTAATTCAATAATGCTGCGATCAAACATATCTTGATCAGATACGCCCCAGGTCGGATCAGAGACCACAGGGTTAATGTAGTCATTACGGCCAACAAAATGGGTCATGCCTTGGTTACTAAAAAAGCCTTGCTGATTATCCCAAGCAAAGTCGCCGTTATACACATAAGCATCTTGAAAATCGCGTGCACTTAACAGCTGCGGCAGGCCGGAGAATTGATTGCCACCTTCGGGGCTTTGCATTAAGTATTCAAAGGCTGGCAGATTAGGAAAGCAGGCCATACTGGCGAACATACCTTGGTGGGTATGGGTGCCGTTGGCAAAGAAGCGGGTGAACAATAAACCCTCTTGACTTAATTTATCAAACTCTGGGGTGATCTGATCTTTGCTGCCTAACGCCCCAACATAACGCCCGGCGAAACTCTCCATCAGAATGACCACAACATTGCGTACCTTCAGTTGTGTCTCCGCAATGGGCGAGTTAATGCGACGAATGGCTGCGCTATCGGCATCGATGAGCTGATCATGTGCCGTGAGCACTAGATCACGCGCGATGTCTTGCGCCTCACTGGCGGGCAGTGTGGCTTTCCAAATATTGTCACGGTGCTCAGAGAAGGTGGTCTTCGCGGCGTTATACAAACTTAGGACGGGGTTTAAACCCAGGTGATTGGCAAACATCGAGTGGGTGGTATAAGCATCGCCCCAGCGTAATGGCGCTCCTTGACGTAAAGTGCCACGGGCGGCAACCACACAAATCACTAAGCAGATCGAGAAGGCTAGCCCTTGGGTCAAAGCGCTATAGCCTGTGTGAGCGGTGCGGTAGATGCGGGTTTTTTGTTCTGCCAAAGAGAATAGGAAATACATGACTAAGCTACACGCTAGCCAGGTACTGAGTAAGGTAACGACTGGGAAACCATGCCACAGCATACTGAGGACGGTGGCTGGGTCTTCATTTAGATATTGGAAGACTAAGCTGTTGAGGCGCTGGTGGAATTCACGGTAAAAATCGAGTTCGACAATGCCGAGCAAGATACTGATTGCAGCAGTGAAGGTCATCCAGGCCACAAGTAGGCGACGTTGATTCATCAGCCAAGGTATGAGCATGCTCAAGACTAAGGGGATGCTGACATAGACAATTAAGCGCAGGTCAAAACGCAGTCCATTGGTAAAGGCTTCAAATAAGTCTGCTGTACTGCTACTGCCAATCATTTCATGGTTGTAGGCTAAGAGTAAGCCACGTAAAGCAGTTAGTAACAGCAGCCATAACACAGTGCTGGCAGCGGTAAAAAGTAGATGTGAGCCTAGAGTGATAGTTTTTCGCGACATACGTGTGGTATTAGAAGCCATAAAAAGCGCCTATGTGGCATGGAAAAGAAGAGTGCGCTGCGCAACCGTGTTGCGCAACGAAATTATGTAAGCTTAGTGCGTAACTTTGGGTTTAGGTTGCAGTAGTGTTGTAAAAAAATCTGCCAATGCTCATCAGGCATCCCCTCGCGGTGACGACCCAATTGCTTGATATCGTGTAAAGCTGCTCGGTGGGCAGGCCAGCGGCGACGCGCTTTTTCTAAATCTATAAAAGCAACTTCTGCTGGCTGTTGTGGGATAGTTTTGATGAAAACATGCTTGGCGTAGCAACAGCCATGCTGCCAGCCGGCTAAATGCATTTTATAAAAGTTATGAGCAATTTGTTCTAAAACCGAAGAAACGCTTGCATGATCAACAGGTTGTTCGAGTTGTTGCGCATACCATTGATCTAAGCTGATAAAATCTGTGAGCTCTTCAGTGATTAATAGTGCATACCAATCCTTATCTTTTTTTACTGCTCCATAAAAAACTAATTTTGGCACTTTAGCGCCCAAGCGCTCTAAGGCTTGTATGGCGTTTTTCTCCCGCAATGCAGTGGGGTGACCAAAGGGGTAGCGCAAAGAAAAAAACATATGGTTAATTTGGCGTTTACTGTAGAGTCGAGGCTGACCTGCTGTTTCTGGAGTAAGCAGCTGTACGCCACTTTCACCACCGCGACGCTGGTTAGGTTCTTCAACCCACTCCCCTGTACGTGCCCACCACCTATCAAATTCTTTGTTGCTGCTTTGTCCTGCTGCGCTCATGCCATACCTCTTATGACTTAGTTGTTGTTTTTTCGTAAAACATAGACTCGCCACATTGAGTAACCCGGTAGAAAATCTAGATGCGTTTGAATGCTAAATCCTGCTTGCATGAACTCTTGCTCTACAGTTGCACGATTTATGACAAAACGGTTGCTGTTTTCTTGTACTTTACCTCTTTGCGCACGTTTTTTCTCTAATGCTTTACGACGCAAGGCTTTGTAGTTGCCATCCACCCACAAGGAAATAATCACGCTGTCGCGTGTGGTGCGATGAAACTCTTTAAGAAGCGCTAAACGATGCTCGGGCTTTTCAATATGGTGCAATAAACGCATACAGAAGATGTTATCGACCGAGTTGTCTGGCAAATTAATATCAAAGGCTGAGGTGTGTAGAGTGCGTACATGCTCGGTGATATGTTTTGCTTGCGCAGCCATCGCGGTTGCCAGCATATCTGCAGAGTTGTCCGCCGCTAAAATAATACGGTTGGGCTGCTCGGCTAAGGTTGACCAAAAGCGACCCGCACCGCAGGGAAGGTCTAGCACTAGATTAGGTTGGTCGGCTAATGCGAGAGCACGGCGAGCCAGTTGTTGGTCGCGGTAATGCGACAGTTTACGGGATAAACCCGTTTGATGTTTTTCTAAGTACTGCTGGGCATGTTCTTGGTCATATTTATCAGAAAAAGCCAGCTTGATGGGTGCTTTAGGCATTGCAGTCGTCTCGTATAGGTGAGGAATACTGCATAGTTTAGGTAAGCCGCCATCAAGCGGATGTTAAGCAAATGTGAAAAATATGTGATGTACCAGCCGTTTGTTAGTGTTTTCTTGGCTCTAAAAATACGCTAAAGCAACTGCCATGTGGGCTACGTGTACTGACCTGAATAGTCCAGCCTTGATGGGTGCAAATGCGTCGTACCAAGGACAAACCCAGTCCCAAACCTTCGCCGCGCGCATTGTGCCCACGGGTAAAAGGCTCAAAAATACTCTCTTGAAAACCTTTAGGAATGCCAATGCCCGTGTCTTCTACGGTGAAGTGATCTGCATATAAGGTTAATTTAACCTCACCGTGCTCAGTGTAATGCAGCGCATTGCGTAGCAGGTTTGAAAGCACGGTGCGTAGAAAGGTGGCATTGTATAGTGTTGCGCTGGGTGACTGTGCAATGGACAGCTGCAAGTGAATCTGTTTGTCGTTAAACATGGGTTGCCAAAGCTCGACTTGTGCGTCAGCGATGCTTGGCAATGTTGCCTGTCCACCTAAAGTAGCTTCTTCAGGTTTGCTGCGCGCCAGAATTAAAAAAGTTTGTACGAGGTCGTGCATTTCTTCGCTGGCGCGCTTAATGCGTTGCAAGTGAGTCGCTTCTTTCTCAGCCAGGTTGGTCTCAGCGAGCAGTTCGCATGAAGTGGTGATGATCATCAAGGGTGTCCGTAACTCATGGCTGACATCACTGGTAAACAGCTTTTCCCGTTCTAAACTGTTGCGTAACTTGCTTAAAGTGCTATCAAAAGCAGCGGCTAAGTGGCCAATTTCATCATCGGCATATTCGGGAGCTAACGGCGGTGCCAGCGGCAAGAGTTGATCGCGGTGGCGCACTTGTTGAGCGAGGCGGCTGACCGGTTGCATTATTTTGCGCGCCATTAAGCGTCCTAAAACCCATGCACCGATAATGCTTAAGATAAAGCCTGCGAGCACTACATTAAATAACGCTTGTTCACGCTGTTCAAACTCATGTTGTTCTTGCACCAGAACATAACGCACGCCGTTGATGTCTTGAATATAAACATAAAATGCTTCATCACCATCGACAACTTCAGCAAAGCCTAACTCCTTGCTATCAAACTGTTTGGGAATGGCAAATTCTTCAAGATTACTGGCATAAAAATGGGTTTCTGGATCTAAACGCGGTGAGCGACCATTGCGCAAGTCTTCATGCACGACAACATGTAGTTGACGGTCGAGCTCCTGTGACACTAAATGCTCTTCAATAAAATGGACAATGGCGACAATACCGAGCGAAAAAGTACCACTGACCAATAGCGTCATTAAGGTGAAGGCAATAATAATCCGCCGTTCTAAAGGTTGCTTAGTGTTCATGTTCGAGATCCGTTAAGCGAAAACCAACACCGTGAATGGTGTGCAGTAGATGGGTGGTGAAGGGCTTGTCAATCGTTTGACGCAGCTGATGAATATGGCTGCGTAAGCTGTCGCTGTCTGGCACATCATCCCCCCATAGCTCTGCTTCGAGTGTTTCACGGCGCACCACAGCAGGGCTACGCTGCATTAAAACAGCCAGTAATTTAAGGCCAATAGGATTGAGTTTCAACGGCTGGCCAGCTCGGCTGACTTCCAGAGTTTCAAGGTTGTAGCGCAAATCAGCCACTTCGAGCACGCGCTTATTCGCCCCAGAACTGCGGCGCAAGACCGCTTCAATACGGGCCACCAATTCAGATAAAGCAAAGGGCTTCACCAGATAATCATCCGCGCCCGCATGCAGACCTTTGAGACGATCATCCAGCGCATCACGGGCGGTCAGCATAATAATAGGTGTGTTGTTGCTCGCATCCTGGCGCAGTTTTTGACAGAGCTGGTAGCCGTCCATACCCGGCAGCATAATGTCTAACACAATCAAATCATAAGGTTGGGTCAGCGCCAGATGCATACCACTGAGGCCATCTTGAGCACAGTCAACGGTAAAACCTTTGAGCTCTAGGTAGTCCAAAATATTGGCAAGAATATCCCGATTGTCTTCGATGACTAAAATGCGCATATACACTCACTTGATAAATTACGTATTTAACAGTTTTTTCACATTGAATTAACAACTGGCTAACAAGGCTTTCAACATACTGCGGCCTCTTCTATCTAACCGAGAGCCGTCCTATGTTGTTGCTTAACTCTTCACGCTGGCGCTATTTAGCGATGCTCAGTATCGCATGGTTGGCATTATTTACTGTCACTCGTGTCGTGTTATTGAGCGCTAGTTTTTCGGCCGCTGACGTTAATCTCTGGCAATTATTTTTAGTCTTTGCTCAAGGTGTAATCTACGACTTAGGCTTCTTGAGCTTTGTCAGCCTGCCATTAGCCTTGTATCTTGCTCTGTGTCCGCAGTGGCTGTGGGCAAAGAAATGGCATCAGTTATTTCTACGGGGTCTGTTTGCCGTAAGTTTGTTTGGCATGCTCTTTGTTGCCGTGTCTGAGTGGCTATTTTGGGATGAGTTCTCGGTGCGCTTCAACTTTATTGCGGTTGACTACTTGGTGTATTCCAAAGAGGTGATTGACAATATTCTTGAGTCCTATCCGGTGTATCCATTACTGGCGGGGTTAGCGCTGCTGGCGATTGTGTTGACATTTATGCTCAGGAAACAGTTGGCTAGAGCCGTGTCTGTTCCCGCCAGTGGCTTGGCGTCTAGGCTGAGTGGCTTGGCCATGCTGGCTGTCGTAGCGGTCGTTGCTGGACTGGTGCTCAGTCAGGATTTTCCCCGTGGCAGCGGCGGTAATAGCTATCAGCGTGAACTCGCTGCCAATGGCCCTTATCAGTTTTTTGCCGCCTTCCGGAATAATGAACTCGATTACCCAAGTTTTTACGCCACCTTAGCTGAAGCGCAAGTGGGGGAGTTATTGCGTGCCGAAGTCGTAGAAGACAATGCGCGCTTTGTCAGTGACAATCCTTTAAATATTCGTCGTGAAATCATCAATGAGGGTGCGCCGCGTCCTTTGAATATCGTGCTGGTCACTATTGAAAGCCTGTCTGCGAAGTATTTAGGCAGCTTTGGTGATACGCGTGGACTGACGCCTAACTTAGATAAATTACGCAGTGAAAGCTTAGCTTTTACTCATCTATATGCCACCGGTACCCGTACCGATCGCGGCTTAGAGGCGATTACCTTATCGGTGCCACCGACTCCAGGCCGTTCTTTGGTTAAACGTATTGGGCGTGAAAGTGGCTTTGCCAGCTTAGGCCAACAGCTGAATGCGCAAGGCTACGACAGTGTCTTTGTCTACGGTGGTCGTGGCTATTTTGACAATATGAATGCATTTTTTTCCGGCAATGGTTATCGCATTGTTGATCAAAGCAGTGTGCCCGACAGTGAGATGAGTTTCACCAATGCGTGGGGCATGGCCGATGAGGATTTGTATGCACAGACTTTAAAACTGGCTGATGCAGATTATGCGCAAGGTAAGCCGTTTTTATTGCAGCTGATGACCACTTCCAATCACCGTCCTTATAGCTATCCGGATGGACGTATTGATATTCCCTCAGGTGAAGGCCGTGAAGGGGCAGTCAAGTACACCGACTATGCGATTGGTGAGTTTTTACGCCAAGCTAAAGCAAAACCTTGGTTTAACGACACAGTGTTTATTTTTGTCGCTGACCATACCGCCGGCAGTGCTGGTAAAGAAGATTTGCCAGTCAATAACTACCATATCCCGATGTTTATCTATGCGCCGCAGCATATTCAGCCGCGCGAAATTGACACTCTGACCAGTCAAATTGATATTGCCCCGACCTTGCTTGGATTACTGAACATCTCCTATGAAAGCACCTTCTTTGGTCGTGACGTGCTGCGTTCTGAAGCGGCGCAGCGCGGACGTGCGTTATTAGGTAACTATCAACACTTAGGTCTGTTTGACGGTGGCGACTTGGCCATCCTCAGTCCTCGCAAAATGGTGCGTCGCCATGATGATGCCTTAGGTGTGAGCCATGAACGCCGAGCAGATAAAAATAGTGAATTGGTCCAGCGTGATATTGCCTATTACCAAGGTGCCAGCCAAGCGATTAGCCAAGGCTTATTGCAGTGGCAAGACCCTACGGCGCTGAAGAAAGCAGACTTGGCTCATTTGCAGGGGCAACATTAATATGGTTACTTATGCAGTACGGCCGTTTAATTTTAAGGCGGCGTTTACTCTTCCCTTAGTGCTAATGGCGAGTTTGTTGATAGTTGAGCCCAGCGCTTTAGACCTGGGCTTGGCACGCTTGATGTATGCGCCAGGCAGTGGTTTTATCGGTGCCAAAAGCTTCTTTTTAGAAGATATTTTGCATGACCGTGCCAAGCAGCTGGTGATTGTGTTTGGCGTGCTGGCTATTGTCGGTTTTGTTTTAAGTTGTGTTTGGCCAAGACTCTATAGCTGGCGTGGCAGGTTGGGTTACTTGGTGTTGGCGCTGGGTGTCTCCACTGCTTTAGTCACGCCAGTTAAAACCCTAACTGGCGTGCAATGCCCATGGAGCTTAGAAGAGTTCGGTGGGCAGGAAGTCTATTCAGGCTTACTGGAACCGCGCCCAGCAACCGCTAAACCGGGTCGTTGCTGGCCGGGTGGCCATGCTTCAGCAGGCTTTTCTCTGATGGCCTTGTTCTTTGCCTTACGGGATCTTAAACCGCGTGCGGCGCGAGCTTGTTTGGTCTTTGCGATTGGCTTGGGGGCAGTGTTTTCGCTGGGACGCATGCTACAAGGCGCACACTTTTTCTCCCATAATCTGTGGACCTTCTTATTTGATTGGCTGATCTGTACGTTTTTCTATTGGTTAATCCTCTATAGAAATAATAACCCAACACTGAGTCGTGCTGCTGTGCAGGTGGCGCGATGAAGCGTTATTTCTATATTGCTGTAGGGCTTATGTTGGGGGCGCTTGCTACAGTGTTGTGGCAAAAATATACCTTCAAAGCTGCAGCAGATTTATCGGTGACAACTACACAGTGGGAGTCGCGCCCGGCGAATTGGGCGCAACCGCTTGATAGCCGATTTGCTCTGTACAAAATGAGCGACTCACTCTACCGCAGCGCCTTACCGCGCGAGCAAGATATTGAATGGTTACAGCAGAATAAGGTACAAACTGTGATTAATTTTTATCAAAAGTCGGACAGTCTTTGGTTGCACGATAGCAGTATTGAGCAAGTGCAGATTCCATTGCGTACAGACCGTATTGATGATGTTGATGTGTTACGGGTGCTACGCAGTATTGCCAGTGCGGAACAAAAAGGTAGGGTGCTGATGCATTGTAAGCATGGGCAAAATCGTACTGGCTTGATTGCCGCAATGTACCGCATCGTCTTTGAAGGATGGAGTAAAGCAGATGCTATGGCTGAAATGCAGCAAGGGTATGGTGGCGAAGCGCGTATGGCAGGTGCAACCCGTTATTTA